>Ga0123335_1005511_pt1 | contig 15399 bp, 12 predicted proteins | sample BiotimSIPDNA_2_FD_89707 | JGI IMG/M metagenome (GOLD analysis project Ga0123335, IMG submission 89707) | Anaerobic biogas reactor microbial communites from Washington, USA - Biogas_R2 time_0 SIP DNA | ecosystem: Engineered > Bioreactor > Anaerobic > Unclassified | place: Washington, USA... | reverse complement strand
GGGAGTGTTCCACAAATGGGCTACATACGAAAGATAGTTCTGCCCCTGATCGCAGGGTGCACCCGCCCGATAGAACAGGTCCGCGTCTCCGGTGGCATCAATCACAACCTTGGCGGGCAACAGCTCGCGCCCGGATTTGCATTCGCAGATTACTCCGGCGCAACGTTCGCCGTCCATATGAGGCCGAGCTGCCAAAATGTCCAAACGAAGCTCGACCCCCTCTTTAAGAAGCAACTCGTCCAAAAGAAGCTGGAACAACGTTGGGACAAAGTAGGTTCCATAGCGCCCGCCGATGTGATCCTGCTTCAGAGGACTAACCTTTGTTTTGTCCGGCGGCACGGTACGGTCCCGCCATATCTCGGGCAGCGTATGATCTCCGTAACGGATAGACAGGCGCAGTAGTTCCTCGGCCAAGCCAAAGATCATCTGCTCTCCTTTGCCGTCGCACAAGGGTTCATACCAGTTGATCAGACCGTTGGTAGCCAGACCGCCCAGCAGGACGCTCTTTTCTAACAGCAAAACCCGCGCCCCTTCTCTGCGGGCAGCCAGCGCGGCTGCTACGCCTGCAATACCGCCCCCGGCAACCAGTACCTCTGTCTCCTGCCGTACCGGAATCTCCTGGGCTTCTGTCCACATCATGGACCGCTCATCCCTTCACTGCGCCCGCTGTCAGGCCGCTGATCATATACTTCTGGAAAAATAGAAACAAAAGAACAATGGGAAGTGAACCTGCCATGGAGAACGCCATCAACGCGCCATAATCATGGGCGTATTCTCCCAGAAAGCTTTGGGCGAGACCCACCGGCAAGGTTTTCATATGATTGGTCTGCATGATGGTCATGGACATCAGGTAATCATCCCAGGCCGACAGGAAGGTGTAGATACCCACAGCAACAAGCCCCGGCAGCGTTAAGGGCAGTAAAATCCGAATCAGGGTGCGCATTCTTCCCGCGCCGTCAATCCGCGCACTCTCGTCAAGGGAACGGGGCAGGGTGTCAAAAAACGATTTCATCAACGTAATTGCCAAGGGAAGTGCAAAGGTGGTGTCCGCAAGGATCACACCCATGTAGCGATTGAGCAGATCCCACTTCATATAAAAAGTATAGAGAGAAATCAAAATCACCACGATGGGAAACATCTGCACAGAAAGAATGGTCGTCAAAATCGCATTGCGGCCCCTAAAACGGTAGCGGGAAAAGGAAAAGCCTGCCGGGATGGAAATAAACAGCACCATCAGCACCGTACCCCCTGCGGTAATGAAGCTGTTGATGAAGTAACGCACATATTCCGGCTTGGCAAAAATCTTCTGGTAGTTGAAAAAGCCGCTGTCACTGCCCAGCGCGAATTGAGGCGGAAGACTCATCAGTCTGTGGCTGGACTGTAAGGAGGAGATGAGCATCCATAGAACAGGAAACAACAGCAACGCTATCAAAGCGATCAACACTCCATAGCGCATAGATAGCGCCGTTGCATGGCGGGAGGCGGCAAATCCCCGCTTCTCCTTGGAAGCATTGGAAAGCCGACGGGCCAGGTAGAGTGCTCCCGCTGAAAACAACAGAAATGCTACTCCCAGAACAATGCATGCAACACTTTCTTCCGGAGGGACCCGGTGGGAGAGAAAGAAGATACGCCGAAGGCCCACAAAAGCAAGTCCCCCGCTGAGGATATACAGCGTCAACACGCCCGCCCACCGCCAGCGGCCATCACCAACGGGTAAAGCGCTTACAGGATGATTCATCGCTATCCCTCCGATCTGACTACTGGTAATCGTTGGCGTAACGGTCATTGAGCTTGTTGCTCAGCAGTGTGATGATAAAAAGCAGCGCCAGCCACATGACCCCGATGGCAGCTCCCTTGCCAAAGTTATAGCTCTTGAAGGCTTCCTGGTACGCGGCAATAGAAAGCGTCATAGTAGCTGCACCGGTACCGTTCATGTTGGCGATGATGGTGTACATCTGGAAGTTATTCATGACTGCAATCCAGGTGGATGTGATCAGCACCGGACGAATGGATGGCAATATGACATTCAGAAAGGTCTTCCATCCATTGGCTCCGTCGATATGAGCGGCTTCCTCCAGTGATGAATCCACACTCTGCAGTCCCGCTAAAAGCATCACCATCATATAGGGCAGCTGCCGCCATACCGAGGCCATCACAATGGAGGCCATGGCCAAGCTGTTGGATACCTGCCATGATACGTTGAGCTGTTCTGAGAAACCCATGACATAAGCCACATAATTGATCACACCAAAATCCTGATGGATCATCCATCGCCACAGAATAGCGACAACCACGGATGGAATGGTCCATGGGATGAGCATTATGCTCCGGAACAGGCCGCAACCCCTGATTCGTGAATTGAGCAACAGCGCGATTGCCATGCCCAGAATCAACTGAATTCCCACAGTCAGAATCACGAACTCCAGGGTGTTGCCGAAATACTTGAGGATTTCACCACGTTTGAAAAGAGATGTATAATTCGCAAAATCGTTCCATTGAAGAGTTAACAGGCTGTTTATATCATCCTTGCCGCTCAGCACGTCGGGCAATCTCGAAAAATCAAAAAGAGAACCACTGATATTCTTCAGTTTATAGGAAAAAAAACTGACAAAAATACCCTTGAGGATCGGTAGTGCGATAACGACCAGCAACGCCAACAGAGCCGGTAGCACCAACACGAAACCAAACAAGCTGTCTGCGCGCTGTGTGGGGCTTCTGGGATTGATGACCTGTCCGGCCCGTGTTTGCATGTGCCTTCATCCTTTCATTGAAAGAGCGCCGTCCTTCCCGTCTTGCAGAAAGGACGGCGCTTGGGGATTAGGTGTATCCCTTATTCCTCGTCGTACATCTCCTGAATGATGCTCTGGCAGTCTGCCATCACAGCAGCGACATCCTCGCCCTGAGCCAAGCGGGTCAAGGCATTGACAATCTCTTTATCAGCGTCCATGAAGTGCAGGCCACTGACGGGCAGGGGACGGGCGGTCTTCATAGCGTCCACATATACCCTGGTGATTTCACCTACTTCAGTAAAAACCTTCTCCATGACACTTTCGCGACTGCTCATCTTGCCCTGGTTGCCATCCTTGAAGATTTGGATCACTCTCGCATCGCTCATGTATTCCAGGAAAGTTGCCACCTGGGGCATGATCTCATCGGGGCAGTTGTTGAAAACCACCAGATAGTGGTTGATGACGTAACCACTGCCATTGGGAGTGTCTGCACCAGGAATCACAAAGCAACCAAAGTCCTCGTAAAATTTCGCTTCATCCGGAGCAGCAGCGGCAGCGGCAGACACCGTGCCTTCCAAATCCCAATAAAAGGCGATCTTGCCCTGCCCAAAGAGATTGCGCAGATCCTTGAAGCTGTTGCCTACAGTGGGGGATACCTTATCCACCACCAACTTCTGTATCTGGGTGAAGGTCTTGATGGCGGCTTCATCGGTCAGGTTAATCTTGCCCTCGGCATCCAGGAAGTCTCCACCATTGGCCCACAGGGCAGGGAATACGTTGTAGCCTTCCCCGGCTTCTACACCATTGGAGTTGGGAATGGCCAAACCATAGATGTCATCGCCCAAGGCAGCAATTTTATAGGCATCTTCAATCAGCTCATCCCAGGATTGGGGCAGAGTTTCGATCCCTGCCTGAGCCAGAAGGGCCTTGTTGTAGTACATTGCATAGGTGTTGCCAAACCAAGGCATGGCAACCATCTTGCCATCCACCGTTGCGCCCTCGATAGCGCTAGGGCTGTAGTCAGCGATTACATCAGCGCTGATGTAGGGAGTGAGATCTTTGAGCACGCCCAGCTCCAGGAACTGAGGCAGCCACTCCGCCTTGATATGGGCCACATAGGGAGCATTGCCTGCGCTGGCTGCGGTTAAAAGTTGATCCAGGTAGGATGCATAGGGATTGCTCTGAGAGTAGTCAACTGTGATGCCCGGATTGTCGGCCATAAACGCGTCAGCTGATCCTGCATAGACCGGGAGGAGCTTCTCCTCGGCCAGTGCCCAGGATGTCCAGCCAATGGTTACGTCTTCCGCCAATGCGAAGGAAGACACGGATACCAGCAAGATCATGGTTAGAACCAGTGCCAAGAATTTCTTCATGGGATATCCACCTTTCCATTATTTTGTTTTGGAAGGCTTTCATCACGTTGCCCTCCCGTTATATAGGCATTATAGTATAGGCTATGAAACCCTTCCAGACGAATTCTTTTCCCTCCATCCTGCAGAAAAATAGCATTGTATTGTTTCAGCGTTTATGTTATGATATTTTTTTATGCTTTCAAATATGACAGCGCTGCTGCCACCCCATGAAGCATGTCCGCCCCAGAGCTTGCGCCTACGGCAAGCAACTCCCGGGCGGCTTTTTCCACACCGCCATAAAAAAGCGTCGCAACCAATCTGCCTAAAGGCTGACCATAATACCCCTCCTGGCCAAGCCGCAAATATCGCGCGCTCACCTCAGTGGTCATGCTCAGATCCTCCAGCACAAAAGGAGTGGGATGCCCCACTGCACGACATAGAGCCATGACCCCCACACAGGCATCATCAAAGGAAGGGGTGAGGCCTGCCCCGAGTCCCAACCAGCGTTGAGCACTTCCATCGGTGAGGGCGGCTTCTATCCGGGGTCTGAGAACGGGTGGGAACGAACCAAATCCATTCTTGCAGCGCTTTTCAATTTCCCGCAGTTCACCTGCGGCAGGTCTTCCTGCCAGGGGCGGCATAAACCCGTCCCACTTCAGATCACGGAGCAGGGTAATGCTCCGTCCCCTGGCCCATAGCTCTCCCGGTGAAAGCAGGACCGGTGCCCCAGGAAACAGTGCCGTCTCCTCAAGCCAACCCTGTGGCAACACGATACTGTCCGGCAGCAGCGGAAGTCCCGGTCCACACAGCACCACCAGCCGAGCTTCACCCTCCAGGAGGAAGGTCACATTGACCACCTGACGGAATACGGAATGTACCCGGCCCTGCCATTGCCCGGTTTCCCCAAAAACCGGGGTCAGCCTCGCTTCCCCCGCGCAAGCATTTCTCAACATCCTTTCAATAGTCGGACGCAAGCTCGGGCCACCATTAACTCCTCATTGGTCTGAAGAGCCCAGATCTCAATATCGCTGTCCGCAGCATTGATGAGTCCCTCATATCCTTGGTAGTTCAACGTATCGTCGATCCTTGCGCCGCAGAAACCCAACTTCCCAACCACCTTCCTACGAAACTTCGCTCCGTTAAAGCCAATCCCCCCTGTGAAAACCAACGCATCCAAGCCTCCCAAATAAGCGGTGAGCATGCCGGTATAACCGACCACCTCATCCACCAGAGCCTTTACTGCGAGCGCAGCTTGGTCATTACCCTCCTCCGCTGCCTGCTCTACCTCCCGCAAGTCATTGCTCACACCGGACAGTCCCAACAAGCCGCTTTGGGTGGAAAGTGCTTTCATGGCCTCCTCCAGGCCCCCCAGCCTTTGAATCAGGGCTGGCAGACAGAATACATCCAAGTCTCCAACCCGGTTGTTATGAAACAAACCGCTTTGAGGGGTCGCGCCCATGGTGTTGTAAACGCTCTGACCGTCTAAAATTGCACAAAGGGAACTGCTACCCCCAAGATGGGCGCTGATTACCCGCCGGGCATGGGGAGATATCTGTCCCATTTTCCAGGCGATATAGCTATGACTGGAGCCGTGAAAACCATAGCGGCGCAATCCATCCTCCATAGCCCAGGCGTAGGGTACTCCATACACAGCTCTTTCTAAGGGCATGGTAGCATGAAAGGCAGTCTCAAAGCAAGCGATCTGGCGGATCCTGTCATAACGCTCCCTTACGCTGCGCATCATGGACAGATACACCGGGTTGTGTGCGGGAGCAAACACTGCCATTTTATCCATCTGTTCCATCAGTGCATCGTCGACCAAATGAGCTCCGGAAAGAGAACCGCCGTGAACAGCCTTATATCCCACCGCATCCAGAGCCTCCCTGTCCATAGACATGCCCAAGTCACCCAGCGCCTCCAGAAACAATTCCAGAGCATCCAGGTGGGTTTTGCAGGCACATTCCCCCTCCCGGCGCTTTTCCCCTGCTTGCACAACATATCTGCCATGGCCACCAATACTTTCCACACCACCTGACGCCAGCTGCACCTCCACGGGGCTCATTTGATAGAGCTTGCACTTAAAGCTGGTGGAGCCAAGGTTGAGTACCAGAATCCTCATCATCCATACCTCCCACGATAAAAGCCGCCCCGTGGAAAAACGAGGCCCGTTTCTCCCCGGGGCGGCATACGATGGGGCTCAGCCCGCATATTGGACACTAAAAGCCTTCATGGCCTTCTGGAAGCATTCCATGGGGACCCTGGCCATGCCTGCTCCGATGAGGCCTCCCTCCCGGTTGAACATCCCACCGTGAATCGCCGGACTGATCCCGGTTTTCAGGACAAGCCGGATGTCGATGCCCACAGGCAGGAAGCTGAAATCCAGGTTTGGGATGGGAAAATTCGGGTTTTTCCCAATGGATATCTCTTCCATCTCACGAGTCTGGGCGATGGACTCCTTAAGGGTCATGCCCCTTAAGTTGCACACAATGGGGCTTGCTGCCGCAGCAAAGCCACCCATACCCGCGCATTCCACCACACAACTGTCTCCGATCCAGGGCAGTTGATCCGCCTTGGTATAATGGGTGGAGGTGTAACGGCCCTCCATCATGGGAGCAGGGGCTGTGAACCACTGTCCCGGCATACCCGCCACCTTGATACCGAACTCCACTCCGTTGCCGCAAATAGCGATTACCATGGTGGAGTAGGGCGTATCATCCGCTGCCATCAACGCGGAGCGGGATGCCCCCTGGCCATAGCAATGGAAAAAACGGGGGGTTTCCACGATATATCGGACAACTTTCAGAATCTCTTCCTTGGGGCGATCCAGGGCAAAAAGGTCGGGCAGAATCTGCTTGTCAAACAAAAGATCCGCTGCTGTCTGACGGGTATGGTTCTCATCCCCCATTTGCATCCCTTCTGCCAATATGGGTTTGAGAGCCATGCCTCCGCGCTTGTGCAGCACTTCCCGCAGCACGGGAAAAAGTTCCTCCCGCATGATTCGTAAGTTTTCAGCTATCTCTTCGCTATACAGCCCCCAGCCGCACAAGCCGCCCTGATATGGCCCTTCTGCCGGAAAGGTGCAAGCACGTTTGCCAGAATGGCGATCCTGGATTACATTCATCATCACGGACTTGGTAATGATACCCGTTCCCGCGCCTACCGTGTTGTGATCCAATGCCGACTCGATCTTTACCTCTCCGGCACGGATGCGCTCCACGGCCTCCTTTTCATCCCTGGCCCAATGCTCAAAGAGCATGGCGCTGACCATCCCCCGGCGATGCAACGCCACCATATCCTCAAAGTCAATGGGGGGGCCCGAGTGCAGGATCATATGATCCTCCAAGCCTTCCACGCATTCTCCCGCAGGCTGCACATCTACCCAATAGGGATCCGAATCAATAATGCAATGAACCGCAGCGTCATTAGCAGCCTTTATTCTTTCGCGAACATCCATCATTGAGGCATCGTCCCCTCCTACAAAAACATATCCAACAGGCTTTGGATCTCCTCGCTCTGCTGTGCGGGGGGATGCCACTGGATCTGGGCACACTCCACTCCTTGGGCAAGCAGCGCCTCATAAAAGGCCTGAATGCCCACATTGACCACCCTGGGTTTTGGATCCTTCTCTTCCATGCTACCGCCTCCTTTCCAGGGCCGCCATCAGGGCCGAAGCCAACCGTGCACTCAGTTGATTGGAATCCGCCATGATTACACCTGCTTCTTCAAGAGCCTTTCTGGCTTGGGTGATATTCTGGGGATCGCCTTGTGCTCCGCATATGGTCGCGATGAAAATGACGTCCCTATGCTGCCGTACCATGCGAACAAAAGGCAGGATTGGGTCGGGATGCACCCCCGGACCTGTTATGAAATCCAGCAATATCACCGCTGCCTGGGGATCTTCCAACTCCCTCTCCAGCCTGCGCAAACGCAAAGATGGGTCAAAAACCGGGTGGGGTGCCTCGGCGGTGAAATCCTCCGCCCCAAGATCCACAAGGGTATGACCTATGCTTTGGTGATGAGAGGGGAGCTTTTGTGTATAGGGGGTATTGATATTTGAGTATAGTTTCACCTGCGGATTTTCCCGGGCAAAAAGCAGCAGTGCCTCCTCAGCAAAGGTACCACCGCAGTATAGCCCCCGAAAATATTTCCGGGGAGGGGTGATTCCCTTCAGCAAATCTTCCGCCAGTCTGTCCACCTCGTCCGGGCCCCAGCCCAGATGCCTTTTTTCCCCGGTAAGCAACTCGCAGCAGAGTTCCGCAGCTTCCTGAAGGCTGAATGCCCCTCTGACCCGGCTCCCTTGGAAGATCTCTTCACCCCCGCCCAGAAACATCGCTACCACAGGCTTACTCAACCTGTCCGCATCTGTGAGCACCTTTGCCATAACCCCCCGGTCAGCCAGCTTGCTCACCAGGCAGATGACCTGGGTATCGGGATCGTTGTCCAGCCGTTCCATCCCCATGCGCATAGTAATGCCGCCGATCCCGGGCAACAAATCATGACCACCTGCTCCGATGATGGCGCTGACACCGGCACCCAACCGCTCGATGAGGCAGGCCACCTCCTGAGCCCCGCTTCCACTGGCCGCCACAATGCCTACGGCACCCTTGCGCACAATACTGCCTGCCGCCAGCGCAACGCCACCCATCAGGCCTACACCGGCATCCGGCCCCATCACAAGTTTCCCTCTGGTACGTCCAAACTCCTTGAGCTCCCGCTCCTGAGACAGGGGCACATTGTCGCTGAAAATAAACACATCCATGCCCAACTCAATGGCCTTGCGAGCCTCCGCAGCCGCATATTCTCCCGGCAGGGATATCTGGGCTATGTCAAACTGACCCAGCTCAAGATCCCGCAAATCCCGCAAGACTTGCTGCCTGCCGCCAGGATGGTCCAGCATCTCCATCCCCGCCCGGTGTGCAGCTTCCAATGCTTCCTCATCCTCCGCATCCAGGGCAAGCATCATATCGTTCCTGCATGTATCTTCGGGCACGCGGTAGCCCAGGCTGGTCAGCAACTCCACGTTGGCAGGGGTGCCCATGCCGCTTTCTGCGCCGGTTATGCCCTCCCGTCCCAGAATCCGCTCTGCTACGCCCATCAGGGTTACCGAATCCACATACCGGTTCTTCGCCAGATACACCCTTTTCATCCCAATATCGTCTCCTTTGCCACCACAATGCCCTCGCCACCCTTCCGGAGTGTCACACGCAGGAGTTCCTTGTTTGCTTCAGGAAAATCTTCCCGAGCATGGCAGCCCCGGGTTTCTTCCCGGGCTCTGGCTGCCGCGCAGACCATCAGGGCGGTGATCAGATCATTCTCCAGTCTCAGCCGCAAAAAGACCTCCTCGGAGTCAGCACCCCGAAGCTTGCAGGCTTCATTCAACTCCTGCCGAAGGGTTTTCTCTGCCTTTTCCAGCGCAGGACCTTCCCGCAGAGGGCCTGCAGCCTCTGCCAGCACTTTTTGCATCCCTGTCCGAAGCTGTATCAGTGCCTCACGAATGGAGGCCCCACTTGATATGGGCGTTTGAATATCTGCCGTCATAGGGGCCGTCTCCTTGGCCCACGCAGCGGCCTGACGGCCAGATCGGAAACCGAATACCAACGTTTCCAATCCTGCACTGCCTCCGATACGATTGGCTCCATGCAGTCCACCCATGCTCTCGCCGCAGACGAAGAGGCCCGGCACACAGGTGCGCCCATTCTCGTCTGTCGCGACGCCACCCAGAGATGTATGGGGAGCAGGCGCCAACTCCACAGGGCTGATGGACAAATCGATGCCCACATCCCGATAACGCCGCAGATACATGGGATAATCCCGCTCCAGCGTACCTACATCAACAGCCGTGGCATCAAAATACACACCGCCGTGCTCCGTACCCAGGCCCGCTGTAATCTCCGCCGCAATGCATCGAGCCAAAACATCCTTGCCCACCCGCTCCGCTTCCAGGCCATAGCGAGTCATAAAACGCTCTCCTTGATTGTTGCGCAACACGGCGCCCTCAAAAAACAAGGTTGTAATAACGCTGGTACCCATGAGTTGGGGAGGCCAGACCGCTGCACTGGGCTCAAATTGAATGAATTCCATATCCCGCAGGACTGCGCCCGCTCCATAGGCCATGGCAGGTCCGTCTCCGCCGGAGTCCCGCTTATTGGTGGTAAAGGGATAAAGACCGCAGAAGCCGCCGCAAGCCAACACCACTGCCTTTGTGTTTACCCCAATCCATTCCCGCGCCCGGGCATCGTATGCCAGCACTCCCTGAAGGCCGCCAGGGCCTGTCAACAGTCGGAGAGCCCGGGTGTGAGGAAACTCCGCTACTCGCCCGGTCAACTCCCTCTTTATGGCTCCCAGAATCGCTACCCCGGTTTCATTGCCAATGGAAACCACCCGTGGATGGCTGGACCCCAAAGGGCGCAAGAGCTGGTACTCCTCCCCTTTTCGGTTGAAGGAAAGCCCCATCCCTTGCAAAGTCTCCAGTACCTTTGGCGCGTCTTCACACAGCGCCCTGGCCAGGCGGGGATCGCTGAGCCCAAGCCCACTTTGAAGAGTATCACTCAAAAAGCAGTCTACCGAGTCCTGCGGGAGCACCGGAACATTGATGCCATGAACCCAGGGAGATGCGCCCATGCCATCATGCATCAATGCAACGTGAACGCCTGTGTTTACAATTTCCCGGGCTGCGCACCATCCGGCAAGGCCCCCGCCAACCACCAGGCAGTCTGTCGTCCACTTCTTCATCGCCTATCACACATCCCAGATACCGCCCTTTGCCATGGAACCGATGTTCTTGGAGAACAGGCGCAGGAAACGGGGATAGTCCTGACCGGGGAACTCCCATTCGAATGCGGCGATACGACGGCTGATCTCCTCATCCGTCAACTGTACGTCCATCCTGCGACTGGGCACATCAATGACGATCTCGTCTCCATCCTGAACCACTGCCAATGTACTGCCCAAGGCTGCCTCAGGGCTGACGTATCCCACGCTCAGGCCGCTGGTGCCGCCCGAGAAGCGGCCGTCGGTGATAATCGCACAGGAGTTGTAAAGCTTGCTCTGCCCCTTCAGCTCCTCCTGGAAGGTGAAGGCTGTGGTGCCAAAGCGGCCTTTGAGGCCCATAAAGCGCAGTATGATGGCGTCACCTTCCTGGATCTTACCAGAACGCAAAGCATCCAGGCCCGCCTGGAGGCTGTCAAAGCACCTGGCCTTGCCCTTGAAATGCATCAGATGGGACGGAACGGCAGCAATCTTTAAAATTGAGCCTTCCGGGGCCAGGTTGCCATAAAGCACGCCGATACCCGGCTCCTTCATCACAGGATTATCCAAGGTCCGAATACAGTCATCGTTGTAGACCACCGCATCCGCCACGTTCTGCACGATGGTGCAGCCGGTAACGGTCAGACAATCACCATTCAGGCAGGGCAGCAGGTTCTTCATCAACGCGGGCATACCCCCGGCCAAGTCAAAATCCTTCACGGAGTATTCGCCGCCGGGCATCAGGTGGCTCATGAGCGGCACATTGTTGGATGCCTCATCAAAATACTTCCACCAGGGCAGATCATATCCGGCCTCATGAGCGATAGCCGGCAAATGCAGAATGAGGTTCGAGGAACCGGCGACGGCCATGTTGACGGCAATGGCGTTCTTGATGGCATCAACGGTCATGATCTGCCGGGCGGTAATTCCTTTCTCGACCAGGGCCATGATCCGCTTGCCTGCCTCGTAGGAGAGCTTGCGGATGGCGCTGGAAACGGCGCTCATGGTGGAATTCCCCGGCAGGGTCAATCCCATGGCTTCCGCCATCATGCACATGGAGTTGGCGGTGGTCATGGAAGTACAAGCCCCGCAGGTACCCCAGCTGTTGGCAATCAGGCCGTTATACTCATCCATGTCCATCTTGCCTTCCGCAGCAGTGCCCACCTTGTCCTGAGCGCGGATGTGCACGACTTCTTTGCCGCGGAACTGACCATGGGGCATGTAACCGCCTGTAACGATGATGGTGGGAATGTCCAGGCGGGCAGCTCCCATCAGATGGCCGGGGACGATGGAATCACAGGTGGAGAGCATTACCATGCCGTCAAAAAAGTTACCCTCCACGGTCAATTCCACCTGATCCGCAATAGAGTTCCGGCTGGGAATCTCGATGTATTTCGGATCCTTGAGCACCATGCCGTCACAGATGGCTGTGGTCATGACCTCCAGGGGCAGACCACCGGCCTCGCGCACACCCTGCTTGACCCGCTCGGCCAGTTCTTTCAAATGAACATGCCCGGGGTTGTACTCGTTCCAGCTGTTCACAACGGCAATCAGTGGCCGGTGAAGCTCTTCCTCGGTATATCCCATCCCCAGCATCAGACCCCGGCGGCACTCCGATGCCTCACCAAACTCCCAGTTGCTGCGCATATCCTTATAGGTCCGTTTCATGATAGCTGCCTCCTTGAAATTTATGATGGTAATTAAAATTCCTCGTCCAGCATGTTGTCAATGGCTCCGTCAATGGACTGCCCGCCGTCAATGAAGATCGTCTGACCAACAATGAAGCGGCTTTTACTCTTGTCCGCCAGAAACAGCATCATGGGGGTGATATCCTCTGGCGATCCGCCGTATCCGGCCGGGATCTTGCGATGGAAGCCCTCCACGTTCTTGTCACTGTAGCGGCTCATTACCTGCGTATAAATAAGGCCGGGTGCGATGCAGTTGACATTGATGCCGTATTTGATCAGCTCTACGCCGATGGACTTGGTGAACATGTTCAGACCGGCTTTGCCGGCGGAGTAGGGCAGCGCTTTCCGTCTTACCCAGGTGATCTCGCTGTGGATGGAGGAAACATTGATGATTGCTCCCCGGGTCTTTTTGTCGATCATGTCCTTGGCGGCCACGTGAGCGCAATACACAGCAGCGTTCAGATTCAAATTGATCTGCTGGTCCCAGTATTCCATGGGCATATCCGCAAAACCGCCTTTGGGCATTCGCTGCGCGCCGCCTGCGTTGTTGACCAGCACGTCGATCTTGCCGAAATCTTCGATAAATGCGTGAAGCATCCTCTCGCACTCATCCCGCTTGGAAACATCCGCCTGATAGATCCGGGCATTCACACCAGCCCCCCGGCATTGCTCCGCCACTTTTAAAGCGTCTTGAGGGGAAGCGAAATAATTGACCCCAACATCGTACCCTTCCTTGGCGAAAGCCAGCGCTGCCGCCGCACCAATGCCATGGGAGGAGCCCGTAATAAGAACCGACTTTTTCATAAGCACCGACTCCTTTTGTGGATATATTCCGTAACCGTATGCAGCGGAAGAAACAGATGCTCCGGCTCCCGACCCCCTATCTCATGAATCAGCGCCCGAGCGATGAAGGCGGCATTCGTCTTCCCTGCAGCCAGCATTCCTTCTACAAAACCCCGGTCATGGGCGTCACAGGCGGTACACGCAGACAAATATGCCCTCACCGCAGCGGGCCCCATAGCCCGGTCACCCAGAGGAAGAAACGGGTGTCCGCAAAGAATATTGTGGATGTCCATGTCCTGAAGGCGTCGCAATGTATACTGATAGCGAGCCGCATCCATCAGCAGCGCGCAACCCTGGGATACGGTGCCGTTTAGCTGGAGGGAATCTCCGGTGATCAGCGTGCGGGTTCGTTCATCCAGGTAGCTGCAACTATCCGTATCGTGGCCAGGTGTATGCACAAGACGCAAAGTCGATAACATTTCTCCATCCTGTAGCAGTACATCGGGCTCAACACCCTCCAGCAAGGCGGGCACAGGTGCGCCATGGCCGGAAAAACGTTCCCGGATCTGCCGGGAATAGGCTTTTGGATTCCGTATCCGATCCAAGGACTCAGCAAAAACCGCTACCTTGATTGCCGGTGCAAGAGCTTTCAAGCGCGAACAACCACCCACATGATCGCCATGAATATGTGTGAGCGCCAGAAAATCAATGTCACTGGGCCCTAACCCCACATCTTCCAGGGCGGGCACGATGCAACCATCCACCGTTTCAGCGGAGCCTCCGCTGTCCACCAGCACATTCTGAGTACCGCGCACCAGCGTGACCCCTGTCCAGCAGCCCGGAAAGGGGACTTGCAGCTGGTAGAGCTCCGGCGTAATGAGCTCAAAGCTTATCATTCACATCCGCTTCCTTTCCTGTGTAATAATTGTAAGGTATCCGTCACTCTCCCTCAACGTGAAGAAGCCACATTGGCCGCCGGAAGATTTCGTCTTGCTTTATTTGTGAATATACTTTATACTATTATATCCATTTGGGGATTGGAGGCGAAAACCAAGTGAAAGATTTGCTCATCCCTGTTTTTTTTGATCAAAAGTCAGCCGCTTCCACCCAATATGCCAACGCCATCCAAGGCATTCGTACCGCTGCTGCCAAACAGGGGATGCACTTGTCTCTTTACTCGGAGGAAAGTCTCACCTCCATTGATTTTTCCTCTCTGGCATCAGTGGCCATACTTACCAGTGCGTCCATGCCCTTTCTTCAGGATGTCATTTCCCGGTTGCGGGCAGCAGAAAGGCATATCGTGCTGGCTGGAACAGATAGCGAACCTTTTGGCCCCGACGTTTCCTGTGCCACCCCTTCCCGCAGGGCTGAAACCCAGCAACTAGTTAACTACCTGTACCAATGCGGCAAGGAGCGGCTGGCATTGGTGGGCTTCGGTTCCAATTCCATCAACGACAATTTCCGTTACCATGCCGCCATGAGTGCTGTTGCCGCATGGGGAAAACTGCTTACTGAGGATGATGCTTTCCTCTGGCAGTATGAACCACAATCCAGCTTCGACGCCTTTTTAAGAGTAGCGGACCGTTACGATGCTGTGATCTGCCCCAACGACGTGATATCGATCTGCTTTATCAACCAATGCAAGGCCAACGGCCTTGCGGTACCGGGGGATCTATTTGTAGCCTCCTTTGGCAACATGTCCATCGGCCAATTCTATCGCCCCAGTATTACCTCGATGACCATGGATATGCTTGGGGTGGGTGAGCAGGCGTTTAATGCCTGGCGCTTTTTGACCCTCAATGACGTATCCCGCCTGAAAGCGCTAAAAATAACCGTACCCAGCCGTATTCTGGCCCGGGAAAGCACAGCGGGCATACGCATTGAGGCAGGCAAGGGTATCAAGTCCCCCAGTTTACCGGCAGACCGCTTTTATCACAATCCCACCATCGCAGCGTTGGTGGGCATCGAAAACTGCATTTCTCAACGGGACGAAATTGACATGGGCATCATAAAAGGCCTCATGGGTCATCATGGTTACGAACAGATTGCTGAGGAACTATTCATCAGCGGCAGTACGCTGCGCTATCGCCTCGGTAAAAT
>Ga0123335_1005509_pt1 | contig 15402 bp, 9 predicted proteins | sample BiotimSIPDNA_2_FD_89707 | JGI IMG/M metagenome (GOLD analysis project Ga0123335, IMG submission 89707) | Anaerobic biogas reactor microbial communites from Washington, USA - Biogas_R2 time_0 SIP DNA | ecosystem: Engineered > Bioreactor > Anaerobic > Unclassified | place: Washington, USA... | reverse complement strand
TGGCCCGCGTCGGCCAGGATTGATTGTGGTGACCGATATTGACGACAACCGGCTTAACCGGGCCAAGTCCATCCTGACGCCGGAAGACGCCAAGGCGCACGGCATCAAGCTGGTATATGTCAATACTAAGACTCCGGATGCGGTCGACAAACTGATGGAGCTTTCTGGAGGCACCGGTTACGATGACGTGTTTGTTTTAGCGCCAGTGGCGGCTGTCGTCGAACAGGGCGATGCCATTCTTGGCCGGGACGGCTGCCTGGATTTCTTTGCCGGCCCGACTGACCCGAAGTTCACGGCAAGGATGAATTTCTACAATGTGCACTATGCTGGCACGCACATCGTCGGTACCAGCGGCGGCACGACTGACGACATCCGGGAAGCCTTGGACCTGATGGGCAAAGGCCGGTTGAATCCGTCCATGATGATTACCCATGTCGGCGGTCTGACCGCGACCAAGGACGCGACCCTGAACCTGCCCAACATCCCCGGCGGCAAGAAGTTGATCTACACGCATGTCGATTTCCCCTTGACCGCGATTGCGGATTTTGCCGAACTGGGCAAGAAAAACCCGGTGTTTGCGGAATTGGCGGAAATCTGCGCCAGCAACAATGGCCTCTGGAGCCTCGAGGCCGAAAAGGTAGTGCTGGACAAAATGCCGAAACTGGCCTGCTGCTGAGTCGAAACAGCTTGAACTACAGAATAAGCGCCGGTAGCGTTTGAAATGAACCGCCTGAAAAAAATTAGGCAGTGATTGCGAGGGGAGGAAAGGGTGCCAAGCCCTTTCCTCCCCCTTTGTATGCCTTGAAAAATCCAAACTGTTCTTTTCGGATATTTTCCCTTTTTGTTCTTGCCACTAAATAATTATCATTGGAGTCTATTATGCGAGTTGTCATTATCGGTGGTGTTGCTGGCGGTGCTGGTACGGCGGCGCGTCTGCGTCGGCTTGATGAGAAAGCCGAGATTATCATGGTTGAGCGCGGCGCCAATATCTCCTACGCCAACTGCGGCTTGCCCTATAACCTTGGCAGGGTGATTCCGGAGCGCGACTCCCTCTTGCTGATGACTCCTGAAGAGTTTCATGGTCGCTTCAACGTGGACGTGCGCGTGCGCTGCGAGGCTTTGAGCATCGACCGTGCAAATAAAAGCGTGCGGCTGCGCTATTTGGACAGCGGCGAGGAAAAGGTGGAAAAGTATGACAAGCTGGTTCTGGCGACCGGCTCAGAGCCATGCCCGCTGCCTATCCCCGGGGTGGACTTGCCGGGCGTGCATAGGCTGTGGACTCTGGACGATATGGATAAGCTGGAGCAATGCCTGGCGGCGGGAGCTAAGCGGGCTGTCGTGGTCGGCGGTGGTTTCGTGGGCATAGAATTGGCTGAAAACTTGCATGAGCGAGGCCTGGAAGTGACCCTGGTGGAACTGGCCAATTTCATTATGCCTAGTCTTGACTGGGAAATGAGCAACCTGCTGGTGGAGGAATTGCGCCGCAATGGCCTGGGCGTGGAGCTGGGCGTGGGGCTGGCAGGCGTGAAAAAAACAGAGAATGGCCTGCAAGTGCAATTGAGCGATGGCCGAAGCCTGGATGGCGACCTGGGGGCGCTCTGCCTGGGAGTGAGGCCTAATTCCGCGTTGGCCAAGGCGGCCGGCTTGGAGCTGGGGCCGCGGGGACATATTGTGGTGGATGAAAAACTGCGTACGTCAGACCCAGATATATTCGCCGTCGGCGATGTTATCGAAGTCATAGACCCGGTGTTCAAAGGCAAGGTGGCTATCCCGCTGGCTGGCCCGGCAAATCGGCAGGCGCGCATTGCGGCCGATAATATCTGCGGTGGAAACAGTACCTATAAAGGAAGCCTAGGCACGTCGATTATTAAAGTGAACGAGCTTACTGCCGCTAACGTGGGCTACAGCGAACGGCTGCTGAAAAGCAGGGGCGTGCAGTATGAAAAAATCTATCTGCATCCGCGCTCACATGCAAGCTATTATCCCGGCGGCACATCGCTGCATATAAAGGTGCTCTTTAGCAAAGAGGGCAAGATTTTCGGGGCGCAGATCGTCGGGAAGAAGGGCGTGGACAAGCGCATCGACGCGCTTGCCATAGCGATGCTGCAAGGCATGGACATACGGGAGCTGGCAGCCCTGGAACTGGCCTACGCGCCGCCATATTCCTCAGCCAAGGATCCGGTCAACTTCGTCGGCATGATTGCGGAAAATATTTTGAGTGGGCTGAGCCGCTCGGTGCATTTTGAAGACCTGCCCAAGGACGCATTCCTGCTTGACGTTCGGGAGGAAGAGGAGTTTGCAGAAGGCTGCGTTCCTGGCGCGGTGAATATACCCATGAACTCACTGCGTGAACGTCATGTTGAACTGCCGCATGACAGGAAGATATTTGTGTACTGCCGGTCAGGTGTGCGCTCATACGTGATGGAACGGGTGTTGAGGCAGCTGGGCTATGACGTGGTCACGGTGTCTGGCGGCATCTTGACCTGGAAAATGTTGCAGGCTATCAAGCCCTCTTCAGCACCGCTGAAGGTAGAATCTTGCAACAAGGAAGTTCGCCCCCAAACTCCAGGCTGCTGCAGGTAGTCCAGCTTCAGTTTGCCGTAGGAGTGACCGAGCATATCAAGCGACGTTTACTGCCGCAGCGCTTTCCCTGGGGGCTGTTGCAGGACTGCCAGCGCGTGTCGACGGTAGTGGCTGCGCAGGTCTTCGGTAAAACTGCGCAGGCTTTTTTCGCCTAGCCCATTGAGGTCGCCCAGGTTGTACAGCACTCGCGCCAGAACCAGTTCTTGGGTACCGCTGCGGTCGCGCGTGCGTTTGTCCTTGACGATGTCCGTGATGGCGGCGCCGGTGACGCCTGGGCGTTGCAGGAATTTGGCGATGATTTCGGCTGAGTCGCGTGCGCCCTGGGCTTCCAAGGCCATGGCGATGGTCCGGATATGCTTCCAGTGCGGCTTGTCAGCGGCCAGAAGCTGTTTAGCCTTGTCATGCAGGACTGGCAGGGCCTGTTGGTTGCCGCTGCGACCGGCAGCGAGGATATAGCTGTCCAGCCAGGTGATGCTGGGAAAATAGGTGGAGATGTTCTCGGCTTCGTACTCGGCGGTATTGCGGATGGTCGTCAACAGGGTGTCAAGTCCGGTCGCATCGCCCATCATGCCGAGGATATGGGCAACGCGCAGTTTGCCGTCAGGAGTGGTAGCGTTGCTATAAGCTTGGCGCAACAAGGGCAGGGCGCGTTCAGGCTCAGCCATGAGAATGCCGAGTCGGCCATAGTCCTGATTCACCAGTTGCTGCACGGCGGCCTCAATATCAGCCAGCGGCATCGGATAGGAATCCTGGTGCTCGGGGACGTCTGGAGTTAGGCATTTGGCGTCAACCAGGAGAGCCTGGAGTTTTTTCAGGTCAATGCTCCTGGTCGGCAGATTGTCGCGGGCGGCCATGGCAGCAGCCAGACCAGCGGCGTAACCGAGATTTTGCAGGCAGGGCTGCATGCGGATCGAGGGAATGGCGTCGCGATGCGCGCTCAAGCCGATGCCGACAACTAAGATGCCGTCAAGGCCACGCGGCAACAGGCAGCGGTAAGGCGTGTAGGACAGGCCGCCAAGGTGGTTGTTGATGTAATAGTAGGGATGGACTGGCGAGCCGTGCTTGTCCAGGCGGCCGCCTTGGCTGATTTGGATGGTGTCAGGAAAGCGCCGTTTGTTGATGATGTCAAGCGGGTCAAGCGTGTAGTCGCCGACAATGCGGCGCCGTTCGCGGGTGTCGATCAGCTGGCAAAGGTCGTAGGCGCCGCGGAATCTGCGTTTGGCCGCGATGAGCGACGTGGTTACGTCGACCATGTCCACTTCATCAACGTAGGTCCAGTCGGTGTTGATGTAGCTGGCGCCAGGGGCGCGGTAGGGCAGGCCAGTGCCTTGCATGGCTTCGTCATCAGCGCTGTTGTAGGCTGTTTCCGCGCCAGCAGCGGCTGCCAGGTCAGCATTGCCAGTGCCGTCAATGACGACTTTGGCCAGGACGACGCCTCGGCCGGCTGGCGTGGCTACAACGACGCCAGTGACCTTGTCGCCAATGCGGTACGCTCCGCAGCCGAGGACGCCGAACCAGATGTCGCCCCCAGCCGTGCGGATTTCCCGGCGCCAGTATTCCTGTTTGCCGACGATATAGGTCGGCGAGCCGATGTCCTTGATGCCGCGGTCGACCTCGGCGGTGAAGCCTTCGCGGTAGCCAGCGCAGTAGATGCCGATCAGGCCGACGGTGCCGGTGCCGCCCAAAGCATGGAGATATTCGAGCACCAGGGTTTTGGCGCCGCTGCGGGCAGCAGAGATGGCAGCCGGTGCGCCGCTGGTGCCGCCGCCAAGCACGACGACGTCGTAGTTGCCGAGGACGGGCAGGGCACTGGCCGGGGCAGGGATTGTTGCCATCGGAGTTGACAGCGGCCGGAAGTCGGCTAGCGTTTCGTAAACTTCACCGACCTTTCGGGTGGCTGCGGTAGCTGGTTCGCCAGCGACAAAGACGCCTTTGGGCACCGGCTGCTTGAGTACGGCTGCGGCTGCGTCACGGCCTGTTTTGGCGGCATGGTTCAGCCTGGCTGCCAACGCGCCGTCCCGGGTCGGCACTCGGCAATAGCCGGGCGTCGTCACTGTCGGCATGGTTTCTGGGACGAGCGGCAGCAGGGTTTCGGATTCCTCAACCTGTCCCGGGTCAAAGGTCAAATCACGGGCTTTCTGCTCTGCCTCGGCCAAGGCGGCGAACGAAGTCGATGGCAAAGGCAGCCGCAGCGTGTATTCAAAGGCGACCTCATGGCTGGTCTGCATCGCGGCATTGATTTTTTGGACATGATTGCCGAATCCGGCTGATCCGAAGGAGGCCGGGCCGATGCCGCCGAGCGGCGTTTGCAGAGGCACGGCGCGGCAGGCGGTGATGCCAGCGCCAGACTTCATCTCGCCGCCGATGACGATTCGCTTGAAGTCGCATTCGCTGGGCGCTGTGGTTGCAGCAGTTTCAGCGCCTGCCAGGCGAGCGAACCACGGACCGGTAGTGGCGTCAATGACCAGCTTGGCGCGAATAGCCTGGCGGCCAGCGCGGTTGGCAATGACGACGCCGGCCAGGTGGCCAGTTTCATCACGCAGGATTTCAGTGGCTGCCGAGCCATAGACAAAGTCGACCCCTGCATTGAGAAGCTCTTCCTCAAGAGCAGTTTTCACCTGCATAGGAGTGGTGTTGCGGACCTTTTCGGCAGCGAGCGGATCGACCTGCGGCGGTTCGAAAATTTGCAGTTCGCCGATCAGAAATCGCGGCGAGAGTTCGCATTTTTTGATTTGGAAGCGGACGTATCTGGCGTTGCCGGTCACGCTCATGGCCAGAGTCAGGGCCTGGTCGACTTTGGCGACGGTTGTGCAGGAGGGGTTGTCCAGGACGCCGGCTTCCTGCCAGGTCTTGCCATCAACGCTGGTGGCAACAGTGATGGCGCGCACAGCATAGCGACGCGGGGACTGGAAGACCATGGCTCGGACTTCGTGCAGGCTTTTTTCTGAGCCTAAGTCAGCCACGATGTCGACATCGCCGTCAAACTCAACGCTTTGATTGTAGACGGAATCCCATTGTCCGTCATTGAGCATCCGCGGCGGAGTCGAGTCAACATGCCTGCCGGTGGATGGGCGGGACGTTGTATATTCGAACGTCAAGCCCTGTTCCTTGTTCAGTTCAGGGAACATGGCCTGGAGCAACGGCGTTTCTGGGGTTTCGCCGGGGGGCAGCCAGAGCTGATAGGGCGCACAGAGGTCTTCGCCAAGATACATGCGCGGCGCCGCCAGGAAGACGCTGGCGCCAGCGCGGGCAGCGGCGTTGGCAGCCGCGACGCCAGAGGAGCTGCCGCCGACTACGACGATGTCGACATCCGCCGCTAACGGTAATGAGCGTTCCGATTCAAGCACGGAATCTGCCGCAGCATGGGCGAGGAGCGGAAGCAGCAGGGCACTGGAAACAAGCAAGTTGCGCATAAAAGTAAGCCTCCTGAAAAAGCGGCGGGAAAAAGCGGCGGCGTCTGTCTGATAGCACATTTAAACCATAATGCGGCAAAGGAGGTCTGGCAAGGTGCCAGTATGTTTTTGGGGCATTCGCCGTTGGTGAATGTCACTGTTTACGTTTTGGGCCGACCGAAAAAAACTGCGCGTTGGCAAAAGTTGACGATTTGCGCCCTTGCAGAAATGAAAAGGGCGATTATCTTAATGCAATATAGAGGGCATGTAGTCTTTTGCCAGCATAGCTCAGTGGTAGAGCAGCTCATTCGTAATGAGCAGGTCCTCGGTTCAAATCCGAGTGCTGGCTCCAGTTTAAAGCCGCCTAACTTCAACGAGTTAGGCGGCTTTTTTATTTTTAGGCAAATGCCATCATGCATTACCCCTGCCTTGATGATTGACGGTTTGCCTTGTCTCATTCAGCTTCCCGCAAGTCTACTGATTGCATCAGGAAGCCCATTCAAGTGATGGAAAGCATGATGCCAGCGTGCAGGCAGAGTCATGCTCAAGCACAAAATTGCTAGGATTCTGCAGAAACCCCTTTGAAAAAGGGCGTGCAACAGCCTATTTTGGCAGCGGGCTTAGAAATCAAACCCCACCCACCCAAAGGGGGGCCACCCTCCCAAATTTTGACGCGCGTACGCGAGGGTGGTTTGGGTGTCACCGTTACAGGGGAGGCATGTTTATTTGCCCTTGACGCAAGGCTGCGCAGCCGCTTACCCTATCCATCGGCGACCGATTACGGTCGAGGGGAACAGGCAGATTAGAAAAAACAGAAGTTGACAGTTGTCAACCAAGGTTTATAGTAATATGGACAAGAAAAAAACGCAAACCGAAAGTTTCCGTGCAGAAACCGAAAGCCGTTTACGAACTGAAAGTAGTGCGGGAAATTCTCAGGTATCCAAATCCGAATGTCGTGTGGGTATTCCGAAAAGATGGAAAGAATAATTACGAGAAATTGGGATATGCGGCACCTGAAGCATTGAATATCGTCCGCAAACTTCGACCACAAAATTTTGATTTATCCTTGCCACCATTGTCAGGCCAGGAATCTCACCCTGTAGATGTCTATAAAATTCAGGAGCCAGACAATTTTGGAAAATTGCGAACATTGTACATAAAATTTTTTGTGCGGTATGCAGACAAACCAGACCAAAAAGATCAACTTGTCATGATTAGCTTTCACGAATAAGAGGAGTAGACATGAACACATGCCCATATTGCGGGAAGCAGCAACAGAAAAAAAATGGATATACATGGAAATCGGAATATTATGGTACGATTTTCATTCCTGATGTTGAGTATTTGCAATGTGAATGCGGCGCAGAGGAAATATCCAATGAAATTCTTAAAAAGGTAGAAGAAGAGCAACAGCGACTTTGTTCAAAACTGTTGTTACAAAGATTGAATTCCTTTGATGACATCAATCATCAGTACATGAAAAACAGCGAACTGGTCGCTAAGTTGGGAAAGACCAGACAGGCAATTGCCAAAAATCCTTTAATTAAGCGGAAAATCTTTAACATCGTCCTATTTGGACAGCGGTATTATCTTCGCGAGTCTGTTGAACTATTCTTGCGTACTGGAGACGGTCGCTTCCCATTAGTTAGTAGAGCCAACGATAACTCGAATAAATACGCGGATAGCAAGGCAAGCGTTTCTCACGGCACGGTGGACATGGCTGACAGCATATTCCAAGCTCATCTCGCCCCTCGCCCCTAACGAATGATGAATTATGAATTATGAATTATGAAATGCGCCTCAGCGTTCAACATTTAGCATTCAACCCCTCGCTCGCCCTTCAGCATTCAACATTCAGCATTCAGCATTCAGACTCTCGCCCCTAAACAAAGCCCGTCCAGTCGGATGACCGGACGGGCTTTTTCATCGGCAGGGATTTTTGTTGACGGCCAGGCCGCCCATTTTCGGTTGGTTACTCCAGGATTATGTCTGCGAAGCAGATTGGGACGTGGTAGATAGCGTCTTTCGGGCCGGCAAAGCCGTCATACCACTGGAGTTCACTCTTGCCGGTCCAGAAGCGGAAGCTGTAGAGTCCGCGGATTTTTTTCGCGGCTGGGTCGATGCCGGTGTCGCGGATAGCGATTTTGACCCACAGGCTCCAGCCGTCTGGCGTTTCTTTGACTTTGCGTGTCATAGGCAGTGGGCTGGTGTAATTGGGGATTTCCAGTCCGCCGGTGAGGCTGATAGCGGTCGCGTTGTATGGCCCTTGGTCAGGGGTGGCGGCCTTGTCCGGAGTCACTTCGAAGTACAGCTGCAAGGCTTCCAATTGCCCGTGGCGGTACTTTGGATTGATTTTTTTGACGATGCCCGGGTTAGTCGACTTGAAGCCGACATAGATGTTCTCGCCGTCATGCAGGTATTTGAGCAGGAGCGGATGGTCGGTGTAGGGCTTATTGTCGTCTTTAAGGTAGAATTCGGTGATGGTCAAGGCGTTCGTCCAAGGCGCGGCCGCGAAGTCGGGGTCGAACGGCGGTTCGCCTTCGCAGCGTGGAATCGTCATGGTCTGCACCCGGCCCCTGTTTTTGTACAAGTCGAAGCTGATTCTGATGCGGCGCAGCAGGTCTTGCGCCTTGGGGCCGCGCACCTTCTGTTCGGCCTGGCGCAGGTGTCCTTCCAGCGCGTCGACGGTGGCTTTGTCGTTGAGTGTCACTTCGAACCACTGCGCTTTGGCTGGGGTGCTCCAGGTCGATTTGGTCGGGCCGGCCAGCCATTTTTCCTCGATCAGGGCGAAATATTGCTCCAAGTCAGGGGCGGCGTCCTTGAAGACCCGGTTGAGGAATTCTCGGCGCATGGCCTTGACGTCCTGGTAGGGGTCCCATTGCAAGTTGGCCATCACCCAGAAATACATGGCGTTGCAGTCCCAGGACACTGGCCCGCGGCCGTAGGTGCGCTGTTTGCGCTCAACGTTGTAGTTCTCCATTTCGGAGAAATGCCGTTTGACGCCATGTTCCAGGCAATAGCGGAAATCGGCGGCGGCGATGGCGTCAACCGGCCTGGGGAAGTCAAACACCAGCCCGTAGTATTCGCGCCAGGTCAGGTTCTTCGTATTGTCCAGCCAGGCGTTGAATTTGTCCAGCGTGACTTGATTCTGGGGCGCGGTGATGGGGTACTTGGAATTCTTGAAAATCGGGCAGAATTGGACCCGGATGATCGGATCGACCTTGATGGCCGGCGGCGTCTCCGTGAAGAAATAGGCAAAGCAAAGCAGGTCTTTGCCGGGGTGGTTGGCCTTGGTGTGCTCGGCGATTTCGTTCAGGAACAGGAAAAAGCGGGTGGAATAGAAATTGGGTTCCTTGGCCGTGAGGACGCTGCCGTCTGGGAGCGTGATGTCTGCCTGGCAGGCTTCGCATTGGCACTGGTCGTGGTTGTCCTCAATCATTACCCGGTAGATGGACGCCGTTGGATGGCGCACGACCTGGGCGTCGAACTCCTGCTTGAAGGCGGCGATCATGTCGCGGTTGGTGAAGCAGAGCTGCGTACGATGGGTCTTGCTCGACGGCTTGACGCGCTCGCCATTGATCAGCGGGAAGAAGTCTGGCCGGGTGGCGTAGTACTTCTTTTCGGAGATGAACACGGAGTTCAGGTTATGTCCGCCGAGGCATTCTTTGATCATGTCCCATTCATCGTTGAGGGGATTGACGCCGCTGGCAGAATGGCTGGTCCAGTTGTTGGCTTGGCGGACGGTCCACATAAATTCATTCGGTTTGGCTGCGCCCAGCTGCCAGCCGCGCTGCGTCATCTTGGGGATGTCGAGGCCGACAACTGCCAAGGAAAGATTCGGATTGGGGGTGAAAAAGGTGCCGTTCTCTTCATCCGGGAAAGCCCAGATGATGTCAGAGCTTTTGAACAAAACCCGGAAGACGGCGTTGACAATGCCATGCGGCCTCGTGCCCAGGATATAGAGCTGATTGCCCTTCTGGCGCACTGCATAGCCGTCATTGCCCTGCAAGGCGGTGGCATCCTCGGGAAATTGCGCCAGGAAGGCGGGCGAACAGGACAGAATGATCTGCTTCGAAAGACCGCCGCCGACTTCTACAATCGGCAATTGGGCGCCGCTGATCTTGCCGACCCAGAGCTGCAACTCCTTCGCAGCATTGGCGACCGGAACCGGCGCATCGCTGCCAACGACAATCTCAGCTAAAGGACGACCGCCTTCAGTCACCGGAAATGCGGACAAGGTAACACAGGCCGCTAACAGCAAAGGCAGAAAAACAAGTTTTTTCATGGCAAAGACACTTCCCTGATAGTACGATGTTAATATTATAGAAGGGGCGAAAAAAGCGCGGGAGGCAGAATGGCCATCTAAAAATGCGTATGGCACCCGATGTCAGATGATGTCAATGAGCAACAATGTACACGGCTTCAAAGGCAAAAGCAACCACCCGCCGCAAAAAAAGATGTGTTCGTATCATTGGCCACTGATGGAAGCTTGGAGTTTCGGAAAGCTGCGGCGCCAGGCACCCAGGGTAAGGCACTTTAGTGGACAGTGGACAATGGACGCCAGTGGACTTTTATGGACGTTAGTAGACGATGGACTTTGGACTGAAGTGGACTTTAGTGGAGGGTGGACGTGGACGGAAGTGGACGTTAATGGACAGCGGAGCGAAGGCAGGGAAACTGCATCGTCCAGGGTAATTAGCCACAGAGCGACAAAAGCACTGAAAGGGAGACACGCAAGACCACACTCCTCGCGCGCGCGACCATTGGATGGAGGCCCCCTCAGGGTGGGGGGCTGGATTTCTGGAACCGCTGAAAAAATAGGCCACAATACGCTCTTTTTCAAGCGGTTTTCTGCAGAATCATAGTCATTTTGTGCTTGAATATGATTCTGCTTACATGCTGGCATCATGCTTTCCATCCCCTGAATGAGCTTTCTGATGTGACCAGAGGACTTACGGGATTCTGAATGAGATAAGGCGAAAGGGGACGGCGCCTACGGCTTAATTATCAATAAGTGACTAATTACGTATCCGTAATACCCCAGAGTCGGCGCCCGCTTTAAAAGCACCAAGATGCTGACAGCAAAATGGTTTTGCGCGTATTATAGTAAAGTGGCGCGCGATTTCAACACAACGGCAAGAGACCATAGAACAGCCGCCTTGCCGCCACTGCGTGCGTTGCTTCTTGGGGGCAGTCAGGAGTTTGATATGAGCAGGATAACGATTGTCGTCGACAACCAGACCGCACGGGGGTTGGCGGTCGAGCATGGTTTGGCTTTGGTCATTGACAGTTCAGCCGGCCGGTTTCTTTTTGACACTGGCGCGGGCGCGGCGCTGCTGCCGAATGTCGCCGCGCTGGGGATAGCGACGGATTCGCTGAGGCGAGTGGTTCTGAGTCATGGCCACTATGACCACACTGGGGGTCTGGCAGCACTGGCCGCCGCAGAGCCTGGGCTTGCGGTGTTTGCCGCGCCCGGTGTGACGCAGCAACGCTACAGCTGTCATCCAGGCCAGTCAGCCCGGGAATTGACTATGCCGGAAAATTGCCGACATGCGCTGGAGACGGCAGCCGAGCGCCATGAGATTGCCGCTTTCACGGAAATTGCGCCGCAGGTTTTTTTGACCGGGCCGATTCCGCGACGCTCCGGCGAAGACTGCGGTGGCCCGTTCTTCCTGGATTCCGCCTGCCAGAAGCCGGATTTGTTGATGGATGAGCAGGCGCTGCTCCTGGGGGACGGAACCTTGGTGCAGGGCTGTTGTCACAGTGGCATTATCAATACACTCGAATATTGCCGGCAGTGCGCACCACATATTCCGGTCAGGACGCTGGTCGGCGGCCTTCATCTCAGGCACGCAACGCCGGAACGCCTGCGCCAGACGGCAGACTACCTGCTCGGGCTGAATCTGCGCCAACTGGTTTTGCTGCATTGCACCGGCGAAGCCGCCAGCGCTTACCTGCAAGAGAAACTGCACTGCCCAGTCCATGTCGCGCGCTCGGGAGAAACGTATGAATGCTGAATATTCCATCCTGGAAAGTATTTCCGATGGTGTTTTCACGGTTGACAAGGATTTCCGCATCACGTATCTGAACCGTTCCGCGGAAGAGATGATCCTGGTGGACCGGGAAGAGGCTATCGGCCGATTTTGCTGCGAGGTGTTCCGATCCAATCTCTGCGAAGGCGCCTGCGCATTGCGACGTACCCTGGAGCAGGGCAAGCCGATCATCGACCTGAGCTGTTTCATCATCAACAATGAAGGCCGTCGCCTGCCGATCAGCATTTCCACCGCTGTCTTGCGCGACCGGGACGGCAACGTCATCGGCGGCGCAGAGACGTTTCGCAACCTCAGCGACATCGAGGAACTGCGCCAGGAGATCACGGGCGGCCAGCGCCTGGGGGACTTTGTCAGCCACAGCCCATCCATGCAGAAGATTTTTTCGAAGCTGAAGGCAGTGGCGGAAACGAGCACGACGGTTTTGATCACCGGCGAGACCGGCACCGGCAAGGAACTTTTAGCCAGGACGATTCACGCGCACAGCCCGCGCCAGGACAAGCCATTTGTCGCGATCAACTGCGGAGCTTTTCCCGATACGCTCCTGGAGTCGGAATTGTTTGGCTACAAGAAGGGCGCCTTCACCGGCGCTGACCGAGATAAGCCCGGCCGTTTCGCCTTGGCCGAAGGCGGCGCCCTGATGCTGGACGAAATCGGCGAAATCTCCCCGGCTATGCAGGTGCGGCTGCTACGGGTGCTGCAAGAACGATCCTACGAGCCGCTGGGGGCGGTCAAGGCCGTCAAGACCAATGTCCGCATTATCGCCGCGACCCATAGGAATTTGCGCGAGATGGTGCGAGACGGGGAATTCCGGGAAGACCTCTTCTATCGCATCAACGTGATTCAAATGGAGATGCCGCCATTGCGCGAACGTAGGGAAGACATCCCATTCCTGGTGGACAGCTTTATCCGGCGCTTCAACTTGTCCATGGAACGCAATGTCTCTGGCATCAGCCAGACAGCGCTGCGACTGCTGTCTGCGTATTCCTGGCCAGGAAACATCCGTCAGCTGGAAAATGTGATTGAGCGTTCCATGGTGTTTTGCAAAGGCGCCTTGATTGAGCCGGCCGACCTTCCTGCTGAGCTGACCGAGGGGATGCCGCTCCCCGATGACAATGTGTCGCCATCAGGTGCGATCAGCGATGCGGTGCAGCAGTCGGAAAGACAGGCGATTCATGCGGCCTTGGAGAAGACGGGCGGCAATCGTCGCCAAGCCGCCCAGCTGCTGGGAATCCATCCAACCACATTCTACCGAAAGCTGAAATCCCTGGGAATCGCCCTGGAACTGCCGGACGGCCGCCGGAAAACTAGGGCGGAAAAGACGGCACGCAAGGCAAAATTGCAGTGAAGATAGCCGCAAATGCTTGCATAAATGCTACACTATCGCTGGATTGACTGGCTTTTTTGCGACGGTATGAACTTTTCGAAAATTTCTCATCCTATTGTCCAGTAGCAAGTTGCAGCTACTTCTCTTGTCTGGCATGCTTTTTGCTTGGTATTTACAGTGTAACAGAATAATAGGAAGGCTTGCAATATGCGGATAGCCATTACAGTACATCGAGAGAGCCGGCGCGTATCGCCTTTGTTTGAGGCGTCCGAGATGGCGGTTATCGTTGACCGCTGTCGCGGGGTGATTAGCAGCCAGAATGAGGTTGCGTTGCCCGTCTTGCCGGAGGACAAGATCAAGCTTTTGTCATCTCTCGGGGTGCAAGTTTTGCTGTGCGGGGCGATCGCCAATGAGACGGCCAGCCTGGTCGCGCAGCACGGATTGCGTCTGCATTCATTTGCCGCTGGGGAATGGGGCGAGGTGCTGGCAGGTTGGCGGCCAGGCCGTCATTTGCAGGAGTGCCATCTTATGCCGGGTTGCGGCCGCCGGCGTCAGCAGCGTTGTCAGAACAAAGGCCGCTCATGGAGGCAGAAATGAAAGTAATTTTAACCAGTCAAGGCGATTCATTGGATGCGGCGATGGACGTCCGTTTTGGCCGTGCCGCCAAATTCCTTTTGTGGGATTCGTCAACGCAGGCTGTCAGCGTCGTTGACAACCAGCAGAGCATGGATGCTCCTCAGGGAGCTGGCATCCAGGCGGCGATGACGGCGATTAAGCAAGGCGCTAACGCAGTCATCACCAGCCATTGCGGCCCAAAGGCATTCCGGGTTTTGCAGGAAGCCGGGGTCAAGGTGTACCTGACCAAGGCGGCCAAATGCCGGGAGGCGCTGCAATTGTTCCAGGACGGCAAACTGCAAGAGGCCAGCAGCGCTAATGTGGAAGGACATTGGACATGAAGGTCGCGGTGGCATCGGGCAAAGGCGGAACTGGCAAGACGACCGTCAGCCTGGCGTTGGCGGCAGCGGCGGAAACACCCTGTCTGCTGCTTGACTGTGACGTGGAAGAGCCGAATTGCCATCTTTTCACGTCAGCAGAACCCTGGCGTACCGAAGGCGTCGATGTCTTGGTTCCGGAGTTTTTAGGCGAGGGCTGCGACGGCTGCGGCTCTTGCGTCCGCTCGTGCCGCTTCAATGCCCTGGCCGGCTTTGGCCGGAAGGTGATGGTGTTTGCCGAGATGTGCCATGCTTGCGGCGGCTGCGTTTTGGCCTGTCCGCATGGAGCTTTGCGGGAGATACCGTATCCGATTGGCCGCCTGGAATTTCGGCATGCCGAGGGCTTTGAGCTGATTACGGGCGTTATGAATGTCGGTTATGCCATGGCACCGCCGCTGATTCGGCAGCTGAAAACACATCTGCCGACGTCAGGGTTGGCAGTGCTTGACTGCCCGCCAGGCACGTCTTGCTCCATGGTGACGTCTGTTCGCGACTGCGATTTCGTGGTTCTAGTGACAGAGCCGACGCCTTTTGGGCTGCATGATCTGCGGCTGGCGGTGGAGACCTTGGCTGAACTCAAGCTGCCTTGCGGCGTCATTGTCAACCGCGCCGAACCCGGGGTTCCCCTGATTCATGACTATTGCCAGGAAGCCGGGCTGCCCATACTGCTGGAAATACCTCTTTCCCGGCAGATTGCGGAGACGTGCTCGGCTGGCGGCGGCTTGCTGGATGCCTGTCCTGATTTGAAGGAACCCCTCCAGGCGCTCTTAGCCCAAACGCTGCCTGGCTTGTTGGCAGGAAGGAGCGTTGCGTCATGAAGGAGATTTTAGTAATCAGCGGCAAGGGCGGCGCTGGCAAAACCAGCCTGACCGCGGCGTTGGCCGGACTGATGGCGCCGTGCGTCTTGGTGGACTGCGATGTCGACGCCGCTGACCTGCATCTGTTGTTGCAGCCCAAAGTGCAGGAGACGCATCCGTTTATATCTGGACAAGAGCCTGTCCTCGATGCTTCCCGCTGCGTCGGCTGTGGACGCTGCGAAGAGTTATGCCGTTTTGAGG
>Ga0123335_1005507_pt1 | contig 15403 bp, 13 predicted proteins | sample BiotimSIPDNA_2_FD_89707 | JGI IMG/M metagenome (GOLD analysis project Ga0123335, IMG submission 89707) | Anaerobic biogas reactor microbial communites from Washington, USA - Biogas_R2 time_0 SIP DNA | ecosystem: Engineered > Bioreactor > Anaerobic > Unclassified | place: Washington, USA... | reverse complement strand
TGTAATTGAAAGCGGCCCATTTATTAATGAAAAACCTGTTGGAATTCACAAAGTTTACGATAGTGATGGAACTATTATAAAATCAAAGATATATAACAATGAAGGTACTTTAATTTCTGATGGAATCGTTGACAGGGAAGGATTCAGACAGGGTGTTTGGAAGGATTTCTATGAAAATAAAATGCTCAGGGCGGAAGGAAGCTATCTGAACAATAAAAGAGAAGGAAAGTGGACATTTTACGATAGTTCTGGTAAAATTGAACAAGTAGGATTTTATAAAAATGGTTTGGAAACAGGAAGATGGATAAGATATTACGATAACGGAAATATTCATATAGAAGAAGATTATCTCAATGGTAAATCAGATGGTTACTATACAGAATATGATGAAACTGGAAAAATAATTGTGGATGGGAGTTTTCTTGAAGGAGAGCAGGAAGGTAAATGGGTTGAAGAAATTAATGATTTTAAAGCTGAAGGTGAATATATATCAGGACTGAGAAATGGAAAATGGAAATACTTTTATGATAATGGCACGGTACTTTTTGAAGGTAACTACATTCAGGGAAATGCAGAAGGTAAGCACAGATATTACTATCCGGATGGTTCTCTAAAGGAGGAACAATTTTATACAAGTGGATTGAGGACGAAAAACTGGCGAAAATTTGATGAAAAGGGCGAGCTGATTATCACTATAACTTATCAGGATGGAAAAGAATATCGCATTAACGGAGTTAGGATAGATCTGCCGGATGAGAAAACAACAATAATAAAGTAGCATGGATTCTCCTTTTGATATTAGAAAAACAGGCTTGACTCCGGAAGAAAATGAGTTTGAGGCAGCTATCCGGCCTGGTTCTTTTAATGAGTTTAAAGGACAGGATAGAATTGTAAAAAATCTGAAGGTTTTTGTTGAGGCTGCTAAAAGAAGAAACGAACCTCTTGACCATGTTTTATTATCCGGCCCTCCGGGTTTGGGTAAAACTTCCCTTGCCGGTATAATTAAAAAGGAAATGGATGCGGATATAAAAACTACATCCGGGCCTGTTCTGGACAAACCTGGCGACCTGGCTGGACTGTTAACGGGTTTGGAGGAGGGAGATATATTATTTATAGACGAAATTCATCGGTTAAGCCCTGTGGTTGAGGAGTTTCTGTACTCCGCCATGGAGGATTTTAAAATTGATATTCTTATCGATAAAGGACCGAATTCCAGAAGTATTAAACTTACAATTAATAAATTTACTTTAATTGGTGCAACTACACGTGCCGGATTACTAACAAGTCCTTTACGCTCAAGGTTTGGAATAAAGTTCCACCTCGATTATTATGATGCCGATGTTTTAAGTAAGATAGCCCAAAGGTCGGCTTCTATTCTTAACATCCCGCTCAAAGAAGATGCAAGTATCGAAATAAGTCGCAGATCGAGAGGAACTCCCAGGATTGTAAATTCTCTTTTAAGAAGGGTACGGGATTTCGCACAGGTAAAAGGCGACGGAACTATCGATGTGAATATTACCCGATATGCATTGAATGAATTGAATATTGATGAACTAGGTCTGGATGAGATGGACACCAAAATTTTAAACCTGATCATAGATAAATTCAATGGAGGACCTGTTGGTCTTAATACTATCGGTACAGCTATTGGTGAAGATCCCGGAACAATTGAAGATGTGTACGAACCTTTTCTTATCAAGGAAGGATTTGTTAAGAGAACACCAAGGGGTAGGGAAGCTACCCAGATAGCTTATAATCACCTGAAAAAAACTTATCCGGGAAGGTTACGCACCCTTTTCGATTAAATAAACTGATTCAGAAATCTGATATCATTTTCAAACAGATACCTGATGTCGTTGATCTGATATTTAAGAATGGCTGTTCTTTCTATACCCATACCAAAAGCAAAACCTGTATACTTCACTGGATCTATTCCTGATGATTCAAGTACATTGGGATCAACCATACCGCAACCAAGAATTTCTACAAATCCGGTTTTTTTACAAACATTACATCCTTTCCCGCCACAAATGGAGCAACTTATATCCATTTCTGCAGAGGGTTCCGTAAAAGGGAAAAAGGAAGGACGCAACCTGATCTTTGTTTCAGGACCGAAGAATTCGCGTGCAAAATAAAAAAGTGTTTGCTTTAAATCAGCAAAGGAAACGTCAGTATCAATATATAAACCCTCTATCTGGTGAAAAATGCAATGAGACCGGGCCGATATAGCTTCATTACGAAATACCCTACCAGGAAATATCTGGCGAATAGGAGGTTTCGTTGACTTCATTACCCGTACCTGCACGGAAGAAGTATGGGTTCTTAATAAGAAATCAGGATTTTTATTGATAAAAAATGTATCCTGCATATCACGAGCCGGATGCTCAAGAGGAAAATTAAGACCGGTGAAAACATGCCAGTCGTCTTCAATCTCAGGACCCTCGGCAACAGTAAATCCGATTCTTGAAAAAATATCTGCAATCTCTTTTCTAACCATCGATACCGGATGTCTTGATCCAAGCTGAACCGGAAATGGAGAAAGGGAATAATCCGTAGAATCAGAAATTTTACCTAGAGAATTTATTTTTTTTTGTGCGTTATCAAATAAATCGGATGCTAATATTTTAAGTTCGTTAATTTTCTGTCCTACTTCTTTTTTCTTTTCGGGTGGGACATTTTTAAAGTCATTGAAAAGTTGTGGTACAATACCTTTCTTGCTTAAATATTTCAATCGGAAATTTTCTATATGCTCAGATGTTTCAAGCAAAGTGGAACTGATTTCCTTCCTGAGTAAATCCAACTTTTCAATCATGGATACTATTTTATATATGCCTTATTAATTCTCACATCTGTTAAAGGCCTGTTATTTCTGTCAACAGGAACTGAGGCAATTTTATCAAGTACATCAAATCCTTCCGTGATTTCTCCAAATACTGTGTACGCATAATACAGATGGGGACTGCCTCCTGCAGAAGTATAAATTTTCTTCTGTTCATCAGTAAATGGAATATGGATATTTTTTTGTACCATATCATTTAACTCAGCTTCAGTAAAAGTTCTGCCCTGAACAATATAAAACTGAGATCCGCTTGATTCTTTGTTTGGGTTTACATGATCAGGTTGCCTCGCAGCTGCTAAAGCTCCACGCTTGTGATAATATGCTGGATAGAATTCTGCTGGAATAGTATATGAAGGTCCTCCACTGCCAAGCATTTGTCCCGGAGCTGCGTTTTTTGATAAGGGATCTCCCGCCTGTATCATAAAACTTTTTATAACACGGTGGAAAAGAACGTTATTATAGTATCCTTCCTTAACTAATTTTGTAAAGTTTTCTGAATGAAGCGGTGTTTCACCATAGAGTTCAATTACTATGTTTCCCATTGTTGTCTCAAGTACAACTTTAGAATTGTTCTGCTGACAAAATAGTTGAAGGAATGTAGTATGAATCAGAATAAGAAGAAATATTTTCTGCATATTTAAATGTTTTATTATGCAAATTTAAGAATTGATTAAGATTTGAAAAGTTGAAAATCTATAAAAAACTTGCCGGCCATACAGTTATTTATGGTCTTGGAACCATAATTCCCAGAATACTAAATTATATTGTATTAACATCTTACTATACCAGAGAGCTTGATGTACAACAATTTGGAGTTCTGACTGAGCTTTATGGTTATATGGCTTTTCTGTTAGTCCTGTTGACATATGGTACCGAGACGGGCTATTTTAAATTTTCACAGGACGACAAAAATAATTCTGTATATACTTCAATTTTGGCGTCGCTTCTATTCTCTTCAGCGGCTTTCATAGCAATAGTAATGGTTTTATATCGAAAAATTGCCATGATGCTCGAATATCAGGGAAATGAGAAATATATTATTATGCTTGCCCTTATTGTGGCTGTCGATGCTTTTTCAGCCATCCCTTTTGCCAGATTGAGAAAAGAGGAGAGAAGCCGAAAATTTTCCTGGCTGAAATTAATTAATGTTTTGACAACAATTGCTGCGGTGATGGTTTTTTATGAATTTATACCATGGTTGCAGGAAAAATATGGTATTATAGGTTCAATAAATTTTAAGGGAGAAGTTTTATATGTTTTTCTCGCTAACCTTATAGCAAGTACATTAGTTTTAATACTTCTGTTGCCTGAAATAATAAAATATAAACTGGCTGTTGATTTAAAAGTCCTCAGAAGCGTACTTTCTTATTCTTTTCCTTTGATGCTGGCAGGATTAGCTGGTACAGTGAATGAAGCATTGGATAAAGTCATTATAAAACATGTTATACCAGATGAGGAAAATGCTTTATATATTCTTGGTATATATGGTGCTAATTACAGAATAGCTATGTTAGTTAGCATTTTTATTCAGATGTTTAGATTTGCTGTGGAACCTTTCTATTTCGATTATCAGGGAAAAGACGACGAAAAGGTGGTTTATGCTAAAATTATGCGACTATTTATAGGTGTTATTTTCATGATGAATATGTTTATTCTTTTTTACCTGCATTATGTAAGCTGGTTGATTCCTTCAGAATATCACGAAGGGCTAAATATTATCCCGGTTCTTTTAACTGCATTCCTGCTTTATGGTATATTCTTCAATCAATCTGTTTGGTATAAATTAACAAAACACACTGGTTACGCTGTACTCCTGACATTAGTAGGTGCTGTAGTTACTATAATAGCCAACTTATTCTTTGTTAAACGATTTTCTTACCATGCTTCTGCCTGGGGTCATTTACTGGCATATTTGGTTATGACCCTTATGTCTTATTTTATTGGCAGAAGATATTATAGAATTGATTACAACCTTTGGAGGATATTGGAATACATTTTAGTGGCATTATCTATCTTTGGCATCAGGTTCTTTTTAATTAAGGAAAAGAGTTTAATTGTTGATATATTGTCTGGTGTCTTGATACTTCTTTATGGTATTTATATTTTGAAGCGAGAAGGTCTGCTGGATACCTTATTTAAAAATATCAGAGGAAAAATATAATTAGAATGAAGGTTAAAATTGTTAATAAATCAAAACATAATCTTCCTGAATATGCAACAATTTTTTCGGCAGGAATGGATTTAAGGGCAAATATTGATAAGGAAATTGTTTTAAAGCCTTTGCAGCGTGTATTGGTACCTACCGGCCTTTTTATTGAATTACCCGAAGGGTATGAAGCTCAAATAAGACCCAGATCTGGTCTGGCAATAAAAAATGGCATATCCGTATTAAACAGTCCAGGTACTATAGATGCTGATTACAGGGGAGAAATTTGTGTGATTATTGCAAATCTTTCAGATGCGGATTTTACAATTCGTGATGGTGAGAGAATATGTCAGATGATTGTAGCAAAGCACGAACGTGTTATATGGGAAGAAGCTGAAATGTTGAAAAATTCAGAAAGAGGACTGGGAGGTTTCGGACACACAGGAAAAAGTTAGATATGAAAGTAATCATTCCAATGGCAGGTATGGGGACCAGGATGCGTCCGCATACACTTGTTACTCCAAAGCCTTTATTATTAATAGCAGGGAAAACTATTGTTGAAAGGATTATTAAGGATTTAAAGAAGTATACTGGTATTCCTGTTGAGGAAGTTCATTATGTCATAGGACGTTTTGGAAAGGAAGTGGAAGATAAACTGATAAAAATCGCTGAGGATATTGGATCAAAAAGTTTTATTCATTATCAGGATGTTGCACTGGGAACGGCACACGCTGTGTATTGTGCTAAGGATGCCTTAAAAGGGGAGGTTATAATTGCTTTTGCTGATACGTTGTTTTTGGGAAACATGCAGATTCAAAATGACGATGAATCTATTATATGGACATTAAAGGTTAATAATCCTGAGAGTTATGGTGTTGTTACAACAACTGAAAATGATATTATAACTGGTTTTGTCGAAAAGCCAAAGGATAAAGTATCTGATAAGGCTATTATCGGAATTTATTATTTCAGAAAAGCAGAAATTTTAAAAAGTAAAATAGATGACCTTATTCAGAAAAACATAACAGTGAAAGGGGAATATCAGCTGACAGATGCCCTGGAAAGCATGTTATCAGAAGGAAATGTTTTCAAATGCAGAACTATTGAAAAATGGCTTGATTGTGGTAATAAACAGTTATTTCTTGAGAGTTCAAAAAATGTATTAGCCCGAGAATTTTCAGAAGGGATTGAATATAATAATGGAAATAGTAGGATTATCGTGCCAGTTTATATTGGCAAGAATGTGGTTATCGAGAACTGTGAAGTAGGACCTTATGTTTCTCTTGAAGATGATGTAACTATTTATGATTCTTCTATAAAGGATTCGATAATTGGAAGTAATACAAAAATTGTGTTATCAAACATAAGTAATTCAATAATAGGACGATATTGTAATCTTAGAAATTGCAATGGCATTATGAGTATGGGTGATTATAATGAATATGAAGGAACTTAGAAGAATTTTTATTTTGTTACTGATCTGCTCTGGTTGCGCAGTGGTGAAGCAAAAAGAAGTTATAAAAGACGATAAAGCTAATGCACTTCTTGAGACTCAGTATTTTAAAGTATTTACAGAAGCAACAAAACATGCTTTATTAGGCAGTTATCGTATATCTGTTAATCTTTTTAATGCATGTATTAAACAGTTTCCTGACCGGCCTGCTCCTTATTACCAATTAAGTTCTATTTATTTAAGATCAAATAACCTCCCATTGGCAAAAGAGTATGCTGAAAAGGCTGTCCGATTGGATTCTTTGAATGTATGGTATATAATCCAATTGGCAAATATCTATCAATATAATAATGAGTTTGAAAAAGCTATTGAATACAATCATAAAGCGCTAAAGATCCGTAACGACGATCAATTGAGATACAATTTATCACTTTTGTATAACAAAATACGGAAAAATTCTGAAGCTATCGATATGATCTATCAGATGGATGCTGAAGTAAGAGAGAGCAAAGAAGTATTGATGGTAAAACATAATATTTTTCATCAAATGATGAATTACGATTCGGCCATAATTTCTTTAAAACAAATAACACAGTTTTTTCCGGAGGATATTACGGGTTGGGGAATGCTCGCCGAATATCTTTCCGAAATCGGAAGAAATGAATACGCAAAACATACTTATAAAGAAATTATCGATAGAGACCCCAACAATTCTATTGCCTATCTTTCTTTTGGAGAGTTTTATTTAAAGAATAAACAAATTGACAGTGCTTTTATCCTTTTTGAAAAGGCAATGGTCTTATCCGATCTCAAAATAGAGGATAAGATTTCTTTTATATCAGGATTTTTTGATGATCAGAAATTTTTAATAGATAATCTTGAAAGGATAAATAATTTATTGGAAAAGATTGACGTAAAAAGCAGGAAATTCCCATTTTATGCTGCGAAAACGGATTTATATATGAAAATTGAAGATTTTAAAAGCGCTCAAACTTACATTGATAGTGCACTTATATATGAGAAGTCTAATTATAATTTATGGGAACAAGCTATTATTATTAGTACTTATTTACAAGATAATGAGAACGTTATTAGGCTTGCTGACGAATGTTTTTTGTTTTTTAAGGACAAACCTATGATTAATTATTTCAGAGCCAATGCGTTACATAGAGAAAGAGAATTTGAAAGAGCTTTAGTTGATATTGATACCATTTTGTATAAATCAACAGAAAAGGAAATGAGGGTACAGGCCTATAATTTGGCTGCTGAAATTTTTAGAGATATGAATCAGTTTCACAAGTCAGATAGCTGTTTTGAAAATATCCTAAGCATTGATAGTGAGAATTTGATAGTCAGGAATAATTACGCATATTATTTGTCATTAAGAGAGGAGAACCTTGAAAAAGCTGAAGAACTTAGTATCTATACAATTGAGAGGGAACCTGAGAATGCTACATACCTTGATACTTATGGATGGATTCTTTATAAATTGAAGAAATATGAATTGGCAAAAAGCTATATTGAAAAGTCCATTAGAAAAGGGGCTTATAATAATGCTGAAGTATTGGAACATTACGGAGATATAATGTTGAAAGTTGATAAGTGTAAAGACGCTATTGAAGCTTATGAAAAAGCTTTATTGATCGAACCATCTGATATTCTGGAACAAAAGGTTTTACAAACTAAAAAATCTTGTAATTGAAGAATTTTAAGATTTTGATATTGATTAGTGGCTTACTCTTATTAGCTGAAACTGTTTCGTTTCAACAATCAAATGATAAAAATCTTCTGATCCGAAAAAAAGATGAAGTTGAGAAGGAGATTGAGCTTGCTAACCAACTATTGAGCGAAACGAAAGAGAAGAGAACAAATTCGTTGCATGAAGTGAAACTGTTAAATAATAAGATAAAGAGCAGGAGTAAATTAATTGAGGATCTTAATTTTGAAATTTTGTTAATTGAAAAGGAAATTCAGGATCAAACTGTTCAGCTTAATATATTAAGGAGTGAATTGGAGAAATGTAGAAAGCAGTATGCCGATATGATATATTATGCCTTTAAGAATGAGAATATGAATATAAATTTCATGTATCTTCTTGCCAGCAAGGATATTTCTCAATTCTATTCACGTTATGCATATTTAAATCAATATAAAGCTCATAGACTAAGTCAGATAGTAAGGATAGAAGATTTACAGGAAGAAATAGAAGAGGAACTTATCACACTCAATGTAACAAAGCAGGAAAGGATAAATAGAATTAATGAACAACTTACAGAAAAAGCTATTCTGCAGAAAGATAAGGGTGAAATTAATTTATCTATCACTAAACTAAAACAGCAGGAAGAAGATCTTTTAAAGCAACTGGAAGAAAAAAGGCGGCAACACAGGAAATTGAATGAAGAAATTGAACTGTTGATTAAAAAGGAAGCCAACAAGAGCCAGTACGAAAAGTTGACGCCTGAAGAAAAACTTATATCAAACGAATTTGTTTTGAATAGGGGAAGGTTACCATGGCCTCTGGAAAAGGGTATAATTATTGATCATTATGGAGAACATAATCATCCTGTTATAAAAGATTTGATTATTCGAAATAATGGTATTGATATAGCAACTGTCGCAAAATCTAAGGCCCGGGCAGTTTTTAATGGTGAGGTTTCTAAAGTATTTACGATAAAAGGAGCTAATACAACCGTAATTTTACGTCATGGAAATTTCTACACTGTATATCATAATCTGGTAAATGTTACGGTTAAAGTCGGTGATCAGGTTAAAGCAAAGGAATTTTTGGGAGAGATATATTATGATGAAAAGGCTGGAAAAACTATTATCCATTTTGAAGTATGGAAAGAAATGGAAAAGCAAAACCCTGAAGAGTGGTTGAGTAATTGATTAAAAAATTTTATAGCTTCGTTATAAATTTGGTGCGTACTTATAGGAAATTAAGATTTTTGTAAATCAATTGGGTAACTTTCTGTCGGAATACTTAGTATAAAGGTGAGAAAGTGAATTTGATTAAAATTAAATGAAAAAGGTAATTAAAATACCATCAAAAATCGAAAACTTGAGGAAAGTAGAAAAAGTAATTGATGAAATTTCCGGCGAGTTTCGGATTGGAGAGGATTTGTATGGTAACATTCTAATTGCAGCACTCGAGGCTACTAATAATGCTATTATGCATGGTAATAAACTGGATGAAAAAAAGGATGTAACTATTGAATTTGACCTGGATGGTGATAAGCTTTTTGTTAAGGTTGACGATGAGGGAATGGGCTTTGATTATAGCAATATTCCGGATCCTACAGCTCCTGAGAATATCGAGAATGTTAATGGAAGAGGAATTTTTTTAATGGAAAAATTATCAGATAAGATGGTATTTAGCAGGAATGGTGCAAGTGTTGAACTTGAATTTAATGTTAAATAATTTTTGAAAGTTACTTTTGTTTACGAAAATAAGGACCTCAAAATTAGTAATGAGAAGAGAATTGGCAGGTGGCTTGAGGAGGTTGTTAGAAGTGAAGGAAAAAGTCTCGGTCAAATAAGTGTTAATTTTGTAAGTGAAAAAGTAGAAAATCAGATTAATAAAAAGTTTCTGAATCACAATTATCCTACCGATATAATAACCTTTGATAAATCCTTTCTTAATAAGATTAGCGGTGATTTGTACATAGCTCATGAAGTAGTTAAACGAAATGCTGCTGATCATTCCTCTGGAATTTATGAAAAGGAACTCCACCGGGTAATCGTTCATGGTATACTGCATTTGTTAGGTTACAACGATAAGACAGAAAAAGAACGAATAAGAATGAGAAGTTTGGAAGATAAACATCTTTCTTATTTGGAATCATTTTAAATAAGCTTTTCATTATATTTGCGAAAATATTTAAATGTTCAATTACGACATTATAGTTGTTGGTGCTGGTCATGCTGGTAGTGAAGCTGCTTCTGCTGCTGCGATTATGGGTAGCAAAGTATTACTTATTACTATGGATATGACGAAAATTGCACAAATGTCATGCAATCCCGCCATGGGAGGAATTGCTAAAGGTCAGATTGTTCGCGAAATTGATGCCCTTGGGGGATATAGCGGTATTGTTACTGATAAAAGTATGATACAATTCCGTATGTTGAACAGAAGTAAAGGACCGGCAATGTGGAGCCCGCGCGCTCAATGTGACAGATCTTTGTATACTTCTACATGGAGGAACATTCTCGAAAAAAATGTAAATATTGAATTTTGGCAGGATAGCGTAAATCAGCTTATTATAAAAAAGGACAGGATTATTGGTGTAAAAACTTTAATTGGTGTTGCTTTTTATGCAAACTGTGTTATCCTTACAAGTGGAACTTTTGAGAATGGTTTAATACATATTGGAAGAAAGAAAATTAGTGGTGGACGAATTTCAGAACAAAGGTCAACAGGTATTTCATCTCAGTTATTGGAATATGGATTCGAGGTTGGTAGGATGAAAACAGGGACACCTGTAAGAATAGATGGAAGAAGTATAAATTTTAAGGAACTTGAAGAACAAAAAGGCGATAAGGAGGGAGGGAAATTTTCATATCTGACTAAAAAATCTATAAAGACTAATCATAGTTGCTTTATTACATATACTAGTAAAATTGTACATGAAATATTAAAGGAAGGATTCGCTAACTCTCCTCTATATAATGGAACTATAAAAAGTATTGGACCACGTTATTGTCCTAGCATTGAAAGTAAGATACAGATTTTTGAAGATAAACTGGAACATCAGCTTTTTCTGGAACCGGAGGGTAAGGATACGGTTGAGTATTATTTGAATGGATTCTCTTCAAGTCTACCATGGGATATTCAATATAAGGCATTAAGAAAGATTAAAGGTTTGGAAGAGGCAAAAATTTTTAGACCAGGTTATGCTATTGAATATGATTATTACCCTCCAACTCAATTGAATTATAATCTCGAAACTAAGAAACTAAAAAATCTTTTTTTTGCTGGACAAATAAATGGTACTACAGGATACGAAGAAGCTGCTGGACAAGGATTAGTGGCTGGAATCAATGCACACATAAATTGTTATGGAGGTGAAAGGTTTATCCTTAAACGGGATGAAGCCTATATTGGCGTGTTAATAGATGATCTGATAAGCAAAGGAGTTGATGAACCATACAGGATGTTTACATCAAGAGCTGAATATAGGATTCTTCTGCGTCAGGATAATTGTGATGAACGTTTGACACAACGAGGATATAATGTCGGTTTAGCTGATAAAAGGAGATATACTATATATAAAAGCAAACAAAAGAACAAAGAAGAAATATTGCAATGGATGAATTCGTTTAGCATTGATCCTAAAAAAATAAATAGTTTTTTACAATCAAAAAGCTTAGCAACAATAAAACAAAAAGTAAAGTTGATAGAGATTGCGAAGAGGCCTCAAATTTCAATGAAGCAACTCTATGATGAGATCGATGATTTCAAAAATAGATTTATTAAAATTGAATTTCTGGATGAACTATTGGAAAATATTGATATAGAAATAAAATATAAAGGATACATTGATCGAGAAAAGTCATTGGCAAAAAAAGTAGAGCGTTTGGAAAACATAAAAATTCATGATGCTATTGATTACTCCTCTATTAAGTCTATTAGTACCGAAGGGAGGCAAAAACTTAACAAAATAAAGCCTAAAACAATAGGTCAGGCATCAAGAATTTCAGGAGTATCTCCTTCAGATATTAATGTATTATTAATCCATATAGGTAGGTAAAAGGTTTTATTGTTCCACGTGGAACATACTTTTTTACTTTTTCATGCAAGAATCAATTATAAATATTGTAAATACGCTGCCACAACATCCGGGAGTTTATCAGTTTTTTGATAAACAAGGCCAGATCATTTATATTGGAAAAGCTAAAAATCTAAAGAAAAGGGTACAATCTTATTTTAGCAAGAGATATGAATCATATAAACTAAAAGTCCTTACAAATCAAATATTCGACATTAAACACATCATTGTTGAATCTGAATCAGATGCTTTATTGCTGGAAAATAACTTAATTAAAAAATGGCAACCAAAATATAATGTCCTTCTAAAGGATGATAAAACCTTTCCATGGATTTGTATTAAAAATGAGCCTTTCCCAAGAGTATTCCTTACCCGAACTATATATAAAGACGGAAGTGAATATTTCGGGCCGTATACTTCGGCTTTCATGGCCAGGACTTTATTACTTATGATTAGAGAATTATATCCTCTTAGGACATGTTCTCATAACCTAAATAAGGAAAATATTTTGAAGGCAAAATTCCGTAGGTGTCTGGAATATCATCTTGATAATTGTAAAGCACCATGCGAGAACCTTCAAACCGATAATGATTATCTTGTATCAATTGATCAGATAAGAAAAATATTAAAAGGAAATATCCAGGAAGTAATACTACATCTTGAAACCATGATGTTTGATTTTTCCGAAAATTATAAGTTTGAGAATGCAAATATTATTAAGCAGAAAATATTACTACTTGAAAAATACAAAAGCAAATCAACAATAGTGAACCCTAAAATTCATAATGTCGATGTTTTTAGTTTTATTGACAAAAATAATATCAGTGTTGTAAATTTCCTTAAAATAATAAATGGAGCTATTGTTCAATCTCACACTGTTGAAATAATCAATAAACTAATTAATACAAAAGAGGAGCTATTGTCATATGCTATTATGGATATCAGAAAAAAGACAAACTCACGATCAAAAGAAATGATTGTACCGTTTTACCCCGATGGCATACCACAGGATATAAGATATGTTATACCTAAAACAGGAGATAAAAAGAAATTGCTAGAACTATCCGAAAAGAATGCTTATCAGTATATCATGCAAAAGGAAAAACTTGATGAAAAAACTCCAGCTACCAGGCAAGCCGAATTACTTAGACAGGTTAAAAATGATCTACAACTGAAAGAAATTCCTGAAAGAATAGAGTGCTTTGATAATTCAAATATACAGGGTCAAATTCCTGTTGCTTCCTGTGTAGTTTTTATTAATGGAAAACCTTCTAAAAAAGACTACAGGCATTTTAATATTAAAACAGTACAGGGAGCAAACGATTTTGCCTCCATGGAAGAGGTTGTTTTTAGAAGATACAGAAGACAGTTAGATGAATGTGCCCTCCTGCCGCAACTGATTATTATTGATGGGGGCAAAGGTCAGTTAAATGCTGCTGTGAAAAGTCTTAAAATTCTCAATCTCTGTGGAAATATAGCTATTATAGGTATAGCGAAACGCCTGGAGGAAATTTATTTTCCACACGATCAGGTGCCGTTGTACATCGATAAAAGTTCACCAACTTTAAAATTAATCCAGAACTTACGCAATGAAGCCCATAGATATGGGATTAGTTTTCATAGAAATAAACGGTCTGGTAATCTTCTTCAGAATCAACTGGAACAAATCAAAGGTATAGGAAGGAAAACAGCAGAGAAGCTCCTGATACACTTTGGCTCCGTTGAAACCTTACTTGCAGCACCTAATCAAGAAATTGAAAAGATTATTGGTAAAAAATTGACATTCAAATTATTAAGCGAAATAAGAAAAACAGACAATTGATTTGAACTATTTATCACGTTCGATTACATAATTAATAAGTCTGAATAAAGCTTCTCTCGCTTCTGAAACCGGATATTTTATTAAAATATTCTCACATTTGTTTTTTAAATCTGACAGAATAGAACGTGAATAATCCAAGCCGCCATATTCATGGACAAAATGAAATACTTTATTGTATGTATCTTTCTTATAGGACTTCTGGTTAATAAGAAAAATAATTTTTCTCTTTTCACTATTTCCTGCCTTTTGTAGAGCTGCTATTAGTGGTAAGGTCAGCTTCTTTTCCTGAATATCATTACCCCTGGGCTTTCCGGTTACTGAGCTTATTTCATAATCAAAAAGATCGTCCTTGATCTGAAAGGCTGTTCCAAGTAACAATCCGAAAGTTTTCATTAATTCAACTTCTTCTTTACTGCTTTTTACCGATGTTGCACCTGCTGCAGCACATGCAGATAACAGCGAAGCTGTTTTCTTTTTGATGATATCAAAGTACTCATCTTCCCGAATATTTAATTTACGCGATTTCTGTATCTGAAATATTTCACCTTCGATGATTTCTTTAACAGTGCTTGTAAAGATCTCAAGTAACTCGTGCTCCTTTCTTTCGACAGAAATTATTAATGATTTTGATAAAAGATAATCCCCCAAAAGCACAGCAATCTTTGATTTCCATATTGCATTTAAAGATAAAAATCCACGTCTTTCGTAGGCTTCATCAACCACATCGTCGTGAATTAAAGTTGCGGTATGCAGCAACTCAGCAAGCGAAGCTGCAGTATATGTAGATTCATTGATGGTTCCATTAAGCTTTGCTGTGAGAAATATTAGAAGTGGCCTGATCTGCTTTCCTTTCCTGCGTAAAACGAAATTCGTAATAACATTAAGTAATGTTATTTCAGATTTCATTGCAGAAGAAAAAACTTTATCGAATCTCTTTAATTCATTACTGACAGGTTCTTTTATCCGTGAAAGGGTATCCATAATTTTCTTGCCTAGGTACGAAGATAATTGAAATAACATTAAAAATGGAATTGGTTATAAGTGATGGCAAGCTTATCAAAAAATTAATATTAAAATATTTATATATTTGCATAAATCAATATGTTTTACAATGAGGATCGCTGAACTTACTGTTGAACAACTCGAAAAAGCTGCAGAAATGTTAAAAGCAATGGCTCATCCTATGAGAATAGCTATATTGAATTTTCTTGAAGACGGTGAAAAAAAGACGGTTACCCAGATTCATGAATCCGTGGGAATTGAACAATCCACCGCCTCGCATCATCTTGGGATTCTGAGGAATAAAGGGGTCCTGATGGTGACCCGGGAAGGAAAAAATGCTTATTATTCCATTAAACACAACCGTCTGGGTACT
>Ga0123335_1005506_pt1 | contig 15407 bp, 12 predicted proteins | sample BiotimSIPDNA_2_FD_89707 | JGI IMG/M metagenome (GOLD analysis project Ga0123335, IMG submission 89707) | Anaerobic biogas reactor microbial communites from Washington, USA - Biogas_R2 time_0 SIP DNA | ecosystem: Engineered > Bioreactor > Anaerobic > Unclassified | place: Washington, USA... | reverse complement strand
TGAAACAATTATCCGGACAGTGGCACCAAGTGGTTACAGGAGTCTGCCTTACAACCAGTAGCCAAAAAACATCGTTCGTGGCTCAAACGAACGTAAAATTTAAGAGCCTTACCAACGAAGAAATCGATTATTATATAACTAATTACAAACCTTACGACAAAGCTGGTGCTTACGGAATTCAGGAATGGATTGGTTTTGTTGCGGTTGAACAAATTGAAGGTTCTTACTTTAACGTTATGGGGCTCCCAGTTCAACATCTTTACGAAAAACTTTGCGAGTTATATTCATAATTTTCAATTATGATCGATTTATAATTTTCCAATAAAATCATAACTTTTACGTTTGAAAAAAGATCGTTTAAATGACAATAAACTATAATTTTGCAATGTAATTGACTGTCATGCTAAGCAAACTTTTCAATCAAAAATACAACACTCTTTTTTTCCTGCTGGGTCTTATTATTTTCAGTGGGTTAAATCTTTTTTCCGCGGCATGCACCGAATTACACTTCGATGAAGCGTATTACAATTTTTGGTCTCAATCTTTTTCTTTTGGTTATTTCGATCATCCGCCAATGATTGCATGGTTGATAATGGCAGGGAAGTTTCTTTTTCCGGGAGAGATTGGGATTCGCATATTCATTGTCTTACTATCAGCTTTATCAATGATTTTGCTGTGGCTAATGATTAGACAATACAATGCCAATGCGCTGATTTTTTGGTCTTTGATATTTTCGATCGGACTAATACATCCCTACTCATTCATTGCAACCCCCGATGCCCCATTGTTTTTTTTCACTGCACTCTTCTTCTATCTGCTCTGCCGTTACCTGAAGAATAATAACTTTCAAAATACGATATTAATTGCATTTGCAATTGCATTGACCATTTACTCAAAATATCATGCTTTCCTTGTTATTGCGCTGGTTATTATTGCGAATCTGAAGTTACTGAAAAGGTTTTCTTCATGGACTATTTTGCTATTTACACTTTTATATTTGGCTCCGCACATTTATTGGCAATACGAGAACGATTTTCCAACCCTATCATATCATTTGACAGAGAGCCATCAAACTCAATATAACCCATTGGAAACGATTAATTACATCTTAAGCGAACTTGCTGTTACAGGTCCGTTATTAGGATGGTTTTTCCTGTATATCCTTTTCACGATAAAGCCTCAGAATCAATGGGAAAAAACGCTGAAAATAAGCGGCGCAGGGATCTTTATCTTTTTCTTGTTGGCAACCTTCGCAGGTGATTTTGAAGCACATTGGACTTTAGCAGCGATAATTCCCCTATTTATACTTAGCTACCGATATGTTAGCGAAAATCAACAGTGGCAAAAGTGGGTAATGATTTCCGGCATTATAAATTTTGTGCTCATGTTGGCATTAAGGATTATAATTGCCTCTCCCAACTCTGGCAACATTAAGGCTCTTGCACACTTTAGCCACAACCGGGACAATGCTTACCTTATTTCAAATTATGCAGGAAATAAACCGGTGTTATTTCAGGACGATTGGATTGATGCTTCGCTCCACCAGTATTATTCTGGAAATTCAAAAACTGCAAGCCTTAATTCAGGGTTCTATCGCCGAAACCAATACGATATTGCAGATATAGACGAACAGCTAAGCGATGCTTCAGTGGTGGTACTAACCCGCGACAGTCTTCAATTTAAAGATTACCAGAGAATCGTCACAAAACGAAAAACCTTTTATGCAAAGACTATCCCTAATTTCAGAAGCTATTACAATATCAAAATGAAGCTCGAAGATGTTAATATTACCGACAATAGTCTATCTATTAATGTATTATTGAATAATCCTTATGCAAAAGATATTGCATTCGGTGATAAAGATCAAACACAATCCTGGTTTCAACTTTGGACAAAAAAAGGAAAAAAATGGGTTCTTATAGACGAAAAAGAAACCGGACTGATGAATTTACATACCAATGATAATATTAATCAACGTATTGATTTTAGAGTAGATACCAACATATTATCAGACCAGAAGATTTACCTGATGTTGAAAATTGGTGAACTTAAACCACTTCCCTCGAAATGCCTTATTAAACTTCAATAATTCGGGACTTGAAGTCCTAAATTCATGTAATATTTTGACCTATTATCAACCATGACAATAATAGTCTCTCTTTTCATTTACTAGTTGGCTTAAAGCATAAGTTTCCGGGTATTATTCCGACCTTAAATGTGTCGATTGCAATACCATTCGGCGAAAAACGATACACCGAACCTTGTTGAACATTATCGACTGCGTCGGCAACATATACTTCTGAAGTAAGCGGATCGACAGCCATTGAATAAAACCCACCAATTGCCAGCCCGCTGTAAGGACTTGAAATAAATGGTTTTTCAGGAAACTTCGTTGCGGTAATTGGCAATTGCCAAACATGCTGATTGATAAGGCTTAATGTATCTCCGCTCCCATTAATGCATAATGACAATGGATTATCATTCAACTCAAATCGGAAAATTCGTTCAATTTCAAGTGTTTCAGGATTTATACGTGTTAAGGCAGAACGCTCATATACAAAAGGATTACCTGAAGCACCACCATCAGACAGTACCCAAACTTTGCCACTTTTGTCGCAAACCATTGAGCGCGGCTGACCAACAACCGTTAAAGAATCAATAAGGCGATCGCTATCAACATCGATTACCAGTATTTTGTCATCGTATGACCAGCACGAAACATACAGTTTTTTACCAATTTGAACCATCTGCTCGGTAGGATGCTGGTAAAATTCAGTCTCAAAATTATTTACGGAAATTGAACCAGTAACTTGTAGCGTATTTAGGTCAACAATCGTGATTGATTTTGCATACAAATCGGTGATATAGGCTTTTGTATTATCTACAAAATGAATATACCGGGGCGAAACCAATCCTGTGATTTTTCCTTTTATTTTTAAGTTATCAACATCGATAACATACACCTTTCCGCTATTATTCACAACAATGTAGCCCAGATTGTTGTGAATAGTCATTGAATGGGCAACATCGCCTAAAGGGACTCCATTAACACGCGAAAAAATGTGGTTGACTACTTTCATCGAATCAACCAAATAGTACGAAAGAGAAGCATTATCGTACATGAAATTTCCTTCGTTCACGACAAACAGACCACGTTGATTTGAAAAATAAGCTTTCAGTGCCAGGTCAGAATCTATGTCGAACTTGTTCTTTTCAATTAAAGATTCATCATCGATACACGAAATAAACAAAATGCACACAATAATGCCAATCAACTGAGAAGACATTCGAAAATGAGATAATAAATTGATAAACTTCAATTTATAACACCTAATTTGTTGTATATATGCTATTCTTCTCATAGTTTCTATCTACTGGGCGAATGCAATTTTTAATAAAACCTCATAATTTCTGCGGGGCATATAGCGCCCCAAAACCGAACGATATTCTTCATTGAAAAGATTGTTCACCTTAAAATCGAGTCCCATGCTTAAAGACTTAAATTTAAGCTCCTTGCCTAATGTAAGGTTATTCATATAGTAAGGATAGTACCAATTTAACCTGCTCGTACTTACACTTGCACCAATTTCTTCAGAATCATCTGAAACACCTATCTGATTACTGCTCAATGTAAATCGTTCTCCGTAAGAATTATTTTGAAAACGTAAATAAAACCCTTTATACGAAGCCGAAAACAATATATTTCCAGAATGTAAGGGCAAAAATGGCAATTGCTTTCCATACGAACCATCACCTAAAAATAATCGATCACCAAAATTTAATGATTTCGTATATGCATAATTTCCATGCAATTGGAATTCAAAGTCATATATTTCTTGTATTAATTTCAAATGATATTCAATTCCATACGATTTCACTTTTTTCAAATTGAAAGGTTGCCAATAGCCCTGGAACGAGGGCAGCCAAATAATCCAATTCGTAATGTCGGAATAATAACTTGTCAGTTCTTGTTCACAGCGGAAACTGTTCGTATGAAGTTGATAAAAAACAGATGATTCAACCGTTTTGCTTTCTTCTTCAATAAGATCAGGGTTACCTCCGGGTTGCCAATACAAATCGTTCAACGAAGGAAAATGATAATTTCTCGAAACATTAGCTTTCAGTATAAACTCTTTTTTAGCAAAAGGCTGAACACTGGCTCCCACATTGAACATCAGGGGCGAAAGATTTCTTTCAATAATCTGATCGCGCAACATAAACGAAAGATTCATCCAATTGGTTGCTTGATAATAAATTCCGCCAAAAGCGGATAAATCTGTTCTAACTTTATCATAACCAACTTGATCAACTGCTTCGAACGAATGCACATTGTAGTTGACAACATCAAAAGATGTTTTCCATGAAAGACGATTTACCACTGCTGATTCGATACCAACATGACTGTTCCATGCAAAAGATTTTCCTGACGAATTTATAGCTGGAAACATGCCTACACCATGTATAAAATTGCTTAGGCTATAGTTCGTATTCTGAATATCAACACCAGTTTTTGCATCAATTTTAAAATATTTAAAATATGAATTCCAATCAAAAACGACCTTTAAGGTTGAATCTTGTTGTTCGTTCTTGTTCGAGCGATCATCTCCTTCATAACTCATTACCGAGGGCAACGATCGGTCTGAAACTTGTGCCCATGCCTTAAGCGATAAAATATTTTTCTCGGTCAGTCTATAATAAAACTCTTGTAAAAGCCCCTTTTTATGAAAATCGGCATTATCGTTTTTCATTAACGGGCGCTCAATAATTGCCTTATTTACATATTGATAGTCATTGTGTGAATCATCGGCATAAATGCGGGTTTTCGATTGAAATTTTCGGTTACCAATTCCGAATTGAAAAAATTCGCCAAACGAGTCATAGCTTCCTACCGACTGCCTGTAGCTCACATTGAACCGATTATTCCAGGCAGGCATATTTTCAATGGCAATACTTCCTCCTAATCCACCACTACCCGTCCCTAGCGATGCCGAACCATGTTCCAGCTGCATATTGTCAACAATAAATGACGGGATCAACGAGAAATCGGTCATTCCAAGCATAGGAGAATTGATAGTCAGTCCGTTCCAATACACTTGAGTGTGCGAAGGGGCCGTACCACGAAAAGATGCAGTAGCCAGTGCACCTCTTCCGTGATCTTTTATGAAGACAGTAGTATTTTGTGACAATAATTCAGAAAGCGAAACGGTTATTTTATCTTGCATTACCATCGAATCGATACGGGTTATTTTTACCCCGGCATTTTCTTTTTTAAATATCCGTTCGCCATGCACTGTAATTTCTTTTATGTGAATGGTATCGGTTATATGCTGAGAAAAAAGCACCAGCGGAAATAAAACCATGTATAGTGACAATATCTTTTTCAACACGGCAATTATTCAATAATGATTTTTTTGTTGAAAATATGGTTGTTGGCCTCTACAGTTAAAATATAAACCCCTGGAATAAATTGATCAATAGGAATTTGATGATTTGCATTTTCGGGACTCTTTCTACTTAAGAGTCTTCGGCCAGCAAGATCATATAAAGAAATTGTGCATGATTGTGGCTCATTAAATTCAATATTCAACAGCGAGTTGCATGGCAATGGCCAGGTTTTAGGGGCATTTTGCCTCGAAAAAGTAGTAGCCGATAAAGGATCGGTAACATGTACAGTCAATTCATCAACGCCAATTGAAATCGTCTTATCGCCAGGTTCCGAAAAAGACAGTTCAACACTACCCAGACTATTGGTTTGCAGAATTTTACCATCAACATACGCTTGCACTCCATTTATCCGAACCGCTTCATTTTGTATGGGGATTGAATTTCGTACTTCTATTTGTCCTCCTGCTGTTAATGCGCATGTTAGCTCAGTCAGGAAAACTTCGAAAGTCTCATTGCAATTAACCACGTGTTTATCAGACTGTAAATAAGAAAGTTTCCATTCTTCGAGAATATTATCGACATGATACAATACTATCTCATCACCATTTTTCACAAAGTATTTATCTAAGCCATGAATAATGTGTTGATTGTTCAGTAGTACGATCCAGGATTTTGCAAAGGAAGTACTCTGTGTGTTACCTCCGTACCCATATATTAGCTCAACATTTAAAGAGTCGCCATAAGGAACTTTCCACGCATAAAGATTTCCTCCTGATTTTTCATCATCACGAAAACGGAAATCACTTTCCATCCCATTTTCCTTAAACCAGGCAGCAAATACATGAGCTACAGTAATTCCCTCGAGCTGGTCAATGTTATAAATTCCTGAACCATTATCAACATAAGAGTTGAGATTAAATAATGAAACAGTCTGTAATTTACGGGGTTCCAATGTTGAATTTTCATTTTTTATAGTAAGATACACTTGCTTTTGCTCTACTTTTTCAACTACTGAAACGTTGACTGTCTCTTTAATATCAGGAGCTTGAACTAAAAAAACGTCAAGCGTTGACTCACCTTCTTTTAGTCCTTTGATATAAAATTTCCCTGCCCTTTCAGCTATTGAAAAAGCTGAATTGACCGAGAATGAAAAACCAGTTTTCAACCCTGTAATCTCTTTCCCTGCGTTATCGAAAACCTTAATCTTTATTTCTGTTTCTTCGTTAACTAGAATAACCGAAGAAGTTAACAAGACTTCAATGCGTTGTGGGGCAACAATCTCAAACGATAATGAAGATTCAACCCCCGGCCTATCCGACAACGATGCAATAACCGATACCTTTCCTTGCCCCAAAGCATTTATCATTCCGTCTGCTGAAACCGACGCCAGGGTATTGTTATCTGTTTTCCATGTTATTCTTTCATTGGCATCGAAACGACCATTAACGAAAGCAGCAGCTTCTAGTTGAAGCTTACTTCCTAAAATAATCTTCTGGGCAATCCGGTTAATTACCACACAAGCAGGTATTTGAGCGAGAGTTTCATCAGGAACGACATCAAAAATCCCTGTAATTTCAGTTGAAATTTCACCACACCAACCGGCATTAGCCAAAACCCCAGTTTGTATTTTAACAAAATTAATTTGATCAATTTCGACATAATTTCCATTGTTGTCTACAGCCCATGAGATATCCATGGCGTCACCACCGTACCCCTCGATTAATTCACTATATGGATTATCCGGTAAAATAGCCGTAGAATTTGTACGCAATGTATTATCGGCATATCCAAACCGGCGATAATAACATTTGACCATAGCTGGATTTGACAAATCGACTTGATCGGCAATTAATGTTCCCGAAACCATCATTGAACTCACTGCATTTTCACCAAAAAATTCGGCCGATGGAAAGTAGTCTTGTTTATGGAATTCATTTGTTGCAACAACACCAGAAGTGCCGTCAGAGTGTTGCCAAAATACATCGTCACTTCCCGAAAAGAGCGGATTAGCATAGGTAACAGAAATGTTTTTTTGGGTAGTTAAAAAGAAATATTCACTTCCAGCCAGCTCATACCAGATATCATCGGGCTTCCCATTTTTATTTTCATCTTTCATTACCGAAACAATCCCGGGTTCTGCCCAATCGGTTTGAACATTTCCAACGATTACAAAATCGACACCATACGGGTTTTTGGCATCGTTTTTTACCGGTGCTCCGAAAGCATAAACAACATATCCGCCAAAAGCTCCTAGAGAAACCATGCCATTAAGCGAGCCCACAAGCGATTCAGCGGCACTATAACTTCCTGCAGCCTCTGTATTTACTAGTTGACCAGGTGCAGGGCGGTATTCAATTAATTTTGATACAATCTGAGCATTCGACAAAGATGCCGAAAAACAAAGTGCAACAATTATCAAAGCAAGGTACTTCATTGGTACATTTTATCATTGAAAATGTTGCTTTTGATGCTGAGGTAATGCGAAATGAAAGCAGAATAAACTGCCTCGTTTCCTGTCTCCCGCAGGCTACAAAAGCGAAAAATCATTGGCAGGTCTTCTGACTTACTTCTTTTTGAAACGCCTTCCCGTTATGCATTAAAGTTTAACTAAAACAGTGGCAAAATGTTCCAAAAATATTGAAGATCACAGCAGCGGGAACTGTTGCCGATTTGCCAATAAATTAAAGGCTCACAGCATTCCCTTTTAATCCCATCAATTCTGATTATGGGAACCAATGCAGATGCAAAAATATTCAAATTATAACAAATTCACAGAGAAAGAATAATCTTTTACCGAATTAAACATACAGGCATAAAAAAAGGGTACCATTTGGCACCCTTTTTCTTATATAGATTTTAGTTACTTTTTTGATTTTAGAAAGGTACTGAATGCTTGTGGCTCAGAGCAATTCACAAGATCAACTCCGCTAGTTACCATCACATCCCAAATGTTTTCTTCGTTGGGACAATTATATACGCGAACTTTTTTCCCTTGCTCATGAGCTTTGGTAATCACTTCTTTAAATTTCATGAATTGATCGAAAGGCATTTTGCCAACGCCGTTCCAGCTAAGGTCGTTTTGAAAATCTATCCCGATAAAAGGCATAACTTTCGAATCGTAGTTTTTTTCAAGGTCAGCAATAGTGCCCTGAGCTGCGGCAAAAGAAACTCTTTCTTGTTGCAAAATCCTCATAGGTGCATTTCCAACAAATACAATTCTCACCTTTCCATCATGCCACTGATTTCCAGTACGGTAAGTTAAAAGTTCATTGTAAGGGCTGAGTTGCTCCCATAATTTCTGGTATGTTTTTTTTGCATCAAACTTTATATTCAGGAAGAGGTACATTTCGCCGTCATAGTTTTCATGAACCTTTCCTGCATTTTTCTTGTATTGACTGTAAATAGGTAAAAGATAAGAAGACCTGAACGTAGGCATCTTATGGTTTGCACTATCGGGCATCTGGGAGGTAACAAAAACTTCTCCGTAGATGTACATTATTTGAGCTTCGTAATGAACCACTCCTTCGGTAAAGGTTGAATAAATATCTTTATCTGAAACAAATTCCTTGTTCAAAACCATATTCGACATTATTTCGACCTGCGAATAACTTTTGGTCATGCCCAAAAGCATGAATAAAGCGCTCAATAAAACTAATCTTCTCATTCGTCAAATGTTTTTATGTTGGTCAAAATTAGTATTTTTTTTTGTCTGGAAAAGCATTTTTCACATATTGTGGCTTATTGCCTCAATTTTGGATGATTTTATTTGCAAACTGTTCTTTAAAAATCCTGCATCATTTTTATATGTAGGTCATACATTTTTATGGCTGTTATCGCCGCTTCAACCCCTTTGTTTCCCAACCGACCGCCAGCCCTGTCAAGAGCTTGTTCTTCGGTACTAGTAGTAAGAACACCAAAAATAACAGGCAAATTATATTGAGTGTTCAAAAGAACAGCTCCCTGCGTAACCCCTTGACAGACATAATCGAAATGAGGAGTTTCTCCCTGAATTACACAGCCTAACAGAATAATGGCATTTACATCGGTATATTCTGCAAAGAACTGACCACCAAGAGTGAGTTCAAAACTTCCGGGAACATGACGAACAATAATATCTTCATCGTTCAGTCCGTGTTTCAACAAGGTTTCCACTGCACCTTTCGCCAAAGCACTGGTAATATGATAATTCCACTCTGAAACAACAATTCCCACTTTCATTCCTTCAACTTGAGGAACCGAACTGATGTCGTATTCGGATAAATCGCGTGTTGCCATATTTTTTTCAATAATAATAACAAAAAACGGGCAAACTTTTGGTTGCCCGTTATATTTTTTTTTGTAAAAAATTACTGGTTAAGCCTAGCAATATTTTTTTCAATTGCAGTAATCTCGCTGTTATTCGGGAATTCGCTTTTTGCTTCGTTGAGAATAACAAGAGCTTTTTCAACATTCCCTTTTTCTTCGTAAACCAGCGCCAACTTCAATTTAATAGTTGGAGTGGTAAAATCGTTATTATTTACAGCCAACGCATCGTTGTATGCTGAAATAGCTTTATCATAATTGCCCAATTCAACGTATGCATCGCCAATAGCTGCTTTAGCTAAAGGGGCAAGCAAAAGATCGTCGGTTTTAAACTTTTTGAGGTGTTTGATAGCTTGATTATAGTCGCCTAAATGCAAGAACGATATACCAGCATAGTACTGAGCTAATTTGCCCGATTTGGTTGAGCCAAAGTCGTCGATAATATCGAGAAAACCCAGCGAAACGCCATCTCCGTTCAACGCAACATCGAATGAATCGACGCTGAAAAAATTCTGAGCGGCAAACATCTGTTCCTGTGCTTCCACATTTTTAGGCGATATGACATATTTGTTTATGCCAAGCACACCTAAAACAACGACAATTATTCCACCAATAACATAGAATACTAGATTCAGATGTTTTTCGAGAAACTGCTCGGTTTTGGTCAATGCTACCTCTACTTCACCAAAACTCTCGGCTTTTTTGTTATGAGTATCTTTTACCATTATGTAACTGTTTTTCTAAATTGCCCACAAAAATAGTCTTTTTTGAAAAATACCATTCAAAATACTTAACAATTTTCCTACTCCTGCGAAATTCGCTCTATTCACCGTATTTTAAGTAATCGATATTTTATGATTGAAGCGAACCTTTCCTTTCGTGTTTAGAGTATTTTTTTCAATTTTGCTAAAAAAGCAGGCATGTACCTAAAATTACTTAGCATTCTTAACTACAAGAATATCGAACAATCTGAAAGTCAGTTCAGCCCAAAGCTCAATTGCTTTCTTGGCGACAACGGGGCAGGAAAAACAAACTTGCTCGATGCCGTGTATTACTTGTCGTTCTGCAAAAGTTTTTTTAATGCCATCGATTTTCAAAGCATCCGGCATGGTGCCGATTTTTTTATACTTCAAGGCAAATACTCAAGAAATGAAAATGATGAAATAATCAGTTGTGGATATAAAGCCGGTCAGCAAAAACAGTTTAAACGGAACCAAAAAATATACAAAAGACTTAGCGATCACATCGGATTGTTCCCATTGGTAATGGTATCTCCATCTGATTCTGCCCTTATTCAAGGAGGAAGCGACGAACGCCGCAGATATATCGATAGTGTTATCTCCCAATACGACCCGGTTTATCTCGATTCGCTGATACGATATAATAAAGCGCTGTTGCAACGCAATAATTTACTGAAGCGTTTTGCCGAAACTGGCAAATTTGATACTGAAACCCTTTCTATTTATGATGAACAACTTATTATTCAAGGAAATATAATTTTCAACAAGAGAATTGAATTTGTCAATCAGCTTATTCCTGTGTTTCAAGACTTTTATTCCACAATATCTGGAGGAAAAGAACAAGTAATTCTTGAGTATGTGTCAACATTACATGTCGATGATTTTCGGACACAACTTGAAGAATCGATTGATAAAGACCGAATTACACAATTCACAAATGTAGGCATCCATAAAGATGACCTGAATTTATTGTTAGGTGCACATCCAATAAAAAAAATTGGTTCGCAAGGACAAAACAAAACGTACCTTGTTGCGCTTAAACTTGCTCAGTTTGAGTTTTTAAAGCAGGCTTCGGGAATAAAACCCATTTTACTTCTTGATGACATTTTTGATAAACTCGACTCGAACAGGGTAGGAAAAATTATTCAATTAGTTGCAGAAGATCGATTTGGTCAGATATTCATTACAGATACTGATCGAGAACACCTTCAAAAATTAATTACCGACATGAACATAGACCATGCAGTATTCACCATTTCCGACGGACAAATTTCAAACTGATGCGACGCAAAGAAACACAACGAATTAGTGATCTTATAAAAGAATTTACCCGAAATTCGCACCTCGACCCAAAATTGCAGGAAACACGTATTATCGAGAATTGGAGCAATATACTGGGGCCAACTATTGCAAATTCGACACGAAAAATATTCATCTCAAACAAAGTTCTTTTTGTGTATATTGAATCTCCGGTAATACGCCACGAGCTTTTCATGATGCGAAGCCGGCTTCAGGAAGCATTGAACGAAAGCGTGGGCGAAAATGTAATCGCCAGTATCGTTTTCAGATAAAACATCACAAACAACACCTTAGTAGTTATCTAAAAAGATATTTATGAAAAGCATAATAGTTTTACTGTTGTTAATCATTGTTGGTCTTTGCGCCAAAGGACAGAAACATAGCATTCCCCTAAATAATTACACTTGGTATACATCGAATGAAATATTAAATAGTACGGATGATTTGAACAGCTTCAAAAGCCACTTGTCAGCTATCGATTTGTCTTCATTTAAACCTCTCGGTTTTGATAAGGTAAAGCTCTACTCAACAATCGATGGGTATGACATAAACAATACAAAAGTATTTCTTGAGATGCAAAAAACGCAGTCAACGATCAAGGCTGATGTGAACGGTAAACCTATTGAAAACCTCAGAAGCGACGGAAATTTCACTGGAGAGATTGAAAACAGCGAAAGCCTCGATGAACTTTTGTTGTGCCTGACAATTGAACTGTCCGAAAAAAATTCAGTTCTTGACTGTATTTCAAGCATATATTTATCTACAGCGAACCAAGTGAGTCTGGGATGGGCCCAACCCCTCGCCGACCCTTTCTTCGAAGGCTATTTACTCGAAGTTCACATTTACAATATGCTTAGCAAAGATATCGATGGAAAGCTTGTGGCAAGGGTTTTCGACCAAGAGACATTAGAGACTGTTGCAGAAAATAATAATTGTGCATTTTCCAGAGCCGGTTCTGAAGCGATAATCGATGTGAATTTTCCCGAAGCAAAAGTAAATATTGCCGATGGTAGCTACTTGGCTGAAATAATGCTTCTTGACAAAGAAAACAACGAGGCAGTTGTCGATAAAATTACGATACCAATCAAGTCCAATTAACAAGTAAATGACAAATTTAAAAATACTTCTTACGACAAGGAAATACATTGCTACTGCCCAGTTGTTCCTTTCTTTAAGCCTGATTTTCGGCACGTGGGTTACCTATATACCTTTCATTAGTACAAAAGTTGGCCTGAGCAAAGGCGATTTAGGTATTGTACTGTTGTTTGGAGCCATCGGCTCAATTTTTACCCTCCCTTTTGGCAAAAAGTTGGTGTCGAAAATTGGAGAAGGAAAACTTGCACTTATCACAACGTCTCTTTATGCTATTTCCATGTTGGGCAACTTTATAGCTGACTCATTTTTCCTTCTTTGTGTTTGTCTGTTTGTCAACGGACTCTCTTCTGCTCTTATGCAAATTGCCAGCAATTCCATTGTCTCAACCCTGGAGAAGAAAGATAATGTTTCAATTATGTCGTCGTGCCATGGGTTCTTCAGTTTTGGAGGCCTTATTGCTGCCGGCTTTGGGACAATGATTTTAATTGCCATAAATAACCCGTTGATTCATATAATATTAATGGTATCGATTGTGTTAATTCTGCAAGCAGTATTTGCAAGTAGCTACCTTCCTTATAAAACCGAATCGCACGTAGAAAAAAATGAAACCAAACATTATAAGAAACCAATCAAAAACGTAACGCTATGGGGATTAGCATCAGTTGCACTGTGTGTTATGCTAACAGAAGGTGCTATTGCCGACTGGAGTGGCCTCTTTCTGCGTGATGTGGTGTTGGTATCTCCCAACATTGTAGGATTGGGGTATGCCGGCTTTTCAATTGCGATGACATTGGGGCGTTTTGTCGGCGATAACCTGAGTTCAAAATTGGGGGCATGGAATGTTATTGTTTGGGGTCTTGCACTGAGCATTGCCGGGTTTATTCTAGTACTATGGGCCAATACTTTTCCCACTTTATCCGGCTTTTTATTAATTGGCTTTGGCTTTTCAACCATTGTTCCCGAAGTTTACCGGCTATCGACGAATGTTAAAGGTGTTCACCCGTCGTCGGGTATTTCTTTCATGGCTGGTGCAGGGTACTTTGGTTTCCTTACCGGCCCCGTATTGTTAGGGGCAATTGCCGAGAATTTTGGGTTAAAGACTAGCTTCCTGCTTTTGCTCGCCTTGGTGACTCTTGGAATAATTATTGCAACTTTTATCCGAAGAAAAAAAGCACTAGCGGTAAAATAAAAGGACCCGTTTCCCGGATCCTTTTCATTTTCAGAAATATGTGTGCTTAAAATTTAAAGCTAAAGCCTACGCCAAAGAGCTCTTTAAACTGCACTTTTGCTTTGTTATCTACCGGATCTTTTGTATCGAAGTCGTACAGCATTTGAGTACTCAACTGGGCACTGATGTATTTATTGACTTTCATATTGATACCAATTTTCCAATCAACATCAACTTTTTCGGGGTTCTTCAGGTAGTTTGTAAAAAGACCAAGCTCCGTTATAAGACCAACATTTTTCATTATCTCGGTATTTAAGGCCGATTTAAGGTAAGCACCAAATTCGGGTCTCATATTCTTGTCTATATCAACGCCGTAATTAGCCCTCAATAATTCGTCGGAAACAATGGTTACTTTGCCGGTAAGAGGCGAAATCATCAACGAAAATTTATCGTTTGGTTTATAATCCATACCAAGGGCGAGGAACATAAAGGCTGGTGAAAAGAAATCAGAAATTCGGTTAAGGTTTTCTTTGTCTGAGTAACCTGGCGCAAATTGCGATTTAAAGTTGAAAAGCCCTGAATAAAACCATTTATTGACGGCTTTAATACCGAGTTTCGACTGAAAGTACATGATATCTTCATTCTTCTGCAAATCGTATCCTGTAACTTTTGAAAGGCCATACCCAAAATCAAAATTGTTATCCCATGAGACACTATTCTTTTTATAGTTGGCAGAGTATTGCGCTTTTGCTACACCCGACACTGAATTCAACCCCCCGGCAGCCCAATTAACAAACGATATCTGGTTGAAATTCACGGAGAACATACCCCCATTAGTCCAATACGATGTATCTTTCTTTTCTTCCTGTGCAAAAACAGTATTGATCAAAAAAACACCAATTAAAAGAGTAAGTAACTTTTTCATTCAAAATTATTTTTAATTGAAGTATAGGATTGAACCTGCATGATAGATTTTATCCATGTTTTTTAATTAACGAATCATGCCCGTTTTAATGCATCGTGTTTTATAATTTGAGAAAATTTCGTACAATATTTTTTAAAATCCAATAACCGGGTAATTTTAGTTTAAGCATGGCTTAACATTTTTTGACCCGGCATAACGAAAATGCAAAACAAGCACTGCACCAGTTGTTTTTTGTCTTTGAACTCACAAGTGCCAAACCCAGATCAGCAGCTCTGCGCATAACATCATCCAGGTCAGAAGCATAAAATCCACTTACAATTATTGCCCCCTCGGGTTTCAGTGCTTTAGCATAAACCGGCAAATCGGATATAATAATATTTTTATGGATATTAGCCAGAATTACATCGAATTTTACTAAAGGAATAACTGTAGAATCTCCTAATAATGGTTTTATATTCAGAATATTATTCAATTGTGAGTTTTCAATCGTTCC
>Ga0123335_1005505_pt1 | contig 15409 bp, 12 predicted proteins | sample BiotimSIPDNA_2_FD_89707 | JGI IMG/M metagenome (GOLD analysis project Ga0123335, IMG submission 89707) | Anaerobic biogas reactor microbial communites from Washington, USA - Biogas_R2 time_0 SIP DNA | ecosystem: Engineered > Bioreactor > Anaerobic > Unclassified | place: Washington, USA... | reverse complement strand
TCCCAGGCCGAGGATTAATCCAAGTACTATACCTGCCAGATAAAACCTGTTTTCATTCTTTGGTATTGGTGATTGTGGCATTATCGGGAAATCGACGATCTTGATACCTGCAGAAAGTGAGGCACTCCTGATTCGCTCCTCTTCTGCCCGTTCAAGCAAAATCATATAAAGGTTTTCATAAACTTCTTTTGACCTCTTGAGTCGTAAAAGTTCCAGAGATTTTGAAAGTATGTCCGGATTTCCCTCTTTATATAAATTGATAGCTTTCTGATAAGATGCGAGTCTGCTGCTGGATAATTGTAATTCTGCTTCTTTGGTAATTACTGATTTTCGGAGATCCTGCCATTGATGAATGGTTGCAGGATCGATAACAGTTTTGGATGATTGTTTAAAATCAAGAAGATGGTTTTCTATTTCACGAATTTCTCTATCAAGAGTAGAAAAACCACTAAGTCTGATGCCAAGTTTTTCGAGACGCAATCGTTCTTTTTCAAGTTCGCTTAATTTGGTCCTGAGTTTTAGATATTCTGGAGATCTCTGGTTTCCAGATGGAGTGATACTGGATTCGAGCTTTGAAAGCTGCTTTTTTTCTGCATCAAGATCAGCCTTTTTAAGTCCGATTTGAGCTAATTCATTTGAATAAGCTTCCTGCAATGTTCTAAGTTCAGGTGTTATACCTTCGTCAATTTGACCGCTTATTTCACTGAAACTGCGATAATCATGTTCGGCCTGTTCAAGATTTCTGCGTATTATGTGTAATTGTTTATCAATTTCAACTACCGCACGTCTGGACTCTTCACTTTCAACTTTCTTGCACTGTTTTCTGAAAACAGCAGTTGCCACATCAGCAATTTGAAATGAAAGATTCCTGGACTTGGCCCTGGCCGTAAGATGCAAAAATGAGGTAAATGTAGTTTTTTTGAGTGATAGATTGGACTGTATAAATTTTAGAGCATCCTTTTGGGTAAACCTGGGATAAACTGCAGCAAATTCTTCAATACCGATACTGTCAATAACATTTTCCAGAAAACTTCGGCTGTTTAAAATCCCTTCATAATAACTTAAAGGTCTGTGCTTGTTTGTAATGATCTGGTTGGAATAAAGGTTGTTGTTGTTTTCTTCAATAACGAGCGTTGAATAGGATTCAAAAATATCCTCAATATTCTGCACATAGTAAAATGTCGAAAGTAAAACACTGATAAAAGATAAAATAATAATCCAGCGTCTTCTTAATATGACTGCTATGTAATCTTTAAGGCCATGACTACTGGATCGAAGTTTTCTGATTTCTTCAGATATCATTTATTGATCAACCCTGTTAATGTCTGGATAGAAACGAGAAACAGCAGAACATTGTTCAAGACAGTCATGAAGGATTTCCAGTCGAACCATCTGGTATATACGATGATTACGTCACCAACATGAACCTTAGGTATGTTATCAATGTTGCCCTGATCCAGAAAGCGTTGTATGTCAATGATGCTTTCTGTAATATTGTTGTTTTCACTTGATGAAAGGATGCGGACTCTCCGAAGGTCGGCTTTTTCCGAAGGTCCTCCGGCAAGGTAAATAGCTTCGAAAATATTAACTGTATCCTCAATGGTGAAAACACCTGGTTTTTGAACTGCGCCAATAATTTTTACTTTTCGTGGATGTTCAAGAGCAAGTACAATAATGATATCTTCAGGGCCAAGTGGCGGCATTTTTTTAATATCGCCACTTTTCAGAAATTCCTCAAGATTATAAATAACCGGGTTGTCTGGCTGATCGTGATGTATAATTTTGATTTTTGAAAGGTCGGCAGACTGTTCCAATGGTCCGCCAGCCTTGATAATGGCTTCTTGTAAAGAAGCGCCATGAAATACCTGAACCGGTCCTGGATTTACAACCTGACCCAAAACATTTACTGTAATTTCCGGTTTTTTTATAATTGAGACCAATACCAGGGGATTATCAATATGTCGTGCCAGTCTGAATGTAAGGTCATTCATAAGTTCGGAAGTGCTGATGTCTACTATCGTCTGATCTGCCAGTAAAGGATAATCTATAGTACCATTACTGTTAACTTCGAATTGACCGGAAAATTCCGGATGTGAGGAAACTTTTATATCCAGAACATTGCCGATACGAATTATGGATGAATGGGATAATCCGTATACCACGAAAATAAAAAAGATCAGCTTGTATTTCATGGATGCTCCTATAGTCATGATGCAGGTGCAAATATGAAGGGATAGGTAACTGTAACATCCCCTTCCGGAATGGTTTCAAAACGCCACATTCTGATTTTTCGAACAATTTCCTGTTCAAGTTCAGTGTCTTGAGTCGTATTTTCAAAAACAATTATCCTGGTGACTGTGCCGGATGCGCTGATTGTAAATTTTACAGAAATTTTACCTGCAAGATTCGGATTGCGTTTGAGGTATTTTTCATAACTCATTCGTATACTTGTTCGGTGAGATGAGACAACCGAATTTATGGTTGCCGGATCTCTTTTGGCATTTGAAGAAGCTGAGCCTTCAATACTTTCAGGTTTCTGAATAATAAAGTTGCCTTTTTTGGTTAAATTCATTGTTTTTGCTTCACCAATATTTGCAATAAGACTATTAATTTCATCTTTGTATGATATCGAAACATCTTTGCTTTTAACAAGTTTGCTGTTGAGCACATCAAGGTTTTGAGTTTTCTTCAATCCGCTGACTTTTTCAAGGGTTTTGTCAAGATCCGTAAATCTTTCTTTCTTATCACCAATAGTGCCAAGTACATCAACTACAGAAGGCCCTTTAGCTGTCTTGCCGACTCCGGTCAGCATGCCAAGCACACCTACGGTACGAATTTTTTCTTCTACTCTGGCCATTCTGGCTGCTACAGCTTTCTGTGCACCGGATTTTCCTGATGGTACCTTTCCGGATTGGTCTGCAATGTTTTTTTCCTGTGTAACAGTTTCTGTTGTTTTCATTGGTGATTTCAAATCTGCAATTGATTTCTCCTTTGGGACCGGTTTTTCTATTATCAATTTTGCGAACCTCTCCGGTATTTCTTCAATTATTATCGATTCATTTTGCTTAATCTTGATGCTGTTGAAATAATAGATTGACAAAACATGGACACCAATAGACAAAAAAGAAAACAGGATGATCCTGGGCTCCATTTTGCCCCATAAAGAGCCTTTAATTGAGCGTATAACCTTTTTTGGGGCGACTGCCGCAACTGTGCCTGCTATTAAGCTTTTATTCTGGTTTATCAAAGGCTATTCCTCTTTTTGACGGACGGCAAGAGAAAAATTATTATAGCCCTGCTGACCACATGTATACATGATTTTTTTCAAGAGTCGAAATCTGATGCGCTTATCACCTTGAATAGTTATGTCTCCCTTAAACCTGGTTTTTGAAGAATACATTTCTATTTTTTCGGTTGCTTCACGCCTGGTTTTCAGCCAGTTATACAAGCCATCAATGATTAATTCATCTGAATCCAATACTTCAGAAACATCGGCAACTTTAGTGTCTTCAGCAAGGATCCAGTTGTTGTTGACAGTTAAAGTTACCTGGAGTTCAGGCCTTTTTTGTGCTGATGATTCGGGAAGAATCAAATTTTTTGAAACTGTAATAATTTCTCCTTCAGAAGAGAAACTTTTCAGAAGGTAGATCAATAAAATAGTCATAACATCTATCAGAGAAGTAAGCTGTGGCTTAAATCCTTTAAGACGTCTGTTACCCCTGGTTTTTTTTACCTGAATAAGGGGAGATTTTGAAGCTGGAAAACTCATATCAATTCATCTACTTTGATATATTTAAAAAGCCTGTTTAAACTGGTATCTTCAAAAATATCTCTAATTGAATCAAGTGGATTGAAAATTACAAGATGACGATGTTCTTCTTCCAAAATTCTCCAGATATACACAAGTGCACCCAAGCCGGAACTGTCAATAAAAGTAGTCCGGTTTAAATCTATAGCTATCATTTTTGAGTCACCTTTACGAAGTGCATTCAGTTTAGATGTAATTTTGTTAATATTTTTACAGGTTACTTCTCCACTGACTTCCAGTACTGGAGTTAATTTGACTTTTCGAATCCGTAATCTCATATTCAACCAATATCTCCAGAAAGACCTATGTCAGGAAATTGTGATTCTCGACAAATGTCCATGAATTTAATTATATCATCATATAAGACATCTGATTCCATAACAAGAACAACACTTTTTTGGGATGGGTATTGGAATTTAATCGCTTTTAATAAAACCCTGAGTTGATCAAAATGGTATTGTCCCTGTTTTTTGGGTACAAGGTCAAGTTTCTTTCCTGTGCCTATTATTCGAAAGCCCTTTGATGTAACTACAATCGAGATATCGAGTTCTTTACTTTCTGTATTATCAGATCCGCTTTGTGCAGGAGGAAGTGAAAAGTCAATAACTGCGATGTGTGTAAAAACAGCCATTGAAACAAGAAATGGGATAAGTACCATAAACAGGTTCATTACTGGTGTAACATCAAGATCGATTAAATCTACTTCATTACCGGTAGATTTTTTTATTCGTTTTGATGCAGGAAATGCCTTTGGCATAGATTTTAAATCTTCAGACATAAAATCTCCGGTTTCAGGTACGTCTTAAGGCAAACAAAAAATTCAACAGTCTAACAGAACTCTCATCAATTTCCTCAATAATGTTATTTGCTTTCGCTCCGAGAACCGAATAGCCAATCATGCATGGTATTGCTACAATCAACCCCAGTGCTGTAGTGTTCATGGCTATGGCAATGCCCTGGGCAAGAACGGTAGCTTTTTGTGATGGATCGGCTGCAGCCAGTGCACCAAACGCTTGTTGAAGTCCGAAAATCGTTCCCAATAGTCCCAGTAGAGTTGATATATTAGCAAACAATGACAAATAGTGGGTTCTCTTTTGAATACGTGGAAGTTCACGTAGTGCGATTTCGTCCACTGCATTCTGAATCTCCTGATCTGGTTCCTGCTGCTGAAAATGCCAGAGTGCAGATTCAAGAATGGCAGAAAGAGGAGTTTTGGTTTTTATACAGATGTGGCGGGCTTTTTCGAGTTCGTTATTTCTTACAAAACGGGTAATCTGGGTAAGTAATGCTTTGGCATTATTGCGGCAGTGAAAATAAAAATAAATGAAACGTTCAAGCATAACAGCCAGAGAAATCGCAGATACTGCCACAATAGGGTACATCCATAATCCTCCCTCCTGAAAAAATCTGGCGATAGCTTCCATATTACCTCCTTGATCCGGATATAACTGAATTCTGTTTTAAAGAAATTGATTATCCATAGAAAAATTTATTCAACTGAGTGTTTCTGTATGCATTGATGATAAGGGGATGTTTGAATATGTGCTGTATACATGAATACAAATAACTTTCAATATTACTGGATTATATAGATTTAGTGTATCATCTGCATCTATAAGTGTCAATAACAACCATTAAAGATTATTCCAGAACAGGAATAAAGGGGAGAGGCTCTGAAAGTTCTTCGGAAAAAGAGTGGTCGAGAACATGCTTCCGGTAGAGGGTTTTCTCTTTAGGCAGAAAAATTATCACCTGTGGTTTTTCCACCTTACCTTTTATTTTGACACCCACTGTGAATGTTATTGTTCCAGGTTGCTCAATTGTATAGTCCTGATGTGGCTGGGTCGAAGTAGAATCAAATTGTTGATATTCTGTACCGAAACCGGAATTGTTTAACGAAAACAGTATAAATATCAAACAGATGTATTTCATTTATCAGATTCCCTGCTCAAGCTGAAATTTTTAATAAACGGAAACTTGTACGTATCAATTTGAACATCCTTCAATGTTAATTTTTCCTGTTGGTTGGGCACTTCTGGCTGTATTTCTTCGGTTTCGGTTTCCATGACAAGTAAAGGATACATACCTGAATTGCCATTGTCGGGAACGACTTTCATAGCGATCACATTTTTGCTTCTATCTAACTTTCCGGATAAATCATATTTTCGACTTTCCTGAAGTGATAACGAGTCAGAAAAAAGATGCCTGCCATTCAGATATAAGTCAATCAATCCGTTCGTGGCAAAATAGAAATATGCCCTAATGGGTGTATTGTCCAGATAGAAACTTAGCCTGATATAAACAGTATTTGCTTTGTCATTCAAAGTATCAGAAAGATTGTTTTTAGCAATCAGTGGTGAAGGAGTGGAATCTGGAAATCCTGAAATGTTTAAATTGCCAGATGATAGTGTGTCTTCAAAATGTTTCCATGAACTGTCTGCAAGGTCATGATTATACCATTGTGAAACAGAATCTGTGCAGTATTTCCATTGTGGCCCGGAAGTGATAAAATTCTTGTATGTTTTTATCTCTCTTTTACCATACTGTTCAGGAAAATTCTGAAACAGACGTACATATGAATGGACAACATATTGACCTGAAGCAATTTCCTGTCTGGAATAATCGAGTATTGTTTCATAAATCTTAAACGCCTGTTCCTGAAATTTTAAGCCAATTTCTTCAAACTGAACCTTGTACTCATCTTTTTCATCTTCAGATATTTTTGAAGGAAATGGTGGATTGGTAAAAGCATTTATACAAAGCAGATCGTAACACCTGGCTCTGTTAAACAGTATTCTGGCAATACTTTCTCTGGCTCTGGATACATTTGTATCACTGATACCGTATGCAGAAGAAATTTTGATTGTTTTAAGGTAATTTGTAACAGCTTCGTCTTCATACCCTTCTATCTGGGAAAGAAGTTTGGTTTTGTAAATAAACATTTCGTAATTATCAAAGGTCTGGGGAACTGGAGCGCTCCGTGCAATTTCAACGACATCAGCATATATATTTCCGATATCAAGCGATACCTTTGTAATGCTTTGCGAGGTTTTATTGAAGAACTCGTTATGTTCCTGGTATCTGGTTCCCAATTCCAGACATTTAAGAAACAGTTCTATGGCACGTGTCTGATAAGGTGCGATTTTCTGAAGTATCTGTAATTTATTGGCTATCAATGCAAAGCCTTCAAGATTTATATCATTTTCTGCCTGGCTTGCAATATCAGCAAGGGTAAGGTAATTGTGTCCGGCAATGAAAGGAAGTTGTGTAATTTTTTTGCGGGATTTGAGAACATACTGATCTTCGATATTTTCAGTCAAGGCAAACTTCATATTTCTTTCATGATAATGAAGTGAATTTGAGACCAGGTATTTTTCTACAGCCTGTGCAATTCCAAGTTCGAGAGCCAAACGGTCGGATAATTGCTGATTATGTGGTCTTTTTTGTTTGAATATTCCCATGGCAAAATCTTCATAAGTTTGACCAGCCTGAAAAATTGATCGTGTAGTCCATTCGGCGATACCGATCTCTACTACTTTTGTAAAAGCATCAATTGCCATATTAAGATAACTGGATTTTTTTGCAAGCTGCTGTCGATATCTGTTCTGGAAAATCAGATCGATTTTATTCATTCGATTGCTGTAAATCTCACCTGTAGTAAATAATGCTCTTGCAGCATAGAAAGAATTAACTGTACTGTTTATTCCATGTTTGTTATAGACATCAACTGTTTTCTGCAGTTGTTGAAGTGCGAGTTCTTCCTGATCCTGCATGTAAAAAGCGATTCCAGTCATGCAAAGCGCCTGGACAATACGGTTTTTATCGTTGCCAAAGTGTTTCATGAATGACTGGTTTACCCTTTGTACAGCGGGCCAGTCTTTTATCTGGCCGTAAATTTCTCCGGCTTTGAAAAGCGCATCAGCTGCTTCATTTGAATTCGGGTATATCTGTGCAAATCTTTCCAGAGTAGTTGCTGCTTCTGTGAGTCTTTTGCTGTTTTCCAGACAGATAGCAGCATTGTATAATGATACTGGCGCGATATCAGAATCGGGATATCGTGTTGCATTTTGAAGATAGGTCTGGGCAGCCTGGTCCCATTGAGCTTGATTTTCGTAACAGCGGGCTGTTCTGAATTGTGCATTCGGGACAAGTTTTGATTTTTCAAACATGTTAACAAGTTTCTGGAACACAAGTATGGCTTTAGACCATTCTTCTGTTTTTTCGTAATCAAGTCCGGCATTGAAAAGGGAGATGTCTGCCAGTTTATTGTCAGGAAATTCCATTGCAATGCGTTGATATTGGGTGGCAGCCTCTTCATATTTTTCCTGTTCTTCGAGTAATTCAGCCATTCGGAAAATTGATTCAGCGATACGTGACCGGGCCTCATTTTTATCAATTTCATCGGGTATTGAATTACTTAATTTTCTGTACCATTCCTGTGCTTCATCAAACCGTTTTTCTTCATAATACGACTGGGCGATCATTCTCATGGCATCAAAGGCATCATGGTTCTGAGGGTTGACATTAATTATGTCATTATAAACAGATCTGGCTTTTTCGAACTGATTATTATTGTAGTATACAGATGCCATAATTGTAAGTACTTCAACTGCTTTAGGACTGCTGGAATCTATATCAAGATAATTATTGCAGGCTTTTATAAGCAGTTTGGATGCTTTTGAAAGAATAGTGTCTGAAGAATTTGTTTGAGAATCTGATGAATGTTTCCGATATTCAACTTTCATTCTTGATAATGAATCCTGAGTACTGAAACTGATGTGGTTTTGCTCGGGAGGCGGTGCAGATTTTCTGACTGGCATACAACTGTAAACAATAACAGATAATACGAAATACAGAATATATCTGGTGAATAAGGATCCAGAAAAATATTTAAATTTGATAATAATATCAAGCATACATAAACCTGTTACTCGTCTGATTGTTCCTTTTTAAGCAGATTCTGGGCTGCTACAACAGCATTCCATGCAGCAGTTTCCCTGTATTTGCTTTCAGGATAGAGTTTTGATACCGCCATATATTCCTCTGCGGCTTTGTAATAATCACCTGTAGAGAATTGAATTTCAGCCAGATTGTAATGGCACTCGTTTGCCTGTGGAGATGATGGGTAATATTCAAGGAATGTTTTATATGTTTTCAGTGCAGATGCATAATTTGGGGATTTGTTATCCTGAAGTGCGAGTTGATGATAGCTGATAGCTGCATCATACAAATATTTACTTGCGATACTATCGGCTGCAGCAATAATTATGGAATCAGATTGAGCCTGAGCCCATGTACTTTTAAGGTGATATTTTTTGAAAAAAGTTATTTTCAGCTTGTTGAGATCTTCAGAACTCATTTTGTTTTCCATTACAGAAATCAGTTCAGATTCAACCATGGCGTTCTTTGGATAATTCGGATAGTCATTGAGTATGGTAAGGTATGATTTTTCAGCCATGTCATAGCGACTCTGGTCACGATATACATTAGCGAGTCTGTGGAGTATCTGGTAGCCCTGTGTGCTGCTGCCTAGTTTTTTTGCAAAAGCGTTGGCCCGCTTAAGACCGTATTCACCAAGGATATCAGTTTCACTGAAACTGATTGCTATGTAATCCAGTGATTCTTTTTCGAGAAGCGAACGGCCATCAGGGGAACTTTCTCCAAGATCTACCAGAGCAAGAAAAGAGCTTATTGCCTTATTGGGGTTTGATTGACGATATTGTGTCCAGGCAAGTTTATACAAAGCCTCATCAAACCACTCACTTTCAGGGTATTTCATGACAGCCTGATAACATTGCGCAGCCTGACCTAACTCTGCTTTGTCAAAGTGAAACTCTCCGCAATACATCCATGCCTGTGGGGCATGGGGGCTTTGGGGAAAATCGATTGCAACCTTTTCCATATGAAAAAAGGCACTGTCGAACATGGCTAAATCATTATAACACCAGGCAAGACTGTAATGTGAAGCAGCACAAAAAGGAGACATCTGGTAATTGGTAATTACACTTTTAAACTGATCAATGCTTTTGGAGTGATCAAGCTTCACAATAGACGGAGGTACCGGTTTTCCGCCAATTTTACCGTCCTCATAATCTTTATTGGCAAAATGATAGAGTTCAAGTTCCTTTTCATACAGATTATATTTTCTGGTATATTCCGATATCTCATTTTCATAATAGAGTTCACCCAACTGGTATCTGAAATAAGCAGCATCCGGGAAATCTGAAGAATTATCGAGAATGGAATGCAGTAATGGGGTTAATTTGTCAAAGAAATGCTTCTTTGTTGAATCCTCAACAACAATAATGGAATCAAGACGCTGTTTTGCAATTTCTGCTAATGCTGTATCTTTTATTGAATCATTTGAGATTAAATTTTTATGAACAAGAGTTTTTTTCTTGTCGAGGAATTCAAGTTTCCATTTATAAAAAGCAAGATCTGCATGGATTTTAAATGCCCTGGCTTCATCAACAACCTTTTTTATTTTGGTTCTGTTATCAAGTATGTTCGAATGTATTATGGGTGTAACATGATCTTTTCTGTTAATTTCAAGTATTAAGGAATCGAGGTAAGAAAGCATTTTTTCACGATTTACAGAAAAAAAATCATCCTGGAAAGTGCCTGTGTTGTAGTGATCGATAATAAATTTACAAATTCTGGTTGTTTTATTAAAAACAGCTATAAAATCGTCGTATTTCTTACGGGGTTCATTTTTGATTCTCGACATCAACAAGGAAAGTTCCTGGCTGGCTATTTTAAATTTGACATCATTTCTTAATGAAGTGTCTGCGGATATTTTTTGTGCAAGCTGTTGGTGAAGCAGTGACAAACGTTGTTCTTCACTTTCCAGATATAGGAGTTTTTCCCATTCAGATGTTGCAAGCTGCAAGTAATGTTCTGCCATTACAAGGGCCGCTTTAGCCGCATAAGGCGATTCTGGAGACTGATTAACAAGTTTGCGCAAAGTTACTTCCACTTTTTCGAATTGATCCAGTTTGATGTAACACCACAAAATTCCAAACAACGCGTGTTCATATTCATTGTGATCGTTAAGCAACTGAAAAAAGGCAGACAAGGCATTATTATAATCACCTCTTTCATAATGTAACTGAGCCAAGGAGAGCTTGATTTTACCGAATGCTTTCATGTCAATTTCAGAGTTGATTTTGTAATTGAATGCACCATTCATTACAGAAATAGCTGTCGCAGTATCCTGATTTTTCAGATATGTACGTGCCAGACTGTGTATTACATGAAGAGCATAAGGAGAATTTCTGACAATAGCTGATACAAGATCAGAATGATCAATAATGATATCGCCAGATAAACTGCTTTCAAGAAAGAGCCAGATAAGAAGGTTCCTGTTTTTGCCTTTAAAGCGTGTGATATCTATATCTGCCATTTCATCGAGGACATCATTGTACCTCTGAAGTGCATAAAGGGTTTGAATGCGATATAACTGTTTTAACCCTAAATTAGCTTCATCGGAAACTTTGGCTACCGTTTTTAATGCATCTGTATATTTTTTTTCAAGAAAGCGGGACCGGAAAAGAAGCAGGTACAGATCATCAATACTTATTATGGAACCAAATCTGTTAATTGCATGTATCAGTTTTTTTTCGGCCAAAACAAAATTTTTGTTGGAAATCAGAATTTTGATCCGGTGTTTTTCAATGTTATAGATTTCCAGAATCTGGATTTTTGATCCATTTGACACAAGATGGTTCTTTATAAGTTCAAGCCTGTCGTACCGCTTTTTTAGATGGTGTCCAAGTGCAGACTGAATGACATCAAGAAATTCATCATATGCAAAGTTACTGTCTGTTGACGGTGTCTGATATTCTGGTTCCAGTCCGATTCCAGTCATTACAGTTATAAGTAATGAATCAATATTTGTCCATAAAGTATTGATTTGATCCTTGATTTCAATCATTTGGCCGATTCTTTTCATATCCCCTTTTTCCAGAACTTCAAACATGTTTTCTAGTGGAACACCAGCAACCATTTCGCGTAAAATCTCGATTGCATCAACCAATGATGGTTTCAATGATTCTATTTTTTTAACTAATGCGGAATGATCCTTTTCGAGCATGTCGAGGCAAGAGTCAATTACAACAATCTCTTTAGGACTTAAACGGGTCAGCCCGTCGGGGAATAATTGAAAGTCACGGATTTCATTTAGAATATCAGATACTGAAGACAGGTCGTTGGTCAGAGAATTGATTTTCTGAAATTCACTTCCGAAGCGCAGGGCCAGATTTTCCCTGACCCTCCATCTGGTTTCAGAACTGGAATCATCTTTTGAATAGCAAAGAAAGAAACAGGAAAGGATAAATGAAGATATTGTGATCATTTTTAGATAAAAAGCTGATGAAAAGTGTTTCATAAATGATCATTCCTGATTCAGTATTTCGTTTCTACGTTTCCTGATTTTTTCGAGCCGTTTTTTGGTATCAGAATCTTCTTCACAAGACTCATTGTTATTGTAGTCCAATCTTTTGTCGATGTCAATTTTCCTGTCAGCTTTAAAAGTTTTCAGAATAAGATAATCTCTTACCATTTCAGAACCAGTTCTTTTGAATCTGACCGGCATTGTAAAGACCAGTGCAATTTTCCAGTTAACAAACCATGGATCAAAAGGATCTTTGATATCCCTTGATTTTTCATCTTTAAAGCGATCTGGGTTTTCATTTCTGTGGAGTTCTATTTTATCTGAAAGTTTTAAAGATGACTGACGATTTTTACTCAGCAGAAGCGGGGCTGATATTGATACTGACATGCCGTTTTTGTATCTGACAGTACCGCCAAAAGTCAGATACATGGGGTTTTCAGAAAAGTAAACACAAAATCGTTTGTTATCCTGTCTGATGATCACGGGTTCCAGAATGTTATTGAAGGATTCAAGAGAATACAAGACGAAGAGATCGAAAAGATGGCCATTGAAAACCATACCTGCATCATAAAGAAACTGGTAAAGACCGGATTTGTCATTGTTTACAGGTAAACGTATGCCCGAATTGATTATAAAGCGTAATGGCAGTTTGCTTATGGCAGCCAGAAGGTCTAACTCGTATGTAATTTTTGATTCAACGGAGCTGCCTTTGACAACAAAACCTTCAGGCATGAAACCTGTGTAACCGCCTATTGACGGGCTGTTTTCAGAGAATTGGCAGAGGTATTTAAATGTTAATCCGAAACCATGCAGCCGGAGGCTGTTATTATTGGGATATGTTAATTTAAGGCCTCCAGTGACCCAACCAGGTTTAACCCCCCATGAAAGAACTCTGGATTCAAGGAAAACAGAACAGAAATTGAACAACCCTGCATCAATACGAATTGAAGGGAATGCCCTGAGATTGGAGGACCATTTTTTGTTTTGCAGACTGGTATCAAGATTTGCTGCCTTGTCGTCCCAAACATGTCCGGTCAAATCAAAAGTGAACCAGATATTTCCCGGGCCCGTTGTATTTGAGTTGCTGCACGTATAAAAAGATTCACCTCTGTTTCTTTTACCGATTTCGTTACTGAAAACAGTCGCACAAAGTATGATACAAATGTTTGTTAAAAAAGAAACAGAATAGAATTTTTTCATTCGAGTTCCTTCAAAAGCTTTTCAATATCTTCCATTTTTTGTTGTATTTCCATTCTTTTTTCCGTAATGCTCTTTTTATCTTCCGGTTCCTTGAAATCCTTGTCAAATTCATCAAAAATCATTTCAAGATCGGTTTTAAATCTTTTGTTCTGATTGATAGTTTCTGATATCAGGTCTTTTCTTGCCTGTTTTGCGTTTTTAACAAATAGCATGGTCCGTATCGCTTCTGAATTTGTTTCACGGAAGATTACAGGTAATTCCAATGCAGCCGAGAATCTTAAATAGTCTGCTGAAAGAGGGTTGTTTGCTTTAACATTCTGATAGAGAAGAATTCTTAACGAACCGAGAAGACTGAATTTTTTACGGATACGGTATCTGATACCAGGTTCGATCCAAAATCTTTTTTGCCTGTATGTTGCATCACCTTTAAAACGGCTGCTTTTTTTTTCTTTAAACATTCCTGCGCCCAAATCAATGAAAAAGCTGTGTTGATAAGTTTTCCATTCTGTTCCCATTATGAATGAAAGTTGTTCGTATCTGAAGAGGGAATCCGGTTTTTCGGCCATGTTGAAATGGAAATATGTTTTTAAAGGCAATTTTTTAAATAGAGAGATCCAGTCCAGATCGATTGTCAGTGAAGGGCGAATATGAGCGTTGTATTCCGGTCTTCCGGAAAAAGCGGTTTTGTTGATTGTGTCCTCTTCTGTAGAGAGGTAAATGTTGCCCGTCAAAGCGAAACCGAAAAAGCGCAGATTGTTGTTAAAGGGTGTTGTTAACTGGATTCGACCCTCAGTACATCCAAGAGTCCTGAATTCAGGAAATGTTATTTTTCCGCAGAATTGGAGGATATGTGCAAACCCGACAGATATAGATACACCTGGATCAATGGAAAAGCCGGTTTCGTTGTAGTTTGTATTTAAAACTGTCCCCAAATTGATATTCCCATTACCAGGTACATTTGATGCAGGGATATTGAATGTACCCTCATTTCTGCCTCGTTTTACTGTTTGGCCAGAAACTTTTGAGCAATAAAAAAGGATCATTGCAATGAAAAGGTAAGAAGTTAGTTTCATAACATCTTGTTTATTTGTTATCAGACAAGGTAACCGGGATAAAGGTAGTTGTTTTAAAACGTTTACCATTTTTTCTGATATTTCGTTTAAATTCTTTTAGAGTTTCGACATCTGAATCAGAGAAGAGCCGCCATCCGTTATAGTTTCTTCGCTCAGAAATATTGAGATCAGGTTCGTCGAGCCATCGCTTGAGAGTGGAAATCGAGATCCTGAGTTTTTTACAAACCTGACCGCTTGTGAAATAATTTTGCATAAAATTCTCCTGTGTAATGATTTTGCCGGTATCAAAGATTCTGTATGTGGTATGATTTGATTCGGGGTATACACCTGGTAGTAAACAGCTAACATATTGTTAGTTTTCAGATTAAACTGTCCGGCAAACTGTTTGTTCAACCGGTTCAGTGTTCTGTTATAGATTATATCAGCATGTATAAAAAAAGTCAATTAAAAGCATTTGGATTAACCGTTTAAGGCAATTCCGGTTTATACGTGATTGAACAACTAATGCAATCTGTATTTCGATGGTTGTGGAGCAGAAATGCCGGAATGTATATTTTGGAGCATTAAAAACTATATTAAAGTTTAATTTGTAGTTTTCGATGATCTTTGTCACAAAAAATTTGTTTATTTGCGGCCATAGCTCAATTGGATAGAGCATCTGACTACGGATCAGAAGGTTTGGGGTTCGAGTCCCTTTGGCCGTACCATATATAGAACTCCCGTAAGAATAAATACTTGCGGGAGTTTTTTTATTTGAATCGATGTAAACTTATAGATGTAAGAATGTTTTTTTTTAATTATTGATCATCATGGTCGCCGAGCGCAGTGTGTCCTGCTAACTCTCTTTGTGATGGAGGTGGGCCCTCCGGTTTCGACGAGCAGGCGTAGAAACCAAACCACCCGGAGCTGCTTTTGTCAAAAGCAAAGGTAGTGAGC
>Ga0123335_1005503_pt1 | contig 15421 bp, 12 predicted proteins | sample BiotimSIPDNA_2_FD_89707 | JGI IMG/M metagenome (GOLD analysis project Ga0123335, IMG submission 89707) | Anaerobic biogas reactor microbial communites from Washington, USA - Biogas_R2 time_0 SIP DNA | ecosystem: Engineered > Bioreactor > Anaerobic > Unclassified | place: Washington, USA... | reverse complement strand
TAGCGCACCAGCTCTTCCAATATTTCATCGCGTTCCAGCCGGCAGATCAGGCTGCGGGCAGAGTCATGGCTGGTGATGTAGGTGGGGTCGCCCGTGAGGATAAACCCGGTCAGCTGGGCGATGGGGTCATATCCCTTGGCCTGCAGGGCACGGTATACATGCTGCAGGATTTCGCCGGCGGAATCCTTTGTCAGGTTGACCGGCTGCATCTTGGTGGTCCCGTTCATCTCCGTCATGGCCTCCCCCTCCTTTGTGTCATTATACCCGCCCACTATCTCTCAAAGCAAGCGCTTTGCCGGCGGTTTCCTTCGTTTTTACAATATTAAGACAAATTAATGTTATTTTTCCGACAAAACACTGAAAAAGAACGGCTCCGCGGAGGAGCCGTTCAGCAGTTTTAGCATATACCCTATGGCCGGGTGCCCAGGTAGAGGGTGACCGCCAGCGCCACCACCAGCAGCGCGATGATCACGTCCACCGCCCACAGGGGCAGCTTCACCTTGTCGTACATGCGCTCCTTAAAGCCCTTGACGGGGGGCGCGGGGCTGTCCTCGCGCCCGGCGCCCGGCAGACCTTCCCTGGGGTCGCGCATCACTTTTTGGCCAGGTACTTGCGCAGGTCGAGGGCGACGGCGATGATGATGACCAGGCCCTGCACGATGTAGGTATAGTCGCTCTTGAGGCCCATGAACTGCATGGCGATCTTGAGCACCTCAAACACCAGCACGCCGATCAGAATGCCCGAGATACGGCCCACGCCGCCGTTGACCGATACGCCGCCGATGGTGCAGCCGGCGATGGCCTCCAGTTCGTAGCCCATGGCCGTGTTAACCGATGCGCCGCCGGACTTGGCCGCCAGCAAAAAGCCGCACAGCCCGTAGAGCACGCCGGCCAGCGTGTAGATGATCACCTTGGAGCGGCTGACGTTGACGCCGGCCACCTCGGCCGCCGCCTCGTTGCCGCCGATGGCGTACATATACTTGCCGTAGCGCATTTTGTTGTACAGCGTCCACATCAGCAGGCCCACCACCAAAGCAATCAGGGCAATGTAGCTGATAATGGGGTTGCCGATGTAGCCGGTGGCAATGTCCGTATACTCCTTGCGCAGGCTGCCGATGGGCTGGGCGCCGGTGGTCACCAGCGCGATGCCGTACACCAGCGTCTGCATGCCCAGCGTGGCGATAAAGGGCGGCACCTTGAAGAAGGCAACCACGCTGCCGTTGATGGCGCCGATCAGCGCGGTCAACGCCAGCACGATCAGCAGCACCACAATAAGGGGCATCTGGGGCAGCCCGGGGATCATGCGGTTGACGTAGTCGGGCCGCTGCAGCATGATGGCCGCCATGCAGGCCGCAAAGCCCGCCGTGCGGCCGGCTGACAGGTCGGTGCCGCGGGTAATCAGGCAGCCGGACACGCCCACCGCGATGATGAAGCGGATGGCCGTATTGCCCAGCAGGTTGCGGATGTTGCTCTCGCCCAGGAAGTTGGGGCGCAGGATGCTGACCACCACCGCCAGCAGAAAGATGCCGATGATGATGATGTTATTGGTGATGAAGCGCTGGACCTTCCTGCTGGTCGGCAGCTGGGTAGTTGCTTGCATACTTTTCCTCCGCCTTTACTCGAATTGGGTGGCCAGCGCCATGATCTCTTCCTGGGTGGCATGGGCGCCGGTGACCTCGCCGGTGAGCCGTCCGTCGCACATCACCAGGATGCGGTCGGCCATGCCGATCAACTCCGGCAGCTCTGAGGAGATCATGATGATGGACTTGCCCTGCTTGGCCAGCGAGGCAATGATGGTGTATATCTCGTACTTGGCGCCCACGTCAATGCCGCGGGTGGGCTCATCCAAAATGAGGATGTCCGGGTCGTTGGCCAGCCAGCGGGAGATCAGCACCTTCTGCTGGTTGCCGCCCGACAGCGAGCTGATGAGCGTCTTGGTAGAGGGCGTCTTGATGGACAGCTTGGCCACATTGTCCTGCACCAGCTGCTCGATCTTGCTGTCGTTGAGGAACAGCCCCATCTCCAGGTACCGGTCGAGGCTGGCGATGGATACATTGTCGGCCACGGGCAGCACGCCGAAAATGCCGGTGGCGCGCCTGTCCTCCGTCAGCATGGCGATGGAGCGCTGGATGGCATCCCGCGGGCGGCTGATCCGCAGCTCCTTGCCCTTGTAGGTCACCGTGCCGTGGTCGGTGGAGCGCACGCCGAAGATGCCCTCCATCAGCTCGGTGCGCTGCGCGCCCACCAGACCGGCCACGCCCAGCACCTCGCCCTTGCGCAGGCTGAACGAAATGTCGCGGAAGCTGCGCGGGTTGATGGACGTGAAGTTTCTCACCTCAAAGACCACCTCGCCCGGCACGTTCTCGCGCGGCGGGTAGAGGTTGGTCAGCTCGCGGCCCACCATGTGGGTGATGATTTTATCGGTCGTCAAATCCTGAGAATCCCAGGTGCCGATGTACTTGCCATCGCGCATGATGGTGACCTCGTCGGAGATGCGCAAAATTTCGTCCATCTTGTGGCTGATGTAGACGATGCTGACGCCCTCATCCCGCAAATCCCGAATGATGCGGAACAGGGCCTCCACCTCGCGCTGGGACAGCGAGCTGGTGGGCTCATCCAGAATCAGCACCTTGCAGTCGGCCGACACCGCCTTGGCGATTTCCACCAGCTGCATCTGCGAGACGCTCAGGCTGCCCAGGCGCTGCTTGGGGTCAAAATCCATGTGCACCTTTTCGAGCAACGCCTCGGTGTTGCGGTACATGGTCTCGTGGTCTATCACCGGGATGGCGCCCAGCACCTTCTTGGTGGGATATCGACCCACGTAGATGTTCTCCGCCACCGAGCGCTCGGTGATGGGCTGCAGCTCCTGATGCACCATGGCGATGCCCAGGTTGAGTGCCTGCAGGGGGTTGTCGATGTGCACGGGCTTTCCCTCGTAGATGATTTCGCCCTCATCCATCTTATAAATGCCGAACATGCACTTCATCAGCGTGGACTTGCCGGCGCCGTTCTCACCCATCAGGGCGTGCACGGTACCGGGGCGCAGCTTAAGCTGGGCATTGTCCAGCGCCTGCACACCGGGGAACGCCTTGGACACATTGCGCATTTCCAGGCGGTATTCGCTCATCGGCGGGCCTCCTTACATATAGGGGAAGGGGGTGCGTGCGCGGCTGCACACGCACCCCCGATGTAGGATGCTGCTTAGTTGGCCTTGGGGGCGAACTCGGCGGCGTTCTCCAGGGTAACCTTCACGTAGTCAACGGTGTAGTTCTTTTCCAGGGTCTCGCCGGCAGCGGCCTTGACGGCGACGTCGCCCGCGGTGTGGCTCTGGCCAACGTGGTCATTGAGCACGGTGCCGGTCATTTTGCCGTCCATGACAAGCTGAACGGCCTCGGGCAGGGCGTCAACGCCAACCAGGTAGATGTCCTTGCCAACCACGCGGCCGGCGGCTTCGATGGACTGCACAGCGCCCAGCGCCATGGCGTCGTTGTTGGCGAACACCACGTCCACTTCGTTGCTGAACTGCGCCAGCGCGTTAGCGGTCAGCTCCTGGCCCTTCTCCTGGGCCCAGTCGCCGCGCTGCTCGAACAGCTTGTTGACCTTCAGGCCGGCGTCTTCCAGCGCCTTGATGGAGAACTCGGTACGATACTGGGCATCCACGTTCTCGGGATCACCAACCAGCATCACATAGTCAACCACGCCATTGCCGTTGTAGTCGCCCTTGTTTTCGGTGGCGGCGATGATTTCACCCTGGAAGGTGCCGCTCTGGCGGGCATCGGCGCCGACGTAGGCGATCTTGTCCCACAGCTGCATGTCTTCGGCGGTGGGCTCACGGTTGATGAACACGGTGGGGATGTCGGCGGCCTTCACCAGGTCGATGATGGTGGCGGCGGCGGTGGACTGCACCAGGTTGACGATCAGCACGTCGACCTTGTCAGCGATGAAGGAGTTGATCTGGTTGGTCTGCTCGGCCTGATCGCCCTTGCCGTCCACGATGGTGACCTGGTGGCCCATCTCGGTCAGGTACTTTTCAAGCTCGGTGCGGTACAGGGTCATGAAGTTGTCGTCATACTTGTAGATGGCGACGCCGATCTTCAGGGGCTTCTGCTCAGCGGAGACGACGGACACGATGCCCAGCATCATCACGGCGGCAAGAACCAGGGCAAGTAACTTTTTCATGGGGGTCCTCCCTTTGTTTATTGGGCTTCGGCCAATGGCCGAGCCTATGCATGTTCTTATTGTACCCATTTTTTGCCAGATGATAATAGAAAATCTTCCTGAAAAGTATCGAAATCTTCCTCTTTGGCCCCACGCTTTGTTGACAGTTGCCCCGCTATCCTCAATAATGCCTCAGAGGTGGAACGCATGTACAAACTGCTGCTGGTGGACGACGAGCCCGAGATCCGCGAGGGCCTGCGGGAGGTCATCCGCTTTGAGGAATACGGCTTTGAGGTGGTGGGTGAGGCCGGCAACGGCGCCGCCGCGCTGCAATTGGCGGAATCCCTGGCCCCGGACCTGATCATCACAGACATCCGCATGCCGCTGATGGACGGGCTGGCGCTGTGCCGCCGGGTGCGCGCGGTGCTGCCCACCACGCAGTTCATCATCCTGTCGGGCTATGATGATTTTGAGTACGCCCGCCAGGCCATCGAGGTCAAGGTGCTGGGCTACCTGCTCAAGCCCATCTCGGCCAGCGAGTTTGCCCAGATGCTGCAGGGCGCGCGCGACAGCCTGGACGAGGCCGCGCGCCAGCGCTCGGACGTCAGCCGCCTGCGCGGGCGGTTTGAGGCCAGCCTGCCGCTGCTGCGCGAGAGCCTGATGGTCTCCCTGCTGTCGGGCGGCATCACGCCCGAGGAGGCGCTGCGCCACGCCGCCCGCTATGAGGAGAATATACAGGCGCCGGCCTATGCCGTGCTGATGGCCCAGGTGGGCGAGGAGACCGGGCAGGACCGCATTGGAGACCCGGAGCTGCTGCCATTTGCGGTGGCCAACATCATGCAGGAGGTGCTGGACGCCTGGGGGCGCAGCTACCTGTTTCGCTACAACGGCATGATCGCGGGCCTGCTGCTGCTGGAGGGCGACACGCCTGCGCACTTTAACGAGGCGCTGGCCCGCATCGAGGATGCGCGCAAGACCTTCTGCTACTATTTGCAGTGCGAATTGTATATCGGCGTGTCCACCGCCTGCCGCAGCTTGGCCACCTTGCCCGCCGCCGCCCGCCAGGCGGTGAGCGCGCTGGATCACGCCGTGCTGTCCCGGGCGGAGCACAGCCTGTGCGTGCGCGATGTGGAGCGCAGCAGCAATACCGACCTGATTATGGACGGCTACCAGCTGCGCCAGCTGACCAACTATGTCAAAGCTGGCGAGGAAAGCCTGGCTTTGGCCGCGCTGGATGCCATTCTGGACCGCTGCCGCCAGGGCAGCCCCGCGCCCAAGGCCTACCAGACCTACCTGATGGAGCTGTTCATGGGCTTCTTGCGCATCGTGCCCGATATGTCCCTGGAGCGGGAGAACTATGACGCCGACTTCGACCGCATCAGCAAAGCGGTGTTTGGCGCCTGCCCTGCGGTGGACGGCGCGCGGGAGCTGTTTGCCGGCCTGCTGCGCCGCCTGGTGTCCGGCATTGATGAGAGCCGGCAGTCCTCCAGCCGCCAGGCGGCAGCCCAGGCCGAACAATACTTAGCCCAGCACTACATGCGCGAGGACCTGTCGCTGGAGGACCTGTGCCTGCACCTGCACCTGTCCAGCAGCTACTTCAGCGCCATCTTTAAAAAGGAGACAAAGAAGACCTTCCACCAGTACCTGACCGAGCTGCGCATGGACAGAGCGTTGACGCTACTGAGCGCCGGCGACCTGCGCACCGCCCAGGTGGCCAAGGAGGTGGGCCTGCCCGACCCCAGCTACTTCAGCTACTGCTTCAAAAAGCACTTCGGCTTTCCCCCCAGCCAGGCGCGCAAGGGCCAGGCCCAGCAGGCATGACCAGGCAGGAGGGGGGCGGCCGCAGCCTCAACACCGTGCTGATGGCGGCCCTGATGCTGATCATCGCCGTGGTGCTGGCCTTTGTGCTGCTGTTAGTGGTGCCAAGGGTGTCCGGCATGCTGCGCCAGAGCGCGGTGGACCGTACCAAGGAGACCGTGCTGCAGGGCGTGAGCAGCGTGGAAATCTACGTTAACAGCATGCTGCGCGCGCTGCACTACGCCACCGGCCTGCTGCCCCAGGATCCGGATCAGCCGGACAAAGCCTGGCAGGACGAGCTGAACTTCATGCGCAGCAGCCGCACGGACGTGGTGTCGCTGTCGTTTTTCCTGGAGGATGGGCAGCTGAGCTACAGCACCGACGGCGCCCTGCGGGTGCCGCCCCGGGATGTGCGGCAGGCCCAGTGGTTTCAAAACGCCGCGCGGTGGGAGGGCACGGTCAGCTATTTCTCCCTGCCCCATGTGCAGCAGCTGTTTGAAAACCAGCGCCGCTATGTCATCAGCATCAGCCGGGGCGTGCCCTATACACAGGATGGACAGCAGAGGATGGGCGTGCTGCTGATGGATGTGGACTACCTGGCCTTCAGCCAGGTGGCCAACGGCATTGCCCTGGGCGGCAGCGGCTATGTGTACCTGATGGACGAGCAGGGCGCGCTGGTGACCCACCCGCAGCTGCCGTTGATCTACAGCGGCCTGTATACCGAGGACCGTGCGGCCGTATTGCAGCACACCGTGGGCACCGCCCGGGATGACTACCACGGGCGCGAGCGCACGCTGATTGCCGCCACCGTGGGGCAGACGCGCTGGCGGCTGGTAGGCGTGGCCTACGCCGATGAGATATTGACGCTGCAAAGCGCCTTTGTGCGCACCTTCACGGTGGTGCTGGTGGCGGCCATTTTGCTCAGCCTGGGGGCAGCCGGCCTCATGGCCTTTGCAGTCACGCGGCCCATCCGCTCGCTGGAGGACAGGATGCGCCTGGTGGAGGCCGGTGACCTCAACGTCACCATCGACGAGACCGGCTTTCGCGAGATCCGCCGGGTGTCGGGTGCGTTTAACCACATGCTGTGGCGCATCCGGCTGCTGATGCAGCAGATTGTCATCGAGCAGGAGACCAAGCGCCTGCACGAGCTCAACGCCCTGCAGGCCCAGATCAACCCCCACTTTTTATACAACACGCTGGACTCCATCATCTGGATGGAGGAACGCGGCCGCAGCCAGCAGGCCATCACCATGGTATCGGCGCTGGCCCGGCTGTTTCGCATCTCCATCTCGCGAGGGCGCAGCCACATCCTGGTGCACGAGGAGCTGGAGCACGTGCGCAACTACCTGATCATCCAGCAGATGCGTTTCAAGGACCGCTTTGTCTACACCATCGACTGCCAGGAGGAGGCGCGCAACCTGCGCACCATCAAGCTGATTGTGCAGCCGCTGGTGGAAAACGCCATCAACCACGCCATGGACGAGCTGGCCGAGGAGCACCTGGTCATCTCCGTGCGCGCCTGGGTGGAAGATGACCTGCTGTGCTTTGAGGTGAAGGACGACGGCGTGGGCATCCCCCCGGAGCGGCAGGCCGCGCTGCTCACCTCCCCCGCGGGCTCAAGCGGTATCGGCCTCAAAAACGTGCACGAGCGCATCCAACTCACCTACGGGCAGCAGTATGGGCTGACCATCCAAAGCCAGGAGGACGCGGGCACCACGGTGACCATCCGGCTGCCCGCCCATCAGGAGGTGCAGGCATGAGGCGCGCCGTCACATTGGCCCTGTGCTGTGCCCTGGCGGCAGGGGCAGTGCTGCTGTGGGGCTTCAGCCAGGCAGGGGAAGCCGTGCGCGTACAGCCCACCCCCCGCGTGCTGCTGGTGGTGGAGAGCGACACCGGCGCCTTTTTGATGCAGATGCGCAAGGGCCTGCAGGAGGCCGTGCAGCGCCGGGGAGGCACCCTCACCTCGGAGCGCCTGGCCGGGCTGGACCTGAGTGCCTTCCCGCCCGCGCCCGGCGAGGCCGATGCCGTCTACCTGTTCGCCCCGCAGGGCGGGGCCGAAGCCGCCGAGGCCTTACACACGCAGGGCTACCCCGTCATCCTGCTGGATGAGGAGCTACGCGGCCAGGTATGCGTGCTGCCCGATGAGGCCGCGGGCGGGCGGCAGGCGGGTGAATTCATCCTCGGCCTGGCCTCGCCGCACCCGGTGGTGATTGTGGCCGATCCACAGGACCCCCGCCGGGCCCAATGCCTGACCGGCGTTTTGCAGGGACTGGACAGCGCCCCCCATGTGCTGCTCGCCCTTGGCGACATCGATACCCTGGACGCGGCCGCCGCGGGCAGCGTGCTGGCGCTGGAGGGCGGCATCCTCATGGACTTAGCGCAGCGCAAGACCGATGGTCGGCTGCCGGGCGATCTGCCGCTGCTTGGCTTTGGCAGCGGCGAGGAGGGTGTGCGCCTGATGGAGGCCGGCCTGTTGCAGGGGCTGGTGGCGGATGATCCCTACGCGCTGGGCTACCTGGCGGGCACGTTGCTGGATGATCTGGCTGCCGATGGGCTCAAGCCCGCGCTGCACCTGGCGCCCATGCGGCTGGTCACCCCGGATACCCTGTACAACCCCGAGAACGTCAAGCTGATGTTCCCGCTGCTACATTAGGAGGCGCGACATGCGAAAACGCTGGCTGACCCTTTGCCTGCTGCTGGCGCTGCTGGGCCCCCTGGCCGCCCGCGCCGAACTGCCTCGCGTGGGCGTGGGCGCCTACTCGGGGCGCGATACCTTCATCACCAGCCTGGTGGGGCAGATCCGCGAGCGCGGGCAGGGCCGGCTGGACCTGCACATCGTCTACGCCCAGGGCGACCAGAACCGCCAGAACGATCAGGTATTGCAGATGATCGAGGATGGCGTGGACGTGCTGATGGTCAACCCGGTGGACCGCGTGAGCGCCGTCTACCTCATTGCCCTGGCGCGGCAGCACGACCTGCCGCTGATCCTCTTTAATCGGGAGCCGCTGCGCGAGGACCTGGCTGCCTACGACAGGGCCTACTATGTGGGCATCGACCCGCGCCGGCAGGGCGAGCTGCAGGGGGAGCTGGCGGCCGCCTATTTCCGCGCCCATCCAGAGCAGGATTTGAACGGCGACGGCATCATCCAATACGTGCTGCTGCGCGGCGAGCCCGGCCATCAGGATGCCGAGCTGCGCAGCCTGTTTTCGCTGCGCGCCATGACCGCCCAGGGCCTGCGCACGCAGAAGCTGGCCGAGGAGACCGCCTATTGGGAGAAGGGCCTGGGGCAGGAGCGCATGGCCATGCTGCTCAACGCCTACGGCCGCCGCGTGGAGCTGGTGATCGCCAACAACGACGACATGGCGCTGGGCGCCATCGATGCATTGAAGGCGGCGGGCTACTTTGCCGGGTCCCAGGTTGTCCCGGTCATCGGGGTGGATGCCACCGCGCCGGCGCTGGAGGCCATCGCCCAGGGCGCGCTGTACGGCACCGTGCAAAACGATGCCGCCCGGCAGGCGCAGGCGGTGGTAGACCTGGCCGTGCTGCTGGCGGCGGACCAGCCCGTCGATGCCGACAGCTACCCTTTCCCCCTGAACGAACGGGTGGTGTACATCCCTTCCCAAGCCATCACGCAGGACACGCTGCCTAGATAGGCCGACCGTTACAAGTTGATGACAACTTGATGGTGCCGTTATGTTAGAATGCTGCCATGGATAAGGGTTTGCTGCAGCGCGTCCTGATTGTGGAGGATGACAGCGCCATCGCCGAATTGATCGCGATGACGCTGCGGGTCAGCGGTTGTGAGCCGCAGCTTTGCCATGACGGCCTGGAGGCTGCGGCCTTGCTATCCCAACATGAATATGACCTGGCCATCCTGGATGTGATGCTGCCCGGCTTGGACGGCTTTCAGTTAGTGGAAAAGCTGGCCGCGCAGGGCGTGCGGCTGCCGCCCATTTTGTACCTCACCGCCAAGGTGGATGTGCCCGACCGCGTGCGCGGGCTGCGCCTGGGGGCGGAGGATTATATGCTCAAGCCCTTTCACCCGGTGGAATTGCAGGCGCGGGTGGATGGCATCCTGCGCCGTCACCGCAGCCGCGCACCCGGCTACCGGGTGTTGGATGTGGTGCTCGACCCGCAGACCCACACCGTCACCCGCGCCGGCCAGCCGGTGGACCTGACGCCGCAGGAGTTTGCGCTGCTGGAGCTGCTGATGCGGCACCGCAACATGGCCCTGTCGCGCGAGCAGCTGCTGGAGGTAGCCTGGGGGTACGACTACCTGGGCGGCTCGCGCACGGTGGACATGCACATCCAGCGCCTGCGCAAGAAGCTGGACTGGGAGAAGGTCATCGTCACCGTGTTCAAGTTAGGCTACCGCCTGGAGGCGCCTGCATGAAGCTGCGCACCCGCATCGGCCTGATTACCCTGGCGCTGTGCCTGCTGTTTGGTACGGCGCTGGCCGGGCTGCTCCTGTTGCGCAGCTTCCGAGTGGATCTGGACGGCGAAATCAACCGCGGGCTCACCTCCAGCGACATGTTTTCCGCCAGCCTGACCGCCAGCCTGACGGCCTTCAGCGCCCTGCCCGAGGAGGACAGCGCGCGCCGCGCCGTGCGCCTGACCGCCCAATACATGACCGACAGCGCCCAAGTGGCGGTGGCCGATGCGCAGGGGCGCCTGCTGCACGACACCTTCAAGCAGGATACCGCCGCCCTATTGGACATGATGCCCGGGCAGGATGGGGTGTACGTCATCCGCCGCCTGTACGGCGCTCCCTGGCTGCTGATCCGCCGCGGGCTGACAGCGGTGGGGGATAGCTATCACCTGTACTACGCTTGGCCGCTGGAGCGGGTATATACTGGCGCCCGCCAGCAGGCGCGCACGGCGGCCTGGCTGCTGGTGGCGCTGTGCGCAGCGCTGGCCGGCGGCCTGTGGTTGGCGCTGCGGGCCAGCTTTTCGCCGCTGCGCCGGGTGGAGAAGGCCGCCAGCGGCATCGCCCGGGGGGACTATGCCGCCCGCGCCCCGGTGGTACACGCACAGGATGAGGCCGGCCAGCTGGCCGCCGCCTTCAACCGCATGGCTGCATCTACGCAGGAGCATGTAGAGCGCCTCACCCGGCAGGATGCCGCGCAAAAGCAGTTCATCGCCGACATGGCCCACGAGCTCAAAACCCCCATGACCTCCATGATCGGCTACGCCGACCTGCTGCGCCGCACCCAGGTGGACGAGGGCCAGCGCCAGCAGGCGCTGGGGGCCATCGTGCAGCAGGGCGAGCGGCTGGAGCGCATGGGCCAGAAGCTGCTGCGCCTGTCGGGGCTGGATCAAGGGGACGCCCTCTCTTTGGCCGAGCATAAGGCAAGTGACCTGTTTGCCCAGGCGGCCCAGGCCGTGGACGGCCTGCGGGCGGCGCAGGGCATCACCATCGTGCAGCAGGCGGGTATTTTCCGCTGGCGCTGCGATGGCGACCTAATGATCACGCTGATGCAAAACCTGCTGAGCAACGCCATCCGTGCCAGCCGGCCCGGCAGCCGCGTGTGGCTGACCGCCCGCCGGGAGGGGCTGAGCGTGCGCGACGAGGGTATCGGCATCCCGCCCGAGCACCTGCCCCATGTGACCGAGGCCTTCTACATGGTGGACAAGTCCCGCACCCGCGCGGCCCAGGGGGCCGGGCTGGGCCTTGCGCTGTGCCGGCGCATCGCCCAGCTGCACGACGCCCGGCTGACCATCCAAAGCCAGCCCGGTCAGGGCACCACGGTGGATGTTGCTTTTACAAGTCTGTGACAGATGGCCGACACGGCCGATACATCCCCGCGCTACCATGGCGGCATAGGAAGGAGGCGTACCCATGAAAAATCTGCTGAAGAAAGCGCTGATCGCCCTGTGCTGCCTGGCCGCCGTCGCCACGGCCGCCCTTTCGCTGCCCTGGATGACCGAGCGCGCCATCGCGGGCACGCTGGACATCAGCATGCCCTTTGCCCAGCGGGCGCAGGATGTGGCCTCGGTTGCCACCCCCGCCACGGAGGAAGAACTGCCCTGGGCGCCCGTGAGCACCCCACCCCCGATGCAGGAGCAAATCACCTTACCGGTGCTAACCCCCGTCCCCACAGCATCCCCCATGCCCACTGCCGTGCTGCTTGTCCCGGCTCCGGACAGGCCGCTGCCCTGGGAACCATCGGCTACGATAGCGGCACATAGCACGCCCGCCCCTACCACCGACTGGCGGACATACCTGCAAGTTGCTGACGGGCAGGATAACCAGGCCGCCCAGGAAAAGCGCCTCGGGCTGCTGTCCATGCTTGGCGTTGACCCCAACGAAACCATATCCGGCGTCTATCGGTGGGACGGCGAGCTGCTGATTGCAGAGGCAATGATGCCCGCCGACCTCGCCCGGCAAAAGCTGATCACCGGCCTGCTGGCTGCACTGGATAACCCGGGCTCCTTCATACAGCCCGATGCCCTGCAGTTGGTGGAAGGCCTGCCCATCTGGGCCGCCACCATCCGGCAGGAGGATCAGGCGGTGGCCGTGCTGGCGCTGACCAACCGCCAGCGCATGGCCTTCATGGCGCTGTCACAGATCGCACAAAACCCGCCCGACACCGCCGACAGCCGTCCCTACAATATCATACGGAACGACCTATGCGCCCAATTAGAGCTTGAAATGCCATCGCCCTACGACGCCTATACCCAGAGCAGCGAGCTGGTGCGGCAGTTTGGCGAAAAGGCAGGCATCAACCTGGCCGTGGTGCAGGCGGAGCCCTACGAATGCACCCCAGAATGGGAGTACTATGTGGCAGGCCATCATGTAACCGCGGTGGACATGACCACGGGCCGCCTGTATACGCTGACTACTGATCTGCTAAGCAGCAAGGTGATCGGCTTGGCCGAAGAGAACGCCGAGCCCTACCTCAAAACCTATGTCCGCCTACTGGAGCGGGCGCAGACGCAGCGTAATGCCGTCGCGCTAGGCGCAAACCGGGGGGTTGACCAGGTGATGACCGACATATTATCCCAGCTGTCGGGCGTGGATTTTGACGCCGATCCCACACAATGGATCATGGAGTTTGGCGGAGGGATCATCGACAGCAGCCAGTCCGTGTGGACAAGGGATATTTACCCCACTGACTATGAGGCTCGGCTGCTGGATACCCAGGGTATTCCCCCGGTCCGGTACAGCCTCGTGCTCGACGACGGCTTGGCCCTGTACAGCTATGAGGCCATTGACGCCCGGTACGCCACCAGCGGCAATGAGAGCATGTGGTTTGACCAGCCCGGCTTTGACGACTGGCTGTGGAAAAACGCCGCCTATTACGCCTCTCACGAGCAGAATGAGTTGGTGGATACCCTGCAATATGCCGCCAAGGAGGCCAACCAGCTGGCGGAGCAGAAGCTGGCCACGGTCAACCAGGGCGACCTGCAGCTCAGCCTTGCCAAGGTGCGCGCGCTCAACATCCATTGGCGCAACCCGTCGGATGGGAGAGACGGCAAGCAATACTGGGTGGTGCTGACGGCCGAGGTCACCGACCCACAGCTCCACCGCTATGTGATGGAGATCATCGTCCACCCGGACCATGCCGCCACGCTGTCCGCCATCCGGCGGTTCGATGCCGAGTAGCCGGTATCAGCAGGCATTTCAACAGGGCTGCCGCGAGTTGTTCGCAGCAGCCCTGTTATTTAGCAAAACTGAGTTGGGGATCAGGTCCTGTCCTTGATCATTTCCTTTACCTTCATCAGACGGGTCAGGTTGCCGCGCTCGTTTTCGTCCAGCTTCATGCTGATGTAGCGGATGGTCTCCTCAAACTGGGGGATCATCACATGCTCCAGCGCGTTGACGCGGCGGCGGGTCTTTTGAATCTCATCGGCCAGCATGGCGCAGGTCTTTTCCACCTCGGCCAGCCGGAGCAGCTGAGGCAGCGCGCCCGCCATAGCCTCGATGGCGCCGTCCAGCTGGGCGCTGGTCTCGGCCAGGCCGTAGGGCAGGCGGGATTCGCGCAGGCTGTCCTCATCCACCGTGAGGGTGGGCACGCGCACGGACAGGATGTTCGCCCGCCCCACCTGAAGGCGCGCCTGTCGCGCCGGGTACAGCAGCGCCTGGTTGAGGCTGCCCGGCTCCATCAGCGCGCGCGCCATGGCAAAGGAGCCGAAGGCGCGGGCCAACTCCGCCTCCACCTGGCGGCGCAGGGCGATGTTATCGCGGATGCGCAGCATGAACTGGCGCACCATCTCGTCGCGCTTGTCCTTGAGCAGCTTATGCCCCCGGCGCGCGGTGAGGAGCCGGCGCTTCATCTGCGTAAGCTCCATGCGCGTGGGGTTGACGCGCAACACGGAAGCCATCAGACATCCTCCTCAGCTTGTTCGGCCGCGGGCAGGAACTCGTCCACCATCTCATCGCGGATGCGCTTCAGTTCGCCGCGCGGCAGCATGGTCAGCAGCTTCCAGCCCAGGTCCAGCGTCTCCTGGATGGAGCGGTCGGTCTCATAGCCCTGGGATACATATTGCTTTTCAAACGCATCGGAGAAGGCCGCGTACTTCTTGTCTACATCGCTCAGCGAGGCCTCGCCCAGAATGACGGCCAGCTCCTTGGCCTCCTTGCCGCGGGAATAGGCGGCGAACAGCTGGTTCATGGTGGCGGCGTGGTCCTTTCGGGTCTTGCCCTCGCCGATGCCCTTGTCCTTCAGGCGGCTCAGGCTGGGCAGCGCGTCAATGGGCGGCGTGATGCCCTTGCGGTTGAGCTCGCGGCTTAAGATGATCTGCCCCTCGGTGATGTAGCCCGTCAGGTCGGGGATGGGGTGGGTCTTGTCGTCCTCGGGCATGGACAGGATGGGAATCTGCGTGATGGACCCGGCCTTGCCCTTGATGCGGCCGGCGCGCTCGTACAGCGACGCCAGGTCGGTATACAGGTAGCCCGGGTAGCCGCGGCGGCCGGGCACTTCCTTGCGGGCGGCGGATACCTCGCGCAGCGCCTCGGCGTAGTTGGTCATATCCGTCAGGATGACCAGCACATGCATGTCCTTCTCGTAGGCCAGGTACTCGGCCGCGGTCAGCGCCATGCGCGGGGTGGCGATGCGCTCAACCGCCGGCTCATCGGCCAGGTTCATGAACAGCACGGCGTGCTCGATGGCACCGGTGCGCTGAAAGTCGGTGATGAAGTAGTTGGCCTCTTCAAAGGTGATGCCGATGGCGGCAAACACCACGGCGAAGTTGCTCTCGCCGCCCAGCACCTTGGCCTGGCGGGCGATCTGCGTGGCCAGCTGCGCGTGGGGCAGGCCGGAGCCCGAGAACACCGGCAGCTTCTGCCCGCGCACCAGCGTGTTCAGCCCGTCGATGACCGAGATGCCCGTCTGGATGAACTCGCTGGGGTAGTCGCGGGCGGCCGGGTTGAGCGGCTCGCCGTTGATGTCCATGCGCTTTTCGGGGATCAGCGCCGGGCCGCCGTCGCGCGGGTCGCCCATGCCGCTGAATACGCGGCCCAGCAT
>Ga0123335_1005502_pt1 | contig 15427 bp, 14 predicted proteins | sample BiotimSIPDNA_2_FD_89707 | JGI IMG/M metagenome (GOLD analysis project Ga0123335, IMG submission 89707) | Anaerobic biogas reactor microbial communites from Washington, USA - Biogas_R2 time_0 SIP DNA | ecosystem: Engineered > Bioreactor > Anaerobic > Unclassified | place: Washington, USA... | reverse complement strand
GAGCCCTGGTTGCCGGCCCTCGCAGACATCGTGACGTCGGCCGAGATACGCCTGCCTGGCTTGATCGAGCAGGGCGGCCTGTTCGTGTGGCAGGCGGGCCGCAGCCCATTCCGCCGCTCTATCCTTGGATGCTATCTCCCCCGTGGCTGCCGTCAGCCACATTCGGGCAAGGGTCAGGAGTACATTGCGCTCGTCACCTTTGATGCTGTCGATCAGTCCGGGCAAGGAGTCCCGGATCGCTCGTCGCAAATCGCTGTCGGGCACGGGGTCGAACATCTCTGAAGCGTAGGCGCCGAAAAGGGAAACGCTGCTTTCTCTCACCTGGCGCAGAAGGATGGCCAGGTCAGGATCGTAAGCGGGCATCGGGATTCGCCCTGTCTCAAGCTCATCCCTCAGCCACTCACCATATACAAGTTCCTTCTTCGCCGGATATCGCCAGGGTACGACATCGCACTGGAGCACCACCGTCAGCTCCACCGGTCGCAAGGAATTCCTGTTGCCGGCACGTCCGGATATCTGCAACAGCCCGGTGACAAGGCGGGTGCGGAGCTCGTCCGGCAAAGGGTTGTTCACCAGGACCAGCATGTCCACGTCACTATCGGGACGCAGGCACCCCGCAGCAGCGGATCCGAACAGGTAGACCGCGAGAGCGGATTGCTCGAGGACGTTGCGTATGTGCGCGAGCGTCGCTATCGCCTCTCGCGGGATCTCTTTGTCTCTGCCGAACCCGTCAATGCACATTTGCTGCCCCCGTCAGGTGCGATCGCCCGTTTTTTCGAAAATCAGCCGCTGTTCTTTCTGCGGATCGTTGACGACCCTGCTCTCGGTGTCGAACACCATCGTGGCGCGTTTCTCAGAGTCATACGGGGGCCATTGCGGCAGGCCGCTCTTATCGCTATTCGGGTCTCCGCCGGCAGCTAATGCAACCCAAGCTTCGCTCATGACGGCGGCCAGCTTCTTGGCAGCATCGACGCCGCCGGTCAATCCTTCGCCCCCGCGATCGACATTGTCGAAAACGAGGGGCATTTCCAAACCATGCGGAGAAATGAGTCGGCCTCCTTCCACGGGTGTCTCCCAATCCAGCCGATACAGATACGCCGGAGCTTTTCCAATGGCCGCTTTGCGTTCGGCGATTCTGATCGAGTCGGCACCCATCATGGAATAGCTTGAGATGTAAAAGTAGACTTCCGAAGGGGACATCTCGGGAAACTCAGTCCGGTAGGCCTGGATGAGCCGGCCGGCATCGGCACCGACGAGGGATTCGATCCTCTTGCTCATTGCAGCTTCGTCGAGCGCAAATGCCTGCTCGTCACCGAACGAGAAGACCGTGGATTCGGTCTTGTTCCACCCCACCATGACAGGCACGTCTTCGGATACGCGCGTCGCTGTCGGATGATAGGGATGCCCGGGGAGATCGACGGGATCGAGAACCGGCATGAAGGCGCGTCCCTGGTTCTTCTGCCGAGCCCAGGCAGCCGTGACGGCAAAATAGGCGGAGAGAATCACGTCGGTCGGCAGCTTGTGAATTTCCGGCAGACGCCGGGCGTCCAGCTTCAGTTCGGCAAGCAGCATTTCGGCGGCCTTGGTTGCAGGCGCCCGCTCTCCCATCATTACTCCCGGACCGCTCTGAATTACCGCTCGATGGAACAGGCCCTTTGCCGGAGGAGAGGCAAGCAGCATCGAGACTTTCCCCCCGCCGCCGGATTCCCCGAAAATCATGACGCGATCGGGATCTCCGCCAAAGCGGTCGATATTTTCCTTCACCCATTGGAGCGCCGCGACAATGTCGAGTTGCCCTGCGTTGCCCGAATGAGCGTATTCCGGGCCTCCGATATCGCCGAAGTGGGTGTAGCCGAAGACGTTAAGACGATGGTTTACGCCCACCACCACGACATCGCCGCGCCGGGCGAGATTTGTGCCGTCGTACAGGAGAGAGGAAGCGGTTCCCATGGCATAGCCGCCGCCGTGCAGCCAGACCATTACCGGCCGCTTTCTGTCGGCGCCCAGACCTGCCGTCCAGACATTCAGAAAAAGGCAATCCTCGCTTTCCGCCGGTGCCGCGCGGAATCCATCGGATGCGCCCAGGATCCTCGTCATGGTGCTTTGAGGGCCTGCGATGCCCCGCGTCGAAGGATCGGTCTGAGGCGCGCTGTAGCCGTAGCTGGTGGCGTCTTGAACGCCTGTCCACGGATCCGGCTTTTGGGGAGGAAGAAACCGGTTCTTTCCAATAGTCGAGGCTCCGTAGCGAATCCCCCGGAAGGTGCACACGCCATCGGCCGTGTAGCCACGCACTTTCCCGTTCGACGTTTCGACGATGGGATCGCCGGTCACGGGCGTCGATCGCTTTGACGTGCATGAGACAGATGGCAGTGAATACGCCACCGCCACTGCTGCTGCGGTTCCGGTGGTCCAGTTGAAGAACTCCCTGCGGTTTATCGGGTGACGATTGTCTCCCACTTTTCTGGTCATTTCTCTCTCCTTCCGTGCCTGAGGTGAAATAATCAGCATTATAGTGTCGGTCCCCGGGGATAGATACCTATTTTGATTCGTTCGTTATTGCCTTGCCCGACGGGCGTTATTCGCGTACAGTTAGTCGCCTTGTTGACTGATTTTTCAGTCTTGGAATCCTCTGCCGCTCCGCTGCATTCCTCGCCTGTGAAAACAAGTCATCTTGCTAACGATAATGGAAATTGCCCATGACAAGATTGTTGCTTTGCGGGGTGTTCAAGCCCTTTGGAGTCAAAGACGAAACGACCGAGCCGCTGTGCATGATGGAATTGCTGAACAACCAGGTGACGCGCGAACAGGGGATCCATTCGCCCAGATCCAACAATCCCAGTTTCGCCCTCTATCTGATGGCCGAGAACATCAGCGTTCCCGCAACCGTGCTGGATTTCCCCTCGTGGGAGGAATTCACGAAGGAGATCGACTCCGGGGCCTACACGCACGTCGGGATTTCCTTCATAGGCCCGAATGTTGTCAAGGCGGCGCGAATGGCCGAATACATAAGGCACCGTTCTCCCCGCACCAGGATTATTCTCGGGGGGCACGGCACGTCCATTCCCGAATTAAAGGATTTGGTGGAGTGCGATGAGATCTGCCATGGCGAAGGAATTTCCTGGCTGCGAAGATATTTCGGCGAAGACACAGATCAGCCCATCAGCCATCCCGTTGTCCCTTCCGCGATCAACTCCTTCATCTACGGTGCCCCCATTATCGGCAAAGCGGGGATCATTATCCCCGGGGTCGGGTGCCAGAATTCCTGCCGTTTCTGCGCCACCTCGCACAAATTCGACCGGCAGTACACACCGTTTCTGCGAACCGGCCGCGATATATTCCAGGCCTGTCTCAGATCCGAGAAAAAGCTCGGCACCGCTGATTTCGGCCTGATGGACGAGAATTTCTGCAAGGATCCCGATCGCGCACGCCAGCTGCTCGAGGAAATGGAGACGCACGGAAAGGCGTACACGTTCAGCACGTTCTCTTCCGCAGAGACCATCACCAGGCTGGGAATCGACTTCCTTGTCCGTCTGGGAGTGAATTTTCTGTGGCTCGGTGTCGAATCCAAAGCAAATCTGTTTGAAAAGACCAGGGGGATCGACCTCCACAACCTGATTGCCGATCTGCAGAATCACGGAATTACGGTGCTCGCCTCCGCCATCCTGTTCCTGGAACATCATGACAAACAGACGATTCACGAAGATATCGACTGGGCCATAGGGCTGGAATCGGACCTGCTCCAGTTCATGGAACTCGGACCTGTCCCGGGAACACAACTGTACCGGGAGTATGCCGCCGCCGGAAAGCTGCTTCCCGACGTTCCCTGGAAACGGCAGCACGGCCAGGACGAAATATGGTTTCGGCACCCGCATTTCACGCCCGAGGAAACCGCCAGTTACCTGCGCGACGCATTCATCAGGAAATACCTCGCTCATGGACCGGGCGTCCTGGGCATGGCGCGAACCGCAATCAGAGGATACATGCAGGAGAAGGCCCGGATTGCGGAAAGGGAAAGATCAGGCTTGTCCTGGGACCCTAAGACGCTTCGCTATGTTGCCGGCACAAATGGATCTCAGGATGCATTCATGCGGCTGCGACTGGATTCGATGAGACGGAATGCCCTGCGGTTCCGGCCGGCGCTTGGCAGCACTCTGAAATATTCGCCAAACGCGCAGGCTGCCGAGAAGTGCCGCGAAGTCATGGCTCTGTACCACGAGGCGTTTGGCCCGATGACGATGGTCGAACGGTTGAAATCTGCGGCAGTGCGCCTTCTGGCTCTCCGTGAGAGCCGCCGGATGAACAGGGAAGGCACGATCATGCGGCAACCACCGACAAGCCGCGTTGTGTATCCCGACAGATCTAGAGTTGCCGCTGTTTCGTTTTCCCCCGAGACTTTCCTGTCGCGTGCGAGTCGCGATAGTGTTCGATGTCCGAATCGCTGATGGAAATGTAATCTTCGGCCGGACCGGCAGGCTCGTCCCGGAGGTACGCCATCAGCTTCTGATAACACAGATCCGGCGCTTCCTGGACCAACAGCTGCCTGCTCAGAAAAACGAAGCTCGGGATTGTCACAACGATTAGCCTCAGGGATTTGTCCTGGTTTTCCAACTGGAAACCATACTCAGATTGCTCCGGTCCGGAAATCGTTCCAAGATATCTCAACCGAGGGTAAAAAACTGTCAATTGCTCTTGTCCTTTCTCCAGGACATCAGGGCTCTTCAAACTTTCGATCGTTGAATTCGATCTGTTCCCGGCACTTCCGTTTCCGTGCCGGACTATTTCCAGCGCGTCCCTACCGAGACGCGGAGGAGGTGGTTTTTGTTGATGTGCGCCCGGTCGGTTTGGCGCGTCGCCGCCTCTGGAACCGGCTTTTCGATCTGCTGCGAAACGGCGGCCGATTCTGATTGTCTCCCGGCATGCTGACATTGGTCAGCGGGATGCGGTTGCCGCATCGGGAGCAGTGATAGTTGTCGCGCTGCAGCGCCATGACGGGAACACGTGATTGCGCACCGCATTCGGGACACGTCACAAATGCTTCGCCTCGTGCCATAGTTCATATCCTCCTTCGCGGGCATTCCGCAAGAAAGCTCTCGCCAGATCACTTCTTGTTGTGTTCGGAATACCAATTGGACTTCGGTAACCCTGGTGAGGGCTTTGGAGGAGCCCTGATGTCCTGCCTCTTTTTCAGGCACAAAAAAAAGCTGCGTCCCCCCTTCAGGAGTCGCAGCGTCCTCGAACGACGGAGTGTTACAAAAACCCTACCAAGAGCTGAATTATACCTCATCAGGTTCCGATAAACAACCTTCGCAGGGCTGGAGCCCCTGACGGACGCCTTCCTGCTACGTTAACGCCCGCGCGGGAGCGGGCATTACTTGACGCATGAACACAACGTTGTTCTTTGCGTCCGTCCTCAGCTTCAGATACAGATTTGCATAGCGCAGGACGGAAGCGGCATAGTTGCTATGGCTGGTGCATGAGTCGGGATCGCGATTTTCCCGTATGGCCTTCAGCACGCGTCCCTCACCCGCGTTGAATGCGGCGATCGCTGCTCTTTCCAGGTCTTCGTCGGTGAGCTTGAGTCCGAGCGTTCTGGCGGCGAGGAAAGCACGCTTGCGTGCCAGCACCCATGCGGCCATTGCAATATTCTTTCCGGCATCCTTCCAGTCAGGACCGGCGCAGAATTCCGGAAAAGAGCGGTCGTCGATCTGGCACAGACCGTAGCCGTGGTACCGTCCCTTTGAATCGCGGTCTCCACGGCCTTCGGGACCCGGCCGATCCAGCAGGGGAGACAAACCACCTTGTGTCTCACGCATCAGGATCCCGGCCAACACCTCCGGCCGGTGCCGGTGCCGGGACGCGGCCTCAACAATCAGCGCGCCGTAAGCCGTTCTGATATGCCTCAAAATTCCAATTTCCTTCATGCAGATTCTCCCTCCCAACAAAATCAGTCGAAGCTCGCCCGCCGACGGCACGCCCTTCCTCGCGAAAGAAGGGCGTTTGCTGAGCTTTTCTTACTGCCTTGAATCTGCGAGGTATGGTTCGAGGCATCCGTCGCAAACGGCCTGGTTAATCCTCGACCGGAACTGAGCGCCTTCACCTCGGGCAGCGAGTGATTTTGTCGTTTGTCGTTGATAGATTCTTAGGAAAGAATTTTCAGCGACACGCACACGCCGGCGTTAGCCGGCAAAGGTGTGTGTCTTTTTTTTTACCTTCTTTAAATACTTATCTAAAAACTTCTTTAATAGTGTTCCGCTGAGTGTTCCGCCGGCTGTTTCGCTCTGAACTGTAAGTCCTGTATGTGCATATAGTAAAGTGTTCCTCTGGGTGTTCCGCTTGATGTTCCGCCTGGTTTTCCGGCTAGCGTATTTTTTCGGCCAGGGTATCGATGCGTTCTTCGAGTCGGTCGATCTTCCGCTCGATCCTCTCGAGCCATTCCCGTTCATCCACCTTACGACGGTCCTCCAGGATGCACACCGTGTGGGGCTGAATGCTCGAGGCGTGCTCGCCGCGCCATTGCTCCAGCGCCGCCATTCGGGTGGTCAGCTGGCGCGTGGCATTCTTCACGCGATCCAGAAGCACTACGCCGCTGACGATGAGAACCGCTACCTCGGCCGCAATTCCAGCCATGTTGTCCGGCAACAGATCGCCCATAGGATTACCTCACGCGAGCCCGGAGCAGTCACGCCCGAGCACTTTGAGAAAGGGATTGCCATGGTTCTTGTTCTTGTCATGATCGGGCCCGCGCGGCAGCGACGCCCGCAGGGAGCGGCAGGGCCTGAATTCCGGTCGTTCCCAGAGCTCGATCAGCTCAAACACCTGTTCGCATATTCTGCGTTTTCCGGTTTCCCGGTCTCTCTCGAGCAAATGCAATTTCTTAAGCCGCCTGAACGCCCAGAACGGAAGACGGATTTCCACTCCCGACGGATTCAGGACGGACGCATCGAATTCCTCCTGTGATTGGCACATGCGACTGCTTCTCCTTCTTTGAATTGGAATCAGGCGGAGTGACCGCACGGCCACGCGGACACAGCTTCGCCATCCACAGCTGGTTTCTTTATGGAGCTCCAGCCCGCTCGCCTCAGTTTTGCTTCGGAAATTCGATCATCGGGCCCGACAAGACCAGTATCAATTTTCACCGTATTTGCGCGTTTCAACGAATGTCAAGCATTTTGTTCATATTTTGTTGTTCAAAGATTCTATGAGCCAGGGCGGGCAGTTCGTCTGAGGAATGACCTCTGTTGTCACTCCGTTCCAGTACTCTCAGGACGTCAATCCTGAAGGAGGAACGAAATGAAATTCGATGTGCGATCTGACCGCGGCTTGATCCGCGCCGCCGGCGGAAGCCGGCGCTACGTCCTGATATCATGCGCGGCTCCGTTGATTCCGCCCAAACCCGACCGCATCCCGGTGAACGTGGCATTCGTCCTTGACCGCTCCGGTTCCATGGAAGGAGAGCAAAAAATCGAGATCGTCCGGAAGGCAGCGGAGAAGGCCATAGGAATGCTGCGTCCCGAGGACAGGTTCAGCGTTGTTGTTTATGACGACCGAATCGACGTTCTGATCGAGTCGACAGTTGCGTCCGACGAAGCAAAGCACGCCGTGCGGCAACGGCTCAGGAGTATCACGGCCCGCGGGAGCACGGATCTTGGCGGAGGATGGCTCACCGGATGTGAACAGGCGGCGATGCATCTCGATGACTCGGTTCCCGCCAAGTGCTTCCTGCTGACCGACGGTCTGGCAAATGTCGGCATCACACGCCCCGGGGAGCTTACACACCATGCGGGCGAACTGCGTCAGCGCGGCGTGCGGACATCAACTTTCGGCGTCGGCAGTGATTTCGACGAGGTGCTGCTCCAGAGAATTGCAGACGCGGGAGGAGGACATTCGTATTACATCGAAGACGCAGTCCAGATCCCGGATTTCCTGACAAGCGAACTGGGCGAAACACTCGAGATCGTCGCTCGAGATGCCGCGCTGCGATTCATGGTGCCGGCCGGCGTTGAAGCCAGGTTGTTGAACCGCTTCCGCTTTGAGCATTCAGGCGAATCTCTCCGGATCGAACTGGGCGACATGGTATCAGGGGAGGAAGTCTCGATCGTCGTCGAACTGCGGTTTCCGGTCGGCAACAACGGGGACATACTCGCGGCCGGCGTGAGCATGTGCGACCGCGACCGCGTGTTTGATACCGTACCAGTGTCTTTGAGCTGGACATTCGCCGACCACGAGGCCAACGACAGGCAGCCGCGCGATAGGGCAGTCGATGTCGCCGTCGCCGAACTCTACGCTGCAAATGCGCGGGACGAGGCTCTAGAGCTCAACCGGAGAGGGCATTTCAGCTCCGCCGGCGCCGTAATGCAGAGGACGGCAGAGCGTATCCATAAATATGCGGGAGACAGCCGGGACCTTCAGAATCTTGCGAACGCTCTGCTGCGGGAAGCGAGAGAATATGAGGAGAGGATGACATCATCAGAGATGAAATCCCGCTACTATGCTGTGCAGCATACGATGCGCAATCGTGATGCCGAGGGGAAATCAAAAGGGCACAGGAGCTCCGATCATGGTGCGGAGGAATCGTGAACTGGTTATTCTCGTGGGCATGCAGGGGGCCGGAAAGACTTACTATTGCGAGAAGTTCCTCGCCGATTACGAACGGATTTCGCAGGATGAAGGACCGCGCACTTACGCCGGCGTGCTCAAGAGACTCGAGCGGCTGCTCGAAGGTGCGCCGAGGATCGTGATAGATCGGACAAACCCCTTGCTCGAGCAACGCAGCAAGTTTGCGGAGATGGCGAGAGCGGTCGGATATTACCTGAAGATCATTTATTTCGACATTCCCGAGGAAGTGTGCCGGGAGAGAATCCGCAACCGAACAGGCCATCCGACGCTTGCCCGCGACCGTATGGAGGAGGCGATTGCAAATTACCAGTCAAGGCTGGAGATTCCTCGGGCGGAGGAGTGCGACGAGCTGGTAGTGGTGCATGATGAGCCGAAAGGATAGTTGAATGTCGGTCGTCCCTATGGGACTTGATTTCTGTTTTTGCGGTTTCTCGGGTTCCCGGCACTTACGTGCCGGGATACAGTAGGACCAAAGAAATAATTTAAGTCCCGGAGGGACGACCGACCTTTGAAAACCACGGCTTGCGCGCAAACAGTTGTGAAGTCCCCGATCTTCCCGCCGATGAATAGGAACAAGGGACGGAGTCCCACGGCAATGGTGGAGTTAACGGACATCTCCCGGAAGGTCTTGACCTCCCGGACAAATGGAAAAACAGAAAAATGAACCGCAATCAGACCGAGACCGGTGACCCGGAAGACCGGGAGAAGTACGAATCAGCAGTCCTGGAATTTCTCGATAAGGAAATGGCTGCGGTCCAGCCGCAGAAGAAGAACGATCAGGCTGATGAGCTGGACGCACTTGTTACCGACCTGCTGAAGCAGGTGATCACGGAATCCGACGAGAAGCCTTCATCCGGGAAGCACCTTCTCATAGATGAAGAAGACGAACTGTTTGCCGGACTAACTCCCAGCAGGGAGAATCCGCTGCACGCCGAACCGGCACAAACAGAGCAGCCGCCCGCATCGGCGACGTCCATGGCAGTGCACGAAGCGAAACCGGCCTCGACGGCTGCGGCAATTCCGTTTGCCGCCAAAGAACAGCCCAAACGGAAGCTGCCTATGAAGGTGATCGCCTTCGCGTGCATTCTTGTCGCCGTGGGCGCGGGCGTCTATTTCTTCACCAATTCTTCCGAGGAAGCTGCGAATCCGGAGACGGTACAGCAGGCCGTTGTTCCCCCGCCTCCTGCGGCGCAGGAACCGACCGGTGCATCGGCCGCTGCTCCGGTAACGGAAGCGAAAAGCGCACCCGCTCCTGTGAGACGATCCGAGGTGCAACCGCCGACGACGGCGGCAACCGCATCGAAACCAAAACCGGTCAAAGTCGAACCTCCGCCTGCTCCCGAACCGGTTGCTGCGGCTCCTGTCCCGCCTCCTGCAGAGCCTGAACCTGTAATGGCCGCGAGGCAGGCGCCGGTCGTGCCGGTGACAACGCCGCCGCCTGCGCCGCCAGTACAGCCTTCCCCGTCTCCTGTAGTCGAGGAACGAACGACGCAGGCGACTGCGCCGCCGGTAATCGAAAAGCCGGCTCCTGTTCCATCACCCGAACCGGTAAGAGAAGCGCCGCAGCCGACGGTGCAGGCGAGCAAGCCTGCCGCTCCGCCGACGCCTCCTCCTACCGTTGCTTCGAAGGTGGATCCTCCGGCTCCGGCAAAGCCCCAACCGCCGGCCCCAAAGGTCTCAGGGAAGGCGACCGCTCCGGTCCTTATTTCGCAGACCAGTCCCGTTTACCCCGAGCTGGCAGTCCGGACGCGGGTTTCGGGGTCAGTTGTTCTTGATCTTCAAATCGATGCAGAAGGAAAAGTGGTGAAGGCAACCCCGGTGAGCGGACCGATCATGCTGCGTGATGCGGCGGTGAAGGCTGCTCTGAAATGGCGCTACAAACCTGCCTCTCTCGGCGGTTCCAACGTGGCAAGCAATGCAAGAGTCACGATGGTCTTTAACATGAAATAAACGGAGATAGGAATGCTGACAGAACAGCAGAAGCACAAATTCGAGATGACCCGGCAAATGGCCAAGGAAGAACTCGACCAGCTGGACAAGGAAATCAGTGCCGAACTGGCCAAGGTGAAGGACAAGCTGCTCGAACTCCAGCAGGCGAAGAAGGCGGTGAAGCAGATCTATGACGGCGCCTGCGCCAGGATGGGTGTCAAGTCGGTACTGGAAGTGACGGATCTGAACATCAGTGATCTGGTGAAGCAGGCTTAAATGGAGGCGGTGACAGAACCTCTGTACCGCCCCAGACTGCTCTCGAGGGCCGATCTCCTGCGGGAGGACGGCCACTCCCTTATTTCCGCATAAGAAGCGCACAGAAGATTGCAGCAGAAAACGACATCCTGCTCGACGAAATCAAGCAGCCGGGCAGGGCTGCACACCCCGTCGTCCTGATACACCTTCCTGACCAGTACCGTGAGAAGGTCGTCCCACGCTCCCTGGCTTATATAGGAAATGCGCAGGAGGAACTTCACAAGCTGAGGGTACAGGCCGGAATCGCCGAGGGCTCGGCCGACCAGGTTGTCGCGCAGCGAGAATCCGTCGGCCGGAAGATTCACTACCTGTTTCATCATGATCTGCGAGGTCAGGAGCCGCTCGAACGTGAATGCCTGGAAAAAGTCTCCAGCCTCGAGATAGGACATTGCTTCGGACTGCAGCACCTCGGCGTCGGCCACAGTAAAATCGACTCGCTTCAACGTCATTCCCGCGCGCTGCAGCGAGTTACGGAATTTGTCCATGAAGTCATCGAACGTCTTGTCGAAGAGCGTCGCGGCGTTTCCAAGATAGACGGCGAAGACCCGCGTCAGCTGGTTGATCGAGTCGAGAACCGGGGTAAGATCCACCTCCGGCCCCTCCCACACGGACTGTTCAAAGGCTTCAAGCTTCTCGAGCTGTCCAAGCTCTCGGGCCACATCCACCCTGATTGTCAGATCTTCTTTCGAGAGCTCGGCGTTGCCTGAGTGTTCATCTCCGACGAGCTTCTCAAACAGCGCCGGATCCTCCATCAGGATCTTGATCACTTCTTCACGATGAAGAACGTGCGGGATCATCCGTGCTTCGGAGATGCACCTGCAGATGAGGCTCCCGATCAACATCGCAAGTTTTCTTCGTATTTCGGCAGAGGCTTGCATGGTCTGTCCACGGAAACCACAAGATTAAAGTATTATTCTGTTTCCTTCCAGCAAAAACATAGTATTACATCGGCCGCAGACCGCGCATGTTTCATAAGTTCTATCCGGCCGGCCGGACTTCAATATTGCCGTCGACGACTCTCGTTTCGTAGACCGGCTCGTCGTATGTGCTCGGCCCATGCACGACGCACCCGTTCTGTACGTCGTACACCGACTGGTGCCATGGGCAGGTGACGTGCGTCCCCTCGACCTTGCCTTTTTCCAGCGGCCCTCCTTCGTGTCCGCAGACGGCCCCGATTGCATTGATGGTCCCGCCGCAGCGGCAGAGCATTACCTGCGCCCCGTCTACCTCGATGCGCCGCGGCGTGCTTTCCTGGAGTTCGTTCTCGCGCAGGGCGAATTTCCAGTCGGCCGACGCCGGCGGCCCGCTGATCTTGCTTACCCCTACTCGTTGATTGAAGACAAGTTTCCCGCCAAGCCATGCCGAAATCAGCAGCATTCCCGAGGCTGCAGCCGAAAGGCACCGTGCGGTGCGGCGCTTCCCGATGCGGCGTTGCGAGGCCGACATGAGATTGAGCGCGAGACCTCCGACGTTCATCAGCGCGTGGCTAGACGCCGTCGTGATCGAGCCTTTCGGAGCCGCGGAAGCATCGGCAATGCCGGATAAGGCGGTCGGGATCGCTGCTATGTTGCCGATTGAAATCAGGAGATCGGCTGCCTTGTTCGTGCTCCGAGATGGGCTGATGCACGAAATGCCGTCCAGCACGGTGCCAAGCGTCCATGCTCCGACAACCAGGTCGGTGAGTGCGGGATGAAGCGGATGCTTGAGCCATGTGCCGTGGAAGGCATCCGCAACCTCACGCGCATCTTCATGCTTCATCACCGTGTTGTGAATGGAACGGGCGACGCGCGCCGAAGTGCTCTCGAATTCCGGGATCAGGGTGAAGATTTTTTCCGGGTCGCAAGAAATCATCTGAGAACCCTCCCTTGTAAATTGCTATTTCCTGAATGAAGTGGTTACGGGGGGCTGTTGTGAAGCATAGCACAAAGGAACGCACCGGTTTACCGCTTCGATGCGTTGAGGACGATGGCGGCCAGCGCTTCTATGAAAGCCGGATGCGTATTGAGGGCTGCGACCCGCCTGAAATCTTTGATGCCCGCGCTCAAGGCGACATCTCGATACGAAATATCAATTTCCTGCAGCGTCTCGATATGATCGGACACGAAACTCACCGGAACGACCACGACTCTCCTGGTGTCATTCCGTCCCAGTTCAAGCAGGACATCCATGGTCGCGGGGCCGAGCCATCTGACCGGGCCGACTTTGCTCTGGAACGACAGCCGGAATGAATGCTTTCGACCGAGTTCAGCATTGATCAACTCGACGGTTTTCTTCGTTTGCTCGAAATAGGGATCGCCTTTTTCGATGTAGCTCGCGGGAAGCGAATGCGCGCTGTAGAGCAGGCACAGTTCTTCATCATCGGGCGGAAATCCGTCGGTGGCTTCGCGAATCAGACCTGCCATCGCCTTTATGTAGAGAGGTTCGGAAAACCACTCTCGTACGGTCGCAATGCGCATCTTCGATGAGAGTCCCAGATTTTTCGCGAGAGATTCAAAGTACTTCAGGCAAGAGCCCGTAGTGGTTACGGAGTATTGAGGAAAAAGAGGCAGAAGCACCAGTTCCTCAATGCCATCGCGAAGAATCTGTTCGACCGCATCGTCGATGGAAGGCTTCCAGCAGCGCATCCCGACGTAAGTAGCCGTCGGGCGCCCCTTTGATTCAAGGGCCGCCGCGAGTGCCCTCGCTTGCTCATCTGTGACGCGTCGAAGCGGTGACCCTCCTCCTATCTGGCGGTAGAGTGCCTTCGATTTCTCGTGCCGGAGTGTAGAGATGATCCGAGCCAGCGTCCTGCGCAGGACGCCGTTCTTTATCCGGATGATGTCCGGGTCGGAGAACAGGTTGTACAGAAAGGGCTTGATGTCGTCGAGTGTTTCAGGACCGCCCAGGTTGAAAAGCAGCACTCCTCGTCGCATGTATCGGAAGCCCTAGAGCGTCTTCGAGAACAGCGGTTTTGTCCTGGGAACCTGCAGGTACTTGTCAAACACCATGCCTGCATTGCGAATGAAGATCCTGCCCAGCGGCGTCACTGATATGGTGTCGGGGTCGAGAATCACCAGCCCGTCTTTCTCCAGCGCCTGGAGCCTGACGAGTTCATCGCTGAAATACTCATCAAAACGGATACCGAACTCCGATTCGATCTCCCGCTTGTGAATGACACAGTGACAGAGAAGCCTGCTGATGACGGCACGGCGCAGCACGTCGTCATCATTCAGGTGCACTCCGCGCATTACAGGGAGCCGCCCGGCTTCAATCGCGGCGTAATACTCATTCAAACCGCGCTGGTTCTGCGCATAGCTCCTGTCGATGTCGCTGATGGAACTTACGCCGAACGCGATCAGGTCTGCGCCGGCTTTTGTCGTGTAGCCCTGGAAATTGCGGTGCAGCGTGCGGTTTTTCTGCGCAAGGCACAATTCGTCTTCCGGGCGGGCGAAATGGTCCATCCCGATGTAGACATATCCCGCGGCCGTGAACCGCTCGATTCCGGCTCGGAAAATCCGGAACTTCTCCATCCCCTGCGGGACATGCCTGGCGAAGGAGCCCTGTTGCTTCTTGAGCCACGGCACGTGGGCGTAGCTGAACATCGCCACCCGGTCGGGGCCCATCCCGATCACTTTCTCCACCGATTCAAGAAACGACTCCGGCGTCTGCAGCGGCAGGCCGTAAATGAGGTCGACGTTGATCGACTCGAACCCGAGCGCGCGGCACAGGTCGAAGACCTCCTTCGTCATTTCGTACGGCTGGATCCGGCGAACGATCTTCTGCACCTCAGGGTTGAAATCCTGTATCCCGATCGAGACGCGATTGAAGCCCATGCGGCGCATCGTGGTCAGCTGAGCTTCATTTGTCGTCCGGGGATCAATCTCGACCCCTATTTCCGCGTCCTGCGCAAATGTGAAGTGTTTTCTGGTATAGGAGAACAGTTCTTCCACCTGCTCGGCATTGAGAAAGGTGGGTGAACCGCCTCCCCAATGAAACTGCACAACCGGGCGGGAGAGGTCGAGGCTGCGTGCGAGCCGGTCGATTTCCCATTTCAGTTTTTCGAAATAGGGAATGACCACATCGTGGTTTCTGTTGATGACGACGTTGCAGCCGCAGTAGAGACAGAGGCTCTCGCAGAACGGAAGATGAGTATAAAGCGACAGAGGACGCGCGGGGCTTGCCTGATTGGACCTGTTCAGCGCTTCCTCGAGATCCGCGGCGCCGAACGAATCGACCCACTCCGGGGCCGTCGGATAGCTGGTGTAGCGCGGTCCGGCCACATTGTACCTGTCAAGCAGCTCCTGCGTGACATTCAGGATTTCTCCCTGAATCTTTATGTCTAGTTGCATAAAAGGAATCTATCACAGTGAGGCAGGGGTGTCAGGTCTTCAGCTGAAGACCTGACAGCGCCGGCGCAACTCACTTCCCGGTAGAATCACGGAATTCTATGGGACCGAAATCGAGCTTTTCGAGTTGCGGTTCGATCCTGCTCCTTTCGCCTACAGCCACGATGATGGCCTCGTCGGGCCTGAGGTATTTCTCCGCCACTTCCCTGACCCTTGAAGTGGAAACGCTTTCAATCTGGTCG
>Ga0123335_1005500_pt1 | contig 15433 bp, 10 predicted proteins | sample BiotimSIPDNA_2_FD_89707 | JGI IMG/M metagenome (GOLD analysis project Ga0123335, IMG submission 89707) | Anaerobic biogas reactor microbial communites from Washington, USA - Biogas_R2 time_0 SIP DNA | ecosystem: Engineered > Bioreactor > Anaerobic > Unclassified | place: Washington, USA... | reverse complement strand
TCCGTGGTACAATGAAACCACGGAATAGTGGGGCTGGCTGTCGGAAACGGAGGATTTTATGTTAAGACAAGCCACCCAAAACCTCATTACCGCCCTTTATCCGAGATTGTCCCATGAGGACGAATTGCAAGGCGAGAGCAATTCCATTTCCAACCAGAAACGGATTTTGGAAGCCTACGCCAAGCAGAACGGCTTTACCAATCTGCGCTGGTACACCGACGACGGCTACTCAGGTGCGAACTTCCAGCGGCCCGGATTTCAAGCCATGCTTGCAGACATTGAAGCCGGGAAAGTCGGCACCGTCATAGTCAAGGACATGAGCAGGCTGGGGCGTAATTACTTGCAGGTGGGATTTTACACGGAAATGCTGTTCCCTCAAAAGGGCGTGCGTTTTATCGCTGTCAATGACAACGTGGACAGCGCAAACGGCGGCATGGACAATGATTTTACCCCTCTGCGGAACTTATTTAACGAATGGCTGGTGAGAGATACGAGCAAGAAAATCAAGGCAGTAAAGAAAGCAAAAGGCATGAGCGGCAAGCCTGTAACCAGCAAGCCAGTCTATGGCTATCTCATGGACAAGGACGAGAACTATATCGTTGACGAGGAAGCCGCCCCGGTTGTCCGGCAGATTTACCAGCTTTGCCTTGCGGGAAATGGCCCGACCAAGATTGCCCGTATGCTGACGGAGCAGCAAATCCCCACGCCGGGGACGCTGGAATACCGCAGGACGGGCAGCACCCGACGCTACCACCCCGGCTATGAGTGCAAGTGGGCGACAAACACCGTCGTCCATCTGCTGGAAAACCGGGAGTACACTGGCTGTCTGGTAAACTTCAAGACGGAGAAGCCCTCTTACAAGGTCAAGCACAGCGTTGAGAACCCCATCGAGAAGCAGGCTATCTTCCCAAATCACCATGAGCCGATTATCGACACGGAAACATGGGAGCGTGTGCAGGAGTTACGCAAGCAGCGAAAACGCCCGAACCGCTATGATGAAGTGGGGCTGTTCTCTGGTATGCTGTTCTGCGCCGACTGCGGCCATGTGCTGTATCAGCAGCGGTATCAGAACAAGAACCGCAAGCAGGACTGTTATATCTGCGGCAGCTACAAGAAGCGTACCCGTGACTGTACGGCACACTTTATCCGCACCGACCTTTTGACGGCGGGCGTGCTTTCCAATCTCCGGCAAGTGACGGAATACGCCGCCAGGCATGAGAGCCGCTTTGTAAAGCTGCTCATCCAGCAGAACGAAATCGGCGGCAAGAGAAAGACCGCCGCAGCCACGAAGCAGCTTGAACAGGCCCAGACACGCATTGCCGAAGTGAACCGCATTATCAAGCGGCTGTATGAGGACAATGTAAGCGGCAAAATCAGCGACGAGCGTTTCATGGAGCTGTCGGCGGACTATGAGCAGGAGCAGCGGGAACTGAAAGACCGGGCTGCCGCTTTGCAGGAGGAACTTTCCAAGTCGCAGGCCGCCACCGTCAACGCCGAGAAATTCATGGGGATTGTGAGAAAGCACCTTGCTTTTGAAGAATTGACCCCCACCCTCTTGCGGGAAATGATTGAGAAAATCGTCGTGCATGAGTGCAGCTATGACGAGAACGGCACCCGCAGGCAGGACATTGAGATTTATTACAGCTTTGTCGGCAAGATAGACTTGCCGGAAGCCTAACGCCTGACCTATCCGACACAGCCCTAAGTGCCGGATAGGAACGGCAAAATTTTTTACACTTCTATTACTTCTTTATCGCACATTAGCAGAAAAGCACGGCATTAAGCTTTACATCGCAGCTGGTCGCGGCGCCAATGACTGCGATATCCAGAGATTGGCGGAGAACGTCGTTTACCAGATGCATTTGCCGAATCTTGCCTGGGACACCGGCGATGACACGGCCAATCACATCACGCCAGAGCAGATGCGCCAACGCTACAATGCCATCAAGGCCATTGATCCTCATCGCATTACAACGCAGGCCGATCCGCTCGGGCCATATGCCAAAACCCGCTATCGGCCATACGCCTTGTACAGCGACAACTTCTCACCGGAAATCTACCCAGTCCACAATGACTCCAAGGAAGACATGGACCGGGTTGTCCCCACGGTCATTTCCACTATGAAAGCCATTCGCCGGGACGTCGAGGCTGTCAAGGCGCCGACGCGCAGTTGCTGGCCTCTTATCCAGTACTTTTACAACTGCGGCCGTTGGCGTCGTCTGCAAACCAAGGAGGAATTGCGCAGCATGGGCTATCAGGCGATTATTCATGGTGCGCAGGGAGTGATTTGGTACCGCTATGCCGGCTACGGAGAAAACCTCAAGACCGGCTTTACGGCGGAGCAATGGCAGGTGGTGGTGGAAGTGTCCAGGGAATTGCGCAGCCTTTATGATGTGTTGTGCCAGCGCGCCGCGGCCGTGCAGCCTCCCCAGCCCGAGGTGCTCTCCGGGGCGGCCTTCGATTGCCTGGACAATCCCTCCGTCAGCCTCCTGCTGAAAGAGGGGGACAAGGAATCGCGAATTCTCTTTGCGGCGTCTTCAGTTCGTGAGCCAGTCACGGCGCGGATCACTGTCCCAGGAGCAAAGTCAATCGTCGACTTCTTTGATGGCCATGTTTGTCAGCCCAATGCAGACGGCGTTTTCGAGGACGCCTTTAAGCCGCTGGGGGTGCATGTTTACATTGTGAAGTGATTTTCAGCCTGCCGTACAGCGTCCGGCCTTCAGAATGCCGTATATGGCCAGAAGCCGAAAAGCGATACGACCACAACTCACCGCACATGGAGCTTTGCCATGAAATCTTTTTGGGGCTGTCTTTTTATCGGTGTCAGTCTGTCGGCATTTGCGCAACCCAGCTTGTATCTGCCTGGCGCTATTTCGGAACCCATGCAAATTGACGGTCTTTCGAATGAGCCGGCCTGGGCGAAAGCAGCGATTGGCGGCGGTTTTACCAGCATTCGCGGTTCCTGGCCATCGGAATGGACGACTGTGCGCGCCGCCTATGACGATGATGCGCTATATCTGCTGGCGCAGGGCGCACTCCATCCGGGCACCACAGTCAAAACCCAGTGCCAACGCCATGATGACATGGCTGTATTCCGGGATGATTCTTTTGAAATTTTCCTGGCGCCGGAGCAGATCATCAAGGATGGGCGCATGCAAGACAATACAGACACGTATTTTCATTTATGCTTCAACCTTGATGGATTCTTTTATTCTGCACGCAAGAAAGACCTTTCCTGGCAACCACAGGGTATTTCGCAGAAAAGTTCGATTCATGACCGCTACTGGCTGATGGAGCTGCGCATTCCATACGCTGTGCTTGAAACTGGCAAGCCTCAGCCTGGCGCCTGCTGGCTGGTTAATTTTGCCCGCAACCGCCAGGGAAGCACGGCGGACGTCTCCAGCTGGAGCGGAAGCCGCAATTTCCATGACCCCAACACATATGGAAAATTGCATTTCGGCGTCACACCGACTTGGGCGCCTGCTGTCATCACAGAACTCGACATCATGGGCAGCCAAATTCGCAGCACGATACAATTGCCTGCCAATCCGCCTAGTGATTTGCAGGCGCAGATTCTGCTTGACCAGACCACTGTTCTGAGCAGCAAGAAAATCGATCCGCTGACACCGGGCTTCATCAATTTTGATGAAAACATCCAAAGTACTTTCGTGCCCTTGAAAGGAAGCTCACAAGTCACTTTCAAAGTTTTTTCCGAAAGCGCACAACATGTTTTTCTTAACCAAGAAGCTTCGCTCACATGGCAATTCCATCATCTTCTCACTCTTGATAAATACTACTATACGCCTGAAGACGGCAAGCTGGAATTTAACTTGAATCCCCAATTTTCTCCTGGCTCTGGCCCGATAGAGAAACTGCAGCTCAGTCTGTTGCAGGAATGTCATTTGAACAGCCCCAGCATACTCTCGCAGAGCCAGGATGCGCTCTCCGGAAGTCTGCCGTTGGGCGGCCTTCCCTTTGGCACGTTGTACTTACGGGCCAGTTGGGAACAGAGTGGAACCCATTTCCAAACCTTGAAAGCATTTCAATATATCCCGCACCTTCGGAAAGCAGCGCCATTGCCCGCGGATGCCAAACTGAGCTGCCGAGGAACACAGCTCCTGCTCGATGATAAGCCAATTTTCCTGGTTGGCGCCTGTTCGACTGAAAAGCATTTCCTGCACAATCAGGATTGCTTCAACTTGTCATACGGGAAATACGGCTTGCAGCAAAATGCTGTATGTCTAAATACCGTTCCAGGTGCGACCCTCCTGCGAAAGGATGGCTGGGTTGGTTATACCTTTCCGCCGTGGGAACAATACCAGGAACTATTGCATAAACAATTCCAGGCGCCTCCAGCGGCCCAAAATTGCTTCTGGCGCATTGCCTATGAAGCGCAACTCGGGGCAGCCTGCAAAAACGCCGATGGCAGCTTGACGTATATGGATTCCGCGCAATGGTATCAGAAAATCTACCGGGAACTCAAGCAGCTCAGCCCGGACAGCCTGTTTTCCATCCAGGTTGACCGATTGCCTGTCGCCGCGCAATTCACTCCGCATTGTGATATTTATGAGGCGGCCACCTGGAGCGCCAGCTATGCAAAAGAGATGATGCCCAATCTGCAAAGCGATATTTTGGCAATCCGCGAGGCCTGTCCTGACAAACCTATATTGCTTTGGCTTGGCGGAACTATTCCCGATAAGCAATCTCGCATCGCCGAAGAGCTGCGCGCCGCTGCTTTTCAGGCCATTGCCAATGGCATGGCAGGCATTATCTTCCACATGGGACACGGATTTCTCCCGCGCGAGCGAAGCCGTCTTTGGTCTTTGATTTCCAACCTCAATGCAGAAATCCAACCTGTCTTTCAAGCCTTCCAGCAGGCTGGACAGCCAGTGCAGTATCCCTGCAAAAACGCCCCGGGATTCCTGGTGGCTGCACGGCAAAATGGAGCGCTGCTGACGGTCATTGCCATCAATCAAAACGGCAGCATCAATACTCTCCCATTGCCGGAACAGGCAAGCATAAGCCTGCCATTTGATAGCAACCGCATCCTCAATCGCACGGAAGATGCCTTCAGCCCATACGAAGCTAAAGTCTACCAAATGCAGCTGAAACCGTGATGAAATAAGGGCAGGGCGGCCATCTTCTCGACAAAATAGGCAATGGGCAAGACGTGGTGATGAGCGCTTGCAGTCCGGCTTTCAGGCTGCTGCAAGCGTGATGACACGCATAGGACGGCCAATAGGACTGAGGGGGCATAGCTGCCCTCGAATATTTGTACTACTACCAGACGATTTTTTGTTTTTTGGGGGAAAGTTTTTTCAAAACGGCGTTTATGTGTCACTCCTTGCGGGGCTCAAAATTATTATACGCCCCACCCAGGGCTTCGCTACGCTCACCCTGGGCTTTTATGTTGCTGGCCCTTTGGGCCGCCAGGCTTACATACGATAATCAGCGTCCATAACGTTCACCGCCGCGAAGCGGCAAAAGCCCGGTGGGCGACACATAGAAGCCCAGGGTAAGCCGGGCCGCTAGGCCCGGCGCAGCCCTGGGTGGGATGGCATAGATTTGGAGCCCTGTAAGGGTGACACATAAATTAAGTTGTGGGCGGATAGTCAACCCTAAGTTGATTACGCCGACGACAGCCCTGTGTCGCCGGCGTATGTGTTATATTACCATAAACAAGAGCGCCGACGCAATCAGCCCGGCCGGTTCAAAAGGAGCCTCGGCGGGTGGCAGGACAAGCTGTCTGGCGACGACATATAAGGAGAGTTATGGCAACGAATCGTTATCAATCCCTGACGGGTCTCTACGAGGACTGGTCTCAGGTCATTATCACGGCGCACCGCGGCGCCAGCATTTGTTATCCGGAAAATTGTGCGCTGGCTATGCGCAAGGCAGTGGCATGCGGCAGCGACATGATAGAGTTCGATCTTCGCTTGACCAAGGATGGCGTACCCGTCCTGCTGCATGACGCCACGCTTGACCGCACCTCCAATTTGCAGGGGCCGCCTGCAAACTACAGCCTTGCTGAGCTCAAGCAAGCAAACTTCTCCTATCGGAACGTCCCGGAGCAGCCGCTGAGCGAGCCCACCTACGCGGAGATGCCTATCGCCAGCTTTGAGGACATTTTGCAGGAATTCCGCGGCCGCGTAGGCATGAACATCCAGGTTTATACCGGCGCGGCTGGCATCGCCGAGGTCTGCCGGCTATACTTGAAGTACGACATGGTCGATCATGGCTATCTTACCCTGGCCTCACTGGATGAGATCAAAACCGTCCGCGAGATCAACCCAGCCATTGAAATCTGCTACACGCCGCCGTGGAAGGAACGCGGCACTCCTGAGCAACTGCGTTTTTGCAAAGAACTCGGCTGCCGTTTTGTGCAACCGGTCGCTGCGCACAGCGGCCCGGAATGCTACGCGTTCTGCAAGGAACTCGGCTTGCGCGCCAATGCGTTCTATTCCGACACCGACGTCGGCAATCGCCGTCTCCTCGCCCAAGGCGCTCCGGGCTGGCTCACCAATCGCCCTGATATCGCCTTGTACACCGTTGGACGCGATTGATGAAATCTTGACAGCCGTAACGAAAGGGAATGAGGAAAAATTCAACTCGGGGCAATTGTCTCAGCCAGGCTCTGGCTCATGCCAATTCAGGCAAGAATCCTGGCGGATTGCGTCTTTTGCATGAGCGGGTGTGTGGGAATGTCCATTAAGACAGAAAAGAAAGCATCTGAACAAACGCAGGCGATTTTGTGGCTGGAATCATTGCCTCGCAAGCTTCAGATGATTCCACATCTTCGCACACTGGCATATCACCCTGATTTCCGGCTGATCAACGAAAGCAAAAGCAGTTCTTTTCAATTTTGTTTTCGGCGTTCCGCCAACTGCGACAGTCGCCTGGCAATCCGCATCAACGGTGTACTGCACTGGGTGGATTTCCCACATATAATGATCAAAAAACCTGGGCAAAGCATTGAATTTCTCAATGCTGATAGAGCCGATGCGCTGTATTTTTCTTATCCGCCGGAAGCAGCAACGTTCTTTCTGATGAATGCCATGCCGCAAGTTTTCAGTCTGGCGGAATTTCCGTTGTCTGAACGTGTTGATGCTCTTATACAGTTGGTGGCTGAATCAAGCAGCCGGCTCGGAGAGCTTGGTGTAGCCGACCGTCTTGACCTGGATTGTTACATCTTGGTTCACGAAAGTTTCTTGCAGACTGTCGAATACAATATCCCGCAAAGCGATTATGAAAAGAAAATCCGGAAAATCGCCTCGTATCTGCAAACCCACTTTACTGAAAAAATCGATTTTTCTCAGCTGGCAAAAAAACATGGTTTCAGTTATCGGAGTATGCTCAGGCACTGGGCGCTTGTATTTGATCAGACGCCGGCCGCCTACCTTGCAAATCTGAAAATATTTGAAGCCAAACGACTGCTCAAGGAAACCAAACTGAGCATTGCTGAAATCGCTTTTCGCGTGGGTTGTTGTGATGATGGCTATTTCTGCCGATTATTCCGTCGTCATACAGGCATGAGTCCCCGGAAGTTCAGGCTCCAGTAGGAGACCATCCGAAAAGTATAGTTGTACTGCTATCAGCCAAAACTTATTTTTGGGAAAGATTATCTTTCCAATCGTTAAGACTACGCCATTTTTCGCCGTTGGCAACGGCTCAACCAGCGAGGACAAGCATGAATGCCAAAAAACTATTCCAAAGCGTCGTTGCCATCGCATTTACGGCACTCGTCGTCGGTGCGCAAGACAACTGGATCAAAAATCCATCTTTCGAAGACGGTTTAGCTCCGGACGGGAAGCCGGTAGGCTGGGGCTACCATTGCACCGGTGCCTCACACGCAGGAATCACCACAGACAATCCCTACGACGGCAATCACTGCGGCTACATCCACAAGGTCGTTGACGGCACCAGCCATGTCGCTGCACTTGCACAAAGCCACAAGGTGGAACCCAACACAGAATACATGCTCAGCGCGATGGTTCGCGGCGAAGGGGTACTCTTTGGATACGAATACGGTGAAAACAAAAAGTGGATTCGCTGCGCCCCCGGGAAAAAGTCCAACTCCACCAGCTGGACACCTGTATGCGTCAAGTTCACGACCGCCCATGAAACCGTTGAGTACGTGGTTCGCTTTGAACTCTACGGCAAGGAATACCAGGGAGACGGATGGATTGACCAGGTCGTCTTCGGAAAGGCGATGCCGTCACCACTGCCACCCGAAAACCTCGTTCTCACCAAAGAAGGACCAGACTGCAAACTCCAATGGCAACCAAGTAAAACCAAGGATGTCGCATACTACGTCTTCAGATCGCGGTATCCCGACGTGGTCATCGGTTTGGAACCCATCGGCAAAACCATGGACACCACATTTATCGACGAGGCGATTCCCGCCGATTGGGGACAAGTTTCCTACATCGTCTCGTCATGCAATATTTTCCATGACGTATCGCCCGTCCCCCCCAAGGCGAGTATCTGCCTCAACCCTGACATGACCCCCACTATCGTCGCCTTCGCGGATTCCGTCCTCAACAAGCATAGGCGATACCAGCCAATCCCGCAAAGCGTCGGTTCTGACAATCTGGACATCACGCTGGCAAAAAACGAAGTCGAGGCCCAGCAAATCGTCGTTTTCGCTAAAGGCGCACCTATTCAAAACCTGGCCGTCAAGGCAACTGAGATTTTCGACGCCAGCGGAAAGCAAGCTGACGTAAAACACATCAACGTTAAGATTCTTACCGCCAGGTACACCACCGTCAGAGACACAACCTGCGACCCTGCCTTGAAGCGGCCGACTGGACTTTTTGCAGACGCGCTCCCGCCGTACAAGGAACCGGTTGACGTACCTGCTGACGCCAACCAGTCGTTCTGGGTTCAAATCCAAACAGCGCCGGATTGTCCGGCGGGAAACTACAAGGCTTCCGTGGAAATCACTGCCGCAGGCAACTACAAAAAAACATTCCCCCTCAGCATCCAGGTCTACGATTTTCAAATCCCAATTACACCGACCTTCATGTCCGCCTTCGCCGTCTGGCCAAACTTCATAGCGCAGGCGCATCAGGTCGAAAGGGATTCTGAGGAATTCCACAAGCTCAGGGATCAATACTATTGGTTCATCACGGAACGACGCCTCGGCGCCGGAGCAGTGCCTGTCAGCATATTCTCCCCGGAAGCTCACAAGTACCTGGACAATCCATTGGTCAGGTCATTCTCAATCCCAGCGCCATGGGGAAAGGTCGAAAAGGATGAACTCAAGAAAACCGTTGACCACATCAAGCAGAATGGATGGTTCCACAAGGCGTATCTCTACATCGACGACGAGCCGCCGCCAGAGCGCTACCCCGCAATCATCGAGCAATCAAAGCAAGCCCATGAAGCTGTCAGCGACATCCCGTACCTGATGACCGTCCAGCCAACAGAAAAACTTTTCGGGCACATTGACATTTGGTGCCCTGTCCTCAGCTCCGTCCAATGGGAAGACTGCGACAAGCGCCGTGAACTCGGCGAGCGGCTCTGGTGGTACACATGCTGCGGGCCGCGCGCACCTTATCCAACCTATCTCATCGACGACTACGGCTCCTCGCACCGCGTCCTTTCATGGCTGCAGGCAAAGCACCAAGTCGAAGGCGTACTCTACTGGTGCGTCAACGTCTGCACCAAATACCGAAACGGAAAATACCAGCAGGAAGTCGAAGTCTGGGACGAAGCAGAACTCTTCCCACACGCCAATGGCGACGGATTCCTGGTCTATCCTGGAAAGCAAGTCGGCATTGACGGCCCGGTGACCTCCATGAGACTGGAAATCATCAGGGACGGAAACGAAGACGTCGAGTATTTCAACATCTACAGAAAGCTCCTGGCAAAGAAAGACAACGCACAAGAGATGCTTGAGGAGATCATCCATCCGGTCATCGTCGACTTCAAGAATTGGACCAAAGACCCGCAGGTCATCGAAAAGCAAAGACGAATCCTCGCCCAGGAAATCCTCAAGCTCAAATAAACTCGCGAAGACGTTTTTGACAAATGTATCTGTATTGAGGGATATCAACCTCCAATCAAAAAAGAGGTTCTTCCAGAGTTTGTGCAAATAAAGATTGTGGATGATATGCGTGTCTTCCATGGGTTTTAAGCCAGCGTTGGCACGTGGTCTTAATAGGCATATCTCTTTGCTCCGTAGTCGCTTAATCATGCTTTCAAGCATCCAGGAGGCCATTTATGCAGCATCAGCAACCCGTCGTCGCCCGGGTCGATTTTTCGCCAGGGGCCGAGTATACTGTCCGTCAACGGCTTTGGCAGGGCTGTCCGACGATTTTGGCCACGCGCTCTGGTCGTCTTCTGGCCGGCTGGTATTCGGGCGGCATTCGTGAGCCGTCTTTGCGCAATTACTGCCTGTTGGCGGCCAGTTCTGATCGCGGCCTGAATTGGCAGGAACCGCTGCTGGTGATCGACGGGCGGCCAGAGCACAACTTGCAGGCACTGGATATCCAGCTGTGGCTTGATCCCAGCCACCGCGCCTGGCTGTTCTGGACGCAGCGGCACTATGACCTTAGCCTGGCTGGACGCAAGGCCGACCCGCGCCATCTCAACACCTGGGCGATGGTCTGCGATGATCCGGACGCCGAACAACTGGCCTGGAGCGAGCCGCGCTTTGTTGCGCCCGGCTTCCTGCGCTGTCAGCCGACGGTCCTCCAGGATGGCCGCTGGCTGTTGTGCGCGTATGACTGGCTCGACGACTACTATCGCTATTATGAAAGTGCGGACGAGGGGCAGACTTTCAGCCCGCGCCAGGCCGGCAGAAAAGTCCCGACGCCTTTTGACGAGGCGATGATTTTGGAGCGCCGCGATGGCACTCTCTGGCTGTTGGCCAGGGCGCGTGGAAGTCTGGGGCAGTCGTTTTCGCGAGATGAAGGCAAGACCTGGACAGACGGCGAACCCGCAGCCATCCCCAACCCATCGACTAGGTTTTTCCTGCGGCGGCTTCGGTCCGGCCGGGTGCTTTTGCTCAACAACCATGATTCGCAACGGCGCTGCAACCTGACCGCATTCCTGTCCGAGGATGACGGCAAGACCTGGTCGTCGTCATTGCTGCTGGACGCGCGGGAGACGTCGTACCCTGACGCTGTGCAGGCAGAAGACGGCGTCCTGCATATTGTCTATGACCGCGGTCGCACGACGTTCCGTGAGATTATCCATTCACGGATTACGGAGGAGGACATCCTGGCTGGGCGCTTGCTCGATTATGACTCTTACACGGGGAATATCGTCAGCAAAGCGCCGGTTCATCCGGATGTGCCGGAAGCCGTGCGGAATCGCATCCGCGAAGACGATGACGCCTGGCGAAAGCAGATGGCCGAGGCGCGTTTTTTCTGAACGTGCAGTGCGTTCACGCATTATTGAGGACGCTGCTGGCGCAGGAAACGGCGGGCAGCACGCGCAAAGGCGCGGCCCAGATTGATTGCGTTAGCCGGTCGGAAGGTCAGTTCGCGGAGGTTGGCAAAGGGAATTTCCACGGAGATTCCCTGTGGTTTCCAATCGCAGCAATTGTTGGCCCAGAAGGCCAGGGGCATGCCCTGAGTGTAGTTATTGGCGGTGTTCCAGCCGGTGCCATAGAGCAGGTTGTCAGCCGGGAAATGCGGGGCGTCAGCTGGGGCTTCTTCGGCCAGCAGGCGGGAAAACTCCTCCAAGCCCTGCTGGGCTTCAGGCGGGAAGGTGCCGACGAAATAGACGGTTTCATTGGTAGGGCCGCCTCGCAACCAGGGGCAATGCAGGTCGAGGATGAGGTCGAATCGGCGCTGGTTGACCTGATCTATGACAGCCTTGACTTCCGGATAGATGGACTCTGGTCCATAGTCGCGGGCGTGATCGTGCGGCCGGCGGTTTTTCCCTTGGTCGCCATTTTCGACGCCGTCCTTGTCCATGAAAGGCACGGCGAAGATAAAGAAGTCGGCAAAGTCGTCTGGGTTGTCCATGACTTCGCGCAAGAATCCTTCCAGTGTAAAGGTAGCCATGGATTCCTGGGCATGGTGGCGGCTGGATAGAAAAATGCGCCGTGGCGCATCTGGGTTGCCGATGGACAGGCATTCGACAGGGCGGTTTTGGCGGCTGCGGCAGAGTTCAGCCATAGTGGCGGCACCAGCCGGGATGCTGGCGGTGAACCGTTCCCAGTCGGTTTGCAAATAGGGGATGCAGACGCAGAACCAGCGTTCTTCGCCGGCGGCTGAGCAGTCGTAGGCGAAGGATTCAGTGGCGAAGTCAACCGCGTCAGTTCCGAGCCATTGCCAGGTGCGTCCTTGGTCAGCGCTGACGGCTGGCCCGCGGGCGCCCATGGCTGACCAGGGGGCGAACCGGAATACGTAACGACCCGGTTCAGAGAAGCGGGTTCGGAATTTCCAGTAGAACCATTTGGAGCTGGTGTCTCGCAGGTCGGGTGCCAGGACTGCCTCGCGGCTTGATTGAAACTGTACGATGATGTTGCCGCCGGGGAGGGCGTCGTCAATAGTCATGGTCATGCGTTTAAGTTGTTTGAGGGTGAAGGCGGGCGGGTGTTTTTTTGCGCCTTGGGGAAAAAACTGACCGACTGTCGCAGTTGCGGATGATGACGATATATTATCCTCGGAAAGACGGCTTGCAAATGCGAGCGCAGACAAAAATCGGCTTGGCAGTGAAAGGCCTGGCCAAGATCCCCAGGAGGCAATCCGTGATGAACAAGATGCTAAGGGCGGCGTGTTCTGTTATGGTCGTGATGGCCGTCGTTTCCGAGCTTCGAGGCGAGACAGTGAAGGCCAGCGCTTTTGGCTTTGATGCAGTAGATGCGACTGAGTGTGTGCAAAAGGCGATTGATTCCGGGGCAGCGACGGTCGTCATCGACAACGTCGGCCAGGAATGGCTGCTGCGGCCGATCAAGCTGCGCCATGATCTGGAGATCGTCCTGGAGGACGACGTTGTCGTGCGGGCCAAGCCCGGCGAGTACAAGGGGAAGACGGATTCGGTATTCAAGGGCACGGGGATTCGGAACATCACGATTCGTGGCGGCAAAAACTCCGTTATCATGATGAACAAGGCTGATTACCAAGACGCATCGCAGTATGCTCGAGCCGAGTGGCGTCACATCATCAGCCTGCACGGCTGCAAGGGCATCACGATTCGTGACTTGACTCTGAAGAATTCCGGCGGGGACGGCATTTACCTCGGCAGCGGCGCTGGGCAAAGCTATTGCCAGGACATCGTGTACGAGAATATCACCTCGCTGGACCATCATCGGTCAGCAGGCGGCGTGATTAGCGCTGTCAACATGGTTGTCCGCAACTGCCGTTTTCGCGACAGCCGGGGCACGCCGCCAGAAGAGGGCTTTGGGTTTGAGCCGAACCACCCGGACCAGCCTATCCAGAATATCCTCCTGGAAGACTGCGAGCTGACCGGCAATCATGGCTTTGGCAGTTACATCTATACGTCGCAGTCCGCAAGTTCCACGCCACCACTGTCGATTACGTACCGCAACTGCCTGTTGGCAGACAATGACGCTGGTGGATTTTCCGTCCATCCCGCCCAAGGCGGTGGCAACAGCTTGCGCGGCAAGGTTGAACTGCACAACTGTCGAATTGTGGCGCCGAAGGGAAAGGCGCTGGTTTTGGCGAATTTGGCAGGCGGGCTGTTCAGCGTGACCTTCCGGGATTGCGTGTTAGACGTGCGCGGCAATCCTAACGTACCGATTCGGCTGTCGTCATCCATGTCGATTCCGTATGGCGATCTTGATTTGGGCAATTTGAAGATCATCGACAGCGAGGCGCGCGCTCCGATTTCGTTCGAGGGTCTTAAAGGCGCTGGCATCCTGGGGTTGCGCGGCCAGCCGACGGTGCAGATAGGGCTGGAAGGTGCGCCCAAACCCGTGGATTTGGCGGCGATTGCCGCCAGTCACCCGCCCAACATGCTGTTGCAAGAGCGCAAGCTGGACGAGTTTGTCGGCTCGGAATATGTCGTCGCCCCTGGCGCGGTTGGTCGTCTGGCACCCTCGGCGCTGTATCGCGGTCGGAATACGTTTGTGCAGTATTTGCAGGCCGGGCAGACGGCGCGGTTGACTTTGCAAGGGCATTGCTACAGCACCAGCGATCCGACAAAGCTGCGAATTCGCGGCAGCATCATTGACCCAGCCGGAAAGACGCTGGAGCAAGTCCAGGTCGGAAGCGATGCGATGGTGTATGCGCTGACAGCGAAGGTTACAGGATTGTACCTGTTCGACTTCAACACTGTTTTCGACATCTTGACGATAGTCAGTGATGTCCCGGGGCATGGCGCGGTGGCACGAGACCTGCACTTGGTCAATTCGAAGGAAAGCCTTTATTTCACGGTAGGGGCGTCCGACCGCCGGGTTCGAGTGGAAATCTGCGCGTTCTCCGGCGAGGCAGTGCAGGCCGAGTTGTTCAACGCTGCTGGCGAGAAGGTCGCCTGGGACCAAGAGCCTTTTGACGGCATCCGGGTGTTTGACGTGGAACGGACGCCGACGCCAGCGCCAGAGATTTGGAAGATTGGTTTTGTGGCAGTGGTGGAGGACTACCTGGTTTCCTTGTGGTCGCCGTTGGCGCCAGTTGTGTTCACGGCCCCGGAAAACCAGCTACTCCGCCGTCCCTGAGTTGGCTGGCTGGATTTGCTGGCCGCAAGGAGGAAAGCATGGCGTCTCACGCAGAAAAGCCGTTGATTTTGATTAGTTCTTGCCTGCTGGGCATGGCGACTCGGTATGACGGGCGTTCCAAGCCGTCTCCGGTCATCCTGTCTGAATTGGGTTCCTACGTTTCATGGCTGCCAGTGTGCCCGGAAGCCGATTCAGGCATGGGCACGCCACGACCGCCGATGCGAGTTATTCGACAGGTTGACGGCAGCATCGGCCTGGTACGACCCGCTGATGGCTTTGACCCAGCGCCGATGCTGCGAGCATGGATTGAGCGGACACTGCCGGCCTTGTTGTCCCGGCGACCCGACGCCGCCATCCTCAAGGCGCGCAGCCCGAGCTGCGGCTTGAGGACAGTGGCGGTGCTGGACGCTAAGCGGCCCGGTGCCACGTTCCCCGGCGATGGGCTTTTTGCGGCAGCATTGCGGCAAGCAGCGCCGGAATTGCCGATTTTTGACGAAAATGACCTCGCCACGCCAGAGCAATGCCAGCAGTTTTTGCAGCAATTGACGCAGAGGTGACGCCGGCATGTTGTGAACCCTGTACTACTATCCGCCAACCTCTTGTTTTTTGGGAAAGATTTTTGGAAAAATAATATTCAGTTAATGTGCGAGATCTTGTGATAGAAAAGGAGATTTGGCACAGCGGTTCTGTTTGTTAGACGTCCGGTAGTGCCCCTACTGGGCACCAGTTTTGGGGTATGCCTTCCCCCAGGCTAAAGCCTGGGGTTAAGCATGGTTAAGCGCCTACGGCGCAAGGGGG
>Ga0123335_1005499_pt1 | contig 15434 bp, 13 predicted proteins | sample BiotimSIPDNA_2_FD_89707 | JGI IMG/M metagenome (GOLD analysis project Ga0123335, IMG submission 89707) | Anaerobic biogas reactor microbial communites from Washington, USA - Biogas_R2 time_0 SIP DNA | ecosystem: Engineered > Bioreactor > Anaerobic > Unclassified | place: Washington, USA... | reverse complement strand
GAATGTTACTGCAAACAAAGTCAGCGATGAATATACAGCTGGTTTTACCAACTGAGGGGAACCAAAATGCCTGGCGGTATTTCCTTCGCCTGCTGGGACCGGAGCATAATTATGTGTTGATGGGGTTGGCTGTGTTGATTCTTTTGATACTCCTTATAAAAGGAAAGATGGCAGGATTCTCAGCCTGGGCAGTGACCCTGGCTATGCTGAGCGTCCCCTGGGGGTTACATTTTGGCCCGTTCAGATCCGATCACCATGCCATTATTCTCTTTATCCCGGCTGCAATTTTGATTGGTTATGGATCGAACTGGCTTTATGAAAGAAACCTGATAAAGGTGCGGACTGGCTGGATTGGTTTTATTGTGCTGCTGCTGGTTGTTTTGCTGGCATGGGGGGCACTGAATACAAAGGAGATCATCAACCCGACGACTATTCTCGCTGATCAGGCAGACGCTGACGCGTTGGCATGGATTGAGGAAAATACACCGCAGAACGCAAGGTTCCTGAGCAATACAGCCCACTGGCAGTTCGGAGCGTACCGGGGGGTCAATGGGGGATACTGGATATTGCCGCTAACCCGGCGTTTCAGCACTGCGATGCCGGGGTTGTACAGCTATGGAGAAAACCGGGATGTAGAGGAGTGGCTGAACTGGATGGAAAGAGCGGCGGTTGTCCATGCCTGTGATGATGGGTTCTGGTCTCTGGTAAAGGACGTACAACTGACCCATGTTTATCTGCGTGAGGGAAAAGGAGCATTGCAGCCGGATGCGATGGTGGATTGCCCGAATGTAGAGATGATTTATTCCGGAAATGGTGTCTGGCTGTATCAGATCATGGAGGGGGAGTAACGTAGACGGAAATGAGTTCATCACCTGTCGGATTAATGACAATTATTTATGACTAAAATTATCCGAATTCAGGTAATTATTGACCCGATTGCACTTGAAAGTATAATTAATTCATTGTAAACTGGTTGAGATTTCCAATTCGGGTTGAGACTCTAATTCGGGTTGAGAGATAAAATAGCTGTATCACCCATTTTTACGCAGAAATAAAAGTCGTTTTAAAAAGCGTATAATTAATGATGAAAATGCAGAAAAAAATTTATCAACGGTTTGTGATAATTGCCACCAAAAGATGGTATGTTATACTGTACCGACCTATTTTAATTCCCCAATAAAGGATTGCTTATGTTAATGGAATATCTCCCCATATTGATTATTCTTCTATTAGCAATATTTATTGCCTTTCTGGTTGTTGTGCTGGGACACATATTTGGTCCCAGGCGTCCCAGCCAGGAAAAAGCGGCTCCTTACGAATCCGGTATGATTCCTTATGGTCCCGGCAGACGAAGGATGCCGGTGCGATATTATCTGATTGCTGTTTTGTTTATCTTGTTTGATATTGAAGTTGTGTTTTTAGTGCCCTGGGCAGTGGTGGTGCGAAAGATTGGAACAGCCGGGGTTGTGTTTATGGTCCTCTTTGTTCTTGTACTGGAAGTTGGACATTTATATGCATGGAAGAAAGGCGCATTAGAATGGGATTAGAACAGAAAGCCGGGTCCTTGGGGATTGTTACAACCACATTGGAGAATGTGATTAATTGGTCACGCACCAACTCCATGTGGCCAGTACTTTTTGGGTTAGCCTGTTGTGCCATTGAAATGATGGCTGCCCAGTCATCTCATAATGATTTCAGCCGTTTTGGCATGGAATTGAACCGCGCTAGCCCGCGGCAATCGGATCTGATGTTTGTTGCCGGGCGGGTTTCCAGGAAGATGGCACCGGTAGTGAGGCGACTGTACGACCAAATGCCGGCACCGAAGTGGGTGATTGCGATGGGTGATTGCGCCTCCTGTGGGGGCTTATTCAATAATTATGCCGTTCTGCAGGGGGTTGATGAAATTATACCGGTGGATGTTTATGTGTCTGGTTGCCCACCACGTCCTGAGGCATTGATCCATGCTGTATTGACCCTGCATGAAAAAGTCAAAAAGAACAAGTTAAAGGAATGGGCATAAATGAGCGAAAGACTTCAAAATGTTATCGAAAAAATGCATTCCGAGTTTGAGATTGAAGTTGAAACATTCCGTGGTGAGAACACATTGTTCGTCAAGGCCGCTGACCTTTTGAATGTCATGCAGGCATTGCGTGATCAACACGAATTTACGCAGTGTATGGATGTTACGGCAGTGGATTATTACCCGGCGGAAACAGGGCGGTTTCATGTTGTCTACCAGCTTTATTCCATGCCGCATAATGATCGGATACAGGTAAGAGTTCGCCTGGATGGGAATGCGCCGACAATAGAAAGCGTGCAGGGTATTTATCCGGGGGCGAATTGGCGCGAGAGGGAAGTGTACGATTTGTTTGGAATTATCTTCAACAATCATCCTGATTTGCGAAGAATAGTGATGCCGCAGGATTGGGTTGGGCATCCGTTGCGCAAGGATTATCCGCTGGGTTACGAAGAGGTGCAATTCACCTTTAATTTTGATGAAATCATGAAAAACAAACCACATCCCAGAGATTGAGCGGACGAGGGAGACAAAATGAGCGATATTCGAGAAGTATCTGTAGATGAGTTGAGACATCTTGTTTCTGACCGAGCGCTTTCGGGAGAGACCATGCTTTTGAACATGGGTCCGCAACATCCCAGCACCCATGGTGTCTTGAGGCTTTTACTGGAGCTGGATGGAGAGATTGTGGTTAATGTTGTCCCGGATATCGGGTTTTTACATACCGGCGTGGAAAAGAACATGGAATCCAAGACTTACCAGAAAGCCGAAGTGATGGTTGACCGGTTGGATTACATGAATACGGTGGGCAACAACCTGGTTTACTGCCTGGCGTTTGAAAAATTAGCTGAATTGGATGTGCCGCCACGGGCGCAAGCCATCAGAGTGATATTGGCTGAAATTCAACGAATTTCATCCCATCTTCTCTGGCTGGGCACATCGGCGATGGATATTGGCGCCATGTCAACGTTCCTTTATGGTATGCGGGAACGCGAGATGGCGATGGATATCTTTGAACTGGTGTCTGGGCAACGCATGATGACCACCTTTATCCGACCTGGCGGGATCTGGCGCGATGTCCCAGTGGAGTTTGAGGCGGCGGTACGGGGTTTCCTGAAGGAAATGCCACGCAGAATTCAGGAATATGAAGATTTGCTGCTGACCAACGAAATCTGGCTGGACCGCACCAAGGGAATTGGTGTTATTACGCAAGAGGAGTGCCTTCAGTATAGCCTGAGTGGTCCGGTTTTACGGGCAACGGGGCTTGCGCATGACCTGCGTAAAAAGCAACCTTACATGGGATATGACCAGTACGATTTCCGTATACCCACGCGGACCGAAGGGGATGTTTTCGCACGATATCGTGTGCGTGTGGAAGAAATGACCGAGTCCTTAAAAATTATTGAACAGGCGTTGAATAAATTGCCCGTTGGACCGGTCAAAAGTAATAACCGGAAATATGTTCCTCCGCCACGGGCAGAGCTGGGTGTGAACATGGAAGCGATGATCCATCACTTTAAAATCTGGACGGAGGGGTTCAAACCCCCGGTGGGACATGTGTATACCGCGGCGGAATCACCACGCGGTGAACTTGGGGTTTATATGGAAAGCGATGGCAGCGGGAAACCCTACCGTGTCCATTATGTGACACCAACATTTGCCAACTTGCAGGCAATGCCAATTATGAGCCGCAATCAATATATCGCCGACCTGATTGGTGTGATTGGTTCCATTGATATTGTTTTGGGAGATGCAGACCGGTGAACAAACTAATGACTCAATACGAAAATGAAATCCGGGAATTGTTGAAGCGCTATCCCGCGACGGGAAAACGATCCACTGTTATGCCGTTACTATTCCTGGCACAACGGAAATTGGGCTATATTTCTGAAGAAACCCTGGCGGATATCGCGGAAATTTCTGAAACTTCTGTTACCGATGTTGCCGCGGTGATGGGTTTCTACACCCTCTTTCACGCCGAAAAAGGCGGCAGGTACCGCATTCAGGTATGCACCGATCTGCCCTGCGCCTTGCGCGGTTCAGAAATTTACTTCAAAGAACTGAGCGAGAAACTGGGAATTAAAGATGGTGAAACAACCAGCGACGGGTTATTCACGTTGGAAGCTGTCAAATGCCTGGCTGCCTGTCATAGATCACCAATATTCCAGCTTCAGGGGGATGGTGAAATTGTTTACTATGAAGATCAAAATGTTGAGCTGACAATGCAACTGGTGGAAGAAATCCGCCGCAAAGCATCCGCAGAAAAGGAGGCTTAAGATGGAAAAACATATTCTCTTACGCCACCGGGAGATTCCTGATATCGCCAATCTTGAAAATTATAAAGCGAATGAGGGATTGAAAGCATTTGAAAAAGCAATCAAGACTATGACCCCTGATGAAGTTACGCAGGAGGTAAAAAAATCCGGACTGCGTGGACGTGGTGGTGCCGGTTTTCCAACTGGTGTCAAATGGGGTTTCATTCCGAAAGATTCCGGGCAGCACTATGTGGTAGCCAACGCGGATGAATCGGAACCTGGTACATTTAAAGACCGGGAAATTTTGGAAAACAATCCTTTCCAGTTTCTGGAAGGGGTGATGCTGGCAAGTTACGCGATCCGGGCAAACCAGGCTTATGTTTACCTGCGTGGAGAGTTCTGGAAAATCGCAGAAGTCTTGAATCAAAAGATCAGGAAACTTGAGGAAGCTGGTTACCTGGGAGAGAATATCTTGGGCAGTGAATTCAGTTTAAAGATTAACACGCATCTGGGAGCCGGCGCGTACATCTGCGGGGAAGAAACTGCTCTCTTGGAATCGATTGAAGGCAAATTAGGCCAACCACGATTGCGCCCGCCATTCCCGGCAGCGGTTGGTTTGTATGGAAAACCGACACTGATTAACAATGTCGAAACACTGACCAATGTGCCAATGATTGTCCTTCATGGCGCGGATTGGCACCGTGGATACGGGACAGAACAGAGCCCTGGCGTTAAGATCTTTTCACTTTCAGGGTGTGTGAAGAAACCAGGGAATTATGAACTGCCGTTGGGCGTCACCTATCAGGAATTGATTTTTGAACACGGCGGCGGAATTGTCAACGATAATAAAATCAAAGCTGTCATGTCGGCTGGCGCGTCATCGGACATTGTTATTGCTGATGATCATTGCCTGGCAACGCCGCTGGCGTATGAAACCAGCCTGGAACGGCTGCATACTTCTTTGGGATCTGCATCCGTGATTGTGCTGGACGAAACTGTCAATATGGCATGGCTGGTGAGCAAAACGGTTAACTTTTTCAAGCACGAATCCTGTGGAAAATGCACCCCCTGCCGTGAAGGTACTTTCTGGATGGATAAACTGGCAAAAAGAATTGTGACACAGGAAGCCAGCCACAGTGATATTGACCTGTTTAAAAATGTTGCCTTACAAATGCAGGGAAAATGCCTGTGTGCTTTAGGTGAGTTTTCAACCATGGCAGTGATCAGCGCGGTTGATCGTTTCAGAGAAGACTTTGAATCGCAGATGAGGAGTTAATCATATGGCAGCTAATGTTACTTTGAAAATTGATCAAAAAACCGTGAGTGTTCCTGCCGGAACATTAATTGTGGACGCTGCCCGAATGAATGGGACGCAAATTCCGGTTTTTTGTTATCACCCGAAGATGGAACCGGTTGGCATGTGCCGGATGTGCCTGGTTGAGGTGGGTTATCCTCAACGGGACCGGGCTACGGGAGAATTCTTAAAGAATGAAGATGGGAGTTTAAAAGTGGCTTTTTCCGGAAAACTGGAAACTTCCTGCACCATTCCGGTAACGGAAGGGATGGAAGTGCTGACCAATTCCGAAAAAGTGATTAAAGGAAGAAATAACATTCTGGAGTTTCTGCTGACATCACACCCGCTGGATTGTCCGATTTGTGATAAGGGCGGTGAGTGCGCATTACAGGATCTGACAGTGGCACATGGGCCCGCTGTAAGCCGCTATCTTTATGAAGACAAGAATCATTTTCCGAAACCGGTTAAGATTGGTGAACTGATTATGCTGGACAGGGAACGCTGCATCCAATGCGCGCTGTGTGTGCGCTTCCAGCATCAGATTGTCGATGACCCGGTGATTAATTTTTACCGACGTGGAAGATCACTGGAGATTCGCTCTTATTCCAAACCGGGATTTGATTCGATTTTTTCCGGCAATACAACCGACATCTGCCCGGTTGGGGCTTTAACGACCGTTGATTTTCGCTTTGGCGCCAGACCCTGGGAGATGAGAAGGGTTCCGTCCGTCTGCACACATTGTGCTGTCGGTTGTAATCTCGTTTACAACATTCGCCGTGAAGTGAAAAGCGGCGGAAAACCGGTGATAAAAAGGGTTATGCCGCGGCAGAATGAGAAGGTGAATGAAATTTGGATCTGTGATAAAGGCAGATTTGGGTATCACTTTGCCACCGCAGAAGAAAGACTGACACAACCGTTAGCCCGCAAGGATGGCGAGTTGGTTGCGGTGAGCTGGGAAGAAGCTTACCAGATGGTTGAAGACAAGCTGCGCAAAGAGCAGGTTCGCCTGGTTACACTGGCAGGCGGAAGACTTTCCAATGAGGATCTTTTCAACCTGCAGCAATTGAACCAATCCCAAAACGGAAAAGCAGTTCTTTACAGTCAGATGGCGGGTGGAGACCTTGCCGCGCAGATTGGTGTGGGAAAAGGGACAAACCTTTCCGGGTTGGGTAAAGGGGATGTTGTTCTGGTGGTCAGTTGTGATCTTCACCAGGAAGCGCCGATCTGGTGGCTGCGTGTCAAGCAAGCCGCCGACCGCGGGGCGACCTTGATTGTCGCCAACGCGAGGGAGACAAGGTTGGATAAATATGCCACTCATAAGGTACGCTTTGCTTACGGGCAGGAAGCGGCTACCATCAATGCCTTCATCGAAGGCAAGGGAGAGGGTGTTTCTGAAGCTGCCAAAGCTTTCTCGCAGGCTAAAAACGCGATTGTAATTTATGGCAGTGATGGTCTGGGATTGGAAGGCAGTGATTTGCTCACCAGGGTGTGCGCTAAATTACTGGTGGAGCTGGGATTCTACGGCAAACCAAACAATGGTTTACTGCCAGTATGGGATAAACCCAATTTGCAGGGTGGCTGGGATATGGGCTTTCGCCCGGACCGTAACCTTAAGGTAACGTTAAGGGAAGCGGATATTGCCATTGTTGCCGCAGCGGACCCGGCAGGGGATAACCCGGTGCTGGCGCAGGCTTTAAAAGAAACGGATTTTCTGGTTGTCTTTGAGATGTTTATGACGAAAACAGCAAAAATGGCTGATGTTGTCTTCCCTGTTCAGGCACAGATGGAGCGTGAAGGTACGTTTACGTCCGGTGAACGCTTTGTCCAACGCTTTGGTCTGGTTTTAATTCCTGAGGAAGGCTTGAAGCCGGATTATGTAATTGCAGCGGAGTTGGGCAGGCAACTGGGGCTTTCCACAGAAAGCCGGTCACCCGCTTTGGTGATGAAAAAGATTAATGAAAAAGTTAAAGGATATGAAGCCATCCAATTTGGCGCGCTGGCAATTCCGGAAGAACAATGGCCGCCAGTTAGACGCAGCGATTCGGATTATGCCGGTACCGCTTACGAGAATGAGTATGGGAATGGCATCCAGTTAGCCAGCCTTGCTGAAAAAGGTGAAGCGCTTTCACTGGGGACAATTGTAGTGGTGGAACCTCAGGAAGAGGTAGCTGCTGGCCTAAAAGTTGTGCCGATCACAAAACTATATGATCGGGGATCTCTGCTGCAATACAGCCACCTGCTTGACCAAAGACTGGCGCCTCAGGTATTGATGATGAATCCTCAATTGGCTGATAAATATCAGTTGAAGGATGGGGATCGGATCAGCATTAAAACGGCTGATTTTGAAGGAGAGGGAGAAGTGAGCGTGGATGCAACTGCGCCAGCGGATGTTGCTTTGGTAACCCGCAGCAATGGATTCCCGATTTCTTCTCCGGGCTATGTTCATATTCAACGACTGGTTCCGCAACCAGAAGGTAAAACAGAGGGTTGACCATGATAGATGCAGCGTTAATTTTGGAATGGGTCATCAAAGCACTGATTTTGATTTTGTTCTTAACTGCCGGGTTTGCATATTTAACCCTGTATGAACGCCGCTTGCTCGCGCGCATCCAATCCCGGATTGGACCCAATCGTGCCGGTCCTCAGGGGTTACTTCAGCCGGTTGCAGATGGGATCAAACTGATTTTCAAAGAGGAATTGATCCCTGCCAACGCGGATAAATTGCTTTTTATCCTGGCACCGGTCATCACCGTCATTCCTTCAATGATTGTCCTGGCAGTCATCCCGTGGGGTGAACCCATGACCTTGTTTGGCAGGCAGGTTGATCTTCTTGTTTCTGATGTTAACGTCGCAGTGGTTTATGTGATAGCTGTGACCTCAATTTCCGTGTACGGGATTACACTCGCGGGCTGGTCATCCAATAATAAATATGCCCTGCTGGGCGGGTTACGTGCCACCGCCCAAATGATCAGCTATGAGCTGGCATTGGGTCTGTCAATGATGGGTCCGGTTGTCATTGCCGGGTCTTTGAGTATGATGGATATTGTTCACACCCAGCAGACGAATATCTGGTTTGTGATCCTGCAGCCGGTGGCTTTCATCATTTACTTTTTTGCCAGTATTGCTGAAATTAACCGCGCGCCGTTTGATATGCCGGAGGCAGAACAGGAACTGGTAGCAGGCTACCACGCTGAATATTCCGGTATGAAATTCGCTCTGTTTTTCATGGCGGAGTATATCAAGATGATTGCCATTTCTGTCATTGGCGCGACCATGTTTCTTGGTGGGTTCGACGGTCCATTTGTGGAGCAATTCCCCTGGCTGGGGCCAGTTTATCTGCTGGCAAAAGTGGTTGTATGGCTTGGGATTTTAATTTGGGTTCGGGCAACCTGGCCGCGTCTGCGATATGACCGGCTGATGTCGCTGGGATGGAAAATTCTCTTCCCGCTGGCATTGCTCAATGTCGTTGTCACCGCTGTAGTGGTTGCTTTATTGAATTAGGAGACTGAAACAATGTTAAAAGGTTTATTTACTACACTGAAAATGGCACTGGAAAAACCAGTGACGACTCAGTATCCTGAGCAAAAAAGACCGGTAAAAACACGTTTTAAAGGACGCCACACACTCAAACGATATGATAATGGTCTTGAAAAGTGCATTGGTTGCGCTCTGTGCGCAGCCGCCTGCCCTGCTGATGCTATTTTTGTAGAGGCATCCGCAAACACAGATGAGGAGCGCTACTCCCCCGGTGAACGTTACGCTTCCACTTATGAAATTAATTTGCTGCGTTGTATCTTTTGCGGATTTTGCGAAGATGCCTGCCCAACAGAGGCAATTGTTTTGGGTGATCAATATGAATTGTCCTTCACGGAAAGGCGATCATCCATTTATACGAAAGAAATGTTACTGGAACCGGTGGTTGGAGATATGAAAACTACGCCACAGGTGACAAAACCAGGTGAATTTAACCGTGCCGTTCCGGTTATGCAAAATCCACAGGATTAGGGAGGGATTAATATGCCAGTCATTGGAACCATTTTCTATGTCTTTTTAGCAATCGTAGCGATTGGCACCGCGTTAGGAATGCTGCTGAACCGAAATGCGATCTATTGCGCCCTTTTTCTGGTGTTGAATTTTGCAACCATTGCGGTGCTTTACCTGGCACTGGGTGCGCCATTCATTGCTTTTACCCAAATAACGGTGTACGCCGGTGCGATCATGATTTTGTTCCTCTTTGTGATTGCTTTACTGGGCACGGAAATGCTCAGCGCTGGTGAACCGATCAAGGGTCACCGTCTGCTGGCGATCGGCGCTGCCTTGATTTTTGTTGTCGAACTGGTACTTTTCTTCATCGTTCGCAATCAGGTTACAGGACCGGTTCAGGCGATTGGTTCTGATTTTGGCAGCCCGAAAAACATTGGCGTATTGATGTTCACAGAATATTTACTGCCGGTAGAAATAGTCGCTTTTATTTTATTGTCCGCGACAATTGGCGCGATCATGTTGACCAAACCGGATCGCAAACTGTTTCAAAAAATGACTCGACCACGGGATTAAGCGGGAGGTTTTATGCCACTCAGTTATTTTTTAGGAATCTCCATTGTCATGTTTACGATCGGTGTTTTAGGCGTGTTGCTGCGTCGCAACGCTCTGGTGATTTTAATGTCATTGGAGCTGATGTTTAATTCCGCTAACCTGTTGTTTGTGGCTTATGCCAACTACCACCAGATTCTTACCGGGCAAATCATGGTCTTTTTTGTTATGGCTGTGGCTGCCGCGGAGGTGGGCATCGGCTTGGCGTTGTTGGTGGCAATTTTCCGGGTTAAAAAGAGTATCGATATTGACCAGATGAGCAGCCTGAAGGGCTAACAGGAGACGTCTATGTTGTTTCAAGATGGTTTTATGAACTCAACTTTTTCGCTGGTGCCCCTGGTTTTCCTGCTCCCGCTTCTGGGCATTCTGGTTAACTGGTTAATTGGAAAATATATTGGGGAGAAGGGTATTGGCACTGTTGCCAGCCTGGCAACCGGAGGTTCATTTTTTGTTTCCGTCCTTCTGGCGCTGGCGCTATTGAAGGATCACGCAGGAGCGCAGGTTCCGTTTTTACAGTGGATTTCTATCGGTTCGTTCAACCTGAACTGGGTGTTCCGTGTTGATACGCTCTCGGTTACGATGATGCTGGTGGTTAGCGGCGTAGGTCTTTTGATCCATATTTACTCGATTGGCTATATGCACGAAGATGTACGCCACCAGGGTGATCCAAAACGGTTCAGACGATTTTTCATTTTCCTGAACCTTTTCATCCTGGCGATGATGCTGCTGGTTACCGGTGATAACTTCCTGGTGCTGTTTGTGGGCTGGGAAGGGGTGGGCCTTTGCTCTTATTTGCTGCTCGGGTTCTGGTTTGAAAAAGGTGAGGGCGGCATTGGTAACGCCAAAGCAGCCAAGAAGGCTTTTATCACCAACCGGATCGGTGATTTTGGCTTTTTAATTGCAATTTTTCTTATTTTCTGGAACTTTGGCACTTTGAATTTTGGAGAAGTGTTTGCCATGGTGCCGGCTATCGCGCAATCACAACCAGGTGCCCTGGTGGCGATCACGCTGTTTATGCTGCTGGGTGTTACAGGTAAATCAGCCCAAATCCCTCTTTATGTCTGGTTACCGGACGCGATGGCAGGCCCCACGCCTGTTTCGGCTTTAATTCATGCCGCAACAATGGTGACAGCCGGTGTGTACCTGATGGTGCGCTCGCAGGCATTGTATATAGCAACCCCCGTCGCGCAGCAGGTGGTGGTCTGGATTGGGGCACTCACCGCCCTGCTGGCAGGTTTGATTGCGGTGGCGCAATTTGATATCAAAAAAGTGCTGGCGTACTCCACCATCAGCCAGTTGGGCTTTATGGTTGCCGCGGTAGGACTGGGGGCGGAAATTGCCGCGATGTTCCACCTGGTTACCCACGCTTTCTTCAAAGCTTTATTATTCCTCTCATCCGGTTCTGTCATTCTGGGCATGGAACATGGATTATCGGCTGGCGCACATGGGAACGCGCAGCCCCATGATGACCCGCAGGACATGCGCAACATGGGCGGTCTGCGCAAAAATATGCCGGTTACCTTTGTTGTCTACCTGATCGGGGCGTTGGCGCTGGCAGGTATCGCGCCTTTGTCCGGCTTTTTCTCCAAGGATGAGATTCTGGTGGCTGCCAGCCAGGGCAATAAGGCGGTGTTCTTAATCCTGCTCTTTGCCGCTTTTCTGACCGCTTTTTACATGGGCAGGCAGATTTTCATGGTTTTCTTTGGTGAAGCGCGCACGAACGCCGCAAAGAACGCAAAGGAAAGCAGCCTGTTGGTCACCATTCCGTTGATGATTCTGGCAGTTCTTTCAGTGGCAGGCGGTGCTTTGAACCTGCCCGGGAAGCATACGCTGGAACACTGGCTTTCCAGCACACTTGAGATCAGGCATCCCGCTGAATTTATCTGGTCCATCGCGATTGCTTCCTTCTCGATTGCCATCATCGCAATCCTGCTGGCTTATTTCATTTATGGTAAAAAGCCTCTGGAAAACGCGAAAGCCGTTGACCCGTTGTCGAAATCGTTAGGCGGGGCATTCAATCTAATGAACAAGAAGTTCCTGGTGGATGAGTTCTATCAGGCGGTTGTTTTGAAACCTTACACCAAACTGGCGGACTTTTCTGCCAGAGTGGTTGACCAGGCTGGTATTGACGGCGTGGTCAATGGGATCGGCTCGTTAACCACCTCTTTTTCTGGTTTATTACGAAAATTGCAGACCGGTTTTGCCCGCACATACGCGCTTTCGATTTTTATTGGTGTGGTTGCCATTTTGGTTTATTTATTAACCCGAATTTAGCTGGCTCATTGGTGAAAAAGTATGGATAAATTTCTTTCTGATTTTATGAAGATTGTTTGAGGACAGGTTATGAATCTCGGAATCAACCCATTGCTGCTAATGACCTTATTCCCCCTGCTGGGGGTGTTGGTACTTGTATTTTTGCCGCCTCAACAGAAAAGCGCCCTGCGTTGGACGGCATTAATTACATCGCTGATCACATTCGGTATTTCACTCTGGGTGCTATCCATGTTTGACCCAGGTAAAGTGGATAATCTCTTATACCAGGTTCCCTGGTTCCGGATTGCGGGTGTGCCCGTTCAGATTTTGATGAGTGTAGATGGACTGAGCATCCTGATGGTGTTACTGACCACTTTTCTGGTTCCGATTTCGATATTATCCACCTGGGAGGCTGTTCAGGAGCAGGTGAAGGGATTTATGATTTTCTTCCTGTTGATGGAAGTTGGAATGCTGGGCGTTTTCCTAGCCCTTGACCTGGTTCTATTCTACATTTTCTGGGAATTTACGCTGATCCCGATGTACTTCCTGATTGGTATCTGGGGTGGAAAGAATCGCATTTACGCGGCGGTGAAGTTCTTCCTGTTCACCATGGCTGGCTCGGTGTTGATGCTGCTGGCAATTCTTTTCCTGGGTATGGAAGCCGGGACATTCGCGCAGCCAGAACTGGCAGCCAACCGGGCGTTATTTGCCGGCGCGCAAATGGTGCTCTTCCTTGCCTTCGCGATTGCATTTGCGATCAAAGTACCGGTTTTCCCACTGCACACCTGGTTGCCGGATGCCCATGTGGAAGCGCCAACGGCAGGCTCGGTTATTCTGGCAGCGGTGTTGCTGAAAATGGGTGTTTATGGTTTTATCCGTTTCAATATATCGCTCTTTCCCGAGGCAAGTGTAAAAGCGGCGCCGGTGATTGCCGTTCTGGCCATCATCGGCATTATTTACGGGGCGGCGGTGGCATTCGCGCAGAAGGATGTGAAAAAGCTGGTGGCGTATTCCTCGGTTGCCCACCTGGGTTTTGTGATGCTGGGTATTTTTGCCCTTAATGCACAGGGCATTTCGGGCGGCATTTTGCAAATGGTCAATCACGGCTTGAGCACCGGAGCATTGTTCCTCATGATCGGTATGATTTACGAGCGCAGACATACCCGAGCCATGTCAGAAATGGGTGGTTTATGGAAAGTTATACCCGTATTCTCCGGCATTTTCCTGGTGGTGATGCTCTCCTCGGTTGGTTTACCAGGGCTGAACGGTTTTGTAGGCGAATTCACAATCCTGTTGGGGACTTTCGGTTCGAAAGTTCTCGCCAGCCCATGGTATGGCGGACTGGCAACCAGCGGTGTGGTTTTGGCGGCGGTTTATTTGCTGAAATTGTTTGAAAAAATGTGTTTGGGACCGATCACTCGTGAAGAGAACAAGGTATTGAAAGACCTGAGTGTACGGGAAATTATTGTCATGGCGCCTTTACTGGTGTTTATTTTCTGGTTGGGAATTTACCCGCAACCCTTCCTCAATCTTATCAACCCCGCAGTGGAACAGCTAGTTCAGGTTGTGCAATCGGCTGCTTTTGTCCTGCACTAATGGAGCACATTTATGGCCAATATGATTGATATTTACACGATACTTCCGGTGCTGATTGTCGTAGGTTGGGCTCTGGTTTTGGTGGTGGTCGATTTGTGGATTCCCCGAGGAAGAAAAGGGATCACGGCGCTTCTGTCCGCGTTAGGGTTGGCGGTTGCTTTAGGGTTTGTACTGGCAGCTTCCGGTTCGACAAATCTGGGTTTCGGCCAGATGGTGGTTTTGGATGGCTTCTCGCGTTATTTACAGGTTTTGTTCCTGATAAGCGGCATGGCTGCCATCGCGTTGGCATATGATTACATCCAGCGCATGAACATGAATTATGGTGAATTTTACGCGCTGATGATGTTCAGCATCGCCGGTATGATGTTAATGTCCCAAGCGTACAATATGCTGGTCGTATTCCTCTCCCTGGAGCTTTTATCCATTCCGCTTTACGTGCTGGTTGGCTTTGCCCGCGGAAAGGTGAGCAGTGAGGAAGGTTCTTTAAAATATTTTCTGCTGGGCACATTTGCCTCCGGTTTTGTGCTTTATGGAACCGCGCTGATTTTTGGCGCCACCGGGCACCTGGATTTTGTTGGCATTGTCTCCACGGTTAAAGGTGGAACAGCCAATTCGATTCTGTTCCTGGTTGGGGCGGCGCTGGTTCTGGTTGGTTTCGGGTTCAAGGTCGCCGCGGTGCCTTTCCAGATGTGGACGCCGGATGTTTACCAAGGCGCGCCTACACCGGTGACCGCGTTCATGTCGGTGGCGGTTAAGGCGGCTGGTTTTGCGGCGATCCTCAGGATTTTTATGGTGCTGTTCCCCGGACTGAGCGAGCATTTAACGACCGTCTTCTGGATGCTGGCTGCCCTGACGATGATCGTTGGCAACATTGCCGCGGTGATTCAGAATAACATCAAACGCCTGCTGGCTTACTCGGCGATTGCTCATGCCGGTTATATCCTGATGGCTTTTGTTGGTTACGGCAATGAAGAAATTGCCAGCGCGGCAGTGGCTTCGGCTCTGTTTTACCTGGCGGCTTATGGGCTGGCGAGCTTCGGCGCCTGGTCGTTGGTGATTGTGCTGGAAAAAGAGTATGGCAAAGGGCTGATGATGGAAGACCTTGCCGGAATTGGCAAGCGTTACCCCTGGCTGGGAGTGGCAATGCTTATCTTCATGCTTTCTTTTGCCGGCATTCCGCTGACAATGGGTTTCTGGGGAAAATTCTTCCTCTTCCGCACTGCGATTGACGCCGGCTTCATTGGCTTGGCGATCATCGGTATCCTGACCTCGGTTGCCTCGGTTTACTACTACCTGAAGATTGTGGCGAACATGTTCATGAAACCGGGAGAGCCAGAATTGAAAATTAACCCCTGGGTGTCATTGGTGATTGGCGTTGCCGCAGTTGCCGTGTTATTGCTGGCGTTGGTACCCTGGTCGGTTTTGG
>Ga0123335_1005494_pt1 | contig 15445 bp, 20 predicted proteins | sample BiotimSIPDNA_2_FD_89707 | JGI IMG/M metagenome (GOLD analysis project Ga0123335, IMG submission 89707) | Anaerobic biogas reactor microbial communites from Washington, USA - Biogas_R2 time_0 SIP DNA | ecosystem: Engineered > Bioreactor > Anaerobic > Unclassified | place: Washington, USA... | reverse complement strand
TATAGGGCTGGCTGGGCTGCTGGTTGTCTGCTGGAGAGTGGATGCCAAGTTTAGCTGCTGTCTAGATGGGCTATGCTAGTGCCCGAAAATGCATTGGAAAAAACAGAGTTGAATTCACATACTCAAGCAGCAGAAAAATTAGCGCCAAACCATTCTGCATGGGTTGTTTGTGTTTTTGCTTGAAGCCGCTTTAGATGGCTGGTTTCTTTATATAGAGGGGGGGTAGGTCGCACAGAGCAACAGTTCGCCTTTCAACATGGCTTTATATAAGGGAGGGGGGTCTGCTGTGAGAGACCTCGTCTTTTCCAACATAGCCTGATTCCGCCTTTATATAAGGGGGGCTATAGAAAAAAAATCACAACAGAGACCACTCAAAAGCAAGCACATCTACATGCAGACACTGCCTAAACAGCAAATCAAACCCTGACGAACCTTGACGTTAAATGACTTCTGTTGACTTTTTTTGACGCAACCAGCAACCAAAACAAAGCCAAAACAAAAAACCAACCCAAAACACAAACCCTCAAAACACCTCTTTCTGCACAAACAACCAAGAAGAAAAAAAGAGTTGGAAATGCTTATTATAGAGCCTTGCTTATTGCTGGATACGGAAGGAACAAGTTTGAGTGACGAATTATCAAAATTACCGCCTAACGTTCAAGAAAGACTACTAAGGCTCCAACAGCTACAACAAACCCTGCAGTCCATCCTCGCACAGAAACAGCAGGTTGAAATGGAAAAAAGCGAAGTAGAACAAACCCTCGCTGAACTAGCAAAAACCGCTGACGACGCAGTAATCTACAAGGCAATCGGTTCGCTGCTGGTTAAATCAGAAAAAGCCAAAGTAGACGCAGACTTAACCGAACGCAAAGACCTACTCGCCACACGCAGCACAGTCATCGCCAAGCAGGAAGAACGCATACGCAGCCAAGTTAAAGAAACACAAACTAAACTGCAAGAAGACATAAACCCAGTAACGGGTCAACAGTAACTTTCTTACTTAGGTGAAACATGTTTGGTAGAGCTGGGTTTACCCGAGCTAACTACCGAACAAACAGAAACCTTATGCACAACAGCAGAAAACGCAGCTAAAAAACACATTTTATCTAAAATTACCCCAAAAATGATTGACCAAATAGACATCAGCGTGGAAGCAGAAGGCACAAAACCAGTCAACCTAACAGTCGAAATAAACCTTGTTTTAAACTCAACCGCCAAAAACCTTGACGCAGACACGCTGGTTAAAGAAGCAGTCGCCAAAGCACATTTGGCAAGTGAAAACTTTCTGAGAAAACTAACATGACCCTAAACCAAATAATTGATATCTTAAAAGAGCAAGAAGCAACTTTTGTTTTACTACTTTGTCACCGTAGCGCTGACGCTGACGCGGTTTGTTCAGCATACGCGTTTCAAGGCTTACTGAAAAGGTGTCTGCCCGATGTAGTGGTTGAAATTGGAACACCACAGGGAATCAACAAGCCAGTTAAGCTGCTTCTTGAACACATGCCCATAACGGTAAACCAGAAACCAAACATTGAATCAGCAAACGTCATAATCCTGCTAGACACCAACACTATTGAGCAGCTTGACGAAGTCGTCGACCGCCTAAAGCAAACCACTGCGCCACTGATAATAATCGATCATCACACGCCAAACCCAGACACTGAAAAACTCTGCAAGCTCTGCATAATAAACGAGGAAGCAGCAGCCACATGCGAAATAATCTACGGCATGTACAAGCAAGCAAACATCCAGCCCAACCTCAACGAGGCACAAGCATTATTCACGGGCATAGCGTTTGACACACGCCACTTTGCATTAGCTGACTCGGACGTTTTCAGAATCATAGCCGACCTCGTAAACGCTGGTGTAGACGCTCAGGAAATGCTGGCGCTTTTCTCCAACCCAATCGACAATTCAGAACGCCTAGCTAAACTTAAAGCGTGCAAACGAGCAAAAATCACCAGAATAGGCCAATGGATAATCACAACGTCTCACGTTAGCGCTTATGAAGCCTCCGCGGCAAAATCCCTTGTAGATTTAGGCGCTCACATGGCAGCCGTCGCAGGCAAAAAAGAAGACACCCTAAAAGTCAGCTTGCGCTGTAACCGCGACTTCACACAGAAAACAGGCGTTCACTTAGGAAAAGACCTTGCCATGCCTCTTGGAGAGCAACTTCAAGGCGTCGGCGGAGGACACGCGATGGCTGCAGGAGTCAACGCAAAAGGTGAGATAGATGAAGCCTTAAAGCTGTGCCTTAATCTTTTGAAGGCTAAAATACGCGATAATGCGTAGCTACGCTTAAATGAAGCGTATTCTATGCTTTGACTAAGCAGGCACAATACGATGGCGATAATTGAAATAAGCAATCTCTCGTATACGTATCCTGGAGCTTCAAAGCCGTCTGTAAACGATGTTTCCCTTAAAATTGAGAAGGGAGAATTCGTGCTTATCACTGGCCCAAGCGGTTGCGGAAAAACTACCCTGTGCCGCTGCTTCAACGGCTTGGTGCCCCACTTTTATCAGGGCGAATTGAAAGGTCAAGTTACCGTGGCAGGAAAAGACATAAGCAACAGCCAAACCTTCGATTTGGCAAAACACGTGGGCTTAGTTTTTCAAAACCCCGAAAACCAACTGTTTGCGTTATCAGTAGAGAAAGATGTGGCTTTCGGTCTTGAAAACCTTGGGGTGCCCCGAGAAGAAATGCGTAAACGCGTGGATTGGGCTCTCAACCTCTGTGGCATTTACGCCTTGCGCGAGCGGTCTCCGCATGAAGTCTCAGGCGGTCAGCAGCAGCGTGTAGCAATTGCCTCCGTGCTTGCCATGCAGCCAGAAATAATCGTACTTGACGAGCCAACATCATTTCTTGACCCCTTAAGTGCGGAGAAAATCTTTGAAGTTATCTACGAATTAAACAAGAAGCAAGGTATCACCGTTATACTTGTAGAGCACAGGCTAGATTTAACCGCCAAGTACACTGACCACCTCATCGTTATGGATGAAGGCAAAATCCATCTTGAAGGCAACCCCCGTGACATCCTGTATTCAGATGAGACAAAGCTTATCGGCGTTGGAATTCCCAAAGCGACGCTTCTATACAAGATGCTAAAGAAAGACGGTTTAAAAATAGGCGGCAAAACACCGCTGGCTTCAGACGAGTTAGCTGAAGAATTGCTGGAGGCTTTCGGCAAGCAATGATTGTTGTTGAAGACCTCCATTTCTCATACCCAAACAACGTTGAAGCCCTAAAAGGCATTTCACTAACGATTAAAGATGGCGAATTCATAGCTATCATGGGACAAAACGGCGCTGGAAAAACCACTTTCATCAAGCACTTCAACGGGTTACTAAAGCCAGCATCAGGCACCGTCCGCGTGGATGGCGAGGAAACAGTGAAAACCAGCGTGGCAGCACTTGCCCGCAATGTAGGATTTGTTTTTCAGAATCCTGACAATCAACTTTTCAGCGAGACAGTCGAGGAAGAAATCGGTTTCGCATTGAAAAATTTTGGGTATGACAAAGAAACTATTGAGAAGCGGATTACTTGGGCGTTAAACCTGCTTTCGCTTGAGCAGTACCGTAAAACATCGCCTTTTCTGCTTAGCGGTGGAGAACGTAAACGAGTAGCTTTAGCTTCAGTTCTGGCTTGGGACCCCCAGACGCTGATTTTAGATGAACCCACTATCGGGCAAGACCACGACCAGAAAGAGAAGCTTCGCCAGTTTATTATGCAGTTGCAGACGCAGAAGAAGACGGTTGTTATTGTTACCCATGATGTAGAGTTTGTTGCTGAATGCAACCCGCGTGTACTGCTTATGCGTGAGGGCAAAATAGTTGCTGACGGCATAGCCAAGAACATCTTGACGAATCCGCAGTTGCTTTCAGAATCGTCGATTGTTTTGCCCCAGATAGCTCAGGTTTTCACCAAGTTATCCTCACTGGGTTTACCTAAAGACGTCATCGACATTTACGAAGCCAAAGAAGTGTTGCTGAGAAAAGCAAAGGAGAGTCACGTCAAATGAGCGTTTTTGACGGCTTAAAATTCCGCAAAGTTTACTCTCCAATACACAATTTAGACCCAAGAATCAAATTCATCTACGTCATAGCCATCTTCATCGCCGCCATCCTGTTTTCACAAATTATTCCGCTTCTTCTGCTTTTCATTTTGCAAATTCCATTTGTACTGCTTGCTAAGGTTCAAAAGCAATGGCTTCGCTCCTTGCGAGGCGCAGCTTTCCTAGCCACCTTCATCTTTGTAATCAATATACTCTCAACCTACTTTACTTCAAACTTTAGCTTGACAGCGTTAAACATTGAAAACGCCGCTTCCATGACGCTTCGCTTTGTTGTGCTGGTAGAATCGTTTTCAGTGTTTTTCCTCACAACCTCACCTGACCATCTGGGGTTAGCTTTAGAGCAGACCCGTGTGCCATACGAGTTCGCGTTTGCCTTCACCACTGCTGTGCGGTTTGTGCCAGTTCTAGCTGAGGAAGCGCAGACAATTATGGATGCCCAGAAAGCTCGGGGTTTAGAGTTGGAGAAGGGCAGTTTGCTTAAGCGGATAAGAAATTACATTCCAGTGCTTATCCCCTTGATTGTCAGCGCGATTCGTCGCAGTTTAGAGTTGGCGGAAGCTATGGAGTCGCGTGCTTGGGGTGCCACTAAGAAGCGTACAAACCTGTATCTGCTTAAGCTGCATAGGGGCGATGTGGTTTTGATAGCGGTAACTGCTACGGTTTTGGCGGTGGCGCTTTACGCTTTGTTGTTTGTGCCTATTCCGCCAATAAGCAGTTTCTTCTAAAGCTGTTTATGTTAGTTGTTTTTGAGTAGCCCCCTTTGCACAACAACTTCTAAGAGTTTGGGCATTGCACAGTGCTTTTATGTCTTTTAGTAGAAGTGTTTGCAGTTTAGTTGTGACTCTAAGCCTTAGAGTTTATTCTCTAACTGTTAGGGCTATTACAAACTGCGGACTCTACAGCTAAACAGTGAAACTATTTGAATACAGCAGCTAACACAAGGACGATAGTCTTAATTCTGGTAGTGTCCCTCATCTGCTTCTTTGCCATCGCCTACTCGCGTGGTATGCTTGACGGGGTAAACATGTGGGTTAACACTTGGGCAACAAGCATACAAGCGGAAAAATTCACGGACGCTGCCAACCTTATCTCGTTCTCGTTTGATACCACAGTTTTGCTAGCTATAACTGTTCCAATCACAGGCTTAATGGTTTACAAAAGACACACTGAAAATGGTCTTCTGCTTTTGGGAGCGATGGGCGGCAATGCGCTTTTGCTCAGTGTCAGCAAAACAATTGTTGCTTCACCTAGACCTTTAAATGGTCTCATGCTTGAGCAAGGCAACTCGTTTCCCAGCGGTCATGTGACAAGCACCATCGTGTTTTTTGGTATGCTAGCTTTTTTCGCCATACAAAACCGTAAAACCATCAGCAAGTTATGCTTGGCAGCCATCACTCCAGTTTTAGCGGTTATTGTGGCTTTTGACAGATTATACCTAAACGTGCACTGGCTAAGTGACGTCTTAGCCGCGCCGTTTCTAGCGCTGTTTGTGCTTGCCACCTCGATACTGGTTATTCAGCACCTAAAGGGCAGATACGACCGTATGAAAAACGTGCCTCAAGGCAACGCAAAATAAAACTCGGGAGCGCAGGCAATGGTGCCGTTAATTGAGATGCTGATAGTTTTTTCAACTGCTTTCGGGTTTGGCTTAATACCCTTTGCTGGACCCTCGACGCTGTTTATTGCGTCTAATGCAGCGGTGATTTTAGGGGTAACTGATGTGCCGTCATTGGTTTTTATCGGTTTTCTAGTGGCAATTGGTTCAGCATTGGCTAAAAGCGTTCATTACCTAACAACTTTTATAATAAGCAAGCATCTAAGCCAAGAAAGACAACAACGCCTAAATGCAGACGCCAAGGTCGTTAACCGCTGGGCTTTCCTGCTTCTGTTCGCCGTTGCCACAACACCCATCCCTGATGACCCAATCGTTATCCCTCTTGGTTTAACCAAGTACAGTCCAAGCAAATTCTTCATTGCATACTTTTTTGGAAAATTAATTATTACGCTCACTGGCGCGTTCATGGGCAGCTGGACAGGACAAAGGTTTGCAGAATGGTTAACTCCTGAAGGAGCAATTGCAGTTTCCATTGTGTTAACTATAATTACCACCGTTGTTTTGCTGAAGGTCGATTTAGGTAAATTAGCGGAAAAAATTAGTCGGAGGCTTAAAGCTTGAATTTATCGTCCAAACGCATCCGTGTCCTGTTGGTGCCTATTCAGGCAGCAGTCAGCATTGCTATTTTGTATCTGTTGTTTCGAAACGTTGACTTGGCGCAAGCGCAAAACATCCTTGCCGTAACAAACATACCCATTCTGCTAGTGTCAATTGCGTTCTTTATCCTTTCATCCTTTGCCATCGGATTCGCCCTCCAAGGCGCCCTTAAAACCATGAACGCTGCACCACCATTCAAATACACGATGCTCGCAAACTTTGGCGGTCAACTCTTAAGCGACGTTACGCCAGCCAAATCAGGATACTTCGCTACACCCGTGCTTCTTAACCAGCTTAAAGCTGTGCCTATCGAGAAAGGCTTAATGAGCGTTATGGCAGTTGGAGCAGGCAACTTTTTCGTTAAAGCCAGCTTTTCAGCAATAGCCCTAATCTATTTCCTATACAAGATACCCAGTACAATCATTGATGCAACTATGACTAACGCTTTGCTAGCAGGCATAGTGATTCTTCTAATCTGCGGTGTGGGCTTGACAATACTGGTTTGGACTAACTATTTTTCAGGTTTACTTCTGAAACTGTGCAAGCTGCCTCTAATTGGGGTAGTAATTCGGAAGCTTCAGGAAATCCGTTCAATGTTTAGCAATGACAAGGCAGCCCTGCGTAGCTCGATTAAAATAATTGTTGCCTCCGTGTTAGTCTCCATAGTTTGCAGCGGCATATCCCTGTTTCTCTTAGCTCAAGCCATCGGAATGACCGAACCCACACTCATAGACCTGATGTTTATGGGGCCATTAACCGCCGCCTTCATGTACGTGCCCATAACCTTTGCTGGACTTGGATTGCAAGAAGCCGCCTACGTGTTCCTTTTAACAGGCATAAGCTCCTCGCCCACTACGATTCTTCCCTTTGCCGTAACCTTTGCATTACTTGTGCGTTTGATTGCCGTCACAACTGACCTTATCGGGTTGCCTCCAGTGCTTAAAACAAGTTCAGGCTTGGTAAACAAAATACAACACAGGTTTTCACGAAAACCCCATTCAAGCGAGGACGAACCAAGCAAACATGGGCTGGAGGAAAAAACTGCAAGAGGTGAAAAGTATGGATAAAATGGTTCTGTTAAAGTACGCCGCTGTTTTTACCTTAATCGCTTTTGTCTCTTTTATTGTGTTGGGGTTAGTTTTTGAAGTTAAAGTGCTTACAGTTTTAGGTTTGCTGTTGTTTGCTGCTGACGTTGGGTTATTAACGTACTATCTTGTGTCAACGCAGACCTAGACGGTTAATGTTCGTTTAGAATCAGAGTGATTTTTATTTTCTGTTTAGGGTTTGCTAGTTTCTTTATTAGTTCTCGGGGTAAGTCGTTTGAGGCTTTGTCTGCGTGGATTGCAAGGGTTCGGTCTGAGGTGAAATCGCTTTTTCTAACGACTATGTCTGCTGTGTGCGTTAGGGTTAGTTTGGGTGAGCCTTCTGCGTGGATTTGCTCAACAGTGCCGTCAACCTCAATTAATATTGTTAATTTAGCCCTTGGGTTTCTCAAGCCATCCTTGAATTCTGGGCTTAAATCCACAACAGCCTTGTCAGCCCCAACAGCAACGATGCAGTCACCCTGCTTTGATAGGTCGGTATCTTTTGTAATCATCAACGTTGTCGGATGGATAGCCAGCATGTTCTGATGCCCAAAAGCAACGATAACCTCTTTTTGACTCTTGGCGTTCACTTACTCGCTAACCTCAATCGAGTCTACTTTGCCGTCGCCGTCTAAATCGAAGCCTTGAACCACAACCGCAAAAGTGTCTTTGCCGTCAAACCGCTGCAGGGTTTTCTTCCAAAAATTCGTCAAAGCCAACACACACGCCTTGGTGCCAACTGCCTTGTTTCCCGCGATAACAATGATTCTTTTTGTGCTGTCCCATGGGTTAACGATTTTAGCGATTAAGCCTGCAACGTCAGAAGTGTAGATTCGCCCAGTCTTTTTTGAGGATAAGCCGCCAAGCAAAAAGCCCTGCTCGGACGATTGCATAATGAATTTGATGGGCAAATACTCGTTAATTTCTTGCGTCAACAGGTTTGTGCCTGATCCACCGACGAGAATCAGGTTGTTTTTTTCTTCTTTTTCCACTTTAACGTCAACGTCAAGTTTTACGGCAAACTCCGAGGGCATCTTGGCAAACTGTCCCATAAACAGCGCCAAATGAGCCGCGTAATGGCCATCTCGGGCGCTTGTTTTGAAGGGTCCATGAGGGGAAGGGCTGCCAACAATGATTTTTCCATCAAATACTCCGTTAACAATGAATTCTTGGAAAAACTTTTGCAGTGGCTCGTCTATGCTCAGGGTGCAAATGTTTTGGATGAGTCTGTAGCCAAGGGGGAATTCTATGCCGAATGCTGGGGACACGGTTTTGTAGTATTTGGCGATTGCGCCTTTCTTTTTTTCTTCCCGTTGCACCACGATGACGCCTGCCTTAACAAGTTTTCTAATGTGGTAGTACACTTTTTGTTCATGCATGCCTAGTTGACGAGCGATTTCTAAGGGGTACATTTCCTTTTTTGAGAGCATGCTGAGGATTTTCCAGCTTAAGCTGCCCAGTATCATTTTGAGTTGTTGGGCGTTTTTGATTATGCTGATTTCTTTGACTTCTTGTGTGTTGCCGTTTTCTTGCAGTAGCAGTTTTTTGTCCATTGTAGGTCTAGAAGCGTATTCGTGTACGGTACTATAAAAAATTTCTTTTTAATAGTTGAAAAATTGCCTGCCCTAACGCTTAGCATGTTTACGCATGCATGTCAAAAAAGCTACAAACACTTAAAAATAATTTTTTAACGGTGACAGTAAAATCTTAAAAATCTTAATTAGCAATTCACAGTCTTCATTAACCAAAAGTTAAGCGATAATAAGAAGGACTAAAAAATGTGTGGAATCTTTGGTTGCATTCTAAACGGTGCAAATGCTGCATCACTAATCCATTCATCACTCAAACGGCTGGAATACAGAGGCTATGACTCAGTAGGCATAGCAACAATCTCTGACGGCAAAATTTTCCTGAAAAAGGATCAGGGCAAAATCGATGAAGTCGACAAAATCTTAAACCTCTCCGACATGCCAGGCAACTTGGGCATAGGTCACACACGATGGGCAACTCATGGTGCACCATTAAAAGTTAACTCTCACCCACACACCGACTGCACTGGAGAAATCGTCGTCGTCCACAACGGCATCATTGAAAACTTCAGCGAGTTAAAACTCGAACTCCAAAACCTCGGTCACAATTTTGTATCCAAAACAGACACTGAAGTTATTCCACACTTAATTGAAGAGATATGGAAAAACAACCCTAAACTGGGCTTAACTGAAGCCGTGCAAGAGGCACTTAAACGCTTAGACGGTTCATTCGCGCTTGCAGTAATCTCAAGCCGTGAACCCGACAAAATTGTTTGTGCTAGAAACGAAAGCCCACTAGTTTTAGGCGTTAACAGTCACGGCGTTTTCTGTGCTTCAGACATCCCAGCATTTCTTCCCGTCACGAACAAGGCTGTCATGATAAACAATGGTGAAATTGTTGTTTTGTCAGCTAAAGGTTACGAGATTCGAAGGCTTCAAGATGGCAGTGTAATTCAACGTGAACCAGTCACTATTGAATGGACTGCTGAAATGGCTGTTAAACAAGGCTATCCCCACTTTATGATTAAAGAAATCCATGAGCAGCCTGAAACGCTTCGCAACACGTTGCGTATGCAGGAGCATTATTTGGATTTGCTCTCAACTTTCCTTGACCGTGCTAACGAGGTGTTTCTTGTAGCGTGTGGAACAAGCTACCACGCCTGCCTTGCCGCTTCGTACATGTTCTCTAAACTAGCGTTTCTTCCAACTTACCCAGTGTACGCTTCAGAATTTCTAGAGCAGCATGGCAAATCAGTTAACATCGACAGCACCATCCTAGCAGTTAGTCAATCAGGCGAAACCGCCGACACCATAGCCGCCGTAACCTGCGCTCAACAACGAGCCGCAACCATCCTAAGCCTAACCAACGTCATCGGCTCCACCCTCACACGCATCTCCCGAGTCTACATTGGCACACAGGCGGGTCCAGAAATTGGCGTTGCAGCCACCAAAACCTTCACGTCTCAGCTTTCCGTGCTGGCACAGCTTGCACTGCGGTTGGCTAAGAAGCGGGGCAAGGTTTCTCAAGACGAGATTGATACGCTTGAAGAACGACTCGATAAACTACCGGAAATTGTAGATACGATTGTTAAGACGCAAGAAGAAAAAGTTAAACAAATAGCCCAAAAATACGCTGCCTCTAAAGTGTTCTTTTTCTTGGGAAGAGGCATAAGCACTGCCACAGCGTACGAAGGCAGACTTAAACTCATGGAGATCGCTTACATTCCATCCATCGCGTTTCCCGCTGGCGAGAGCAAACATGGCCCAATTAGCCTAATAGAAAACGGTTTTCCAGTAGTGTTTGTTTGCCCCAAAGATGACACTCACAAAACCGTAATCGGCAACATCATGGAGATGAAAGCTCGCGGCGCATCCATAATCGCTGTAGTTGAAGAAGGCGACCAAGAAATCAAAGCTTTAGCCGACGACTATATTGAAGTTCCCAAAGGTATCCCCAGCGTACTCTCACCGATTCCCTTTGCTATTCCCCTGCAGCTCTTAGCATATTATGTCTCGTTAGCGCATAGTCACGACCCAGATATGCCACGTAACCTTGCCAAATCAGTTACTGTAAAGTAACCACAGCCACTCCATACTTTTACTACTTCTTTTTAATCCGCATCTGTTAAAAGCAGAAGACACTGTACCTAATATGGGGTGGCAAGGTGCAGAAGGCGGATTGGGATAAGCTTATCGATAACTTGGAAAAACAGGGCATACTTCGAAGCCCCAAAGTAGCCTTAGCAATGCGTACGGTTCCACGCTCAAAATTTTTGCCATCTGAGTTGCAATCCTACAGCGCCCAAGATACGCCCTTATCAATTGGGCTTGGGCAGACGGTTTCAGCGCCCCACATGGTTTCTATAATGAATGAAGCGTTGCAGTTGGCTGTGGGGCATAAAGTGCTTGAGGTTGGGGCAGGCTGCGGTTGGCACGCGGCTACGATAGCTGAACTTGTCACCCCAAAAGATGAGCCAAGAAGCGAATGGGGGCACGTTTACACAACCGAAATCATACCCGTCTTGGCAGACCAAGCTAAAAAAAACATCAGAAACGCTGGCTACGGCGACAGAGTAACCATCATTAACACTGACGGCTCCCAAGGTTACCCAGAAAAGGCGCCTTATGACCGCGTCGTCGTTACTGCGGCAGCGCCCGAGGTTCCACAGCCGCTTCTGGATCAGCTTAAAATTGGCGGTTTAATGGTTATTCCAGTTGGCAAAGCGGAGTTATTTCAAAACCTGCTGCGTGTAACTAAAGAGGCTGATGGAGGGGCAAAGAGGGAAAATCTTGGCGGCGTCGCTTTTGTGCCCTTGACTGGCGAGTTTGGGGTAAAACCTTGAGGTTTAGCCGAACCATTGTTCAAGTGAGGTTTTGCCTTTCTGTTTCTTGCTGCCAGCGGTCATTTTTTCAAGCGATTTTTTGATGCGTTCCTCAGAGAACTCTTTCTGCAAGCATAAAAAGTCGATGATACCTTGCTCGTTAGGCGTTTTCCACTCTAACCTGTAGTTGTCAGTCACTTTGGGATGCAGAAAGATTTCTCTTATCTGACTGGGCTCCACGGGGAAAGTGGCATTTTTAATGTGTGGCAATGCTGCTTCGAGGGTGCCGTGTTCCTTGATAAGTTTAAGGGCAGTTTTTGGTCCGAGACCTTTTATGCCGTCAGGGTTAAAATCGGTGCCAATCAAAATGCCAACGTCAATTAGCTGTTCATAAGTGATACCGCAGCAACCCAACGTTTTAGCCAACTCAACCACTTCAGGCACAATGTCAACGTATATGCCTTTGCTTGGCAGTTTGCGCCGACCCGAAATTGTTACGTTCCGCAGCAGTTTGGGGGCGCCAAAAAGCAAGCTGTCATAGTCTTGGCTTGCACAGTAATCTGCGTCGCCACGTTTAGTCATGTGTGCAGCTTGCGCTTCGCCTTCGCTTGGCGCCTGAATCCATGGTAACCCCATCAAATCCAGCAGTTTTTGGCTGTCGTTTAGCATGTAGTCTTTCATGCTTGTGGCGGCTTGAGCGTACATGCGCATTTTGGCAGTATCACCGCTTGCAGCTGCTTTCTCGTAGCTTGCCACGGCTTGCACCTTAACCTGTTTGCGTCGCTCAATCTCCGTCGCTTTTAGGGCTGGGGATTCGCCGTCGAAAACGTAGATTGGCTTTAGCCCCATTTCGATTAGGTTGCTGGTGCGGTAGAATAAGCCGCTTAGGTGGCTGGTGATTTTTCCTGTACTATCTTTGAGCGGGGTGCCGTCGGGTTGGCGGATTATGCTGAGGAACTGGTAGATGGCGTTGTAGGCGTCTATGGCGATTATTTTGCCTGATAGGTCTTCGAGTTTGACTTGGGTTTTGGGTATGAGGTCTTTGAAGTTTACGCCCAAAATGACACCACAAGTTAATGATAGGCTTTAATCTTTCTTAAGAGTTTTACGAAATGCTGAAAGTATAAATCTCGGTTATACATATGTATTACTTGAGGTTATACTTTGATTGAGGAAGAGATGAAGGTCGGCCCCAAGGGACAAGTGGTAATTCCACGGGCAATGCGTAAAGCCTTAAAAATAGAGCCGGGCACGAAGGTTCTATTCAAACTGGAAGACGATAAATTAATTTTGAAAAAGCCTGCGTTTGATGCTGTGGCTGTCTTTCAACGAGTCGCTAAGAGCGGCAAATCAGTCTCCATAATTAATCCTCATGCATACGAAGAAGAACTTGAAGAGAGAACTCGACGTGCTCTATCTGGACGCTAACATCCTAATTTTCGCTGCTTTAAACACTGAAGAAATTGGAGAAAAAGCAGTGGCTCTGCTTAGTAATATTCAAAACGGTGATGAGCAAGCAGTCACTTCTGCATTGACTTTTGACGAAGTATTTTGGGAGGTAAAACGCAATAGAGGGCTGGAAAAAGCAATAGAAACTGCGGAAGCAATGCTGAATTTCCCTAATCTAACAATTGTTGCTGCTGATAGAGAAGTTGTTTCTTCGGCTTTGGGAATCATTAGAAAATATCATTTGGCGCCGCGAGATGCGATTCATGCAGCAACAGCTTTAGCTGAAAAAGCGGATTTTATAGTTTCAAATGATAATCATTTTGACAAAATGAAGGAATTGAAAAGAAAGTCTTTATGATTGTTTGATAAATGGAAGATTTCTTCAAACTATTAGTTTGCCTTTTTTCCAGTAGTAAACAAACAAGTCTTTAGCCCAATCGTGAAATGCAGGGTCTTCTCCGAAAAAGCTGGCGTAATCAACTTTTCCCCCAATCAGGCGGAAGCATACGGCTGCCTGCTTTTCGGTGACTGCCATAATTAAGGGGGTATCAGATAGCGTGCGGTTTTCAATGTTCGCATGCTTTGAGGGCGGTTGTGGCGATAGGATTTTGTATTCTGCGCCTTTTGGGACAGCTTTTGCTATGGCGTCGAAAGATTGCATTAGCGGTTCAGGCGAGATTCCCCACATGTACTGTTTTGACTCTCCAATCATATTGGAGATTTTTGTGGTGCTTTCAACCATGCCTAAAAGCAGTTGAGCGCCTGAAAGCGCATCCAGCCTCATTACGAATTGGTGTGGTAGCTGCCTGATGTCGTGTGCTGCAAAAAAGTCCTTATTTTTTAGTAGAAAGCTCAGCGGAGCGGTTAGTTCTAAAATGAGCCTGCCGTATTCGGTGACGGCGTAAGTGCCTTCGGGTTGTTTCTCGACTAGTCCAGCCTCGGTTAAGCGTTGCAGTTGCCGAAACGTTTCAGTTGTGGTTAAGTCGAGTTTACGTGCGAGGTCATTCATTTTCCAGTTTTTCTCAGTTAACTCTCGTAGAATGTCGAATCTGCTTTCGCTTGCCAATTCATAGAACAGTTTCTCAATACCCTCTTGCTTCTCCACACTTCATCACCGTTGTTAAAGCATTCACACTGTTGTAAACCATTGCACAAAGTAGACAAATAAAGGTAATCGCTTTCACCGCCCTAATAGACTTTAGAGGAACAAAAAATGGAACCTGAAACAGAACAAAAAGAACGGTTCTTCTCTGTGGAACTCAAATCAAAAGCTGACCTAAAAAACATAAACTTGACAAACAGTTCGCACGAAAGCGTCCTAGTCGAGGGCACAATAGGCGAGCTCGTGCAGGCCGCTTTTATGGAAGGCGTCATTTTGGAGGTTGTCGGCAAAAGAGGAACTCTTCGAATTAACCTGAAGGCAAACGAGTTATTGATGCCTAAAAAAGAGTTGCTGGAGGTGAAATGATGCCGATAACAGCGCTCCATATTGTTGTTTACGCGGTGATTGTCATATTAATTATCGCTGCAGTAAAGACGGCGCTTCCTGAAGCAAAAGCAAGCAAACCCTGCATGTTAGGCTATAAGGCACTGTGTTCTTTCACGCCAATTAGCACTATAATTTTGATAGCTGCTGCCATTGCCGTGTTCTTTTTAACAAGGCAAATGCTTACCTAATGAAACAGGAAGTCAACTCAGCTCTTCTTTGCTGATTTCTGTATTGGTCTTTTTTTAAGGCGTGATGTTGCTTCCAGCTTGCGTGGCTTTATCTACGGCAGAACCGTCTTGATAAGAGAACTTGAATCCTTCAAGAAATGTGCCGTTTACAGCCTGCATCTGTTGCGTTAACGTATTGTTGATTTCGCCTGTTTCTCCCCCGCCACATACGATAACGACTGTGTTGGTTCCGTTTAAGCTGTCTGTTCTGTTTAGGTAATTAACTATTGCTGTTCCAGGCCATATACCGTACATTGGGTAGGCAAGAGTAAGCAGGCTATATTTTGATGTGTCAGTTGGCGTTTGGGAACTGGCAGTAGTAACTTCTACCCTCCACCCACTTGATGCGAGACCCTGAGCGAAAGCGTAGGTGACATCCTTGGGAAAACTGCTGAAACCCGGTTGATATACAACTAGCGCTGTTTTGCCGCCCTCTTCATTGATTACATCTATTCCGCTTGCAACTTCCCTGTTGATCGCTCCAGAAATCAGTAAGCCAGCAAATACTCCGAAAGCAACCAATGCTAAAACCGCAATTAAGATTAGTAAAAGAAGG
>Ga0123335_1005491_pt1 | contig 15448 bp, 6 predicted proteins | sample BiotimSIPDNA_2_FD_89707 | JGI IMG/M metagenome (GOLD analysis project Ga0123335, IMG submission 89707) | Anaerobic biogas reactor microbial communites from Washington, USA - Biogas_R2 time_0 SIP DNA | ecosystem: Engineered > Bioreactor > Anaerobic > Unclassified | place: Washington, USA... | reverse complement strand
GTGAGGAACGGCATCCTGGTCGACCTCTTCTTCAAGTTTCCCGTCGCCCTCGCCGGCAGCCTGTTCTTCACGTCCCTCTGGAGGTTCGCCATCGAGCCTGCCGGCAATTGCCTGTTCGACCGCCTGGAGGCCAAAAGGAAGGCCAGGGCCGAAAAGAAGCCAAAGCCCAAAAAGGGCGGGCGCCCGGCACCAGCCGGCTGATCCGAAAAATCCAATTTGATACGGCGTCGCCGGCCGGCGGAACCCGGAATTTTTGAGAAGCCTTCCCTCGCCGATGCTTCGTCGTGCCCGGATTCCACAGTTCTCCTCAAAATCATCTCCTTGAGACTTGGAGGGCAAGGGTTGCGGAGTCTTTTTTTGTCGCGGAGGAACTCGAAGGAGTCCTTTTCCCGCAAAAACAAAGCAAAACACCCTTCCTTCGCCTTCGGCTCAGGAAGAGGCACCTGGGATGCCATTTGAAGTGCTTTCGACGTTATTAAGAAGTCGGAACAATATCTTAGGTACAAAAATGGCACCCAAGGTGGTCTTCTTGAATACATTCAGCTCTGACAGAGGCCTGGGGTGGTCTCATGAGCAGTGTCTTTGTTCTTGAAAAGCGCCTTGATGGATCATGGGGTGCGTTTGGTTCTGGCATGTGCACCCCGGGTGGTCTCAGGTGTTCCCTTGGTTCATGCAGAGGCATCCAGGGTGGTCTCCTTGAAAGCCTTCGGTTTGGCAGAAGCACCCGGTGGTCTCATTGAATACCTGCAGTTCTGGCTGGAGCACCCTGGGTGTCCTCTTAAGTGTTTTCAGCACAGAGAAGGAGGCAAGACAGTATCTCAAGTGCAGAAAGGCATCTAGGGTGGTCTCCTTGAGGCCTGCGGTTTGACAGAGACACCCCGGGTGGTCTCAGGTGTTCCCTTGGTTCATGCAGAGGCATCTAGGGTGGTCTCCTTGAAGGCCTTCGGTTTGGCAGAAGCACCCCGGGTGGTCTCAGGTGTTCCCTTGGTTCATGCAGAGGCACCCCGGGTGGTCTTTTAAGTGCCGTTTGTCTATTGAATACGTGAGAGTCTTGAGGTTGGCACCCCGGGTGGTCTCCTTGAAGGCCTTCGGTTTGTCAGAAGCACCCCGGGTGGTCTCCTTGAAGGCCTTCGGTTTTGCAGAAGCACCCCGGGTGGTCTCAGGTGTTCCCTTGGTTCATGCAGAGGCATCCAGGGTGGTCTCCTTGAAGGCCTTCGGTTTTGCAGAGGCACCCCGGGTGGTCTTTGGTACGCGTTTGATGTGGCGAAGGCCGTAAATTCGCTAGCCTAGCAATTTAACCCTGCGCAGGGAAAGAATTGTTTTGTCCTCACTATTCTAAGGCCGTATCGAACCCAGACCATCGCTGGTTTTTTCTTTTGATCGCCAGCTCAAGGATGTCTTGCTTTCCAAAAACAACGCATGTTTTCTTGGTTCTTGTGATGCCGGTATAGATTAGTTCCCGGGTAAGAACAGGATTGTCCTGGTTTGGCAGAACCATCAGGACATTGTCATAATCCGAGCCTTGAGACTTATGAATTGTCATTGCGAAGGCGCACTCGTGTGGCGGCAACGAAGAGGGCGTAAAGCTACGGTACTTTCCCTTTTCCTCATCCGGGAAATGGATCTTCCCATCGAAGACTATGCCGATATCTCCATTTCTTAGCCCGATTGCATAGTCGTTTTTCGTGACGATGACAGGCACACCGTCGGTCTTGTCAACGTCTTTCATGTTCAGCAACTCGCACATCAGCTTGTTCATGTTCTCGACCCCGAAAACCCCATCCCTGGTGGCGCATAGAATCTTGAAGGATTCAGCCAAGGCAAATGCATCCTCTATGGTTTCAACGTCTTTCCATTTGGACAGTCCGAGCTTTTCAAGCAGTTCTCCGAGCAATGTCTTCAGGGTTGCAGCCGCAGTTTTTCGGTTTGCATCGGGGATGGCTATCGCCTTGAATTCGTCTGGGGCATCAGGTTTGTACAGCGACTCAAGTTCCAGGGCTTCTGGGTCGGTGATGATTTTAGTCACGAATTCGCAGAGCGGTTCGTTTTTATTGGAGCGATGGTTTTCGAGGAGGATTGTAACGGGCAGGTTTTCGGTTTTGAGCTTGCACAGGTCGGCAAGCACGGCTCCTGCCTCAATGGAAGCCAATTGGTTTTGGTCTCCCAGCAGGATTACCCGTGCGTCTTTTGGGAGGGCGTCAAGCAGTTGCGCGAGGAGTTCCAGGGAAACCATTGAGCATTCGTCAATCACCAGCAGATCCAGTTTCAGCGGATTTGTTGGGTTGTATCGAGGTTTTCCGGTTTCTGCGTTTAGCTTCAGAAGCGAGTGCACCGTCGATGGTGTGTAGCCAAGGAGCTTTTTCTTGATTTCGTCGCTTGTTTTGATTTGATTGTCTTTCGTATCGTTGACGGCATTGACGATTGCTTCCTTCATTCTGTTGGCGGCTTTTCCCGTAGGGGCGCATAGGGTGATCTTCAGGTTTGGGTTGCGCTCCAGCTCCAGGGCCAGGATTACTGCCAGAACTGTGGTCTTTCCGGTACCGGGACCGCCTGTGACGATTGAAAATTTCGCATTTACGGCGGCATGGATCGCCTGTTGTTGCGCGTCCTCGGCAAAGGGCTTCACAAAGAACCCGGAGGTGGCATGGACTTTTTCCGGTTCGATCGTCGCCGGCTTCCGGTATTCTCCGACCTTGATGAACTTAGCGATTTTCTTCTCGTATTGCCTGCTTTTGTTGAGGTAGAGCAGGGTGGAGTCCGGGGTCTCGACCAGGATCAGCGGCTTGTCCGGGCCAATTGCTTCATTGAATTGCCTCAAATACGCAATCCATTGATCCCTGCTTAAGGGAAGGCTGATCTCGCTTTCCTCGACAGTCGTTGTTCCAACAGGCAATGCGTCGAGATCAAGGCAGGCGTGACCAAGCCTGTAGGACATCAGCGTGCATCCGGCAGCCAGCTCGAATGGACGCTCGTTTTCCTTGTCGATCCGACGTGCGATCATCTTGCCGAATGCCAGCTCCAGGGATGAGAGCTCACGTATGTCAAGGGGGCTGATTTCAGTACTCATTATTTGCTCTCCTGCTTGAGGCCGATGTTTTCGCAAAGATTTTCCACGAGGGTGAAATCGGGCAATTGTTTCGGCGAGTAGAATCCATTGCTGTTGTCCTCGTTAACGCCTCGCATAAATACGTAGTAGACTCCACCGAAGGTGGCGTATGCGTCCTCAAGCGTCGTTCCAGGGTTCAGGTAGCGATAGAATTGCAGGAACGCGACCATGTAGATCAGGTACTGCAAGTGATAGAAGTGATTGTTCATTTCCGCCAGCATTCCAGCCTCGTCGAAACTGCTCGGGTCATTGTCAAGGCGATTTGATTTCCAGTCGATGATGTAGTACTTGTCATTGGGTCCTTGGAAGAGCAAGTCGATCGATCCAGTCATGTTCCAATGGTTTTTGGCGTCGTAGTCCCTGTTCCAGTTTTCGGGCAGTTCCCCTCCGATGGAATTCAAGAACTTTTCCAGTTCGTCCTTGAACAGTTCGGTTTTAAATCCATTGTTGAGCTCATAGGTAAAGTTGAGTTCCGCGAGCCGTTTATCCTTGGTGACTTCATTCAGCGCGAATCCTCCCGAGAGCTGTTTGTTGAGGATGTTTTTGATCACATCAACAAAGGCGTCGAGTTTTGCTTCCCGCGTATCTTCAGGTTTCAGCATGGAGTATCGGTCCAGCAGGCTTTCGCAAAAGCTCCTGATTTCCTCGGGTTCGATCTGGAAATCGAGTTTTTCCATGATTTCATGCCAGCAGGTGCCTGTCTTTGCTCCTGCAGGGAATTGGAAGATCGGGTCTGGTTGCTTGGCGTCTTCCTGTTCATCGGATTCGGTTTCCAGTTGATCGAGGTCCTTGCTTCCAGCAACGTTGTCTTCAATCGCCGGGATGGCCATGTCCTGCTTTTTGCCAGCCGAATGCAAGTATGAGAAACTTGTGGTCAGCCAACCTTTTCGTGGCTCGATTCCAGCAGTGGATTTAGCGTGCAATTCGTAGCCTTCCGGAGCGTCGTCAGATTCCGGCAAAACAACTTTTTCATCCGCTCCCAAATCGAAGAAATCGCCTTGCGTAATCATAACTGGAGTTTTACCTTGCTCTGTTTCTTCTGCTTGATTCGTCTTTTTCGAACTTGTTTTCTTCGTGAATTCGGGGGAAGAAATGAATCGGCAGAGAAATTTCGCACGTGTGATAGCGACGTAGAGCAAGCGAGCATGCTCCTCCAAAGACTCCTGGTAACAGGATTCGATTTCATCGGCAAGTTCATTGAGAAACAGGTTGCGGCTGCCATCAGGACCATGGAAGACACCGCCGATATGCTTGTCTAGGTTTTTGCTTGGCGCTTTGAACTCGGGGACGAAGACGACTTTGAACTCCAGGCCCTTGCTTTTGTGGATTGTGAGAATCTTTACGGCATCGTTTTCCGAAGGCAGCCTAAGCTCGTATAAGTCCTTGTAGTCATCGTCATCGGTCTCATCATCGTCGTCATCATTTTGCCCGTAGGCGAAGTTGTTTTTCGGGGCATTTTTCTTCACTTGCCTCTTGAGGAATTCCGACAGGCCCGATTGTCCCAATCGTTCTTCGATAGCCATGTGGTGGAGTACATCTCCCAATTGGTTGATGACCGCTGCGGTACGGGTCAAGTCGCCGCTGGTCATGGCGAACCGCACCGCAGCAGTTTCATTTGTGTCAACGCCTGCGAACAGCACTTTGTCTTCGTCGCTTATCGAGAAGAATGCATTGAGTGGCGACTCAACAAATAGCCTGAACATCCTCAAAAAGGACTTGTCCGTCCAGGCATCTGAAAGCTCCTTAAGCTTCGCCTGGAAATCCTGGAGGTAATTCTCCAAGATGCACTTCAGCTGAGCCGCTGTAAAGTTGAAGAATGGCGTTGCTAGCAACAGGGCGGCCTTGGCTTGGTTTCCAACATCCTCCAAGGCATCCAACAGGCAGGACAGGTATCGTGCCTCGTCCGTTGAAAATACATTGGTTTCACCTTTGAACACGTAAGGTATTCCCAGTGCTTTCAGTTCACTTGCGATGCCACGAGCCTCGTAGTTCTTGCTGATCAGAATCGCAATGTCATCGTAGGATATCGGCTTTTCAACTCCTCCTTTGGTATAGTTGGGTTTTGCAACCTCGACCAAGTGCTTGATTTCGTGGGCAAGGCGTTCGTGGACATTGCTAACATTGTCGCCATAAGCTGACAACAATGGGAAGGCGCAGTTCTTCTCCCCCTCTGGATGCCACCTAAACACCTCGCTGTCTTTAGGTGTCTCAATTTTCTTGAACTCGATATTGCCTTCTTCAATTGCGCTTACATTGAACATGTCACGTTTGAAATAATCATTCATCGCAGCGATGTACTCTGCGGAGGAACGATAATTTGTGTCCAAGGATTTCTTTGCGACTCCCGACCCTGCGGCGTTCAGATAGGAGATAATGTCCGCGTTCCGAAACTTATAGATCGATTGCTTCGGATCTCCTATCAGGTATAAATTGTGCTCGCCATCACCACGGAAAATCTTTCTGAAAATCTCATATTGCGCAGGGTCGGTATCTTGGAATTCATCGACAAAGGCGCAGGCATATTGCTTCTTGATCGCTTCCAAAAGCTGTGGTCCGGCAATAGGGTCTTCCAGGCCTGACTTGAGCATGAAAATCATGTCGTCGTAGGTAATGAACCCTTCACGTGCCTTTGCTTCTTCGATCTCTTTTTTTACATCTTTTGCCGCCAGCTTCAAAAGATTTTCCTTGTAGTCGGCAACTGCTTTATGCATCGCGTTGTGGATTTCAAACATTCTCTGGAGATGAGCATGGTTTTTTGCCTGAGGAATGTACTTTATTTTGACAAAATCCGTAGCTTCATCCAATACTGTCTTGCCGTTAATTTTTGCTTTCATAGATTTGTAGAAGAGATCCGGCAACGTATCAATCAGCTCCTTGTTCTTCTCTAGGATAGCTGGGGAGCACCAGACATTCGCACGCAGAGCGTCCTCTAGGTCTTTCAATTGATTGGTATCGAAATTCTTTATTTCTTCCAAGCAGGAGTTGATTTCGTCTTCCAGTTGTTCTTGTATGTTTTCCAGCCTTTCTTGTTCGTTGCCATCGATTTCCTTCAATTCTTCTCTTTTTGACAGGATTTTTTTGAGCACGGGGATTAGTTTTCCGGTACTCAATTCGGATATTGCAAGGCATTTCAGACGCTTGTCGTCCGCAAGATAGACTTGGCTTCGCCAGAATTCGACGGTTGCCTTTCTGATGATGTCATTCGTGTTCGGCTTGAGTTTTGCGCCGTAGAGCTGATTGGACTCGAAGGCATTTTCCCGCAACATCCTGGAGCAGAATCCATGGATGGTCGAAATAGGCGCTTGGTCAAAATCCCTCAGCGCATTCCTGAGGTTAGCGATATTTGCTTTGATGCTCTCTTTCAATGGCTCAAGTTGCTTCAAATCCTTCTCGCTTAGTGAAGCCTCTTTGCCATCGGCGATTGCGACGGCATTTTGAAGGATTGTCCGCAGCCTTGACCGCAATTCGGATGTGGCCAAATTAGTGAAGGTAACCACCAGGATCTTGTCCACGGGAACGCCTGACAGCAATTTCCTCAAGTACAAAACTTGGATGCTGTATGTTTTACCAGTTCCGGCACCAGCTTCAATGAGGAAATTATCATTTAAATTTTCTTCGTAGGTATTGAGTTGCTTGTCGCTCATGACTTTTTCTCTTTTTTCTCTACGATCCCGTTTCCCATGTACGCGAATGTTGCGAACTCCTCGAATGCTTTCTTCCATTGATCATTCAGGTCATTTTCCGATTCCCAGCCATAGAGCATTTTGATTCTTGGGTCGTCCTGGATGTCGTCGGGCAGTTTGCTTATATCCTTGATGGGAGAAGCCATTTTAAACAAAGGCAATGGGCGAATGTGCCCAATCAAGTAGAGTTGGACGATATTTTTCAATTGCTCCAAAGCCTCGTCGCTTTTGAAATCATCGAATTGATGCTCCTTCTGATTTTTGTTCAAAACCTTGGAGATTATGCATTGATTGTCATCTGGGTTGTCTGCGCAGATCATCAGATGTTTGAGATAGGGACCAATCAGATGATGTGTTAGGGTTGCCAGCGGTGTGTCGTAGGCGCCAATTGGATTTCCGTTGGCGTCAGGAACAGCCTTGAACGTGCCTGTCAGCGTGACATTGATTTTCTCGGCGTCTTCGTTTTCAGGAATCTTGGTTCCTGTTGCATCGCAAAGACAATTTTCCAAGCAGGCATTCAATTTGCATTTGATCTCTCCCAGCTCCAATGAAAACTCAAATGGTTCTTCGCAAGTCACTTGGGCATGGTAGGCATCGCGGAAATCCCCTTCGGTTCTGGCTTCATATTGAAGGTTATGGAATGCGGCTTTGCCCAGCGTCCCCATTGGAAGCTTGGCGTTGGCCTTCATCGACGTATATTTCATTCCCAAGGCATTGGGTGGTGGTTCGTCGCAGTCAATCAGTCCTAATGTGTCTGACGGTTCTTCCTTGGCTTGCATTTCGGCGATTTGCCGCCTCGGCAAGGCGCTATCCAAGGCAGAGAGGACGAAAGGCTCTGTAGCTGATAGCGTTCCTCTGTCCCATTCTACCCTTGGGAACTTCAGTTGCGTTTGGAGGAATGCCTCGGTTGGAGACTTTAGGAATCTTTCCAAATCCTTGATGTCAATGGTCAGTTTATCATTTTCGAGTTCAAATGGGAGCTCAACAGGGTTCAAGTTGTGAATCCCATCATACAAAGGCGGTAAAGTGGCCTTTTGGATCCCCGCTTGAACCTTGTTCGCCAGCCTTGCAGCTGCAGAATCGAAGGAAAAATACTGCAACAAGGGGCCTTTCTCTTCTGAAGATGGCTGAAAATTCACTGGATCAAATGCATTGAGGCGATGTTGCTTGACAAGCTGGTTTGCGGCATCGGCTCCGACGATGTCGCGCACGTAATCGATCAGCTCGTCCACTGGGGTTGCAGGAAGCAGCTCTTCCAGCGTTGTGTCTGAATGTCCATTGTAGAAGAGAAGGAGTTTTTCCTTGGCGGCTAGCATGGCTTCCAGGAACGAGTACCGATCCTCGCTGGTGTGGGAGCTGTCGTAGTACTTCAGCGATTCAGGATCGATCAAGCTGTAGTTGAGGTTTTCGTCCTGCCTTGGGAAATCGCCTTCCTGCAAGCCCAAAATTGCGATCGTATGGCAAGGGATGCTGCGCATCGGAAGCAGCGAGCAAAAGGTGATGTTGCCCTTTAAGAACGGCTCGCCTGGCGCGACCATTTCCAGGGCGCCCTCGATCGACGACTTCACAACCTCAAATGAAATGACCTTATCGGTCAATCCCGCCAATTCAGTACGTTCTCCAAACTCCTGGATCGTTTGGCCCAAACAACCGTAGTCAGCGGTACTCGAACCATCTGGCTTGAAAAATTGCGGTCGTGCATCGCCTAGAAGCTGAACCCATTCAGAAGCAGTATAATCCGAACTAAGCTTCTCCTTGAATGCCTTCAATTCGTCAATCAAACGAATCAATGCGGACAGTGCGTGCAATGTCTCCTCGTTGACAGGGAACTCAACCTGAGACAACTCCATGAACGAAGGTCCTGTCTCGTCGCCTTCGCGAGGCATCGCCAAATTCAGCAGCAGTCGATCCAGGGCTTGTTCCCACGTAAATGTCCGGTCATCTGTTTCCACGGTGCATTCCAGCCACTTGACATTTGTCCTTAAAAGCCAGTTCTTGATGATTGCGGCACAGGCATCGTCAATATCGAACCGAAGCCTCAAGGGATGTGAATCCAGCATTTTCGCCACTTGTGTGACGGTTAGGTTCGTGTACTTCAACTCAAGCAGCTCTAGGAAGGTTTCCGCCATCAGGTTTGCGCTCTTCAACGACCTATCGGTCACCACGTACTTGTCCTTGAAGGGACCCTGGTCGAATACAGCTTTGATTGCGGGTGCAAACTTCGATATGTCAGGTGCCATCACGATGACGTCGTTCAAGGACACGTCTTTGTTTGTCTTGAAAATGTGGCAAAGGGCATCGTGGAGGGCTTCCACTTGGCGCATGTCGCCAATGCAGGAGTGGAACGTCAGCGAGTCGTCGGTTGCCTCGAGTGTCCAGGCGGTCGTCTCCAGTCTAAAAATGTCAGACTGGAGTTTTTTCAACAGCGTATTGGGTTCCTCATCAACTTGAACCTCATGTTCGTGGATTTTGTCCAATGAGGTAACCGCCTTGAAGAAACGACGTCCTTGCTGGCCGAGATGCGCCAAAAGCCTGTTATGGTATTGAAGCTCATCGACGTCCACCGACTTGAAATTTTTCTTGGTTTCATCAGCCCAATACTCCCGGCATGGGTCCAGGTAGAAGAAGTTGACGCGAGTTACTTCGGAAGCTTTTTTGAGGACCTGAAGGAATCTTTCAGGCATGGCACTGATTCCGAAAAACGTGATTGGGGCAAGCGTCAATCCTGCCAATGATTCACGATGACTTAAAAACTTTACCATGACGTCCGCAGTGGAAAGAAGCTTATTGCCATTGGAGTCGCGACAAAGCTTCTCCCAAAGTTCGCCTTGCCAATTAGAAGATTTACTGTTCAATTCGGAAAGCTTTTCCGGGATGAAGGACTGGTAATCGTAGAAAAGCTTAGCCAGCTTGCGAGCCAATTGAAATGCCCTCAATGCCTTGTAGGATCCAGTACCGATATATGTTTTTAGCGTCTCGGGAACTGCGTCCTCAGCCTGGAAAATGGCAAATATCCTCCATGCCAAAACTTGCTCGGCAAAAAGTTCTGGAGCATATGTCCCTTCCTCTGGAGGATAGGCTTCCAGGTAGGCAACAAGTATCCGCTCAATCGTGTCGCGAATGAAGGGGAACTGCAAATTCGCCACCACGTGGCCACGCTTAACCAGCTGCTGTTCAAGCCATATTCCCATCCCCCGTGTTGCAACAGTAATCGATTCTGGCTCAAAGAGGCTATTCGTTGCACGAAAAAACTCGCTGTTGACCAGTCGCATTCTCGATAATTCAGCGCTTAATTCCTCAAGTCGATTGCTAACAATCAAATTGAAACTTTCGTTCATATCCATCCCACGCTTGATCACTATTCACTGATGGTATTGTCTTTCTGAATGATGTTTTTCGAACCGATGATCCGTATCGGCTCAGGCACGGCAGATTTCGCAAAGGGACCGCCTTGGCCGAAATCGCTTTGGTACGCAGATTTGATGGTATTCCCGATGATTGAGCTGTCTTTGGCACCTAGCATAAGGATTCCTGCAAACTGCGTGTTTTCAATCAGATTCCCAAGGATTGTTATGTTTTTGTGCTCGGGGGCGATGTCGTCATAGTCCTTCAAATGAACCGTGACGCAAAGCGCTCCGGCTGTATGGTATTTGTTTGCACTTTCTTGCGTTCCGATATAGAAGTTGCAGTGCCTGATCGTATTGTTTTTGATCACCACATTCTCTGTCCAGCCTGCTTCGCCCCAACGCGCATATTCCCCGATAATCGTCATGGCAGGTCCCTTGATCCGCTCGAATACGTTGTTCTCGATGAGTCCATCACTTGCCATAACGCGCAAGCCACGGGCACGGTGATCGTGAAAACGACTATTGACGACCTTGTATCCACGGCAGTTGACCTCGGGAATGTCAAAGACAAAGCCTGTCTTAATGTCAACCAAAGGTTCCTTGACCGTAACCTGGAAAACCGTGTGCTTGCCACCAGCCCAATTCGCGTTCATCCTCTGCATCAAGGATCGACCTGCCTCGTCATCGTACTGGAATCCTTCCAAGTGCTTATACGAAACATAGGTGTATTTTCCTTGGATTTGATAGTTGGTATTGTTCATGATCCGGATCGTCTCGCCACCGCCAAGACGTTGGAAAATGTGCGAAACCTTGCCTGAACCTGGCGAAACATACCTGAAATTGTACGGGTCAACGACTTCCGCAATTACGAAAAGGGGTCCATGCAGGTTCAGGCTGTCGTCGCCCATGAACGAAAAGTCGCAGGAATCAATGGTAATTCCGGTTCGTGCATAGCCGTAGTGAATTCCGTCAGCATTGGCGGAAAGCAGCGGCTCCGCCGTAGCACCTTTCGGTTTTGGACCACGCCCGATGACGCAATTTCTGTAGATGTCGCCGCCCTCGCTGTGGTACGAAACAAATGCCGGTCCGGGGGATGAATGAATGACGATGTTCTCGAAATGCAGGCTTCCCGTTCCGGCATTCATCGCAACAGCTGATCTGTGGCGCCAATCCAATGCTATTTTGTCGCCAACCTTGATGTTCGTGAGCGTCGAGGTCGAATGAAGACGACCGCTGCGATCGCCGGTCCGGTACACTTTCCCGTACAAGTCGTCCTGGCAATCAAGCCATCTAGAACCATCCTGCGTGAATCCATGGGAATGGAACCAGCTTTTTTCAGGCGAGTCTGGCAAGTCAGGATAACCAACATCCAAGCTAAAGTGGATGTCCTGCCCAGAAATCTCTGTAATGACCCCTTGGGTGAACGGCAAGGGATCGTACTCAATGACAAAGTTCTTCAATCCGCAGCGACGTGTCTTGGCGGTGATGATAAAGGCATGGGGCGACTTCCGAAACCCGTGGCTCCGTACAATCACCTTCGCGCCACGACCATCAATCACACGATCTTGCCATGTATCCAGCACGATTGGCTTGTCAATCACGTAGGTTGATTGAGTCAACTCAATCTTACCGTCTCCCTGTTTGAAGGCGGACTCGATCTCTGCGTGGATGGTATTCACTTCCTGGCAAAAAACGGAAAGGTAGCAGGCTAGTAGCGAGCAGAAAAACAGATGTTTCATGAACAAAAACCCAAAAGAAATACTTGTAGACTCAAATAGAAACCACAATTTAGCAAGAGAAGAAGCAATATGCAATTGGCCATCCCTTTTGTTTTTGTTGCCCATTGCTGGCTTCTATAATCATACGCGTCTCACGAATAAAATATTTCACTCAATGCATAAAAAACCTGTTTCGTTTCGCTGTTTCTTTATTCCTTCATCGTGGTTTGCGAAGAAAAGATCAGTCTTTGTCGAGGATGGCTTGGGGAAATGCGGGGTTGAATTTGAGTCCTGACGCGAAGACATTGGCTCGGAGGCGGAGCCGTTTGGCAGCTGGGGGCGCCACGAAGTCAAGGGTTTTGGAATTGTTGATCAAGGCTGTGATTGCAAGGGAGCCGGCATTGAGGCAGCAAAGCGGCAGGCCAGCGGTAGCGATTCTGGCGGAGTAAATGCTGAGATGTCCAGAACCGTCGAGAGAAAATGCATTGAGGCTGTCTCACCGACAAGAAAGGTTTATGAATTCCAACTTGCCAGCGAAGGAAGGAAAGGTCTTGATGTAATTGAGCTGCTTGGAAGAGCCGCTGGAATCGAAGTTGGTCAACTGTGTGTCGACAAGCTGGGCGGTGCAGTTGCCATGGAAGGCGGCGGCGAAGTTGCAGCCATCAGCGCCTTGGCAGAGCGTGACGAGGTTTTGTGCGCCGTCGCAAATTGAGAAACCTTCATAGCCACCATAGGTAAAGTTATGGTACAAAAGCTGGTTGTTGCTCTTGCCGATGATGAAGGGACGGCAATTCTTCATCATCCACGCATGAACCAACTTCCAATGATCGGGGTTCTTTCTGTTGCTCCAACAATTCGGGGTGATGTGGCAATCACGGATCAGCCCGTTTTGACTGTTGCCGCCGACATTGATACCGACTTCGAGCGGCATCGCCCACAAATACTCGACGTAGTGTTCGTCACAACGATTTGTTGCGAAATCGATTCCGCGGCTACAGGAGGGGAGGCTGCATGCGACGATGTAGATTTGTGGTCCTACTCCTCGTATGGCGTAGCCGTATTGTCGAATTGCTGCGGGATCTTGTTGTGGGTAGGTAATTGTGATTCCCACGAGTCCTGCTTTCTGGTGCACAGTCAGGAGTGCTTTGGCGTTTGGGTTGTCTCGTCCGAGATCGGTTTCGAGGATTGTTCCCCGTTGCGATTGTGCCCATGGTACGCTTCCTCTGAGTTCGATTCCTTGCCATACTTCGATTGGTTTGGAGACTTGGTATCGTCCTGGCGGGATGTAAAGGATTCCTCCTGTTGTTCGGAGTGTATTCAGTGCTTGTTTCAATGGTTCCGAGATGTCTGTTCCATCAGGTTTTGCGTTGTAGGGTTGTTCGCTCAAGTCAATGAATGGGACGTTGGTGTTGTCGGGGAGCTTGGTGCGTCGTTTTGCGAGTCGTTGCTCTGGCAAGCGTGGTACTTCGGTGTCTGCGATCAGCTTAAGGTTCAGGTTTTTTGTTTTTCCAACGGCATTGGAGTTGACGTATCGAGAGTATGGGTGATTGATGTCAACGATTGTGGTTCCGCCTTGAGAATTGACGTTAGTATTTGCCAGGATGAGTTTGGCAGAGCCGAGGTTTCGGATTGCGTTTGCGCCTTTGGAATTAAGAATTGAGTACGCAATCATCATGTCGCCAGTGCTGTTAGGTTGGAGTTCGATCGCTGCTGCGCCATCGTCTCCGCAAGCCATGAAGACGCATTTGGTCAGCATCATCCATGCGTGTTGTTGGCTTTTGAAGCATGTATGGCAATTGATCAGCCGAGCGTTGTAGATGTGTCCATTGCAGACTCCTGCCGGGGATTCTCTTGTCAGGATGCCGATTTTTGCGTCTTCGACGAGTAGGTCTGCGAGATAGGTCCAGTCAACTCGCTCAAGGATGAATCCAATTGAGTTTCTGATGGTGAATTGCCTAAGTTTTTGTTGCTCCGGGGTTCCTGGCAACCCTGCATTGAGCCAAATTTGCGGTGTGAACTGCACGTTTTCAATACGTCCAATGTCGAGGCTCCAATCATTCCTGTATCCGATGTTTAGGCATGTTGCGTACACATCCCTGATATGCTGCAGAGAATTGTTGTTCATCGTGGCGAGGTTGATTCCATCGAATGCGTTGACGATGGTGATGTTTCTAAGCGTAATGCTCTCGCAACCGATTTGGGTGAAAGCTGGAGGAAATGGGATTGCGTTTCCGTTTTCAAGGGTTTGTTGCGGATACCAAATTGCAACGTTTTGAACTGCACTTTGATGCGACATCCTAAATGCCGCCGCGTGCGGATCGGTTTTGCCTTGTCCGTGCATGATTTTAAGTACGGTTCCATTGGCGGTTTTTTCCTGGAGGTCGCCGATAAGTCCGACGCCTTCTGGCAGCGTGAGGGTTTGTGTGAGGTTGTAGTGCCCTGCCGGTACGAAGATTGCACCGCCACCCAGCTTTTTGACTGCTTCGATCGCCTTGTGAAATGCGACTGTATCGTCGTGGATTCCATCGGCTTTTGCTCCGAAGTCGAGGACATTTGCCTGTGCGACGATTCGGATAGGTGTCGGAAACAGGGTTTTCACAAGTCCTTTCTGGTTTGGATTTGGATAGCTTGCAGGCGACAATTGCTTGTGTGCTGCAGGCTTGCCATCGGCTTTTGCCGATGGAATTGCGTTGCTTCCGTCGCCTTTCCCCAGTACGTAAGGGGCTAGTTTTTCCTGGAGCTTTTTGTTGTGGTCAACGAATATCAACTTGATGTTAGCGAGCCTGATTTCGAGTTCACTTCCGTGTTTTAGCCCGAGTGCATAGAGTCTCATGAAGTTGATTCTTGCCAGGTCGCATTCTCCGTGGAGCGGGATTTGGATTTTGTTCCAGCCTCTTCTGACTTGGAGCGAGGTGAGTTCGATGCTTGTTTCCTCGACGTCATACTTTCCGCTGGAGGTCAATTCGAGGCTGTTTTGTCCCATTGAGTAGTATGCATCTGGATCAGAGACGAAAAGATCCAGTTGCAGCGTATTGCAGTTGGAGGCATTGACAGGTTCATCCCATGTTCGATGCATGATGAAGCCTTCTTTGCCGCATTTCCATCCGACGCTGGAGCGATTGCCCTCCAACTTGATGTTGCTTTTATGAGATCCGCCCCAGGTCGCGACCCTGCAATCGTCCAAGACAACATCAGCCCCGACTAGACAACAACACAATATTGCCACGCTGATAATTTGATTCCGCATAATTTTCTCCCTATTTCGTAGTTCAACTGGAAATCCAATTCCTGTAAATTAACACCGACTGTGGCACAATCAAGAGTGTAGCAACCTGATTTCGAGAGACTTTTTTGGCGTGTGTGATATACGGCACCTTGGGTGGGATGGGAGGCACCCAGGGTGACATGAAAGACGCCATACGTGGCGTAAATGAGCACCCCGAGTGGTGTGGAAAATCAGGTGGTATTGGGGCACCTTGGGTGGTATTGGGGCACCTTGGGTGGTCGGGGGGCACCTTGGGTGGTTCGGGGGGCGCCCTGGGTGGTTCGGGGGGCGCCCTGGGTGGTTCGGGGGCATCCTGGGTGGTCGGGGGG
>Ga0123335_1005487_pt1 | contig 15455 bp, 8 predicted proteins | sample BiotimSIPDNA_2_FD_89707 | JGI IMG/M metagenome (GOLD analysis project Ga0123335, IMG submission 89707) | Anaerobic biogas reactor microbial communites from Washington, USA - Biogas_R2 time_0 SIP DNA | ecosystem: Engineered > Bioreactor > Anaerobic > Unclassified | place: Washington, USA... | reverse complement strand
GCACCAGCCTGGTTTTGCCGCGAAATCTGGTGCGTGCAAGCACGCACCCTACTGATTTGGAGCTTTCCGCAACAGCAACTAATTAAGGGTTGTAGTGCCGTTTTGTCGTCCGCGCGAGGGGCAGTCGCCTTGGACGCCGGTGCTACAACTCTCTATGCTTGGCTATCCGATAACAATCCATCCCCCCATATTGTATACTCTCGTGTCAACTCTTGGCAATATAAACGGCAAAATATCTTACCGCTCCACAATCCGTGGAAAGCGATTGGTTCGCTGTCTGCGGCTGTTGAATATGCTGCAATCGCGGATCGGGTATCCCATCGAATACCTCGCCTGCGAGCTCGAGGTAAGCCCGAGAACAATCCACCGCGACCTATGCCTGCTCGGCGAAGCGGGGATTCCGGTATATTACGACGCGAATAAACGCGGTTATGTCCTCCACAATCACGTTCAAGTCCGTACTTCGGACCTCTCCAGCGAGGAGATAACCGCATTATTGCTGGCTGCCCACGTCTGCTCGCTCTCCTTCGTCGGGGAGTTCGGCCAGCCGATCCGCCAGGCAATCAGCAAGCTTCTGGCTCAAATGCCTTCGGCCTCTCGCGAGGATATCGTCGGTTTGCTGAGTTCGGTCGAAGGCAAGCCTTCTTTTAACATCTTGCCGCAAGGGACGCCGGCCGTTGTGGCCGAAATCCTGAGCGCGCTCTCCCGAAAGCGGCCAATCCGCATCGAGTATTGCAGCGCCGATGAAGCAACTCCACCGCTCACCACCAAAATTACGCCCCAACGACTGATCGCCTATCGAGGCAATTGGTATCTTGTCGGTCAATCATCATGGCATCGCAAGGTCTTTCGTTTTGACTTGCGACATATTCGCCGGGTGGAACAGACCGAGGATTCCCGCAATCCAGAGGCGGCAATGCGGCCACGAAACCGCCCTCCGAATTCGCCGGCATTGATTAACGACGAAGCGGAGTATCAGTTATTGCGATTATAGGCGCCTCCTCTTTTTTGACGCCGGAAAAACACGATGACGCCCGCTGCCGACAAAAACATCGACAGCGATGACGGCTCGGGAACAATCGCCAGTGATTCAACAACCCCCGCTTGCCCGAAAGGAGATTCCACGTCTAACGGCATCTGATCGAAAGTATCGGAATACCAAAAAGAGTCGGCGCCCGAGTCGGCTAAAACAACAATGTCGAACCGACCCGCCGCTTGTATGAAATTCAATTCGACTTGCAGTAGGTTCATACCCGTCGGGGGAATCGATATCGGATCGGTTTCTTCCATAAGCACGGGGAAAAAGATGTCGTCGCTGGCCAACAAGAAATCGAGCGTGGATTCGCTTGACCTGACGATTTCATGCGTTATCCCGTCAAACACATAGTTCGGCGGCTCAACAATCGAACCGAAGTGAACCGATCCGCTTGCATCCGGGCTGGGAACGATTGCAACCTGTAATTGCCAGCCGGTCAGCCCGAGCGGCGTGCCCGTGTTATCCACTCCGAGGGTGAGCAGGCACGAAGGACTATCGCCTGCCGTGCATGCAATCCCCCTGCTAACTATGGTCATGTTGCCCGCACACGCCGCCTGCTGCATTACCGCAATGATGAGTGCCACAATGCCTGCCATTCGCATGATATGCTCCCGCCTCCGCCTCTTTTGTGGAAAAGTTCGATGGTGCGTATGCCCCAATCAGAATATATTGTCGCGCCGGGGTAACGTAATTGCAATAGACAAGCCGGGGATTGCGCTCCCCTGATAGATGTCCATATTCGGAACCGACGCTAGTGCTCTGTCAATCTTGGATTGATGTGTTGGGTGCCACTGCTGGCTTGTCCAGCAGTGCGGAAACACTGGAGGACAAGCCACTCGTGTCATCACTCATTTCATGCTTGACGTATTTGGTTCCAGGGCTGCGGCGGTTGCAATCAACAGATGCCGCTGAACATCTACATCCAGATTATCCTCGGAAAACCGGTCGCTTGCCGCAATTGCGGGCAGCTGCTCTATATGCCGAAGTAGACGGCAAGCGTGAATGGACCGGTTTAGCTTCGTCTCCTCCGCGGCATCCACAAACCGGCCAAGGCGAACAACATGCTCAGCATGCCCGGCTCCGGGACGGCGGTAACGAGCGTGTTGCCCTCGATTGCATCCCAGGCGAGGAGCGAGCTCCGTGCCCCCGCATCGAAGCAATCCCAAAGACCCGTGACATCCAGCCAGATGAGCGCGTCGAGTTCGCCGGTAAGCGTCACCACTACGCCGCCGTCCAGGTTTGCGGCGTTCGCCAGGAGCAACACTTCCAGATCGTCCATCGTGTACATCTTCGAGATGTCCGAGATGTCCGCGAAGTCGACTCCGCTCATGTCGAGGCTCGATACACCTTCCAACTCGGCGATGCCGATCCTCGATCCGCCATCCATGATAGTGTTGAAGGTATTTTGACTAAGCGTCGCATCGTCCAGGTAAACCGTGGTGATCGGATTGCCGTTGACGGCGAAGTATTGCAGTGAAGTCAAGTTCGCGCCGGACAGATTCAAGGATTCAATCTGATTGTTCTCCAGATAAAGGCTTCTCAACTTCGTCAGTCCGGCCGCCGCGGAAACGTCGCTAATGTGGTTGTTGTTCAGGTCCAGAGCGGTCAGATTCGTCAATCCGGCAACGGGGGAGATGTCGCTGATGTTGTTGTACGACAGATACAGATCGGTCAGATTCGTCAGTCCGGCCACCGGGGAAATGTCGCCGACCTCGTTGATGGCCAGATACAATCCCCGCAGATTCGTCAAGCCGGCAACGGGTGAGAGGTCGTTGATTTGGTTGCCGGCCGCCCACAGCTCTGTCAGATTCGACAATCCGGCGACCGCTGAAATGTCGATGATCTGATTGTCTTGCACGTTCAGCGAAGTCAAGTTAGTCAGCCCGGCAACCGCCGAGATGTTGCTGATATTGTTGTAATTCAAGTTTATATAGGTCAGATTCGCCAGCCCGGCAACCGGCGAGATGTCGCTGATTTCGTTGAAACCCAGGGTGAGCGAGGTAAGATTAGTCAACCCGGATATGGCTGAGACGTCGGCGACGCTGTTGCTTCGCAAGTCAAGATATGTCAGATTTGTCAATGCGGCGACGGGAGATATATTGCTGATATTGTTGTTGGACAAGCACAATTCGGTCAGGCTCGTCAGCCCGGCAACCGGGGAGAGGTCGCTGACGTTGTTGAATCGCAGGTACAAATAGTTCAGATTCGTAAGCCCGGAAATCGCCGAAACGTCGTCAAGCGAGTTCCTCTCCAAATCGAGCGACGTCAAATTCGTCAATCCGGCAATCGGAGAGATGTCGCTGACGTTGGTGTGGGAAAGGATCAGGCGTGTTAAATTCGTCAGTCCGGCAACCGGAGAGATGTCGCTGACGTCAGTCGAGTTCAGCCCGAGTTCCGTAAGGTTTGTCAAGCTGGAGACAGCGGAGATGTCGCTGATGCTGTTGTTGCCCAGATGGAGCATGGTCAGATTTGTCAAGCCGGCGACGGCGGAGATGTCGCTGATGTTGTTGCCGTACAGATATAGTTCGGCTAGATTCGTCAGTCCCGCCACCGGGGAGATGTCGCTGATGTCGTTGTATTCCAGGTACAGCGTGTTCAGATTCGCGGCGTAATCAAGTCCCTGAATGTTGGAGATGCCTCTCCATGAGGCGCTGAACGAAATCATGGTTTGCATGTCGGCGTCGGTAATGGGATTGCTTGGTATGCCCAGCTTGGCGCGCACGGCGGCTTCCAGGTTCGCATCGGGAAAGAGCACTTCTATCGCCTTCGCTTGACCTGAAAAAGCCCCGATGAAACCGGCAGCTAGAAAAACGGCGATTGTTCCATGGAGTCTCATCATTTTGCTTCTCTCCTGTAAGTTGTTTTGAAGAACAATAATGCGGTCGATCTATGGTTGAAGCGGCGGTCGCCTTGCCATACCCGATAAACAACGTCACCGGGCAACAATGCAATAGCGGTCCCAACAAAACTCACATAATCTAAACCGGATGGATACAAGGATCACTAAAAAAAGTGCCTAGATAGCATCGATAAAAGGCGAGTATCAACCTATCCGGCGGTGGGGGAAATGTCAAGCAGTTTGCCTAGTTTTTCTAGAGATATTATCCGCTCTTTTTTGTAGTGATTTTCCGACGGGGGGGCAAGCGCTGGCCGGAAAAGCGTGTACTAGACCTTAAACAAGCGAACGCCGGAGGCGTTCGCTTGTTTAAGGTCTAGTGTCTTTCCAATTCAACTTTACCAGTTGGGTGCCGCTGCTGGCTTGTCCAGCAGTGCTGAAGCATGGGTGAACAAGCCACACGTGGCGCCCGTCATACGATGATTGACAAAGCACTATCCGCTCAACCTTGATTTCAACTCATCGAGGCACTCGTTCTTGTGTACCCGGCGTTGTTCGAGCGTGTCGCGGTCGCGGATCGTTACCGTTCCGTCGTCGAGCGTTTGGCTATCGACCGTAATGCAGAAGGGAGTGCCGATCTCGTCTTGGCGGCGATAGCGGCGTCCGACCGCGCTCTTCTCGTCGTAAAAGACGTTGAAATGCGGTTTGAGATTTTTATAGATATCGCGGGCGATTTCCGGCATCCCATCCTTTTTGACCAGCGGAAAGACGGCCGCTTTGACGGGGGCCAGCCGGGGATGCAGTTTGAGAAACACCCGCTTCACGGGCTTGCCGTGTTCGTCGGGGGCCTCGTCCTCTTGATAAGCCTCGCAGAGAAAGGCCAAGGTCGCTCGATCCGCCCCCGCCGAAGGCTCGATCACGTGCGGCACGAACCGCTGCTGGGTCTGATCGTCGAAGTAGCCGAGGTCGCGGCCGGAGCCTTTGTATTTGGGTTTTCCGTCGGCGTCGGCCTCGACGACCAGCTCGTCGCCCTGGCGGACCAACTTCCCCTCGGCATGGCTGCGCAAGTCGAAATCGCCGCGATGGGCCACGCCCTCCAGCTCGCCGAACTCGCCGGCCGGCAGGAACGGAAATGCGTACTCGATGTCGGCCGTACCGCAGGAGTAATGGCTCAACTCCTCCGAGTCGTGGTCGCGGAGCCGCAGCCGCTTGCCCGCCAGCCCGAGATCGACGTACCACCGATAACGCCGATCGCGCCAGTAGCGATACCACTCGGGCGAAGTCTCCGGCCGGCAGAAAAACTCGATCTCCATCTGCTCGAACTCGCGCGAGCGGAAAGTAAAATTCCGCGGCGTGATCTCGTTGCGAAAACTCTTGCCGATCTGGGCGATGCCGAAGGGTATCCGCACCCGAGTGCTGTCCAGCACGTTTTTGAAGTTGACGAAAATCCCTTGCGCGGTTTCCGGGCGCAGATAGGTTTTGCTATTTTCGTCGCGGATCGGGCCGGTGTGAGTCTCCATCATCAGATTGAACTCGCGCGGCTCGGTCAGATCGCCCCCGCACGCCGGACACGGCAGCCACGGACCGGCCTGATCGGATTTTTCCGCGGCCAAATATATTACCAGATCGAGAAGATTGTTGACGTTCGAGAAGCCAACGCCGGCATCGAAATCATGCATCTTCCGTGGATAATGTCTCACCAAGAACAAACCGGGAGCGATTTTCTTTCCTTTTTTGCTGGTCCATTTCGATAACGTATCCTTGCAGCCGGAACTACGGAAATCCCGCGGCGGCGTCTGAGCGAGGGCGTCTTCCAGCGATTGATACCATTCGGATTCCTGCAACATTGCCTGAAGCTGATCAGATCGGAAGAGCTTCTTGCATTGTCGGCAAGTCTGCATGTAATCGCAGAACAAGTCGTAGTGGCCCGAGCATTTCCAGACTTGCGGGTGCATGACGATCGCGCAATCCAGTCCGACCATCTCGTATGCGGCCGGCGCGCCGGGCGGCGGCTCCAACTCGTTGTGTGCCGAGACCATGTCGCGCCACCAAGCCTCGCGGACGTTCCGCTTCAGCTCGACGCCCAGCGGGCCGTAGTCCCAAAATCCCTGCAACCCGCCGTATATTTCGCTCGACTGGAATAAAAATCCCCGCCGACGGCACAACGACACCAACTGCTCCATTTCCATGAAAACCGCTCTCCGGGTTGAATTCGAGGATTGTATCGGAAACGCTTGATAGTGTAACCAACCTGCGTAGCCGTGAAACATGTTTCACGATTTTCCGTGCAACGCATAACCCCCTCATTCTACCGGGACCATTCGGCAACGGCCAGTGGACGCAGGCCGTAAACGACCCCAAATGGGATTTATTGCGGAAAGTATGCGTAGGGTGGGACAAGCTCTGACGCAGTCCCGCCAAACACGCCCGAGAAAAACTCAGAACCGCACGATTGCGTCGAAGCTGAATAGCAGTTGGTCCGAGCGGGTTCCGTCGCCAAACGGATAATAGCCGGGCGTGCCGGTCCAATCCCAGCGCAGTTCGGAGCGGACGATAAGCCGGTCGTTGGGCGTCCAGTTGACGCCGGGGCAGAGTTGGAAGTAGTCGGCGGTTTGGTTTGCGCCCGGTACGCGTGCGCCCCCCTCGTCGCGGAACCACTCGAATCTCATGCCCGCCTTCCAACAATCGTTGATCGTATAGAACAGGTAAGTGTTCAGTCCGTACCAATCGGCGGAGTTTCGGTCGATGCCCGCCCCCGGTTCGCTGCCGAGGTCGTGTTGCAGAACGCACTCCCAATTTTGGCCTAGTTTTTGTTGGATTACCAGGCTGTAGACCGTGCGGATGTTGGTGCTGGGATCGGATTGTTCGCGGGCGGCGTCGACACAGAAAGCGATATTCGTGCGGCTGCGGTGATTTGCCCATTTCACTCCGCCGGTAAACCCCAGGTCGTTGTTGTTGTCTTCCCAGTTATCGTCGCCGCGCGTCATGCCGGCGATGACCTCGAAAGCGCCCAGCCTGGTTTGGGCCAACAGGCCGGTGTGGGTGAACGGCTCGGCGTATTGCCTCAAGTAGGAATGCGAATAAAAGAAGTTGGCCGGGGCCTCGACCGATTCGTAGCCGAGAATCGAGTAAAAGTGCCCCATCTTCACGCTTAATCCGCTCCCCCAAGGCGAGAATACTTCCATGTAGCATTGCGGCATCGCCAGACCGTATCGCTGCGCGTTCCAGCGGGGCGACAAATCGTCGCGGACCTCCAAACCCCGTGCGGCAACGTACACCTGATCGGTGCCGTAGAGGAAATCGACCCGGCCGCCGACGTCCCAAGCGCCCCCGTCCACATCGACGTCGCGCGCCAGCCGCATGTAAAGCTGATTCAACTGATAATCGTTCGAGCGATCGTTGAAGGTAACCGGCCCGTTCGTGCGGTTGCGGGGACTGAGCGAGTTGAACGTGACTCCCTGGTCGAGCCAGCCTTCCCACCAGACGCCGTCGAGCCAACTGCGAAAAACGCTTCCGGATTGAGATCCACATCCTCTCCCGTTCGGAACGCACGACCATTGATCGGAGCAAACGGCTTCGCCGTAATCCCGTTCGACATCCATGAAATCCCGCCTCTCGACGATCGGCGGCGAGGAGGGTTGCAACGTTTCGGGCGAGATTTCAACGGGTTTTTGCTCGACCGGCGGCGGAACGGGCGTTCTTTCAACCGGCTGTGGTGCGGCTTGAGTCGGCGGCAGTCCCGGTATGCCTTCCTCGTTCGACCGAGGATCGTCGCTCGCCATTATGTATGCCGAAGAGTCGGGCCATTTTTTCGCCTGCGGATTCGAAGCGCCGCCGCCTGCTAGATGCCGTGCGTCGCGGACGGAGATTTCGTTGTGAAGCATCGCCCGACGGACCATGGTATTCTGGTCGTCAATGTCGAACATTGCGCCGGCCGGTGTGGCCGCGACCATCCAGAGAGCAATAAAACCAGCAGTGCCAAGCATCTGACGCCTCCTTGAATCTCCTTGGTTTGAAACAAGCCGGGAGAACCAAACGGCGCGTGCATAGCCGCCGGCGACTTTCGACCGCGAAACAGCCGTCAAGACGTTGTTGGACCGGGATCCAACGCCCGAATAGTCGGGTTCCCCCTCGCTTATCACATTTTCGGCAGGAGAAACGCGATAACTTTCTCCTTTTAGGCAAGATTTTCCGATTCTTCGGATAATACCGGTCGCAATGGATTTGCGGACCCCGCATCGCTCCACCCATTATGGTGTGGCGCTAGCGGCGACTGCTTTTCGGGATCAAGCGTTCGGCGGGGAGCCGTTTGCAGGCGTTTGCCGCCGGAAACGTCGCGCCAATGCAATGCTGGCGTCGGCCTAATAGGCGCGGTACACTGAACGACTCCGGTATCCGCTCACTTAAAATTGCCGCGATCTCATGGAAATCGAACAACTGGGGCCATATAAAATCGTGGGAAAACTCGGCCGAGGCGGGATGGGGACCGTCTTCGAGGCGATCCACTCCGAAACGGGCGAAAAGGCCGCCGTCAAATTGCTTTCCGCGTCGCTGGCCCATGAAGAGGGATTCCGGGCGCGTTTCGAGGCCGAAATCGAAACGCTAAGAAAGCTGAAACATCCGAACATCGTCCGGCTGTTCGGATTCGGCGAACAGGAAGGCCACCTGTTCTATGCCATGGAAATGGTGGTCGGCAACAGTTTGGAAGAAGAACTGCGGCAGGGACGGCGGTTCGGCTGGCGCGACGTAACGCGGATCGGCATCGATACGTGCCGGGCGTTGCGCCACGCCCACGACCGCGGGGTAATCCATCGCGACATCAAGCCGGGCAATCTGCTGCTTCCGGCCGACGGCGGCGGCATCAAGCTCTCGGACTTCGGCATCGCCCGGCTCTTCGGGTATTCGCGTTTGACGCACGTGGGCAACGTGTTGGGGACGGCCGAGTACATGGCGCCGGAGCAGGCCGAGGGGCGTCCGGTCGACGCCCGCTCCGATCTCTACAGTTTGGGTGCGGTGTTTTTCGCGCTGCTCGCCCGCCGGCCGTTGTTCCGCGCCAAGTCGCTTCCCGAGATGCTGCACAAGCAGCGAACCGAGCGGCCGGAGCCGGTGCGGAAATACTCGCCCGACACGCCCGCCGAATTGGAACACATCATCGGCGAATTGTTGGAGAAAGATCCCGAGCGGCGGATACCCAACGCCGACCTGCTTGCCCGGCGGCTGGAAGCCATGATGCACGCCCTGAGCATCGTCTCCGAGACGTTGCAGGCCGACACCGGTTGGTTTTTTGACGGCAAATCGTCCGCCGGATCGCAATCGTCGTCGTTGTTTGCGCCCTCGAATGAAGTGCCGGCCACGCTCGAGCTAGATCAATCAGGCCAGGAACAACTCGGCGCGACTTCCGCCGTGTCTCCGGCCGCGGCGGAAGCACAGGCCAGTGGCGACGTGGAAACGGGGAGCATGGCGCGCGTCGAAACCCAGCCGCCTACCCGCTTCATCGAGGTCGGCGAGGATGAGTTGGGCTACATCGCCGAAGAAGAGCCCCGCCCGGCCGTGATTTCACTGCATACTTGGGTCTTGGTCGCCATTCTGTTGCTCATTGGCCTGACCTGGTGGTGGTTTCTCCAACCGCCGTCGGCCGATTCGCTTTACGGCCGTATCAAAAACACTATCGCCGATGGCTCGATCCAATCAAAACTCCGCGCGGAAAACAACCTCCGCGAATTTCTCAACCGCTATTCAGACGATCCCCGTGCGAAAGAGTTTCGCGGCCTCGAAAGAGACATCGACCTGCACAAACTCGAACAAGAATTCGAATCGCGGTTGAATTCTCGGTTGAAAAGATACGAAAGCGAGGAAAATCTGCAACCGATCGAAAGGGCGTACCTCGAAGCCCTGCGCTATTTGCGCCTCGATAAAGAACTGGGAACGGCAAAACTCCAAGCCATCGTTCACCTGTACGGCCAACACGGCTCGGAAAACGAACCGACCGGTCAATGCCTGGCCCTGGTGCGAAGGCAACTCGAAAAAATCGAGCAGGAAACCGAAAAATACGCACAGGATCAACTCTATCTGCTTTTCGAACGACTCGACGCCGCCGACAAACTATCGGCCGAAGATCCGGAACGCGCCAAGGAGATGTATCGGGCGGTTATCGTCCTCTACGCCGATAAGCCCTGGGCCGAGGCAGCGGTCGGCCGCGCGCGGAACGCCCTCGATTCGCTATGAATCGCCAGCGGCGCCCGCCCACCGGGCGCGCGGCGATCGGCGCGGACGCATGGCATCCGGCTATGACGACGTTTTCCATGCGACAGTCAATCCAGCGCTATTCGGGCGGCAGTTTCAACGCCGACTTCGGCAGCTTCTTAAGACTGAGGAACCAATCGAGCATTTCGGTGTCTTTTTCAGGCTTGGTCATGCGTTCGTTAGCGAGGCCGCACGAGCCGGGCGGGGGAACGATCACGTCGTCGCCCGGCTGCCAGTCGGCCGGCGTAGCCACCTTGTGCTGGTCGGCCGTTTGCAAGGCGATCAGCATTCGCAAGATTTCATGGAAGTTCCGGCCCATCGAGGACGGATAGTACAATATCGCCCGAACCTTCGCTTCGGGGTCCATGATAAACACCGCCCTGACGGCGTGCGAATCGTCGCTCGACGGATGCAACATTCCGTAGAGTCGGGCGACTTCCATCTTCAAGTCGGCAATTACCGGGAAAGTTACCTCGATGTTTTCCATGCCCTTGTACTTGATCTTCTCCTTGATCGTGCGCAGCCAGGCGATATGGCTAAAGTTGCTGTCAATCGATAGCCCGATCAATTTGCATCCGAGCGCCTCGAACTTGGGCATCAAATGGGCGAAGGTCATGAACTCCGTCGTGCAGACGGGTGTAAAATCGGCCGGATGGCTGAACAGAATCACCCATTTCCCTTCGTAATCGTCGGGATAATTGATCGTGCCCTGCGTCGTTACGGCCGAAAAACTCGGGGCCACTTCGCCGATCAACGGCATCCGCGGCGTTTCCGAATCGTCAAATCCGAAATCTTCGCAATCGTAATCGTAATCCGCCATGATATTGTTCTCCAAAATGGTTTGTGTTGAGAAAAAGGCCAACCGACTTTCGCGCGGAGCTGACATCGATCGTCCCGCTCGGCCGGTTTCGCTCTTTCTGATATTCACATTGATTATACACAAATTTCCGCTGCCGCATACGGGGTGGAAGCTCGTGTAAACAAACCAAATTATGCCACAGCAGTAACCGTTCACAGGGGACTGTCCCTCTTGTCGGCGGAGGGGTACAGGCACATTTTTCGTCCCTATTGACCATCAGTTAAGAAATGCGGTAACACTTCAGCCATTTGAAGTAAGGAATCACCTTAAGCGTTTTTTGAACAGGAGAAAACAGAGGTAACGGAGGATAATCAAAATGCAACAGAATCTCTGTTGTCTCTGTTTCCTCCTGTTTAAATCAATCCTTGATACTGCATACGGCTAAAATGTTACATTTTTCGCAATCCGCCGTGCCGGCGGCGGATAAACGTGTTGCATTCCTTTTCTGAGGATCAATAAAGAACCGAAAATGAGCCAGTCCCCGGCCCGCGAACGGTTACTTTTTTTATACCGGTCGTGAGAAATGCGGATTAGAACCGATATTCCAGTCCCAGTCCGCCGCCGTGGTAGAACACGCCGCCGTCGAGATTTACCTTGGTGGCGCCGGTCAGGAAGTTGGTGGTGTCGATTTGCTCCGGTGCCAGTCCGACGCCCTCGATCCACATTGCCTGATACGAGGCGCGGAAGGCCAGCCGGTTGGTGATCGCGTACACGGCCGCCACCCCGACTTCGCCGAGGAAGGAGACACGTTCGTTGATTGCCGAATCCGAAAAACTAGCCATTCCCGAAATCACCGTCTGATTGTTTTGTCTGGCGAAGTTGCCGTACGCACCCGCCTTGCAGATCGCTTTGATTTGCAGACATCCGAAGTCCAGCACCTCTCCCTCGGCTCCTAGTTGGTAGCCATAGAGGTGGTTATACGAATTAACGTCCTGGGCGACGGTGTATATCTGATTCCTTCCCCGGGCGTCGTACTGTTCATTTAACTCGATCATGCGGAAGCCGCTCATCAGAGTAAGCCAATCGAGCCACTGCCAACGGACATTGATTTCGCCGCTGTACAACTGCGAGGCATAGCGGGCTGTGGGATCGGAGACCGCAAAGGCTGAGTTGATGTCTATCACCATGAGGGCGGGATCCGTTAAAGCTCGGTTTGCCTCAAATCCGTCAAACTGAAAATAGGCCACTTCGACGTCGAAGCACGAGCCGAATATGCCGTGGCGCGTGGCGCTGAGTTTAGGACCGAACGCCAAGGGGAATCGAAAGTCTTTTGCATTCAATACGTCCGTGGGCGCGGTGGGCGAAAGAAAGAGACTCTGATTGCGCGTGGATGTGCGTTGCAGCGCAACGGCCTCGGCGTTGAACGACCAGCGGGGGCCGCAACGGTCGGGCTTGCAACATTGCGCAAAATCCTCTCCCGTGGGGTAACCGCAAGGTTGCTGGTAGGAAAAATGACCCGGATCGGCGGCGGTCACATCATAGCCGCAATTGCCCTGCGCGGGATACATGTTCTGCGCCAGGGCCTGCGCGCCGGCGGCAAAAATGATGCACGAGGCCAAAGCAATGGCTCCGATTCTTGAAAATACGCAAGAACGCATGACTATTCTCCTTTGGGAGAGTGGAAAGCGGGAGTAAACGGGCGAACAAATACCAAGTATAAGTAAGCATCGGCCGTCACAGTCGATACATTGGAAATAATCAGATTGGTCGGCAAACTTTCCCTAAATTACCCCGCAAGCCCATGCGTAACTAAATAGTTGCTGTATCAATCGTGGAGCGACATGTTCGTAGCACCGTCTTTAGACGGAAGTTCCGGCTAAATCCGGTACTACGAACAGGAAGTAACCATCAATGCAACATTGACAAAGCACTAACAGGACTAACTGGGGGGGCGCGCAAATTAACACCGAAGGCAAGCCCCCCTCATGGCTGAGTTCGATTGCCCAATTGCTTATTCCCTGGAAAAAGGAGCGCATACGACGTAAGATCAAATAAGTTGTGAATGCTTCCTCGGGCAGAAGGGAAAGAAGCCATGCGGTTTACATTGCTCGCGTCGGTTATAACGGTTATGGGGCTGAGCTTTTTGGCGGCTTCATCCTGCCCGGCCCAAGGGCCGGAACGCCGGACGCCTTCGGCGACATATTACAATTACTTCCGCTTCTTTTACGACGGCGAGTACAAGGATGCGTTGCGGGGATTTCAGAGCGAGTCGCGCGGTTCGATCAAGACCACGCAATCGCGGTGGATCGATTCGATCTGCTATGAAACCATGTGCGGCGAGTGCTACTACGAGGTTGGAGCGCTCGACAAGGCGTTGCAGCACTACACGAACGCTTTGACGCTGTATTCCCGTTTCTCCGACTGGATGGTGAACGTACGATTTCCAGCCACGATCCGCCTTGCTTCGGTGGGCAAGCAAAAGGCCGTCCCATGGGGAGCATCTACCAGGAACCCGCGCTTGGGCCAATACCCCACCTCCGTTTTTCTTGCGCAGGGCCAGATCGACATGACCGGCATATTGGAACGCGGGGGGATTGTCCAACAGGCGAACTTGTTTCCCGTTACCCCGCAAGAGATCGTCCGCGCTACAACGTTGGCGTTGCGGCGTCGGGCGGAACTGCTCGGCCCGATCGGAAAGCATGACGAACTGAGCAACCGGTTGATAACGGCGTTCAATCGGCCGGTAGGCCCCCCGAATCATTGGTCGCAATGCTGGGTCGACGTGCAGCGGGGGTTGGCGTTGATCGGCGGCGGCCGCGCGGGGCAAGGGATCGGCCATTTGCAGCGTTCGCTATTGGCCGCCGGCGAGTTCGACCATCCGATGACAAGCATCGCCCTGCTCGAACTGGGACGCTGCAAGATGCTGCTTGGCGAATATTCCGACGCCGCGCAGTTTTTCGCCGAGGCCACTTTCGCGGCGGTGAACTATCCCGACTACGGAGTATTGGAAGAGGCCTTTCGCTACGCGGCTTTGACGCACCTGCTTTCCAACCGGAAGGATTTTTTCACGCCCCTGAATCCGGCGATTCAATGGGCCAAGGCGCAGGGCCGGCGGCAATTGCTGGTATCGCTGCTTCTCTCGGCCGCGGAGAACTACGCGGTAATGGGCGACGCGCGAACGGCCGCCGCCATGCTCGACGAAGCCCGGGCGGCCATCGGCCGGCGCGAGATGGGTACGGGGCGAATCGGCGCCCGGCTTAACTACATCGCCGCGCTGGTCGCCTTTCAGCAGAAGCGGATTCCCGACGGAAACGCCGCCCTGGCCTCCGCGCTAAGTTACATGCGCCACGGCTCGCATTGGCTTTTCCAGATCAAGCTGTCCGACACGATGTATACCGGCGGCGCGCTTACGCCCCGCTCGGCGTTGGAATTGTTCGGCGAGGTGCTGCGCGATCCGCACGCCGCGGACTGGACCTTGCAACCGATGGAATCGTTTGCCGCTTTGGCCACTCCGCAGCCCTTGCCGATGGAGCATTGGTTCGAGGCCGCCATGGAGCGCGGCGTCGTCAAGGAAATCGACGAAGCCATCGAGATCGCCGACCGCACCCGGCGGAGGAAGTTTTTCGGCTCGATCGAGTTTGGCGGCCGATTGGCGGCGTTGCGCTGGATACTGGAGGCGCCGGCCGACTTGCTGGCGCAAGACGTTCTGATTCGGCGGCAGGACATCATGGCCCGGTATCCCGAGTTCCAGCAGCTTTCCCGCCGCTCGGCTGAAATTCGAGGCTATCTGGCCAAGCAGCCGCTAGCGCCGAAAGACCCCGAGCGGGTGCGCGAGCAAACCGAGTTGCTGACGGAGTTGGGCGCCGTGGGTGTACAGCAGGAAGCTCTTTTGCGCGAAATCGCCCTCCGCCGCGAGCCGGCCGACCTGATCTTTCCGCCGTTGCAAAGCGTGGCTGAGGTGCAGAAATCGCTTCCCGACGGGCACGCCGTGCTGGCCTTCTTTGCCACCAGCCGCGGTTTGTACGGATTTTTACTGAACAACGAACAAAGCACCCACTGGCGGATCGGCGCCGCACCGGCCCTGATGCGGCAGATGCAGGCGATGTTCCGCGACATGGGCCAGTTCGGAGCGAACAGCGAATTGAACGTCAACGATCTCGATTCGGAGGCGTGGAGGGATTCGGCCCGGCAGGTGCTGGATACGCTGTTGAAAGGCTCGTCGGCCGATTTTTCGCAGCCCTTTAAGGAACTGGTAATCGTGCCCGACGGCTCGCTCTGGTATCTTCCCTTCGAGGCGTTGCAGGTGAAGGTTGACGACCGCCTGCAATCGTTGATTACCCGTTTCCGAATCCGCTATGCTCCGACGCTTTCGCTTTGCATGTCGGGCGGGCCGGGCCGCAACCCTTCGGGCAACACGGCCGTGGTGGTCGGCAGGCTCTATCCGCGCGACGACGCCGAGACCGCCCGCACGGCTTTCGAGCAGCTTTCGGCCGTTCTGCCCGGCGCGGTAATGATCGACGCCCAGCCGCAAACGCCGTCGT
>Ga0123335_1005480_pt1 | contig 15466 bp, 21 predicted proteins | sample BiotimSIPDNA_2_FD_89707 | JGI IMG/M metagenome (GOLD analysis project Ga0123335, IMG submission 89707) | Anaerobic biogas reactor microbial communites from Washington, USA - Biogas_R2 time_0 SIP DNA | ecosystem: Engineered > Bioreactor > Anaerobic > Unclassified | place: Washington, USA... | reverse complement strand
TTGTACACTAGGTTAATGAAACTTTCTATCGCTTAACAGGCGAGCATGGAAGAGTAAACATGGAAATCGAGAAAAAGCATAGTGTATAAAATAGAGGTAAAATTCAGGTATATAAGGGGAGGGAGGTAGCTTGAGAGCAACAGAAACTCCCAAGACACCAAAACAAGCAAGCCCGCGGCACAAACGCATAGAAGCACCGAAAACCTGCCTACAACCACACAACCCCCAAACGCAACAGACCATCAGATGCAGCTTCAGACGATTAATCAGTCAGCGTTTATTGAGAGTATAAATAAGGGGATATAGAGAAAAAATCACGCGTTAGCTATCGCCTTCAAGGCCTTTCTCGGATGCATGAGCATAAACTGTTGCGAATTTCTTGACAAGATCCTTCGGTGTATAGATAGAGGAATGCAAATGGAAAAAGTTGCCCATACGCTCGGTTTCCACGCCGATACCGATAACGATAACGTTTTTGCGTACCAAGTTGTCCACTGACTCTTTCAGCGCCAGAGGCATGTTAGCGTAACCATAAGGCCAGCCATCAGAAATTACGACAAGCACCCTTTGCTCTTCGAAGCGTTTAGCAAGCATTTTACCAGCTATCGCAATCGCGTCAGGAATGTAGGTTAAGCCGTCGAATTTCAAGCCGCCGATCCGCGATCTTGTGCGTTTGGAGTAGGATTCGGTGCTGTCTTTTAAGATGTAGAATCGGTCGCTGAAAGCAAAGAAAGTCCAAGATGTCGGATCAATCATTAACTCCCTAGCAGCTTCAGCCACGGCAATCGCTAAACCTCGCCCAAACTCACCCTTAACCTGCATACTGCGACTAACATCAAGAATAAGCGACCACGCAAAACTCGGCTGCAGATACTGATCCAAGTTGAAAACGTCTGTCGCAGGTTTATTCGCCGCCAACGACTGAATAACCGCAGCCAAATCAAGCATACCCATCTCCTGACGTGGCTCCTCATCCAGATAATTGTACACTGAACGCAGGATATCGAGCACACGGCGACTTGTACCCTGAACATGAGTTTTAGCCCTCAAATACTGAGTGTAGTCTTCCTCCGGAATAGAAATCGATTTGAACCGTGTTAAACTAAGATATGGCTGTATCTTTGAAAGGATCTTTTTATCACGTTCTTTCTGGTAATAGTCAGAGTTGAAAGCCTGCAGCGCCTCAGCTTCCTGCTCAATACGCCATAACTGCTCGATATGATCAACCGTGGGAACATCGCCGCCCATAGCCATCAAAGACTGCACGAATAAGCCCTCAAAGTCCTCGACGCTCATCGGTTCACCTTCTAATTCGCTGTATATACTGCAGCGTCCAATGCTCTCAGTATGCTTAAAGGAAGGAGACTCCAAAAACGGACCGAACGGTTCAAGCGACTCCTTGATGAGCTTAACGTTTTCATCAAAAACTTCGTTAACATTGATTTCATCCCCCGCAATAGTACCCATAAACTTCTCCTTCAGCGCCATCAAATCCCCATGAAGCTTAGTAACCACCTTCTCTTCTTCAACGCCAGGGGAATTCTTCATCGCACCCACATAGAACTGAGTTAACAGTGCAGCCATAAGCTTAGTTGAAGTGGTAAAAATGTGGTCGGATGGCTTGATTCTCTGGTAAGCTAACGCGTTGGCGTATGCAATATCGAACAAACGATCAGGGTACCATGCTTGAATGTACGCGTTTAGGTACACATCGTTTACCAGAGACTTTGCGTAAGCAGTAACTATTCCGTCACTGGGGCTAATGACGATTCGGTCTTTCGAAAAAGGCGCTAATGTGTGCGTTGTTAAATGCATCACTGAAGCACGGAAAACACGACCAACCTTCGATTTGCCGGCGTTATCGCCGCTGAACTTGACCCCTAGAAAAGATATGGATTTATCTTTCTGTATGCGCACCGTGGGCAGTTTAATGGTGAAACCGAAATTATCGCTTAGCAATAACGGCTGATCTATCGTTTCATCCTGTAAGATTTTAACTTTGGTATTATCCTTCTGCAGGGAAGCAGCCCAAGCGTAATCGATAAAACCCAAAGCGTTTGCTCCGCTTCTTAGTTTTTAACAAAAACCGCCTCGAGAATTCTGCGGACATCTGCCTGTACTTCAACGTTATCGCTTGTTAAGCCGATGATTGTCTCCTCCGCCGCATCCATCGGAGTCATGCCGTCGAAAACCAGTGTGCCCCAGTTAATCAAGTCACCCAATGAGGGACCATAAGGCAAGTCACCAGCTTTATACTGACGCCTAAGTTCTGCACCAGCCTGGATAATTCCATATGCGACTTCCTGCGAAACTTTTGTTCTTTTACGCAGCATATCCACTTCGTCAGGTGAAATCTTTTCGCCGACTGAGAGGAAGTCGAAGTTAATCCATACGGCCATACGACGACGCATGGCTGCGTTAAGCGGTTTTGTACCACTGAATTCAGCTGTGGCTGGGTTCATGGAGATGATCATGTAACCGTACTTGTGGCGTTCGATAACTTCGCTGTCTTTCTCGTTAAGCACAAGGTGCCCTCGAGTGTCGAGCACTGGGTTGAGTCGTGTAGCAACGTCCTGCTTCATCATGTTGGCTTCGTCGAGGTACATGATGCCGCCTTTACGCAGCCACTGAGTTAAAAGCCCGTCCACCCAGTTTTCTTTGCCAAGTCCGATGAATCTGCCGATTAAGTCGAAGCTGCTGGTTGATAAACCGCAGTTGACCTCCCAGATAGGTAAACCAGTTAACTCCGCCACCAAGTAGACGATGTGGGTTTTACCTGTGCCTGATGGACCAATTAAGCTGCATTGCTTAAAGTAGTAAAGCGCACGTGTAATGCGTTCAACGTAGTTCAAGCCGTGATCGAGGTATTCGGGTGTACCCTTAGGAATCATATCGTCGAGGTGGGAGAAGCTATAGTTAGGGTGCAAGTCAAAGCGTTGAATGTTGTACTTGTTGTAGAGAGGTGAAGTGGACATCGGACGCTCTTTGTCGAGCTCTACGGTAACTTTAAATTTATCCTGCTTTAGCGAGGTGACTTCTTGCATTCGGCTCGCTGATTCTTTCTCTTTTAGTCCCTGATGGCCATATACCATACTCTATGTCGCCTACAACGCTACAGGGGTTGCAACCAGCATTATAAGCGTTATTTAGTACTACTCAATATACTGGTTATGCAAGAGAAAACTATAACTAAAAACCAATAAAATAAGAAGAAATAGACCCCAAATACATCAAACAATAAACCGCCATTAAATACCCGCCGAATACCCATACAAAAACGCAGATATCACGCGCCGAAAAACATGACGCAATAATACACAAGCCTTTTATATCTTATCGCAAGATTTACGATATCAAGAGGCAAACTGATATGGGAACAATAATGATAGTGGATGACGCTTCCTTCATGCGAGCGGTACAAAAGAAGATCGTACTTCAGGCTGGCCACGAGGTAATCGCTGAAGCCGGCAATGGCGACGACGCGATTACACAGTTTCAGAATAACAATCCTGACTTAGTCTTAATGGATATCATTATGCCGCCTGGTCCAAGAGCAAAAGATGGCATTGAAGCACTCAAGCAAATCGTTGCTGTTAATCCAGCTGCGAAGGTTGTTATGTGCAGTTCAATGGGTCAGCAAGCTTTAATTGCTGAGGCTCTAAAGTCCGGCGCTAAAGATTTCGTCATTAAACCATTCCAGCCACAGAAAGTCCTTGAAGTCCTATCTAAATACGCTTGAGGAATAATCTGTGCTGTCTCTACCCGAAGGCAACCCAGTAAAAGATGCAGGATTAGCCATGGCAAAGCGCATAGGTGCCTGTCAACAGGTAGAGCATCAAATCGTAGTAGATACTAACACAATATACACACATCCGCACCTGGAAGAGGTTCGAGTGGACATGGCTGGATTCAAAGTGGAAAGCAGACCTGTCGAGCTTGTTACAAGCGTCGGATCATGCATAGGTATCTGCCTGTATGATTCGATTCGTAAATGTGGGGGGTTAGCTCACATTATGCTGCCACAATCCAGCCTTGGCTTACAAGAACCTCTTCCAGGAAAGTATGCGGATACAGCTGTCGATGCCCTTGTTAAGGGCATACGTGAAATTACTAAGTCGGAGAACAGGCTTTCAGCAAAGATTGCTGGTGGCGCTAACATGTTCGCAAGTACCTTAGCGAACGGGTTAGATATAGGTGCCAAGAACATTCGGGCTACAAAAGAAGCTCTTGAGCGGCATCGGATTCGACTTATCAGTGAAGATGTTGGCGGTTCACACGGTCGAAGAATTTCCTTCAACCTTGCCTCTGGTATCATAATCGTTCGGTTACATAACGGAGAGATAAGAAAACTATGATAAACACACAAGAAAGAATCGAAGTTGCATCCAGCGCTGTTCAAGAGGATTCAGAGATTGATCTGGGCATTCTCTTAGAACTGGGAAGCATAGGTGCAGGTCATGCGGCCACATCGCTTTCTGATATTCTGCAGGAAACGATAACGATCAGTGTACCGAAAATACACACGCTACAACCTCACTTGCTGCCCGGATTCTATGACTTGCATGACAGACCAACGACTGCAATCTATCTGCACTTAAATGAAAAGTATGGTATGGATATCTTGCTAACTTTTGAGGAAATGGAAGCTAGAAAGATCGCTGCCATGATGAATATGTGCGGTTCAGTTGAAGAGCTTGATCCAGCAATGGAGACTTCAGCACTTCAGGAACTAGGCAACATCTTAATCGGTTCATTCCTAACATCGATTTCAGATTTCATTGGGTTAACACTGTTGCCGTCAACGCCAGAGACAGTTACCGATGGATTTGACGCGATACTCGACAACTTCCTGATCAAGCAATCGATATATTCAGAGAGTGCTTTGGTCTTCGAGACTCGCTTCATGCGTAATGGCACAGATGCAAAATGTATACTAATCATATTCCCAACTCAGGAGCTAAAGAACCTCTTAGTTGAGAAGTCAAAAAGTATGATGGGTATCTAAGAACATAGATATTGTGGGGGATTTCGTGGTGCTAGAGCAGTCAAAATCGGCGGAACTTACTAACTATCTGGAGAATAGCGCTTTCCAGAAAGTAAAACGTATGATAGCTGAATCTGCAGGGTTAGACTGCTCTGGCTACCGCGATGAATACCTTAAGCGTCGTTTTGAGATACGGTTACGAGCAACCGGTTCGGCAACCTATGCACGCTACATTATTTACCTGAGGAAGAATCCGGCAGAGTTTACTAACCTGCTTAATGACTTAACTATTAACTATACCACATTCTTCCGCGATTTGGATGTTTATGAGTATTTAGAGCATAAACTATTGCCTAAACTGTTTTTGTCGAAGAATCCGGTTAAGATTTGGAGCGCAGGATGCGCAACCGGTGAAGAGCCATATTCACTTTCTATTTTGGTAAATAAGATATTTGGCAAGCGGTTAGCAAATCATCCTATTAGGATAATTGCCTCTGACATTGACAGGGACGCCCTGGCGAAGGCTCAACGTGGCGCTTATGGTCCACGACAGATCAGCACAGTATCGCCGAAGATGATAGATGAATACTTTACTCATGAAGGCGACAGCTGGATCGTTAAAGACTTCGTTAAATCCGTTATACGTTTCGAACGATTCGACCTAAACCAGGCATCCCTGCATGTGAACTTTGATTTGATTCTCTGTCGAAACGTAATGATTTACTTCAGTAAAGAAGGCCAACATCACATCCACATGAACTTTTACCGCGCGCTACGTGACGGCGGATACATGATAACTGGGAAATCAGAGATCCTCTCAGGTGAACCGGCAGAAAAATTCCAAGCGCTGGATTACATAACAAGGGTCTACCAGAAGCCACCTAAACCAGCATTTGAAACATTCAAATTAAAGAACTAAAAACAGGCGGTCTTTGTGGCAACCTCCAAGCCACAATCCGCCTTTGGCGCAAATATTTTTTTAATTAGAGGAAGAAGAGGGTGCTCCCCTGCTACTTCATCTTCTATAACTTTTAGCAGAGAATTGCTTTTTTAATTCTAAAGCTGTTTTGGGTTACCGGTTGGTTATGGCGACACCACAAGTTCGATTTTTTTAAACAGACGAGTTTTTGATCTACTGATAAGGGAGTGGATTACTGTGAGAAAGGCAGACCTGTTTCAGCGATAACTGCCCCGCCACGTAGCTATATATCACCTTAAGATTTGGCGTGAATAATGCGATCTATTAATAGAGACAAAGCTCACTCAATAATAGAAAAACGGGGTAAACAACATGAAAACAAGACTTATCGCGTTAACGGCATTAACTCTTCTGCTCGCCGCCTCGTCACTGCTGCTATCAGCGCAGGCTTCAACAACGGAGACCTTTACCGTAACCCACACAACATACCAGATCACCTTCAACCTGCCTGCAGATACCACATTTAACGGTTCACTATCGACCACCGCAACCGTCCGGGTTTGGGTGAGCGACGCCAACGGCTCACTAATCAGAAACCTCGGCTTAGTCGATAGCACAGCAAGCTTTAGTTTCGTGGCGGCGCAAGAAGGAAACTATCAGGTATACTTCGAAAATTCACTCGCTACTTCGGCGAAGGTTACTTTTACCTACGAAACCGACCCTGAGCTTAGCGGCGGCTCCTCGCTTTTACCTTTCTGGCTTTGGCCAGTATTTGTAGCTGTGACAGTTGTAGGCTGCATTGTGGTTCTATATCTTAACCATCGCAAAAAAGTAAAATCCACAGAGTAGAATTCGTTTTTACGCGAGTCTATTTAGCGGGTTCTCATTTGGCTGCTCTGGTTGGGGGCTCGCAGTGAAGTATCTGCTGACGCGGTCGCCCCTGGGAGTAGTCATGTAGAATGTCTCGTTTTGAACGCTTTCTCTGCGTACTAGGTTCTGTGCTTCAAGAAAGCTCATGGCACGTCTGAGGAATGCCTGCTCGATGTTCGTGGCTTCTTGTATCGATAAAATGTTTGATGATTGCAGCTTCTCAAGTGAACGAAGTATTTCAACGTAGAGTTCAAGCTTTGAGGGTTTCTGATGTGGCATTCTTTGCACCTTAGCGTCAAGTATGCGTATAAACAGTATATTGATGTGTGCATCGCAGCCCGTCTATACACTAACCGCTCAACGGCTTAATGCTTGGACTGCTTTCTGGGGCCACTCGTTATCATGTAGCAACGCCCTTCCTATAGCAACCAAATCCACTTTACCCTCGCGTACGAGTTTATCTGCAAACTCTGGCTCGGTTATTCCGCCTACGCCGATCACCGGTACAGTGATTGCCCGCTTTATTGCCTCGGCTTGTGGTATAAAGTAGCCTCTCACCTGCGATAGTTGTCTGGGTTCGCTGCCGCACATACCGCCGGAAACATCCAGTATATCCACTCCTGCCTCTTGGAGCCTCTGGGAAAAAACAACAGCGTCTTCAACGTGTGTTCCCATAGGCGCTAAATCGTCTGCGCCAACCCTGTATAGCAGTAGCCGATCCTTGCCAAGTCGCCTACGTACCTTCTCCGTAACCATAAGAGGGAAACGCATACGATTCTCAAGCGATCCTCCAAATTCGTCACTGCGTTTATTCAGCAGGGGAGTAAAGAATTGGCAGAGCAAGTAGCCGTGGGCTCCATGCAACTCAACTCCATCAAAGCCGGCTTTTACAGCGCGGTCAGTTGCATCTGCATAGTCGTCGACTAACTGGTGGATTTCCTCTTTTTCCAGCATACGAGTTTTATCACGTGTCGAAGGACCTACCGGGGTTTCGCCGATGACTTTTTTGGTTGCCACAGCGCCTGCATGGCTGATCTGTACCACAGCAGGGGCTCCTACCGAGTGAATCCCAGCGGCGAGTTTCTCAAAGCCCGGAATCAGTGCGTCGCTGTAGATGCCAAGTTGTTTTGGCCCGATCTTTCCGAGTGCAGAAACATAGCAGTGTTCCACGATGGGTAAACCCAATGCTGGCGAGCGGCGGACATAGAAATTAATCAGTCTGTCTGTGACTTCACCCTGGAATGACGCTCGACCAGACTGCATCGGAGGCATTACTATACGGTTGCGAAGAGTAATGCCTTTGACTTGGAGTGGGTCGAGTAAGTGCGCCATAGATTATCGATGCAGATATGGCTCCACTGAGGAATATAAGAACTTGCGCAGAGAAAGCGGATTTTTTAGGGTTTACCTGCTCCTGAGGTCTATTGCCTGCGCAGTTAGGCTTTCCTCGTCGATGGCTTTCTGCATCAGGCAACGTATCGCCTCATTCATATTGCCGCGGAAGTAGGGCTTAACGATTTTCTGCGCGAACTCCTTCAGCATTTCTGCAGAAAAGTTGTGGAAGGTAAGCGATACCAAGAGGTCTTCTTCGTAGACGGTTTCTGTTTGAGTCATGGATGGTTCACGGATGCCAATTGGTCTATTTTCGCTTTTAAGGCAGCTTACCAAGCGACCTTTAATGTGCGGAGAGAGGTCAGTTAAAGTGGTTGTTGGCGCGGTTTGTTGACACAAAACGATATTAGAGAACTTTTTTGTCACTTCGAATTAAGAGAGCATTCTAAATGGCCGACTATTTTTTTGGTTGCTCAGGCTTCTATTACAATCACTGGCGAGGCAAATTCTACCCAGAAAAGCTACCTAAAACCCGCTGGCTGCACTATTACACACAATTCTTTAACTCGCTTGAACTAAACAACACCTTCTACCGCTATCCAAGCCAGAAGCTACTCGAAGGCTGGTACACCAAAACCCCAAGCGACTTCACTTTCGCCGTTAAAGCTAACAGAATAATCACTCATCTGCACAAGTTTAGAGTAACAGAGCAGTACACAGCCAGCTTTTACGGGCTTGCTCATTTACTAAAGGAGAAACTACTTTGCGTTCTTTTCCAGTTGCCTCCGATGGTTCATAAAAATATGGATTTACTGCAGACAATCGCTGCTCAGCTTGATCCCGTCGGTGACGAATGTGCTTGAGTTCAGGCATGAGAGCTGGTGGGACAGCGAAGTCTACGATTACATGGATAACCGAGGCATTGTATTCTGCAGTGTCTCGGCTTCAGAACTGCCGGAAAACCTCGTATGGACAGGACCCGCCGTTTATTTACGGTTCCATGGCAAGGACAGATGGTACGAACACTATTATCCAGACGAGGAATTGGCGAGGTGGGCTGAGAGAATCAATCAGCAGGGCGCCCAAAAAGTGCTATGTTACTTTAATAACGATTTCGATGCGAATGCACCACGCAACTGTTTGACTCTCAAAAAATTGTTGGAGCCAACTAAGCAGATGCAGGCGCCGCTGTTAAGCTGAAACTTATGGTGATTAAATTTGGTTACAGATGTTGTTTGTGGAATGGAAATCGATGAGAAAACAACCAAGTACAAATCGAACTACAAAGGAAAAACATACTATTTCTGCGGACCAGTCTGCAAGCTAGAATTCGACTCGCGACCCCAAAAATACGTGACGCCATAATTCAACTGATAGGCAAACTAGTGTAGCTACTCTGATACGCCAACAAATGATTAATTAAGCTTCAATTCAGAGGTTTTCTCATGTCAGCAAGTACATCATTAAAACTAGCTATGCGAAGGCTGTGGTCAGACCACGTTGTCTATACCCGTTGCTACATCATCTCGGCAATTGCAGCACTCCAAGATGCACAAGCGACCGCAACACGATTACTCAAGAACCAAGAAGACATCGGAAATGCCATTGTACCGTTTTATGGACAAGAGGCAGGAAAAAAATTAACGGAGCTACTGCAAGAGCACATAAAAATTGCTGTGGAACTAGTTGCGGCAGCAAAGACTGGTGATCAAGCGAAGTTTGGAGAAGCAGACAAACGCTGGACAGAAAACGCCAACCAAATCGCCGCCTTCCTTTTAGGTGCTAACCCTAATTGGCCCAAAAAAGACGTGACAGACCTATTGAGTCTGCATCTTAAAATAACTAAGGAAGAAGCCGTTGCACGGTTGACTGGTAAATGGGAGGAAGATATCCAGAAATTCGATGAAATATACACTGAAATCATGGTTTTAGCCGATGCATTATCAGATGGTATCGTTAAACAGTTTCCAGACAAATTCAAGTAATCGAAGTCTGATTTGCCTTGAGCGCGGTTTTTGAGATAAAGTACCCGTTTGGTATTGGTGAGCAGGCGCCCTATTTTGAGAACCTACCTAACATTGATGGAAAACTGTTTTCTCTTTCAAGCTTCAATGATAAGGAAGTTGTTGTTTTAATCTTTCTAGCTAACCGTTGTCCAACAGCAAGAGTCTATACTGACCGGTTGAAGGCAATCCAAAATGACTATGAAAGTAAGGATGCCCAGCTTGTGGGGATAAACTCAGATAACCAGTACTTCTTTCCCTTGAATCACTTGGGAAAATGGTGGAAGTCTTTAATGAACGTCAACTCAACTTTCCCTATCTGAAAGATCAAGATCAAAAAGTAGCTAAGAGTTATGGTGCCCTCGTTACTTTACATGCCTTCGTTTTGGATAGGGATCGCAGACTCAGGTATCGGGGGAGAATTGATGATTCAAGGGATCCAAAGAAGGTTGAGGTTAATGATTTGCGGAACGCCTTGGATGACTTGTTGAGCGGTAAAGAAGTGCGGGTTGCAGAGACGCAGCCGTTCGCGTGCAGTATCGATTATTTCTAAATTAAGGGCTAACATGATCACAGCAAACGATAATTAGCAACAGCAAAGGGGACCCTAAAAAAGGCCATAAAAGCTAGATGCTTTCTAGCTCTATCTCGTCAGAGCCGTCAAAGCGTTGTCTTCTCTTCACAACTAACGCTGCACCAACCGCAACAGCTATAGAAGCCAAAGCTAAGGCGCCAGTTGTGATACTTTCGTTTTCGGTAACTATATTCGGGTTCACTTCAGTTCTGCTGGGTATCTGGGTTTCGCCGGGGGTTGGTGCCGGTTTAGGTGAAGGTCTGGGTGTTGGTTTCTGTGTGGGCTGAACGGTTGGTCGCGTCGTTGGGTTCGATTGCTGTATTTGACTGCTACTACCCTGGGTTGGATCTATGGTGGGTTCAGGTGTAAGTTGGGGAGTGGGAGTGGGTAACGGAGTGGGTGTTGGTGTGGGGGTTACTGTCGGCTTCGGTGTTGCTGTGGGTGTGGGTGTCGGTTTAGGCGTAGCTGTTGGTGTGGGCGTAGGTGTGGGTGTGGGAGTTGCAGTTGGTCTAGGCGTTGGGCTAAGGGTCGGAGTTGGAGTGGGTGAAGGAGTCGGTGTTGGAGTTGGGGTTGGAGTGGGCGACGGGGTTGGCGTTGGCGTGATTGTCTGTGCCTCAGCAAATCCGCTGATAGACATAAGCAAAACAAGAGCAAGAAGTACAGATATTAACGCTATAGTTTTTTTTGGCATGCAACTCAATTCTCAGGTTGAACTCAAAGAGAATAACAAAATCGACAGAATCCTTGAGCAACAAGGCAGCTACCTAGCAGTTCTGGAAAGATAAAAACGCTTGTGGGCTCAGCATTGAGCAACAAAAACAAGCCTTGTTGAGGCAACCGCAAAACTAAAGGGCGCATAAACGCGGCCCACTTTAGCTTTAATGATGCTGAGTGGGGGCATTCTTTTAGATTTAATGTGATTGTATGCGTGTGGCTGTTGACAGACACTTCTGCACGTCCGGAATGGGCATACAAACAATGCATAATATTCAACAATAGCAACCATAGATGAATCAAATACAATTTATACACTACAATAAAGAGCTTGCCAGCAGCACTGAAATGACCAGGATAATCAAGGTTGTGACGACGGTGCTTAGTGCATACTTGTTTTTCATTAGTCTTTGGAGTAATTCATCCTCAACTCACTCCGCGTTTAGGTGGATTGTTTTTATAGTTTGATTTTGACCCTGTGGGTTTATCATGTCTTTTCACTTGAAAGCTCATTAGCGTTTTTCTTATAAATGCCTTCTGTAGCGAGATTTAATACACCATATACTGCTTACAAAACCGTTTCCAATATATTGATCCACGTCGTTAATGAGCCGCCGCTATACGTTAAATATGGACTCTTCATCGTAATCGCCATGGTTGTAGCGTGTGCGGTGGGCGGCGTCGTGTATTACCTTAAATTTAGAGGAAGATAACCGCCCATAGAGACACTGAATTTAGCGCATAATATATATTCAGATGCTGCAAGTATATGTAATATTAACCGCTAATACCTGCAGGTTGCTTGTATGGAAAGAAAAATCATGTCCTTAGGCAAATCCTCGCTTGTGGTCTCACTGCCAAAAGAGTGGATGCAGCTAAACGACTTAAAAAAAGGCGAAACAGTACAATTCAACATCCAACGTGACCGCTCACTAGTAATATACCCAAGCAGCACCAAACGTTCAGAAGAAAAAGAAGTCACCCTAACCATCATGCAAAACGAAGAGGAAATCCTAATTACACAGAAAATTCTAGGCGCATTCCTCAACGGCTACACAGGCATCACATTAGCCTCTGAAAATATTTTCTCTGTGCCGCAGACAAAAGCAGTACGAAACATGGCAGGCCGCCTCTACATGCGGGTTATGGCTGCAGACGCTAAAACCGTCTACATGCAAAGCCTTATGGATGAATCTAAAGCGTCACTGGAGCAGGCGATCCAGCGTATGCACCTCATATCGCGATCCATGTGCGAAGGCGCCTTTAGTGCACTCAAAAACAATGATGTGCCACTGGCGAAATCCACCTACTCATTAGACGATGATGTGGACCACTTCGCGTTCCTAATCATGCGCATACTGCGTAACGCCGCGCAAAACCCGCATCTGGCAAACGAATTGCACGTTGATCCCGTTGACTGTATGGATCACCAGACGCTGGTTACCCGCATGGAGCACGCATCTGACTACGCAGCGGAAATAACCAAGCACATAATCATGCTTAACGGCGCCAAACAAACCATACCCGACGACGTTGTGGCGCTCATGATTAACGCCGGCACAGAAGTCACTGAACTCTATGTAAAATCAGTCGAGGCGTTTTTCAGCAAAAACGTCGACGCAGCCGTCGCAATCATGAAACACCGCCAGAAACTCGAGAAACTAGACGTGGAAATCACCTCTAAAGCCTTCATTGGACCACATAAAAGCGCTGAACTCGTCTGCGGGATATGCTCGATCCGCGACAACATAAAACGCATCTCGCACTGCACCTTTAGCATCGCTGAAACCGCAGTGAATAGAGCGTTCAAAGCAACACCTAATGAACCGTTAACTGAAACAAAAACTGGATAAATTGAACTACTCGCCGCTTTCGCGGCGAGCATCCTAAAAAAAAACTACTTTCGATTTATGTATTCCTCTATCTTTGCACTAGGCACAACACCAGCAGTCCTAACAGCATAGCCCTCAGACCACAAATGCCCACCCCAAAGCCGCAGCTTAAGCCCAGCAAACTCCTCAAACAGCACCTTAGCAGAAATACACTTGAAAAAACGAACCATCTCCGGAATAGACACAGACGAGGGAGCACAGACAAACACATGCACATGGTCACCATCATGAACCCTAGCAGCCAACAGAAGACAACCATTCTGCTCAGCAATCATCTTAAGTAGCTCCTCAAGCCTAACCCTAACTGAGCCATCCAAAACCTTGCGACGGTATTTAGTGGCCCAGATGAGGTGGTAGTTGGCTTGGTAAGCACAAGTCCTAGCCTTGTCCAAGTCGATCACCTCCTTATCTAATGGTGGTAGACCTTTAGAGCCGAACAAAATATAGAACTGACGCATTCATCCTGCCGCGTTAGCGGCAGGTATTCTGCTAGGTTTTTTTATAAAAACCGATGGGTTAACCCCCTTTTTTGGGGGTTTACTGCTCTTTTTTGGGGTTTGAGAGGTACTCGTGGATGCTTTTAGCCGCGATTTTGCCTGAACCCATTGCGCTGATTACTGTAGCTTCGCCTGTTGCGATGTCGCCGCCTACCCAGACGCCGTCGAGGCTGGTTTTGAAGGATTCGTCGCTTGCGATTATGCCGCCTGTCTCGGTTTGCAGTCCCGGCGTTGTGGACTGTATGATGGGGTTAGGTGTGCGTCCGATGGCCACAATGACTGTGTCGATGTCTGTTTTCACTTCTGAACCCTGAATTGGGGCTACCCGGCGTTTTCCGGAGTCATCTGCGTCACAGAGCCTCATGGAGTGAGTTATCATCGATTTAACGTTGCCTTGTTCGTCGCCTTCGAATTTAACCGGTGTGCTTAGGTACTTGAAGAATATTCCTTCTTCTTCAGCGTTGGAGATTTCTTCTTCACGTGCGGGCATCTCGTTTCTTGTTCTGCGGTAGTAGATTGTGACGTTTTCGGCGCCCAGTCGCAGTGCGCATCGTGCCGAGTCGAGGGCTACGTTCCCTCCACCGATGACTGCAACCTTTTTACCGACTTTTATGGGTGTCTTTGACTGCGGGAACATGAATGCTTTCATAAGATTTACGCGGATGAGGAATTCGTTAGCTGAGTATATTCCGTTGAGGTTTTCGCCGGGGACTTCTAGGAATTTCGGTAAACCTGCGCCTGTTGCTACGAACACCGCTTTGAAGCAGGTTTTGAATAGTTCGTCGATTGTGAATATTCTGCCTATAAGGTAGTCCGGCTGGAATTCAACGCCGAGTTTTTTGATGTAGTCGATTTCTGCTTGCACTATATATTTAGGTAATCTGAACTCGGGGATGCCATAGACCAAGACGCCGCCGCCTTTATGGAGAGCTTCAAAAATGGTGACGGGATAACCCAGCTTCGCAAGATCCGCAGCCACGGTTAAACCAGCCGGGCCAGCGCCGACAACAGCGACTTTTTTACCGTTGCAAACAGGAAGCTTGGGGACCTCGATGCCTCTTTCGCGTTCCACATCTGCAACGAAGCGTTCAAGACGGCCGATTGAAACCGGATCACCTTTCTTGCCTACAAGACAGTTCTTTTGGCACTGCTCTTCCTGCGGGCAAACACGTCCACAGATAGCGGGTAAACTATTTTTTTCCTTAATTTTTTTGATTGCGCCGGCGAGGTCGTTTTGTTTGATAAGTTTGATGAAGACAGGGATTTCTACGCCAACTGGGCAGCCTTCGACGCATTTTGGTTGTGTACAATTTAGGCACCTGGATGCTTCGGCGATTGCTTGCTCTTCAGTGTAGCCTAAGACGACTTCTCTGAAGTTTTTTGTTCGGTTAAACGCGTCTTGTTTTGGGACATTGACCGCTGTGAAGCGGTTGTTCGTCGGGGGCTGGTTATTTAGTGTCCGTGACATTGACAGTTATTCTCTCCGGGTTTTTGGTACGCTAATGAAAGGTTGTTCTCTTCAGTACAATAGCTTTTAAGCCGCAGCATGAGTTCTTTGAAATTAACTTTATGTGCATCAAATTCTGGGCCATCTACACACGCGAATTGTGTTTTGCCGTCGATTGATACTCGGCAGGCACCGCACATACCCATACCGTCAACCATAATCGGGTTTAAGCTG
>Ga0123335_1005478_pt1 | contig 15473 bp, 22 predicted proteins | sample BiotimSIPDNA_2_FD_89707 | JGI IMG/M metagenome (GOLD analysis project Ga0123335, IMG submission 89707) | Anaerobic biogas reactor microbial communites from Washington, USA - Biogas_R2 time_0 SIP DNA | ecosystem: Engineered > Bioreactor > Anaerobic > Unclassified | place: Washington, USA... | reverse complement strand
TGTGCCACGATATCCCCATCTTCACCAAACACCATCCACTCATAACCGGCGAACTGTGCCGCTTCCCATTTCGGCAGAGCTTCCGTCATGAAGATCCCACCGTCCTTTCTCCGGTTTCGAGCACAATGATGTTTACGAGCGCAAGACAGAAAGTAGCGATATAAAACACCACCTCACCACCCTCATACCAACTCATTCCCTCACCCCTGTTGATCCGAACCCCCCTTCTCCCCTTTCCGATTCGGGGAGCTGTTCAACCGCCATAAACTCCGGAAGTTCGACCCTCATGATCAGAAGTTGTGCTATCCGGTCCCCTTCCGTCACCGTCTGCACCTCGTCGGAGTCGTTGTACAACGGAACCAGGATCTCTCCCCGATATCCGCTGTCGATTACGCCCACACAGTTTGACAGACGGAGTCCACACCGTGTTGCCAGGCCAGACCTGGAGAAAACCAGGCCGACATACTCATACGGAATGACCACCTTTACTCCCGTGGGGATATTAACGTACTCCCCTGGTGGGATGATGGCATTGATCCTGGACCGGAGGTCCGCCCCCGCATCCCCTTGATTTTTCCGTTCCGGCAGATGCCGGATTCCGCCCACCAACTGCACCATCACGTCGTCAATCATCATGTTCCTCTCCTTCCCGTCCCTCAATAACAAGGTCCCCGTACTCTGCCATGACGTTCCGCAGCCTTCTATACATCCCTGCCAGGAGTACTCCCCTGATGGCCGCCTGTTCGTACCGTTCTGTCCGCCGCTTCTCCCTGTCGAGTTTGATGCCCGTCTCCTCCAGGAGTCTGACAACCTCTTCGTTCCCCTGGACGCTCTCCAGATACGCACGGACCTTTTCCACGTCTTCTGGGAAAACGCTACCAACACACACCCCGTCAAGTTCCAGCCGATAGTACCCAAGGGAATCCATTTCAGCAACACGCATTCCACTCCCCCCAATTCCTACTGTTACGATAGACTATCCCCTTAATTTGCCCTGTAAGGCCCTCTTTTTTTTGAGAGGTATAAATACCCGTCTCAACCCTAAAAAATTCACCCTGACCCTAAAATTTCTTTATACGGAATAAATTCCGCAATGTGCATCGGCCCCCTTATGCGGGACCAATAAAATTCTCCTTGAGTTGCATAATGTGATAGCAGTACTTCGATCTGCCCCCTCCCTCGAAGAGATAATGCACTCCCCCGATGCATTGCCCTGGTTGCGTGCCGAGGAATCTCAAAACCACCTTCTCAAACCGGCCTTCCTTCTCGTCCCGCAAGGCGTACTTCTTCCCCACCTCCAGGACCGGCGGATCCGGCAATTTCGGAATTTCAATGGGTGGAGGCTCCCACCAAGGAGCCGTTTTTTCCCCGATCAGCCCAAGATCCTCAAACCACCTCTCCAGGAGGGCAAGATTCAGCCGGTGCTTCTTAGCTATCTCCCTGGTCGAAAGGCCGAAGTAAAACTCCTCGACAATTTCATCCTCATGCTCGAACAGATATTCCCGTTGATCCTGTCTCTGTCGCCATCCTCCGAAGGGGGCCTTCTTGCACGTGTTGACCCTCCACTTCAACTCTGGTTCCCCACTTGATTCATCAACCACAAGGGATCCTGACCCCCACTTTGAGTTCCCCCGCATCCCCATTCACCTCTCTCCTCCATGGCTCAGAACGGGAGATCCATATCTTCCCCACCATCGCCGGTTTCACCGCACCCACCCCTGGAGGCCGGTTCGACGCTCTGCGCCATGATGGTGAGAGATGCCCTTGGATCTCCATTCCTGTCCGTGAAGGCCGACACGGACAGCATTCCCTCGACATGGACGGGATCCCCTTTATGAAATGTGTCAGCAACCTCCCTTGCCAGGTTGTGGAAGGCAAGAATCTGGAACCAGATGGTTTCCTTTCCCTCTCCCCAGGAGTTCTTACGCTCCCAGGGAACGGAAAATTTTACATACGTCTTCCCATTCTTCGACTGCTGAATCTCCGGCCCCTTGGCAACATGACCCTCGACTATGATCCGCTGGTAATTCGGCATGATTTCCCCTCCTAGATGAGCGTTTTTTGTCCATCTGCTTCAAGTTCCTGCATCCGAAGTATCGCTATCTTCCTGTCCAGAGCCTCGATCTTCTGTATCAACTCCTTCCGCTTTGACGAATACGACGGCATCGAGTCATATATGCGCTGAAGCCTTCTCGCTTTCCTGATCAGACCCTCAATCGTCTCCTCTTTCACGAAATCCACCTCCCAAAAACCCTCTTACGGGCTCAGGCTTCTTTCCATCCCGTTCCGAAGCCTGGTTAAACTTCCACGCCTTCCACTTCCCGCACATCTGGAACCAGGGGAAATATCTCAGCCCCGACTCGCCTTCATACCGTTCGATGAACCACAATTTTCCGCCTGTAGGGCACCGTGAAGGCTTGCAGTTCCGGCACCACTCCTCCTGGAGTATGGGGAGGGAGAGTCCATTGATGTCGTCGACAAGATCCTCCATCCGTGCCTCCGGATACTCCCGCCGCACGTATTCCAGGATCTCCTGGAGCCTCTCCTCCCTGGAGCGGAAGACCACTCCCCGTTTTCTCATTCGTGATATCACTCCCTGGATGCTTCCTAGGGCATCCCTCATGCTTTTTGGTTCCATTGAGTTCTGCCACCGTCCCTCGGATCCTCATAATTCCCTTCAAGGATCTTTTGAAAGTTCGACGGTCCAAGGATCCAGTCGAATCCGAACCACGACCCGTTCATCAGGAAGGAACATCTCTCTGCGATGTACTCAAAAAACTGCCTCCAGGTCTCCAGCTTGGAGAAATCGCCGTTCTCTCCCTGATTACGCCAAAGACGCTTCAGCTTCACTTTCCGTTGATCCGTGATTCCACGGATAGCCGGTCTGCCCTTCGAGCCTATGATGCTGTTCCACGCCTCCATAATTTCCCTGTACGGTACCCTTTCGACGGGGGGGACGGCTTCGCCAGAAGCCCCTTCCGTTCCTTCACACGTACTAGTTATTAATACTTCTTCTCTTCTCTTCTCTTCTCTTCTCTTCTCTTCCGAAAGTTTCCCGTGGATTTCCGTGGAAATTCCGTCGGAATTCCGTGGGATTTCTATAGGATTTCCGTTGGAATTCCATTGGAATTGAGTTGACCTTCTTTCTGATTTGTTAAGGGATTCCTTCCGGAGCCGGTCCCGTTCCCTGGTTTTTGCGAGCTGCCCACCATACTCTGACCAGTTCCTGATCTTGTATCCGTCTCCGTCCCGCTCAAGGAATCGGGTCTTCAAAAGACCGGCCACGAACTCCTGTGGGTCGTGCTCCCATTGAGCCGCCCGTGATATCACCAGGGGAGTGGCCCCCTCCAAAACCCCATTCTCGTCGGAGCTGTCGAGTGCCCAGAGCCATAAGCAGACCAGATGCCCTACGGCATGGGGCACCTCTACATCAAGGAACTCCGCCAGTTGCAGAGTCTTGATATGGCTTGGGAGCGAGGCGTATACCTTGAGCCACGATCCGTATGCCACGTCAACCTCCCCCTTTTGGGAAAAGATGGAGCCGCTAGGCTCCACCTTTCTCCCCTCCCTGGAATGGCATGAACCGCCTGGAGTCGTAGTAATAGAACAGCACGTCTCCATCAGAGTCCTTGAACATCCCGACCAGATCGTACCTTTCACCAAAATACGGGCTCCCGCTGTCCCTTTGAGTATCTGTGATGGGATCAGACAGGATTTTGAGAACCATCATCGGTTCACGGTACTTCGGAATCTTGCAGATCTTCAGCCCAGGTTTCCACTCCACCAGGTCCCCAGGATGGAAGAGGTGCGTCTTGTTGTAGATCTCGATGATCCGCTTTCCCTCCTCAAGGGAGAGGGGCTTTGGTGATGGGCCACCGAAGGGATTGAATGAGAACCCCTCCTCTTCCCCTTCTTCTACTGGCTCCTCACCAAGCTCGCTGATGATTTTTTTGAACTCCGGATCGTCCTGTACCTTCATTTTCATTCTCCTTTCCCTTCGCCAAATACAAACTCTTCCCGTGCCTGAATGTCAGCGAGAAGGGCCTTCACATCTTCTCCATCCCACTCCTTCGACGGCTTCGGCACCACGCTCTGGATCACTCCCTGCGCCGTTTCTTCATCCCCGTCAAAGATGGAAAGATAGGATTGCCAAATCCTTTTTTTGACTTCGGCACTCACATTTGCCTTCTTCGGCTTCGCCTCCGGCTTTTTCTCCGGAAGCTCCAATTTCTTCTCCTCGCCCGTCACAATGTCGGCCTCGACCGTCTCGATAGGGTTGGTTGCCTGGGCCATCTCATCCGTGGTGTACAATCCGCTCAACTCTTGCGGGAAGGCTTTCCTCAATGCCAACGCTTCCGCCGTTTTACTCAGCATTAACGCTGGCATCTTTTGCCACATGGCTGTCAAACGCCCCTCTTTTGTAACCTGTGCATATTCACTCCAGAGGGCTATGGCATAAAGCGGGGCGGCAAATCCGTCACGGTAGACCCCTACCCTGGCGGCTGAAGGAGGTGTTTTTTCCAGCCAGACATCACGCCACTTACCGTCCGGTCCGCACCAATAAGGGCCATCCTGACCGGCATATCGTCCGGTCCGCTCCGCAATCAGGCGGAATCCGTCTATTGAGACCTGTGTCTGCATAACCTCTCTACCTTGACTCCTGTCCCAACGCTTAATGGCGTAAATCTGTCTGCTGAATGGGTCGAGCCCAGTTCTCTTCACCTGGTTGAGAAATAATCTCAGCTCGTCATCTGTCGCATCCTTGCAGATCGTCCGCTTGATCAAGTCGACCTGTTCCGTACCCATCTCCTGGATAACTGCAAGATCCGTTGTCACATGTCATTCCCCCTCTTGAATTCCTTGATTGCCAGGTAAAGCTTTAGTGCCGACGTGAAAACCGTCCATCCGGCTGAGAGTTCCTTTTTTCCGACAGCACGGAACTCGAACCCTTCACCCTCATTCCGGCCCACCCTGAGAATGCCGACCCGATCCACGGGGTACCCATTCTCGATCAAGAGCTTCCGGTAGGCGGCCGCCTGGTAGACGTATTCCTCCCTGATGGCCTTACTCGTCTTGATGTCCATCAACCAGAACTTACCGTCCATGAGCCCATACCAATCACACGTCCCGCCGAATCGGAACCTTTCTGAGACAAGCTGCTCCTCGATCATGCGGGTAGCAAGCTCTTTTCCCTGGTGCCATTCGAGGTATTTCCGGAACGAGTTCTCCGCTATTTCGATCTGGTCCGGCGTATAGCCGCTCCGGTCCCAGGCGGGGCCTCCAAGGTTTTCTTGGATCATTTCGTGAGCCAGCGTCCCGATAATGGCGGTTTGATCGACAAACTTTCTTGTATCGACCCCCTCAAGCCCTTTTAGGTTTGCCCAGGAAATCAGCTCCGGCTTAGCAATTACTCCCAGAATAGTGGTGACTCCTGGGACAATAGCCCCGTCGCTAGTCCTGTATCGCTGGTGGGGTTTGCTTCGTGCGTTCAGCCTCGCTTCAATCGTTGCCATCCTCCCGACTCCTTTCCGACAGGAACTCGCCCAAATCCTCAAGGTACTCAAGTTGTCTCTGTGTCAGTTCCATTTCCGACGGGATGTCGCCGATGTGTTCCTCAAAGCTTTTTCCATAAAGCATGGATTCTACTCCAGAGGGGCTTCTTCCCACGGATCTCTGTGCTTGTCATCCTCCTCGCACGGTCCCAGGTCTCCCAGATAGACCGGTCCAAATCCCTCTTCCTGGCACTCCCAGATATACTCGTCTTCGACCTCAACATTGAACTAACTCCCCCCTTATATAAGTCCCGAAGTACTGGCACTCCTCCGCATTGCTTCCTGGGAAACGCCTCATCCAAAGTTTTTGGCAAAGCCACAACCGCCGGGTGTAGTGGACGCATTGGTAGCACTTGAACATGCCCGTCACTCCAGAGGTCTGTAAAGGACGATCCCATCGGAGGGGCGTAAAAATGTCACCTTCCCTTCATTGCGCCACCGGATGAGAGTTGGGCGGCTAATCCTGTACCTCTCAAGAAATTCCTTGGTTGTCAGCCACCGTTCTGGGTCTTTTTTGGGTTCCGCCGGAACCGGCATCGGGGTCCTTGTCGTCACTTCGTCCTGATTTCTCAGGTATTCCGCCGTTGCCTTCAGAGCCATTGCACAGCTCTCCAACACTTCCGCAACGTCCTTCGCCCTTCCGTGCATTTTTTCTCTCCCTCCGTTTGTCAGTCTTAGCTATAGGGAGGACGGGTTTTTTCGTCGGGTCGAGATACTTCAAAAGCCCTCTCAGGTACGCACGGGTCTGCGTAGCCGTAAGCCCCTTCACCGTCCCCTCCTTCGTCAGGCGGGGCCACCTGATCTCCCGCTTCATCTCCGAAACGGGTACACCGAAGAACTCCGCAACCTTCTTCTCAAATTGCGGATCAGGGAACAATCTCCCCTTCTCGTAATTCAAGATCCGCAACTCCGGAACCCCTATTGCCTCCGCAAGTTTCTCTTGGGACAATCCACGTTTTATCCGGTGATAGAGAATACTCACAGGTTTTTTCACCTCCTTGTGACCGCATCATAATTCCATAAGATGCAATTAACAATAAGTAGTTCTACTTACTTTGCTTTTTGAGGAATTACGTAGTTATACTCATTACACATTCCGTTTGGGGTAATAGGATTTTTTACGACAAAAGGGGGGGGAGAGACATGAAGGGAGAACGAGTCAGGAAGGCTAGGGAAAAACTGGGATTAACGGGGAAGGAACTTGCGGAAATTCTCCAGGTGTCTCCGTCATCCATTTCTCGGTGGGAAGCGGACGAGGCGGAGCCGAATGACGACCTCAAGGAGAAGCTTTCCCAGCTCCTTGGGGTCACGGTAGGATATTTAATGGGGGAAGAATTGTTACGAGAACCTGTAATGGAAATTCCGGTCTATTCCACGTCGATGCTTGCACAACACCAATGGGGAAGCGGAATTTTGCCTAAATCAAGGGAGGCATTATTGGTGGCAAAGGCAGACCTGGGGAAAATAGCGGTCGATGGAAAACCCTTTGCGATTATTGCCGAAGGGGACGGTATGACTCCGGCGAATGTCCCGCTTGGTGCGAGGGTGATCATAAATCCGTGTGAGGAAGTCGTCGATGGCGATGTCGCTTTGGTGAAATATGGGGAATCCTATGCTCTGAAATGGGTTTTTTGGAAAGCGGACGGGGGGATGGAGATTCGATCCGCTTCTCCTCTCTATCCCCCAAAAACCTTACTTGTGAAGATGTGAAAAATGGGACTGTCGTGATCGTGGGAAAGGTGGTCGGTAGTTACGTCAAACCTCTGAGAGCAGTCTGAAGATATAGTCCCCCCACCACCCCATCATTTTTTTTCTCTCTCCCAGATACTCGGCGTGATTGTAGGCGGCCCGCACGGAATTTCTTTCCGTGTGGGCCAATTGTCTCTCAATAACATCCGGCGGAAATCCATTCTCGTTCAAAATGGTACTGGCCATGCCACGGAATCCATGAGATGTGATCAATTCCGGCCCAAACCCCATGCTCCGGAGGGCAACCCGTACCCCGTTCTCTGACAGGGGCCTCGCACCGTCCCTCGGAGACGGGAAGAGATACTTTCCAGCCCCCGTGATCGGCTTCAGCTCTCTGAGAATCTCCACAAGCTGGGTGCAGAGGGGAACGAGATGGGGGCGTTTCATCTTCATTTTTTCGGCGGGGATTCTCCAGACGGCATCTTCGAAATCTATCTCGCTCCACTCCGCACGCCTCACCTCCCCAGGACGGGCAAAGGTGAGAAGAGAAAACCAGAGGGCACCCCTCATAACGGTATACGGATATTTGTCGATGCTCTTCACAATAGTACTGACGCTTTCCTTGTCTGTCACCGTGGCGAAGTGCTTTGGTCTGGACGGGATCAGAGCACCGTGAAGGGCCACCGTCGGATCCGTTTCGGCCACACCTAGGGCAATGGCGTAGCGGAAAACCTGTCCGACAAGCTGGCGCACCCGATGGGCCGTTTCCACCGTGCCCCTGTCCTCTATCTTTCGACACACCTTGAGAATCGTTCCCGAAGTGATCTTGTGAATTGGGATTTCTCCCAGTTCTGGGAGAATGAATTTCTCCATTCGGAGACGGATTACTCTGGCGTAGGACTCAGCCAAAACTCCGTCCACCCTCCGTGACATCCACTCCTTGGCAACCTTGCCGAACGTATCTCCCTTGACAGGGAGCACATCCTGGGCTTTTAGCTCACGCCCCTTCTGCCGTGCTTCCTTGAGCGGCAGATCAGGATAGCTCCCCAGGGAACGGCGAGTCTCCCTCCCGTCCTTCCACAGGCGAAGGATGAAGTACTTTTTGCCGGAGGGTCTGACCTCCATCAGGAGCCCATCTCCGTCGGAGAGGTAATATGACCTCCCCCTCGGCTTAGCGTTTCTGCATTGAACCTCCGTAAGTGCCATGCGTCCCACCTCCCTAGATATTTTCCGTACAACATCCGAGGAAATTATACGGTCTGTTGTACGATGAGTCTACTTTCTAGGGGTTTACAGCATGAAAAACTGTGGACATGAAAAAGCGAAGAGACCCCGTCGTGGACGGGGTCTCTTCTTTTTTGTTATACGGTGTTTTTCACCGTTTTTTAGGGGTCTGGTGGGCCTACCTGACACCGCATAGTCAGTCCTCGCAAGGGTTTAAGGTAATTTTGTTGACCGGTTTGTTGTACGGATTTTGCTGAATTAAGCATTCATCGGCCTTCACGCAGTCAGATGGTTGCTCTCGGAACCACAAACCCTGTATTTGCAAGGGCTGAAGCCAAGGATGATGTACGGTTTTTTGTACGATTATGCTTTTGCTATGGATTACAGAGAGTTTACTTTACAAGCCCGACCACCATTCCGCCGACCACAAAACCTAAAATTCCGTATTTCTGCCGATCCCCCTTGAGAGAAACAATAAGACGTTCGGTCGCTTTCCTCTCCCTCGAAAGAGCCCCTTCAAGATTGAAGACCCTCTCTCGAAGGGAGGCAACTAAGTTTCTCTCCTCCTCAAGTTGGGCCTTCAGCAGGGGAATCAGCTCCTCGTACTTTCGGAGGTCCCCCTCTCTGAGTTTAAATATTTCCACAGGCATTATCACGTTTTTCCCGTCAGAAGTCAACCGGATCGGACCGTCTGCGCTCCCGATCATTGGCGTGAGCAAGAAGGTCGTCAAGAGGAAGAGCGGAATAATCCTTCTCCTCAACCTTTTTCACCTCCTCTCTGTGCTTCCCGACAATCTCGTCATGCTGGGACAAAACGTCTTTCACGTCTCCAAGGTTCTTGTCGGTCTCCTCTGCTCTTTTTTTGCGTCCCTGTCCGCCGGTATTACCCAGAAAGGCCGCCACCCACAGCAGGAGGAGGGCAAGCTTCCCAGTTTTGATCCCCCACCAGGTGATTACCAGGAGAACGGGAATGATCCACCAGTTCACTCGTCTCATTTCACTTTCCCCCCTTAATTGCTTCCGTGGTGGAGGAGGCAAAGTAGGCAGCTACTGTAACCCCGCCGAACCATTGCAGAAGCTCGGAAATGTTCGTCGGCAGATCGACTCCCTTCAGCAGGGAGATTAGGACAGACACCCCGATCAGAAGAGCAGAGTACGCCGCAAGAGGCTTTCTCAGAGGCAGATTGTGCCAGTTAATCTTCATGTGGCTCTATCCCCCCAACCATCCAATAACAGTCGGCAAAACCCGTGCGAAGAATACGAGAAGCCCCCCCAGAATGCCCCCGACAGCTATGACCACCTTAACGAGAACTTCCAGGTGGGTGATCCGCTTTTCGTGGTCCCTTTGGGATGCCTTCATTTCGCTCCGTATTTCCTCCAAAACCTCCCCCTGGGTTTTAACCGTGCTGATCAGGGTGGCGACGTTGGCATTAAGAGTGACCACGAGCCGGTCAAGCTCATCTTTGTTCATTGCGCCACCCCCTTAACTGAACCTCGCAAAGCGGTTCATATCCTCAAGCCACTTCCTGACACGGTCCCGCATCGACTCCCCCTGGGGGACATCGTCCTCTACATCGAGTACCTCCTCCTCCGGCTCCTCCTTTTTTGGGGAGGTCTGTCTGAAGGAAGCAAGGTCATACTTCCGCACCTCCTGTTCCTGCCACCCCTCAAGAGCACCCCTCCGAACGGCCTCTTCAAGCTCCGGATTTGGATCCCATAATTCGACCAGCTTCGGTGCAAGCTGAAATAACAGCCGCACAAGGGATTTAAAATACACCGGACTCGTTGCCCATTTCCCGTGCAGACCGGCGAAGTAGCCGAAAACATTGTCCGGGTTGTCTCTGCATTTCGGATAGAGCCGAGTTATCAGATCAGAGTAGTCGGCGAAAAAGTCGTCCAGCGAGGTGTAGCTCCGGAACCCTGCCGTAATCTGGACGTATCCGTCCCCGTAGTACTCCATCGTCTTCGCACTCCAGCACTTCCTCCCCCTTTTTGTCCATGACCTCGTACACTTGATCCCCGCAATATTCCAATCCCTGTAATGCTTGTAGTTCCCCGTCTCATGGTAGGTCTGCACCGCAACTGCAAGGGGATTCACGGGGTATCCCTTCGCCTTTTCGTAGACCTCGTATACTGTGAGCACCGTTCAACCACCTCCTCATCTGTCTCCGAGATACTCTTCCAACATCTCCTGTTCGACATCAAGCTTGTCCAGCAATCTGTCGAGCATCCTGCTGTAGATCTCTACGGATTTAAGGTCTCCCTCCGCCAGAGCATACTGCATCGCACTCTGAAGGGCCGCCTTGTTAAATCCGCTGGCCCGTCCTCCCTGGAAGACCTTGTCCCTCATGCTGTAAAGGGCGGACCTTTCAACGTCGGCGGGATAGACCTTCAGACCAAAGAGGCTCTTGACTAACTTCGACAGAGTATCCAGTTCCGTATGGTACGGACGAGTCTTGATTTGACCTTCCCTGACTACCCCAGGTTCATATGGGGTGCCGTCCGGATTTTCACCGGCATTAAAGATCCCGAACGGGTTCATTCTGTCCAGGGTGCTCAAAAGCCGTGTGAAGGGCAGCATCTCCGTCATCTTTACCGCAGTTGTCGGGAGGTTCATTCCCAGGTAGTTAGTCCGTTCGTTGCCAAACAGCTCCCCACCCTTTTCCCAGGGACTTGCGTCTTCGTCACGGAGCCTATCGACGGGCCGGTCAAAAAACGTGTTCTTGTTGATGGCCAGCTCGAAGGGAACTTTCCATGCCGGATTTGTGTTTGACAGGACTCCGGTCAGAAAATCCTCCGGAGAACCGCCGAACCGGAACAGGTCTGCCGTGGGGAGGAAGCTCCCTAGGGTGACAAACTCCTCGTTTCCCTGGTCATCAGCCCCAAGGTGAATGGAGAACTCCCGCCGCATCCACTCCGGACGCATCTCCTCCGCCACCTGTCGGTCGTTCTGTCCCTCGACGTGTGCCTTCACCTTCGGGAGTGTTGCCACTTTTCCGGGGTACTTCAGAAGGTGCCGGAACTGGGCTGGAATATTTTTGCGGTACCATGAATAAAACGGAATACCCCATCTCCTGAATCCTTTTTCCAGGTCCGTCAGGTCCGAATAGTCATAGAGAGTTCGCTTCACGATCCGTGCCGCATCCTCGAAAGTCTCCCCGTTCTTGAGCTGTCTGGCGAACAGGGCAAGTCGCCGATTGTCCTCAAGGAAGGTCCCGAACCTCATGGCCGTTTCGAGATTGTACAGTTCCCGCTTCACGAAGTTCTCACCCTGTTCCGAGGTCAGCTTCGTGAACATGTTTCGCATGTCACCGTACTGGCCGGTCCCTACCACCCCACGCATCTGGGCCTCCCGCAGAACCTTGTTGGCTGGAACAGCCCCGTAGAGGTCCGATTTTACAAGGACGGACTCCCCACCTTTAAAGGGATGAAATTTTGTGCCTAGGAAGCTGACATCCTTCCCAATCATCTGCATCTTCGCCGCCTCGACAAGGTCCCCCACGATCTCCGTTGGCTTCCACCCGTTGAGCCAGCCGTTCCAGATATCGCCCACCATGTTCCGCATATGATACTCGGCAAAGGGGAACAGGGTGTATCGTTTCCAGAGGCTTGTGTATCCGTTGAACAATTTTTTCAGCCCAGCCGCCGTTTCGTCCGGAGCCACGATCTCCTTCCACTTCGACTCAATAAACCTCGCCTTCGCCTTCGGCATGGGGATCTTTTCCAGAACCTCGATCTTTGACCGGATGGGCACCTGTTTCCCGTTAACCAGGAGGTATCGCTCTGGCTTTCTGAGGGTCGGCGTACGCCAGCCGAGCTTCATCGCTTCGTCAAGGCCGCCCACGGAAGCAAGCTCCCTCTTTGCCGATGTGAGAAAGAAGTCGAGCTGTCTCGCTCCATGAAGGGCGATTTCATTGTCGACTGCACCGGCCACCATTGAGGATGCCAGGTTCGGCTTGAAAAGGATCTTTTTACCATTCTTCGGATCCAGACTTTTGAACCAATCGTTAATTTCGTCCACATCGGCCTGACGGTAGATCAGCTCTTTTATGTCCAGACCGTAATCCTTCGCCGTTCCCGACAGGGAGCCGAGAAATTCCTTGCCCGTCATCGGATCCCGAATCCAGACGATGTCCCGTTGGAGCTTGTGGGGCGTGTAGATGGTCGGCTTTTTGCTTCTGAAGGCACGCCGGATCTTGTCGCCGATAGACTCCTCCACCATGACGTGGGGAGCATATCTGTATCCCTCCTCCTGGATTGGCCTGATGCCCAGATCCAGGCCACGCCGCTTCATCCTCTCCATCTCCGTGAGCTGCGGGGTGATAATGTCTTCCGCCAGATCGGCAATCTCGCCGGTGCCGCCACGCTCGTACCAACCCATGCTTGACCGTCCGCTGAAGGTATCCTCCGCCGCATCGCCCAGCTTTGCCCGAAGCTCCGCCCCCTTGTCCAGGATCTCCTGCATTTTTTCACGATGTTTCTGGACAACGGCTTCGTAGGCACGGTCGTACGCATCGTCCCCCGTGCCTGTGATGAATTTGTTGATGATCGGCACGTCAGGGAGCTTCCGCTTCGTATTCTCCAGGATTCTCGCCACGGCTTCGTTAAATGCCTGGGGGGTGCGGTACGTACCGTACCTGAGTGCCGCCCATTGACCAGCCTTTGCCTGGTCGGCAAGACTTCCCTTGAGCACGTCCGTCGTCCCTGCCGCCTGTTTCAGCAGTTCCTCCGAGACCCCCTTCTTCCGAAGAAGTTTCACGACCTTCGGGTTCATCTCCCGAACGGCCCTTGCCACGTCATCGAGGCTCTTGCTCTTGATCGTCCTGGCAATGTCCCCGCCATAGGTCTTGATTATGTTGCTGAGAACCTTCGCCGATTCCCCCGCTTTGGTCAGTCCACCTGCACCAAGGAGGTTAATGGGGTCGACAACCAGATCTGCGGCGAGAGCCAGGGCTGGCTTGACATTAAGCCCCCCCCTGCTCCCCGTCTTCCATCCCAGCACACCCCCATGCTCATACTGGGGCACCCATATCTCGTCAGGCATCAGTTCGCCCCAGGAGGGGTGGTACTCGCCCGACAATGCCTGTCGGACGGAGTCCGCCCCCCTATCTCCCGTGAGAGCCTGGATCCCTGCGACCACGGTCGACCGTGGCCTGTCGAGCAACTCCAGAACCTTCATCGCCCCGCTCCCCGCTGTTGAAAGGACGTTCTTCAGAGACTTCGTGACGGGGGACGGCTCCGAAACCATCCTCTCAAGTTCCGGAAGGTACTGGAGCACAGGGCTCCCCCCGCTTGATGAGTCACCCTCGGAGAACAGTTGGTCGACAGGATTGAGCCCTTCTGCCTTGAACAGATCATCAACGGGGTTGTACCCCTCTTCCTCAAGAATCTCGTCAAGCGGGTTCTTCATGTCCTTACCTCACCCTTGATAGTTGTTCAACTGCGCTGATCATCTCCGCCTTGTCTGCCTGGGAGATATTTGCCCTCCTGATGTACTCAATCGCCTTATCCTTGTCTCCCTGCACGTTCGGGCCACTCAGCAGCTTCCGTGCCAGCCCGACATAGTCCTTCTCTCCGCTTCTGGGAGTTGCCTGTGCTGGCTGTTTTTCAGGTTGCGGTACAGGCTGGGGAGCCGGTTGGGGAACGGGGTCCTGTTTGGGCGGTTGCGATTCTTCCCGACCAAACATTCTCGACAAGAAGGAACCTCCACCCTGCTCTGACTGTGACGGATTCGCTGACTGCTGTCTTCTCTTCGGACCGAACTTGGAGGACGGGTCGTTAAAGGCGTAGTCCATTGCAATGTCGTAGTAAGCGGGATTCTTTCCGTAAGCGATCCGGATCATCTGCTCAAGATCCTCCGGCGTAGCCGCAAGATTGGCGAATCCCTGAGTTTTTGTCCCGAATCTGTCAGCCCCTCCGAGGACCTCTCTCCGAATCGACTCCATGTCGCTCCGTGTCAGATCCTTCTCCTCTTCCTCCCCTCCCGACAGCAGCTTTTCAGCCTTCATGGCCGCAACGTGAGCCGGAGAAAGCTTGCTCGTATCCCAATTGTTTTTCTTGAGGATGTCGAGTCCCTCAAGAGCGAGTTTGTTCCGTTCCTCCTCCGCCGTTGCTCCCTCGATATCCTTCTGGGTGATGAACTTTCTCGCAACGGCCCGTGACTTCTGGAGCGGGGTGAGCCCTGATACCCCCTGAGTTTTGAGAATGCGGAGGATTTCCCCGTCAAGCCTGTCGAGTTCCGCATCCAGGCCGCTCTTCCCGCTCCTGACGGGTGTTCTTGAGGGGCCGAGATCCCTGACAACCTTCCCCACGGAAGGGTCAAAAACCACCATGCGTCCGCCCATCTCCCGCATCTGGTAATTCTTTTTCTCTTGTTCCGTCGGAGGTCTCCATCCGGACCGTGCGAGATAGGTCACATCGCCGGTCATCCAGGCATTCACAAACCCCTCGTCGGTCCATAAGAGGGGATCCTTCTCGGCAATCTTCTCCAGGAGCCCCTTGTTCTGCTTGATCTCCTCAAGAAGGGCCTTCTGGGCGGAAACCCTCCTGGAGTTGAGTTGTTCAGCCCTCCACACTTCAAGGGCATTCTGGGTCTCCAGTTCCCTGCCCACGCTTTGATTCAAGGCACGGGCGAAGGTGGCCGCCAACCCCTTACTTTTATTCTTCGCTCCCGCAAGCATAAGGGGCAAAAGAAACAGAGCACCCCCGATATTCTGAGATGCCCTGCTCTTCGCCGCCTTCACGTTGGGCTCGACGAGGTCCATACCTCCCATGACACTCTGCCTCACCATCGGCGTAGGGTCATGCCCCTTCGCTATCGGGGCCACATCGGGGGAGGGGAAAACGGGAGGCCGGTTCCACGGCTCCTGATTCAGAATCGAAAAATTCTTCAGAAGGTCCTCAAAGGCCATGTTCGATCACCCCCTAGAATAGGCCGCCGATGGCCCCGATGATCCCGCCGATTCCGGTGAGCCAATCATCATCGCCCCCGCCAGCGGCCTCTGCCTG
>Ga0123335_1005477_pt1 | contig 15474 bp, 13 predicted proteins | sample BiotimSIPDNA_2_FD_89707 | JGI IMG/M metagenome (GOLD analysis project Ga0123335, IMG submission 89707) | Anaerobic biogas reactor microbial communites from Washington, USA - Biogas_R2 time_0 SIP DNA | ecosystem: Engineered > Bioreactor > Anaerobic > Unclassified | place: Washington, USA... | reverse complement strand
TCAACCCCCTGGCCGCCATCATGGCCGGCGCCATGATGCTCGATTTTCTCGGCGAGGAGCAGGCCGCGGCCTGCATTGAAGCAGCGGCCCAGAAGGCCATCACAAAAGATCTCCCCTCCCTCGAGGCGGGAAAGATGGGCCGTGGCACACGGGAAGTGGGCGACCTCGTTTGCCGGTACGTTCTGGAACAGTAAGAGCATTCATTCCTTGACAACGGCGGCTTTTTATTTTACAAGAAGTTATCATTTTTGAAAGGGCTTAAAGACGTTGGAAGATAGAAGAAAAGCCGATATCCTTTTAGACAGCCTGCTGCTTTTGGGCCTCGCCCTTCTGCGCCTTTCTTTCAATCGCCCCTTGTTTTTAGGTCATCCGTAAACGAAAAAAAAAGAACAAACCTAAAGGCCATGGGCGGCAAGCTCATGGCCTTTTTTAATTTCAGGAAAGGAGTCTTTATGGAATCGACAGGGAAGAGAATCTATATTTTTGACACCACGCTGCGCGATGGGGAACAGTCCCCCGGATCCAGCATGAACCCCACGGAAAAGCTCCGGATCGCCCGGCAGCTGGAAAAGATGGGGGTGGATATCATCGAGGCCGGCTTTCCCATCGCGTCCGAAGGCGATTTTCTTTCCGTCCAGCAGATCGCACGGGAAATCCGGGGCGCACAGATCGCCGGTCTTGCCAGGGCGAACAACGAGGACATCGACCGGGCATGGGCGGCCATTCAGGATGGCGCCAATCCCCGCATTCACACCTTCATCTCGTCTTCGGACATCCACCTGAAATATCAGCTCCGGAAGTCGCGGGAACAGGTTCTGAAAGAGGCGATTGCAGCCGTGGAGAGGGCGCGGGGCTACACGCCCAACGTGGAGTTTTCCCCCATGGATGCCACCCGGACGGAACGAAGCTATCTCTGTGAAATGGTCGAGGCGGTCATCGCCGCCGGGGCGGCGACCGTCAACATCCCCGATACGGTCGGATACGCCGTCCCCAGTGAATTCGGGGCTTTGATTGCCCATCTTTTTGAAAAGGTCCCCAATATTTCCCGGGCGGTCATCTCCGTGCACTGCCACAACGACCTCGGCCTGGCCGTGGCCAACTCCCTGGCCGCCATCCTGAACGGAGCCCGCCAGGTCGAATGCACCATCAACGGCATCGGGGAACGGGCGGGAAACACGGCCATGGAGGAAGTGGTCATGGCCCTCCGGACCCGGAAAGACCTCTTCGGTTTCACGACGGGGATCAACACGGAAAAAATCTACCAGTCCTCCCGCCTTCTGACCCAGATTACAGGCATCCCCGTGCAGCCGAACAAGGCCATCGTGGGGGCAAACGCGTTTGCGCACGAATCCGGCATTCACCAGGACGGGCTGATCAAGGAAAAGATCACCTACGAGATCATGACACCCCAATCCGTCGGCATTTCCGACTCCCACATCGTGCTCGGCAAGCACTCCGGACGCCATGCCGTCCAGGAGCACCTGAAGAAGCTGGGCTTCAACCTCACCGATACGGAGCTGAACAAGGTGTTCGTCCGTTTCAAGGAGCTGGCCGACGCCAAGAAAAACGTTTTCGATGAAGACCTGGAGGCCATCGTCTACGAAGAACTCTACAGGGCCGAGGATAAGTACAAGCTCATTTATCTCAGTGTCGTCAGCGGCAACATCGCCATCCCCACCGCCACGATGCAGATGGAGGTCGACAAGGAGATCGTCCAGGATGCAGGCTTCGGCGTCGGCGCCGTGGATGCGACCTTTGATGCGATCCGGAAAATCACTCGGACCAACTACGATCTGCTCCGCTACGCCGTCAACGCCATTTCCGGCGGTACGGACGCCCAGGGCGAGGTGACGGTCCAGCTCAAGTTCAACGGCCGCAACGTCGTGGGTCACGGGGCCGATCTTGATGTCATCGTAGCTTCCGCCAGGGCCTACATCAATGCCCTGAACCGCCTGGAGTTCCTCAAGCGGGACCCCGACAAGATCAAGCCGGAATACGAGTAGGAGACATTTGTTCGGCTTGAATTAAGCAGCGTTTTGCGATATCAGGATAAACTCAAAATCCTTCAACTGGAGAGAGAAAATCATGGGAATGACCATCACGGAGAAGATCCTTTGCCGGCATACCGGCCTTGATGAGCTGCACCCCGGAATGCTGATCAATGCAAAGGTGGATATCGCCCTCGGAAATGACGTCACGGCCCCGCTTGCAATTGAGGAATTCCGCAAGGCTGGCGGAAAGAAGGTGTTCGATGAGGACAAGGTGGTCCTCATTCCGGATCACTTTACCCCCAACAAGGACATCAATTCCGCCGCCCAGTGCAAGATCATGCGCGACTTTGCCCGGGAGCAGGAAATTACCCACTACTACGAAGTCGGGGAAGTGGGCGTGGAACACGCCCTTCTTCCGGAAAAGGGCATCGTCCTGCCCGGTGACCTCGTCATCGGGGCGGACAGCCATACCTGCACCTATGGCGCCCTCGGGGCCTTCGCGACCGGCGTGGGCAGCACGGATCTGGCCGCGGCCATGCTCACGGGGGAAGCCTGGTTCAAGGTCCCGGAAACGATCAAGTTTGTTCTTTCCGGATCGCTCAATCCCTGGGTCTCGGGAAAGGACCTGATCCTCTACATCATCGGACAGATCGGAGTGGACGGCGCCCTCTACAGGGCCATGGAGTTCACAGGCGAAACCGTCGCCTCCCTGACCATGGCGGACCGCTTTACCATTGCCAACATGGCTATTGAAGCGGGCGGGAAAAACGGCATCTTTGCCCCCGACGACATCACGGAAGCGTACGTTCAGCCCAGGGCCAAGCGCCCCTACACCGTTTATGCCTCCGACGCCGACGCGTCTTACGCCCAGGTGATGGAGATCGATGTCGGCAGGATAGAGCCCCAGGTAGCCTTTCCCCATCTGCCGTCCAACACGCGGGGAATCAGCGAAGTGGGCCATGTGCCCATCGATCAGGTCGTCATCGGATCGTGCACCAACGGCCGCATTGAAGACCTGAGGACGGCGGCCGCCGTGCTGAAAGGGCGCCGGGCCGATCCGCGGGTCCGGCTGATCGTCATTCCCGCCACCCAGGAGGTCTACAGAGCGGCCATGAAGGAAGGGCTCTTCGACATTTTCCTTGATGCCCATGCCGCGGTGAGCACCCCGACCTGCGGCCCCTGCCTGGGAGGCCACATGGGGATCCTTGCAGCGGGAGAACGGGCCGTCGCCACAACCAACCGCAATTTCGTAGGACGCATGGGACACCCCCGCAGCGAGGTCTATCTGAGCAATCCCGCCGTAGCCGCCGCATCGGCGGTTCTGGGAAGGATTGCCGGCCCCGACGAATTGACCTGAAATCATCTCATCCTCGGGAAGCCCCGCCCAAGCTCTTCCGGTTAGAGGCTTCCGGAAACGATTCAAGACCCTGGAAGGATAACGCCAATGAAATTTCAAGGAAAAGTATGGAAATTCGGGGATAATATCGATACGGACGCCATCATTCCGGCCCGTTATCTGAACACCTTTGATCCGCAGGCCCTTGCCGCCCACTGCATGGAGGATGCCGATCCCGACTTTCCCCGGAAGGTGAGGCCAGGAGACATCATCGTCGCCGGCGAGAATTTCGGTTGCGGTTCCTCACGTGAACACGCCCCCATCGCTATCAAGGCAGCCGGCATCTCCTGCGTGATCGCCAAGAGCTTCGCCCGGATTTTCTATCGGAATGCCTTCAACATGGGGCTGCCTATTTTCGAGTCCCCGGAGCTTTATGACCGGATCGCTGAAGGCCGGTCCGTGACCGTCGACGGAGATTCCGGAGTCATTCTCATGGAAGGAGCGGAAGCGTCGCCGCTTTCCATCGAACCGATTCCTCCGTTCATGCAGGAGCTGATTGCCGACGGGGGACTCATGCAGCACCTCGCCCGCAAAAGCAGAGGTTAAGCGCCTTTCTGCCGGGCCGCAAGCGCCAGGTTCTGAAAAAGAGCAGCATACGATGATCGAGATCGACGGCAGTCGGAAATCGGGATCAGGAACCATCGTGCGGGACGCCGTTTCCCTTTCCGCCCTCGTCATGGCGGACCTCTCCCTGATCAACATCCGGGCGAAGCGGCTGCCGAAACCGGGTTTGAGAGCGCAGCATCTCCGGGCCATCGAAGCCATGGCCGAGCTCTGCCGGGGCCGCCTGGAAGGGGCGTCGCTCGGGGCCGGGGAAATCCGATTCTTTCCGGGGCGGACGATTCGAGGAGGCTCATACGACTGGAACATCGGCACCGCCGGTTCCACCACCATGCTCTTCCTGGGCGTCCTTCCCCTTGCCCTGTACGCCGACCGACCGTCCCGTTTCCGGATAACGGGGGGACTCTTTCAGGACTTCGCACCGTCCGTCTATTCCCTGCAGCATGTCCTGATCCCCTTGCTGAAACGGATGGGAGCGGACATTGATCTGCGCATTCTCCGCCCCGGTTACGTCCCCAGAGGGCAGGGGGAGATTGCCGTCGACGTGAAGCCGCTGAGGCGCCCTCTTGCCCCGCTGACCCTCACCGAACCGGGAAAGCCCACGGCTTTTCAAGGCGTCGCCTTGTCTTCTCTGCTCCAGGAGCGCCGAGTCTCGGACAGGATGGCGGATGAATGCCGGAAGAACCTGGAGGCCCGAGAATATTCAGTGCGAATAGACCCCCTTTACGATACGGAGGCATCCCCTGCCTATGAACAACCGGCCGTCCAGGGGGGAGCAGCCCTGGCGCTCTGGGCGGAAACCGACACGGGATGCCTGCTCGGCGCCGATTGCGCTGGAGCCCCGCGCCGCAGTTCGGAGTTCATCGGCAGGAAAGTCGCCCGGACGCTGATGGAAACCCTGAAGTCCGGAGCCACGGTCGATGTTCACGTAGCGGATCAGATCATCCCCTTTGCAGCCCTGGCCGAAGGCTGGAGCTCCTTCAGAATTCCGGAGGTCACCGATCACATTGATTCCCGACTCTGGATGGTGGAGACATTTCTGGGGGCCCGGACGGAACGTTCAAACCGCACCCTGCGGATCCGGGGAATCGGGTACCGGCGATCCTCAGCTTCATGAAAGGAGCCCCAATTTCGTGTCCGCGAAAGAACATGCCCCCCTTCGGAATGATGGGCTGCGTATCGACTTTGAAACCATCCGGATCGACCTGCCCAGGGAATCGATCTACCGGCGGCTGGGCTACCGGCGTGATGCCACCCGGATCTCTCCTCAGCAGTCCGCGGAAATCGAGAGTTACATGGAAGAGGCGCGGTCCCTCATCTGTCTGAAAGGGACCGTTCTGCGTCTTCCAATAGCTGAAATCTCACCGTCCCGGGTCGTTCTAAAGGGTGGAGTGGCATTTGAGAGCCGTCACCTGGCCAGATTTTTTGACCGTTGTCGGGAGGCGGCCCTCCTGGGGGCTACCGCCGGTTCGGCGATCATGGAGGCTATTGCCGATGACGCCGCCGGGCGTAATGTGACCCGGGCCGTCGTTCTGGACGCCACGGCCAGCGAGATGACCGATGCCGCACTGGACTGGATCCTGGGGTCTCTGCGCCCTTCTCTGCGCCGGGAAAACAAGATGTTCCTTCCCCGGCGCTATTCCGCAGGTTACGGAGACTTTGCCCTGGAGAATCAGAGGACGATTTATCGCCTGCTGCAGTTGAACCGGTTCGGCGTCATCCTCACCGAAAGCTGCCTCCTCGTCCCCGAAAAATCCGTAACGGCCCTCACGGGCATCCGGGACGTCGCCCCGTGAGGGCGGACGGCGGCCGCACACCTTTCAGGGCAGGGGCACCGTTCCTTACCACACCTCGGGGAAAGCCATATTGGTATAGAGGTCTTCCAGCTTCGCCTTGTGGGATTGTTCCATCGACGCCAGGTTGTCAAAAATATTTTTCTGCCCTGCGTCATCGCTGGCCCGGGAGAATCCGAGGTACATGTTCATGGCGTCCTCTTCCTTTTTCATGGCCAGCGCAATGGCGTCAACAGGCTTCATCTCCATGGATAATTTCGGCCTCTCGACGGTTTCGGACACTTTGTAGTCCGGGCCGGATTTGAACTTCATGGTCCGCGACTCATCGGTGAGAAAACCCTCCAGCAAGGCGCGGTGCCCACGTTCCTCAGCAGCCAGATGACCGAAAATGGTCTTCAGATTGCCGTCCGCCGTTTTGTCGCACACGTCCTGATAAAACGTCGCCGCCTCTATTTCCCTCTCTATCGCCATGTTTAAAATCTTCTTGTAGACCTCTGATTCCATGCTCTTCTCCTTGTGCTTTTTTAATTTCCACTCAATCACCCCATTCAATTCCAGCCGGCGCTCCCGGCAGCGATTCGAACAGTCCCTGCCATCAAGGTCAGGGATGGGCCGGCATCTCCAACAACTCGTCAATCCTCTGGACGGCTGACACTCCTCCGTCCGCCCCCCCGATTTTGCAGGCACAAATATAGACGCATCGGGCGGTTGTGTCAATCCAATGCTGATCCGAAAATCTGCCCGATAAAAAATAGGGTGATTGCCGGGATTCGAATATGCTATAACCACTGTCACGCCTGCATTGGTTCCGGTTGATGCCGCAGGGATCAACGCCCATTGCTCGCTTTGCCGCGGTACCGCGCCGCTTGGCGGCTGGGAAGGAAAGGCAGACGGGCACGGAAGGGTTGTTCCGACGGGGGTGTTGCCACTTACCCTCCTGCCGGAACATATGCGGCACACCGGATGCGTTCGATCAGGAAATATCTTTCTCTGGAATCCTTTTCTCATCGTTCACAAGGACAAAAGGTTATTGACAGGGCCTTCCCCGGCAGGCTAAATACAAACCCCTGAAAGATGACAGAATTCAGCATACGACCTCTACTCTGGAACGTAACCTCATGAAATCCAAAGAAGCAATCCGCCGCCTTTTAAAAAAGAAGATCCTCATCCTCGACGGCGCCACGGGAACGGAGCTGCAGAAACGGGGTATGCCCCCCGGTGCCTGCCCTGAATTGTGGTGCCTGGAACATCCGGAGACCCTGTCGGAAATCCATAAGGCGTATGGAGAGGCCGGTGCGGACGTGGTCTACACGGGCACCTTCGGAGCAAACCGCTATAAGCTTGCCCAATATGGAAACGCCCATCGCGTCCGGGAAATCAACCGGGAGCTGGCCGGGATCGCCAGGCGCGCCGTCGGCCCCGGGGTCCTTCTCGCCGGCGATATCAGTTCAACCGGCCATTTTGTGGAGCCATTCGGCGATCTCCCCTTTGAAGAGGCGGTCGCCGCCTTTTCGGAACAGATCCTGGGCCTGGCGGAGGGCGGAGTCGACCTTTTCATCATTGAAACCATGATGGACATTCAGGAAGCGCGCGCCGCACTCCTGGCCGTCAAGGAGACCTGTCCGGCCTTTACGATGGTTACCCTGACCTATGAAAACGGGGGCCGCACCCTCAACGGCACCGATCCGGTCTCCGCCCTGATCACCCTGCAGAGCCTTGGGGCCGATGCCGTGGGCTGCAACTGCTCCACCGGACCGGAAGACATGCTCCCCTTGATCGAGGCCATGAAACCTTACGCAACGGTACCCCTGGCGGCCAAGCCCAACGCGGGTCTCCCCCGGCTCGAAGGGGAAGACGCCTTCTTCGATATGGACGCCGCAACCTTCGCCGGTCACGGCCCGGCCTTCGCCGCCGCGGGCGTCAATCTGCTCGGCGGCTGCTGCGGGACGACACCCGATCATATCCAGCGACTGGCCGAATCGCTGAAATCCACCCAGCCCCGTCCCCCGGTTCGCAAAGCTTTGAGCGCCGTGAGCTCAGCCCGGAGATACCGGCTCCTGGAGAGCGGCACGCCCCTGGTCATCGTCGGCGAACGCCTTAACCCTACAGGGAAGAAAGCCCTGCAACAGGAGCTCCTCGCAGGCCGTATGTCCCTGGTCCGGCAGATGACCCGCGAGCAGGAGCAGCTGGGGGCCGATCTGCTGGATGTCAACGTCGGCGTTCCCGGCATCGATGAAGAAAAAACAATCCGGAACGTCCTCGCCCTGCTGTCCATGGCGACGGAGCTGCCGCTGGTCATCGATTCGGCAAGGGTGGAAATCGTGGAGACGGCACTGCGCCTTTACCCGGGACGGGCCCTGATCAATTCCATCTCCGGGGAAAAGGAAAAAATGCAGCGCCTCCTGCCCCTGGCCGCCCATTACGGAGCCATGTTCATCCTCCTGCCCCTGGCCGACGGAGAAGTACCCGAAAGCGCCGACCGGCGGATCGCCATCGTCCGGGACGTCTACAGAAAGGCGCGGTGCCTGGGTTTTTCAAAGGAGGACATGGTCGTCGACGGCCTGGTCATGACGGCCGCCACCAATGCCAATGCGCCGGTGGAGACGCTCAAGACCATCGCCTGGGTGACCAGCCGCTTCAAAGCCAAGACCATCCTTGGCATCTCCAATGTGTCGTTCGGCCTGCCGGAGCGCAAATGGCTCAACGCCTCTTTCCTGGCCATGGCTCAGCTGTCCGGACTGACGATGGCCATCGCCAATCCGTCCATGGAAGAACTCATGTCCATCAAGCGGGCCGCCGATGTCCTGACAGGCGTGGACGCCCAGGCCGCACGCTATATCGCCCATTCCGCCAGGGCGGCGGAAGTCCGGGAACCGGAACCCTCGACGGCTCCAACGCCCCGGACACCGGAGGAAAAGCTCCGGACAGCCGTTCTGGACGGCAACCGCGACGACATCGCGGATCTGGCGGAAACGGCCCTCACCGCAGGCTTGGAAGCCCGAAGCATCGTCGATGACCTGCTCATTCCGGCCATTGTCGAGGTGGGAGACCTTTTTGACCGGAAGATTTATTTCCTGCCCCAACTGATCGCCAGCGCCGAGGCGATGAAGAAGGCCCTGGAGGTCCTGGAGCCGAGGCTGCAGGGAAGCGGAACGTCTGCAGGGTCCAAGGGAACGATCGTCATGGCCACGGTTCAGGGCGACATCCATGATATCGGGAAAAACATCGTCGTCCTGATGCTTAAAAATCACGGATACCAGGTTCTCGATCTCGGCAAGGACGTTTCCACGGAAAGGCTCCTGGAGACGATCCGGACAAAAACCCCGGATGTCGTGGGACTGTCCGCCCTGATGACCACCACCATGGGCTCCATGAAAACGGCCATCGAGCAGGCAAGAAAGGAAGGGCTGACCTGCCCCTTTCTCATCGGAGGGGCCGTGGTCACCCGCTCATATGCGGAGAACATCGGAGCGGCGTACGCCAGGGACGGCGTCGAGGCGGTCCGGGTTGTCGAGCGGCTCCTGAAGAATGCAAAGCAGGAGATTTTGACATAGGGCCGGGTCGGACCGGTTTCTTCAACCAAGGACAACACGGCACAAATCTGCCGGGAGAGGAAGACATGAGCACACCGGAAGCCAGAAAACAGCGCCTCATTGAAATCATTCTGGAAAAATCTTTCAAGTACAGCGACGATCCCCCCTTTACCCTGGCCTCCGGGAGAAAGAGCGCGTATTACTTCAACTGCAAACCCACGACGCTCAACCCGGAGGGCATGAATCTCATCGGCAGTCTGCTGGCGGATATGCTGACTGATGCGAAGGTCACCGCTGCCGGAGGGCTGACCCTGGGAGCCGATCCCCTGGCCGCCGCCCTGGCCGTCATTTCCCACCAGAGGGGAAAGCCCATCAAGGCCTTCATCGTCCGCAAGGATGCCAAGGGGCACGGGACGAAGAGCGCCCTGGAAGGGGATGTTCAAGAGGGAGAACGGGTTGTCATTCTCGACGACGTGATCACGACGGGGGGCTCCACCATCACCGCCATCGAGCGCGCCCGCGAGGCCGGACTGGTCGTCGAGCGGGTCATTGCCCTGATTGACCGCGAGGAAGGAGGCCGCGCCAACATCGAAGCCCTTGTTCCCCGGGTCGATGCGGTCCTGACCCGCACAGAAATCATGGAACAGTATTCAGGAAAATCATCCGTCTCCTGAGCCGGTTCAGCCCCGGTCGGCCGCAGGCGACTTTTCAAGAAGACACTCGGTCCATCGTAAGAGATGGTTCCACCTTCTTTGCAGACAGGAAGTTCTTATTGAAATTCAAAAAAACCACGGGCATTCTCTGCCTGCTTGTTGCCATGGTGTTTGTCCTCACCGGATCGGATCCGGTCAGGTCGGAAAAAACAGGGTATATCGCTGCCGCCCGCTTCACCGGCCTTCCGGTGAAACCAGGCGTGCCTCCCGGGTGGATTCTCGACAAAACAGCCGGGCGCCCGGCCCTCGGTCTCAGGAAGAACGGGGATGCGGTCTTTCTTCATCTCGTCAGCGAAGGACATTCCTCATTCGGCATTAAGAAGGAAGTTCAGGTTGATATCCGCCAATACCCCTACCTGACCTGGCGCTGGAGGGCAAAGCGGCTCCCGAAAGGCGGTGACGTCCGGCAAGGCAGCCGAGATGACCAGGCCCTTCAACTTTACATCGCTTTTCAGCCCCTGGGATTTCCGGCAAAACTCACAACACCCGTTATCGGCTATATCTGGGACAATGAAGCCCCGAAGGGCTGGATGGGCAAAAGTCCCAAGTTCGGCGCAGACAAGGTTCGCTATATCGTAAGCCGCAATGGAACCGACGCGCTGGGTACGTGGTATACAGAAAAACGCAATATCTATGAAGATTACCAACACCTTTTCAGGGACATCGCGGCAGAAAAACCCATGGGACTGACCCGGGGGATCGGCCTGTACATTGATTCTCAGGACACGAGAAGCCGCGCAGAGGGAGAGATCGGGGAAATCTATTTTTCAAAACGCTGAGTGTTTTTACAGGCGAGTGATAGCCGGGGCCTTTTCAGAGAATCGACATCGGTTTGAAAAGGGATTTGGGGAAGCCGGAAAAAGGCGGCCGGGGGATCTTCCCGTCCGGCGGAAAGAGAAAAGACGTTGCGGAAGGGAAAATCATCGGCAGAACGGAACGGCAGGGGAACAACCCCGGCAAAATACAAGCTGGTTCTGGAATATGACGGAACGGGATACAGCGGCTGGCAGATGCAGAAAAATGCGCGGAGCATCCAGGAAACCTTAATTCGCGCTGCCGAAAAGATCCTCGGAACCCGCGTCGACATACAGGGTGCAGGCCGAACGGACGCCGGTGTTCATGCTCTCGCCCAGGTCGCTCATCTGGAAACCGCCCGGAAAATGCCTCCAAGGAAGCTCCTGGAAAATCTCAACGACGCCCTTCCTTCCAGCATCAACATCCTGCAGGTTGAGGAGGCCGGCCCCCTTTTCCATGCCCGGCACTCCGCCCAACTCCGGAGCTACCTTTACGTTCTTTCCGGTCATCGCACCGCCTTCGGAAAGCGCTACGTCTGGTGGATCCGGGATCATCTGGACCTGAAGAAGATGCAGGCCACAAGCCAACTTTTTACCGGATTCCAGGATTTCGCATCCTTTGCCGACAAGCGTCTCGACCGGCAGACGTCCACGCAGGTCAAAATCCATGCCCTGGAGCTGCAGGCGCTGGGAGACCTCGTCTTCTTCCGGGTGACCGGTTCCCATTTTCTCTGGAAAATGGTCCGTCGGATGGTTGGCGTTCTGGTGGAGGTGGGGCGGGGGAATCTTTCCCTCCAGGATGTCCGGCAGATGCTGCAAAGCCCATCGGATGAACCGGCCCGTTTGACGGCGCCGCCCTCCGGCCTTTTTCTGGAACAGATCTTCTACGAGGGGGACACCCCGAAACCTCTTGCTCTCCCATTGACGCCCTGGTTTGCCATCGGTCGCCGTCCATCAAGGGGATCCGACGATGTCTCATCCCCCGGTTAGGCCGGATTTCAAGGCGCCCGGAACAAGGGGCAAGACGAACGGCAGGAGGCGATGGGGAGCTGTTTCCCGGTTTTAGTCCCCTGTTCGTTCAGCAGAACATCCGGACGAATTTTTCAAACAGTTCGGGTTGAAAATGGCCGAGCATCTCCTCCTTCATCACTTTCAGCGCAGGAAAAGGTGCGATGGGCTTCTTGTAGGAACGCCCCGAGGTCAGAGCGTCGTACACGTCGGCAATGGAGCAGATCCGCGCGTAAACATGGATCTTGTCCTCCCGCAGTGCCGCCGGATACCCGCTCCCGTCAGCCCGCTCATGATGCTCCAGGACCACGAGCTTGCATTCCTCGCTCAGTTCATGCGCTTCATTGAGAATATCAAACCCATAAACCGGGTGGTTCATCATCTGCCGCATCTCCTCGTCCGTCAGTTTGCCCGGTTTGTTGATGTAGCTGGAGTCGATGCGGACCTTGCCGAGGTCGTGAAGAAAAAAGGCCGCACCGAGCTCACGCATATTGTGGTCGCTCGACCGGCCGAAAACGGCCTTGCACAGGGAAACCGACAGCATGCCGACATTGACGGAATGGGTGTACGTGTAATAGTCGTGGGAGGTAATCTCAAGAAGATGCTGCAGCAGATCCTCTTCCGAAGTCATCAGGTCGACCACATCATAGATGGCCCCTTTTGCCGTGTGGATGTTTTCCGCCGTCGGGCTCTCCAGGAGACGCTCCATCAGGATGAGACAGGATTTTCGCACAATGCCGGCCTTTTCCCGGGGGGAAATCCGGGAATTGCCGATCGCCTCCTTCAGTTCGGCAGGGATCAGCGGTCCGTCATTCCAGGCCGGCTGGCCGGATACGACCTTTTCCGGATGTTCAGGGAACTCAGGCTCCTCCGCTGCGACTGGAGCGGGCGGTTGCACCTCACACAAAGCCATATCCACGACAACTTCGTCAATGCCCGCGTTAAGAATGCGCAGGATATCCCCTTCGGAAGAAAGGACAAAGGAGTTTCTGAAAAAAGGATGCTGATGCCAGGGCATATCGAGAATGACGTGCATCCCGACCTTCAGATCCCGTGCTTTTACCCGCTTGCGCATCTTTTTCCCTGGAGTCAGGTTTCAGTGTGTCGTTTCATTCCGCTCCGCATCATCCCCATGGACTCATCGGCACTGCTTCCAGCGGCCCTGGCACCTGTATGCCGTGGCGACGCGACTTCGTTCCCTCGTGCTGCCTTCCGAAAAGACAAACCGGCGTCAGCCGTCGGCGTAAAGAGTTTTTCCCAGTTCGCTGCCATAAAGACTGGCCTTGTCCGAAGGCAGAAGATTGGCGGACTGCAGTTCCTCCCCGGATTGCCAGTCGGCTCTGCTCAGGGATAGGATCTCCTGGTCGGACAGAATCAGGAACATCGCCCGATTGGTCTGTTTTGCCTTTTTAAAACGCCAACGGTAAAGCCTTTTCAAGCGTTCCTGCTGCCCCTTCGTCAGGGTGTCAAACCCTTTGATTTTCCGATGTCCAAGCATATCAAGGGTCTTTTCCCGCCAACTGACGGCCGTCATCCCGTCAAACGCCTTCTGGGCCTGATCCCTCATGCCCTGCCGGCAAAGTTTCTCATCCAGCTGCCGGTACAGATCAGCCAGAAAAATGGTATCCTGAACCGCATACTTCAATTGACTTTCCGAAAGGGGCCGTATTTCCCATTTCGACCGCTGCATTTCCTTTGATTTTTTGATTTCAACGCCCAGGTAATGCCCCACGATATGCGACAGGGCCAGATACCGGCAGCCCAGGATATGGGCCGCACGCTGGGTATCAAACAGGTTATTGAATTCGAAGCCGTAATCCCGCTTTAAAATCCGGATGTCGTTATCACCGGCATGCGTAATCTTGAGCAGACGGGGGTTGGCCAAATACGGCCGAAGGAACGAAAGGTCAATTCCGTTGAGAGGATCAAGGACATAGGTCCGTTTTGCCGCCCGGATCTGAACCAGGCAGAGTTTCTCCCGGAAATAGTGGAGGGAATCATATTCCGTATCCAGGGCGATCAGCGACGATTGGTCCATATCGGCCATCGCTTCTGCCACCTTGGCGACGCTGTCTACCCAAAGCCAGGAATCCCCCTTCATAACCCAACAACCCCTTGTCTTTTCAACGCCCGTGCCATCCAGAATCCTTTGTCCATCTCGAAATCGGCTGAAGTTTATTGACTATAAAACACAATTAACCAAAAAGTGCAATAAAATCATAAACTACTGCAGAGGAAAAAGCACAAAAAAAATGTGGATATTTTTTCCGAAGTATAATAACCATAAACCTTTCATTTTTAATAGAATTCTTGGAAAGAGAAGGTGTGTTTATGAGACTGGATATTGCCAAAGGCGGGACCGGCTTGGTTTATGAAATCCGCAATATCGTCAACGTAGCCAACCGGCTGAAGGAATACGGAATAGAAGTCATCTGGGAAAATATCGGTGATCCTATCCAGAAGGGGGAACAGATTCCTGAATGGATGAAGCAAACCCTCACGGAAATCATGCAGGACGACCTTTCCTATGGTTACTCGCCGACAAAAGGCATGCTTGAAACCCGCAGGTTTCTGGCCGAGCGGACCAATCAGCGCGGGAAAATACAGATCACTCCGGAAGACATCATTTTCTTCAACGGACTGGGTGATGCGATCGCCCGCTCCTACAGCGCCATCCGGGTTGACGCCCGGATCATCATGCCGGAGCCCACCTACTCCACCCATTTTCTGGCTGAGGTGCTCCATGCATCCTTTCCGCCCAACACCTACCGGATGAATCCCTACCAGCACTGGCATCCGGACATCAAGGAACTGGAACAGAAGGTCAAAAGCTACCGGTCCATTGTGGGAATCCTCGTGATCAACCCCGATAATCCCACCGGGTTCGTCTATCCGGAAGAGGCCCTCCGGGAGATTGTGGAGATCGCCAGAAAATACGACCTCTTTCTCATTGTCGATGAGACGTACCACAACATCGTTTATAACGGCAAGGAAACCGTCCCTCTGTCGGACATCATCGGGGATGTTCCGGGTGTCAGCCTGAAGGGAATTTCAAAGGAATTTCCCTGGCCCGGATCCCGGTGCGGCTGGATGGAAATCTACAATGCGGACAAGGATGAACGTTTCGCCAGTTATATGGGGGCCATTCTGGATCAGAAGATGTCTGAAGTCTGCTCCACCACGCTCCCCCAGATTTCGATCCCCAAAATCATGACGCATCCGGAATACCAGGGATATCTGAACCAGCGGCTCCGCCATTACGAACGATTTTCCAATCTGGCATACGAGCTGTTGAAGGATGTTCCCTACATCATGGTCAATAAGCCCAATGGAGCCTTTTATCTCACGGTCGTTTTCAATGAGGCGGTTCTGAACGGTCGGCAGAAGCTCAAGATCGAAAATACGGACATTCGCCGGTTCATTGAAACGATGGTGTCCGAACCCATCGAATTCGACAAGCGCTTTGTCTACTATCTCCTGGGAGCGACAGGGATCTGCGTCGTACCTTTGACGTCCTTCTTTACCTCCCTTCCCGGCTTCCGGATGACCCTGTTGAGCCAGGACGAAGCCCAGTTCGAATATACCGTCCGAACGGTTGCCCAGAAGGTTGTGGAATACATCGAGTCGATAAAACTGGGCTAGACGGGGGCTGCACGTTTATTTGAAAGGATTGAGGGGCGGCGGC
>Ga0123335_1005475_pt1 | contig 15479 bp, 13 predicted proteins | sample BiotimSIPDNA_2_FD_89707 | JGI IMG/M metagenome (GOLD analysis project Ga0123335, IMG submission 89707) | Anaerobic biogas reactor microbial communites from Washington, USA - Biogas_R2 time_0 SIP DNA | ecosystem: Engineered > Bioreactor > Anaerobic > Unclassified | place: Washington, USA... | reverse complement strand
TGGCATATATTTCAACAAACCAGTCTGAGCCCGGAAATGAAATTTATGTTGAAATACGGAATAAACTTCTCAGAGCGGAAGTAACGAAACCACCCTTTTTAAAGAAACAGTAGAGCATGCATCCGGCTAAGGTAGAAGTCTGTTTAACCCCTGCATCGTTCAGCGCATATGATAATCCCGATGCTGTTGTGGTTATTGTTGATATCCTGAGGGCAACTTCTGCTATCTGTACTGCTTTTATGCATGGTGTAAAACGTATTATTCCCGTCAGGACGCTCGATGAGGCCCGGGAATATAAGGCTAAAGGCTTTCTGGTTGCTGCTGAGAGAGATGGGATCAAGAAAGAATTTGCTGATTTTGGCAATTCACCATTTAATTTTTCTAAAGACAGGATCGTGGGCAGGGAAGTGGTTTACAGTACTACCAACGGTACCGATACCATCATGATGGCTAAAGGAAGCCACAAAGTCCTTATCGGTGCCTATCTTAACCACCAGGCAGTTGTCGATTATGTTCTCAGGGAAAAACATGATGTGCTCATCATCTGCGCAGGATGGAAATTCAAATTTAATATTGAAGATACGCTTTACGCAGGTGCATTGGCTGAAGCCATATTGAAAGATGCAAATTTTAGCACCATATGCGATTCAACTTATGCTGCCATTGATTTATGGAATATTGCGAAAAATGATCTGATGGCTTACCTTGAAAAAGCAGCCCAGCGCCACCGTCTGAAGAAAAATAAGCTCGACGATGTCCTGGATTATTGTCATACTTTCAATCTTACCGATACCATTCCGGTACTGGAAGACTATTACCTGGTGCCATTAGTAACTAAAGTATAAATTCATTGTTTGTAACTTATGAATATCTATTTTCCCCGTATTTCTTTGAAAAAATGGATTATTTTGTATTTTTAATGCGTCATTGTTATTTTTGTAACAACATTGTAAGTTGCAGAAAACAACAATAACAACAGATTGAACTATTATTTAGAAAATTGCAGGGAGTAAACTAAGGAAAAAAAGAACAGCTTACCTTTGGAACATCTCCTCATAACTCAAAACAAAACAAATAACTTATGAAAAAGCACAATTTTAATGCAGGACCTTCGATAATTCCTGACAAAGTAAAAGAATTAACTGCACAAGGTGTATTGAATCTCAATGGTTCAGGATTATCGGTGATGGAGATATCACACAGGTCAAAAGAATTCTCTGCTATAATTGAGGAAGCTTCAGCTCTTCTTCGTGAACTTCTGTCTGTGCCTTCATCTCATACTGTTATTTGGACACATGGCGGTGCAAGCCTGAATTTCTGTATGGTTCCTTATAATTTCCTGAATAATAAGGCTGCTTATCTTGATACTGGATCATGGTCGTCGAAAGCTATTAAGGAAGCCAAGTTTTTCAATCTTCCTGTTGAAGTAGTTGCTTCATCAAAAGATAAAAATTATACATACATTCCAAAGAATTTCACCATTCCTTCGGATGCCGATTATTTCCACATTACCACGAACAATACCATCTTCGGTACTGAAATAAAATTCGATTTCGATTCACCGGTCCCCATGATTGCTGATGCTTCTTCGGATATTCTCAGCAGGCCCATGGACGTTTCAAAATACGCCTTTATATATGGTGGTGCCCAGAAAAATGTAGGTCCGTCAGGTGTTGCTTTTGGTATCATCAGGAATGATATGCTGGAAAAAATAGTACGTCCCGTACCTACCATGCTCAACTATAAAACATATGTTGAGAACGGATCGCTTTACAATACTCCTTCAACAGTATCTATTTACGGTTGCATGCTTGAGCTCAGGTGGCTTAAAGAACAGGGAGGCGTTCCGGCAATTCACAAAAAGAATGTAGAAAAAGCAAAGATCCTTTATGATGAGATCGACAGGAATAAATGCTTCAAAACTACTGTTCCTGATGAGAAAGATCGTTCAATGATGAATGTTACTTTTATCATGGCAGATGAATACAAGGAAAAAGAAGCGGATTTCCTGGCATATGCACAGGCACAGGGAATGGTTGGCATCAAGGGTCATCGTTCTGTAGGCGGTTTCAGGGCTTCGATCTACAATCCCATGCCCATTGAAAGTGTTAAAGCACTTATTAATGCTATGAAAGAATTTGAAGCAAAGTTGTAAGAGTTAAAAAATCAGAATATGACAAAAGTATTGTTGGCAACCGAGAAACCTTTTGCTGCTTTGGCAGTTCAAGGTATTGAAAAAATATGCAAAGATGCCGGATTTGAGCTTGTAAAGCTTGAAAAATATACCTCACAGGATCAGCTCACTGCTGCTGCCAGCGATGTTGATGCGATTATTTTCAGAAGCGATATTATCGACAAGACTGTTATTGATGCCGGTAAAAAGCTGAAAATTGTTGTTCGTGCCGGTGCAGGTTACGATAATGTTGACCTTGCGGCTGCAACTGCAAAAGGGGTGTGCGTCATGAACACTCCTGGACAAAACTCAAATGCAGTTGCGGAACTTGCTTTTGGGATGATGCTTTGCCTTAACAGAAATGGATTTAATGGCACAGCAGGTGTCGAGCTGCGTGGTAAATCAATGGGTCTTCACGCATACGGGAACATAAGCAGGGTAATGAACCACATTGCAAAGGGCATGGGTATGGATGTTCATGCCTACGATCCCTTCGTCGATAAAGTGATTATCGAAAATGACGGCGTGAAATGGGAATCCAGTGCAGAAGATCTGTATAAAAAATGCCAGTATGTGGCCACAAATCTTCCTGCCACAAGTGAAACGAAGGGTTCAATAAATTTTAAACTTCTTTCGCTCATGCCGAAAGGCGCTACGGTGGTGAATACTGCCCGCAAAGAGATCATCAACGAGAATGACCTGCTGAGGATGTTCGAGGAACGTCCCGATTTCAGATATCTGACCGATGTTATGCCCGATTGTAAGGACATCATTGCAGAGAAATATCCCAACAGGTATTATTGGACACTTAAGAAAATGGGGGCCCAGACTGCTGAAGCTAATATCAATGCGGGGCTGGCAGCTGCCAGACAGATTGTTGGTTTCATTAAGAACGGCGATGCCACTTTCAAGGTAAACTAAATCGGCAAATAAATTTTAAAAGATGGCTACAGTAAAGCCCTTCAAAGGATACAGACCTGTGAAGGAGTTGGCAGGACGTATTGCATCACGGCCATACGATGTGCTGAACTCTTCCGAAGCTAGGCAGGAGGCAGCTGGAAATCCTTACTCATTCCTCCATGTTGTAAAACCAGAGATAGATCTTCCTGAAGATGTTGACCATTACTCGGATATCGTTTATGAAACAGGACGGAAAACATTGTTGCGCATGATTTCTGAAGGCATACTTTTTCAGGATAATGAACCATGTTATTACATCTATTCGCAGACCATGTGGAATAAAACCCAGTACGGTCTGGTTGGTTGTGCCAGTGTGGAAGATTATGTTGACGGGAAAATAAAAAAACATGAACTCACCCGCCCCGACAAGGAGGAAGACAGGAAGAACCACATAAGGGTAACCAATTTCAATGCTGAACCAGTGTTTTTTACCTATCCTGATAATGCGGGAATCGATCAAATTGTTAACCGGTTTATATCAAACAAACCTGAATACGATTTTACTACAAGCGATGGAGTAGGGCATGCCCTCTGGATTATCAATAACAGGGAGGATGTTTCCAGGATAGAGGATATTTTCAGTAATGAAATTCCGTTTACCTACATCGCCGACGGTCACCACAGGACAGCAGCAGCAGCCCATGTAGGGGAGGAGAAAAAGAAAAATAACAGCCACCATAAAGGTAATGAAGAATATAACTATTTTCTGGCTGTTCATTTTCCGGCCAGTCAACTCACCATCATCGATTACAACAGGGTTGTCAAAGATCTCAACGGTCTCAGTGAAGAAGCGTTTATCAGTAAAATTTCAGAATCCTACCGCGTGAAGAAAATTGGTGCTGATATTTACAAACCAACAAGAATTCATGAATTTTCAATGTATATCAATAAGAACTGGTATGCTCTTGAAGCAAAATCAGGGACATTTGACGATTCTGATCCGATTGGTTGCCTCGATGTAACTGTTCTGTCCAATACAATCCTGGCGCCGGTTCTGGATATCAAAGATCTAAGAAAATCAGACAGAATAGATTTTGTAGGCGGTATCAGGGGACTGGGGGAATTGAAAAAAAGGGTTGATAGTTGCGAAATGGTAGCAGCATTTGCATTGTTTCCGGTAACCATGGACCAATTGATTAGGATAGCTGATACGGGAAATATTATGCCGCCAAAAACCACGTGGTTTGAACCAAAATTAAGAAGCGGATTGATAATTCATGAGTTGAAATAGCATTTCCGGCAACTTACATTTTGTAAGTAAAAAAGATATTTATATAATAAATTATTAATCAAACAGCCCTGTATTAAAATTTGTAATTCAAAATCCGGGCTGTTTTTGATGAAAATAGTTTTTCCTGAATCCAAAAACTTTCATTGAAAAGTTTTTTTTCTATATTTGCGACCGTTTTATCCGATTAAGAATAATTAATCCTGAAAATACTAATCTAAAGAACAGAAAATGAACTTAACAAACAATAAGAAGCTGTTAACATGGGTAAACGAGTGGAAGGAATTATGTCAGCCTGATGATGTGCACTGGTGTGATGGTTCAGAGGCTGAATATAAAAATCTGCTAGATCAGATGGTAAGTAATGGTTCAGCAGTAAAACTAAACGAGAAAAAACGTCCGGGAAGTTATTATTTTCAAAGTCACCCGAGTGATGTTGCCAGGGTTGAAAACCGTACTTTCATCTGTTCAGAAAAGGAGGAGGATGCAGGCCCAACCAACAACTGGGTAGAACCCGGAAAGATGAAATCGTCGCTTCGCGGTTTGTTTAAAGGTTGCATGAAAGGGCGGAAAATGTACGTTATTCCTTTCAGCATGGGTCCGCTGGGATCTGACATTTCCAAAATTGGTATTGAAATAACCGATAGCCCTTATGTTGTGGCCAACATGTATATCATGACAAGGGTAGGAAAGAAGGTACTCGATATTCTGGGAGATAATGATTTCATACCCTGCGTTCATTCAGTCGGGGCTCCCATTATAAACGGACATGATGAAAAGTGGCCGTGTGCACCTATTGAGCAGAAATACATTACACATTTTCCCGAAACAAATGAAATCTGGTCGTATGGCAGCGGCTATGGTGGAAATGCTTTGCTCGGCAAAAAATGTCTTGCCCTGCGTATTGCTTCAAGCATGGCCCGTCGTGAAGGATGGCTGGCAGAACACATGCTTATTATGGGGATTACAAATCCGGAAGGGGTAAAAAGATATATTGCAGCAGCATTCCCCAGTGCCTGTGGTAAAACAAATCTTGCCATGCTTATTCCAAGCATTCCCGGATGGAAAGTGGAAACAGTTGGTGATGACATTTCGTGGATGAAATTCGGAAGCGATGGCCAGCTTTATGCTATCAACCCTGAAGCCGGATTTTTTGGCGTGGCTCCTTTTACTTCAATGGATACCAACCCGAATGCCATGCTCAGCTGCAAGGCGAATACAATATTCACCAATACAGGACTGACACCCGATGGTGATATATGGTGGGAAGGTATAGGAAGTGATGTTCCGGATGGTACCATTAACTGGAAAAACATGGTCCACAATCCTTCAGCAGGAGAGCCATGTGCGCATCCGAATGCAAGATTTACAGCTCCCGCCAGTCAATGTCCTTCAATAGACAAAGATTGGGAAAATCCAAGGGGAGTTCCCATTTCGGCCTTCCTTTTTGGAGGACGGCGCCCCGGTACTGTACCCGTTGTTTATCAGGCTTTTAACTGGAATCATGGTGTATTTATGGGTTCTATCGTTGGTTCAGAAGTAACAGCGGCAGCTATCGGTTTAAAAGCCGGTGTAAGGCGCGATCCTTTCGCAATGCTGCCTTTCTGCGGATATCATATGGGCGATTATTTTGCGCACTGGATTAAAATAGGTCAGAATGCCCCCGACAAAAATAAACTCCCTAAAGTATTCAACGTTAACTGGTTCAGGAAAGACGCCAATGGCAAATATCTCTGGCCTGGCTATGGAGATAATATCCGAATCCTGAAATGGATATTCGAACGCGTTGAGGGCACAGTTGATGCAAACGAAACGCCTATCGGATATACTCCATTTAAGGAAAATATAGACATCAGTGGCCTTGCCGGACAAGAATCCAAGATGGATGAGCTTCTGAAGGTTGATGTTAATGAATGGAAAGCAGAATGCGAACTCATTGAAGAACATCAGAAATTATTTGGCAGCCGCCTTCCGATAGAAATCACGAATCAGTTCCTGGAACTGAAAAAGCGACTGGGATAGATTTTGTCGGTATTAAAACTGACAATCAAATCGAACTATCCCCTTTACCGGAGGTTCTATTATTTATAAGTGTAAAACTTTATGCAACTATTTGGTTTTTAACCTGTAATGATAGTTTTTGATATTTAAATGGCACATAATTTTTTATAAATGATAAATTCAAGTACATTTGTAACTCTTCAAAATAAAGTTCTTTGATTATGGCATTGATAATCAGAATTTTACTAATCATTATCGCCTACCTGGTTGGTTCAATACCTTCAGCAGTCTGGATCGGAAAACGCTGGTACGGTGTTGATGTAAGAGATCATGGAAGTGGAAATGCCGGGTTTACAAACGCTGTCAGAGTTTTAGGCTGGAAAGCAGGAATTCCTGTTTTTATAACAGATTTACTTAAGGGTTATCTTGCTGTCAATTCTATACGGATTTTTAATGTCTATATACCCGGTACAGAAGATTTTTTAAACTTCCAGCTGATTCTCGGAGCCTGTGCGGTAATAGGCCATATATTTCCGGTTTATGTTGGTTTCAGAGGAGGCAAAGGTGTTGCCACCCTGCTGGGTCTGTTACTTGCCGTGCAGCCTTACCCGACCTTAATTTGTCTGGGAATTTTCATCATCTTTTTTCTTTCAACAGGCTATGTTTCCCTCAGCTCAATGATAGCCGGTATTTCATTTCCTTTAATCATCATATTTGTGTTTAAGACTACCGTGTCCTCAATGGTGATTTTTTCCATGATTGTTTCAATCCTGGTACTTCTTACACATCAGAAAAACATAGAAAGACTGCTCAACAGAGAAGAAACGCGTTCCAGGATTATTAAAAGGAAAAGAAAAGACTCTGTACGCGAGGATTAATGAATCCAAAAGACTGATAGTTTAGCTACTCGAAATTTGATTTAAGAATATTCATAAGTTCCTGATCATTCAGTCCTGCTTTGAGTATTCCGTGTTCAGCGACAGAAATATCTCCCCGTTCTTCAGAAATGATAATTACAAAAGCATCTGTATTCTCACTAATTCCTATTCCTGCTCTGTGTCTCATGCCGTAATATGGAGGAAGGTTGGTTTTATCGGAAAACGGCAACACACATCGGGCTGCAACAATCACATCGTTGGCAATTACTACCGCCCCGTCGTGCAAAGGGCCATTTTTCAGAAAAATGGTCTCCAGGAGACGACTTGAGGTCTTTGCATTTATGATATCACCAGTTTCAGTATAAAGTTTTAGTGATGATTTTCGCTCTATAACTATCAAAGCACCGGTGTAAGATCCTGACATTTCAAGGCTGGCCTTATGGATGGCTTCGATATTTACCCTATCTATGAGGGGCGAAGGACGTCCGATAAAATTAAACAGGCTGAATCTTCTTTCAGGGAAATATTTTGAACCAAGAAAAATCAAAAAACGCCGTATCTCCTGCTGGAATAAAATAATCAATGCAATAACGCCACCTCCGATTAACCCTCCCAGTATCGTGGTAAGAAGCTTCATTTTTAATATGTTTACAATAAAGTAAAGAAGCCAGATACCAATGATGGCAACGAAAATATTAAATGCCACCGTTCCTCTGATGAGCAGGTATACCTGATACATGAGAAATGCAACCAGGATGATATCAATGATATCTATAACCCTTACCTGTATGAATAATGGCAGCATTCAAAAATATTTACGTTAAAGATAATCATTCCCTTACATGATCATTATATTTCTCTCCTTCAGTTTTCATACTGTAAAACAGCTCTATGGTTTGCCTGGCTTCCTTTACATCATGGACACGCAGTATATCAGCTCCCCTTTCCAGTGCCATTGAGTGCAGGGCAGTAGTGCCGTTGAGTGATTCCGCAGGTGTGATCCCAAGTGTCCGGTAGATAAGCGATTTTCTGCTTAATCCTACCATGACCGGCAATTCCAGAATATTAAAAACTCCCAGATGGCATAGTAACTGGAAATTCTGGGCAGGCGTTTTAGCAAATCCAAATCCCGGATCGATAATGATATCGTTGATCCCTTTTTTCCTGATAAGTTCCAGCCGTTCATTGAAAAAAGCAAGAATTTCACGGACCATATCGGAATAGTTGGTGTGTTGCTGCATGGTGGCAGGATTACCTTTCATGTGCATCATAATGAAAGGGACATGAAATTCTGCAACAACATCAAGCATTTCCTTATCGGCCATTCCCGCAGAAATATCATTTATGATATCGGCCTTAAAATTTTCAATAGCCTTCCGGGCAATGACTGCTTTTGTGGTATCCACAGAGATCACGGCTTCAGGCCATTTATTTCTGATAATGTCAAGGGCTACCGATAAACGGGCATATTCCTCATCGCTGCTTATTTCAGTGGCACCAGGTCTGGAAGAAAAAGCGCCCACATCGATTATATCAGCTCCTTCGCTGATCAGTGTTTCAGCCCGGGCAAATATAGATTCCCTGGTTGTGTATTTCCCGCCGTCATAAAAAGAATCGGGTGTAACATTCAGGATCCCGGCTACCTTCGGAACATCTAACTGTAAATAACTTCCTTTGATCCTGAGGTTTCGTTTTTTATTTAAAAATGTATCTTTATACATCAGAAAACCAGAATTGCTGCCTGTAAAAGTAGTGATTAAGGCGCGTTCTATCTATCGTATTGTTAACATTTTGGTCCATGGGATTTATTGTTATTGAAGGTCTGGACGGTTCGGGAAAATCAACTCAGATCAAGCTGATCGAAGATTATTTTCAGAGAAAGAAGATCAGGACCAGGTATATACATTTTCCCAGGACCGATACACCTGTCTGGGGTGAGCTCATAAGCAGGTTTTTGCAGGGAGATATGGGAAGACTGGATAGTGTAAATCCTTACCTTGTGGCTTTGCTATATGCCGGTGACAGAAAAGATTTTGCTCCGCAGATTGAAGCGTGGATGAAGGAAGGTTATATGGTTATCGCAGACAGGTATCTGTATTCAAATATTGCCTATCAATGCGCAAAATTAACCGGTGAAAAAGAGAAGGAAAAGCTGGCTTTATGGATTAAAAATTTTGAATATAACTATAACAACATCCCTTTACCCGATCTGAACCTTTTTCTGAATGTTCCTTTTAAGTTTACAGAAAAAAGCCTTACAACATCAAGGGATGGAAGTGACAGATCGTATCTGAATGGCAATACTGATATTCATGAAGCTGACCTTATTTTCCAGCAACGTGTACGTGAAATTTATCTCTGGCAGGTCAAAGTTAATGAGGATTTCGATGTAGTAGATTGTTGTGATAAACAAGGTAATATGTTAAAGGCTTCTGAAATTTCAGGGCTGATTATTAATAAAATTGAACACAAAAAACTAATTCATGATAGCAGGAATTATTAGGAATGTATCCCGGTATCTTATTGGTATAGTTTTTATTTTTTCAGGGTTTGTAAAAGCTATTGATCCATGGGGTTCTGCCTTCAAGTTCAGCGATTATCTTGAAGCTTTTGGCATCGACTTTCTGTTACCTTTTACATTAATACTGGCTATCCTGTTAAGCACAGCTGAGCTGCTTATAGGCCTTACCTTATTCCTGAAGCTCAGGATGCGGGTTACTTCCTGGGCATTGCTGATATTTATGATCTTTTTCACCTGCCTGACTTTTTTCAGTGCACTTACCAACCCTGTAACCGACTGCGGATGCTTTGGTGATGCGCTGATCCTTACCAACTGGCAGACATTTTTCAAAAATATTGTTTTTCTTATCCCGACTATTATTGTTTTTTATCAGAGGAACAAATTCATACCAACATTTCATCCAATTGCGGAATGGTCGGTTACTGCTGTCCTTACAACCTCTATTGTTTTGCTTTCCGTTTATTGTATCAGAAACCTTCCTCTATACGACTTCCTGCCTTATAAGGCCGGAGCAAATATTCCTGAACTGATGGTTGTTCCTGAAGGTGTACCAGTTGATCAGTATGAAACGCTGCTTATATATGAAAAAGATGGTGTTAAAGAGGAATTTACACTGGATTCTCCTGAAAAACCTTGGTCGGACAGTACCTGGACATGGGTGGAGACTATTAATAAGCTCGTTAAAAAAGGCTATGTGCCACCTATCCACGATTTTTCCCTGGTTTCGCAGGAGAATGTTGATATCACTGATGATGTACTTACTGACACCGGTTATTCATTTTTAATTGTATGTTATAATCTGACTAAATCCAATACCCGGGGATTGGATGTTATGAATGATTTCGCGGAGCGGGCAGTGAATGAAGGATATAAAGTTTACGGTATGACCTCCACAACGAAAAAGATTATTGATACAATGGGACCTTTCAATTTCGAATTCTACACCACGGATGATATTACACTGAAAACCATGATACGGAGTAATCCGGGAATTTTACTCATGAGAGGAGGCGTGGTACTTGGTAAATGGCACTGGAGAAACCTGCCTGAATTGGATGAAATGAATCAATTTGGTGCTCTTTCCTATTCCATTGATACAATCCTGAAGGCCCGCTCTAATAACCTCACACTTGTATGGGGTTTATTGCTGGGTTTTATCAGTATGATTATTTTCCACATCAGGTACCTTGTGAGTGAAAAAGAATAGAATTATTTCACCAGCCACTCTTTGGCTTCTTTAAGGGTTTTGAAAGGTTTTATTGTTTTATCTCCCAGAAATTGGTTTGTCATATTTAAAAGAATCAGCTGGTTGGGATTTTCGATTCCAACAATGGCCCTTTTAATCACAAATGGTTGCGTGAGCTTGGCGAATTCTTTGGCATTTTCAATAAACTGAGGTGTTTGAAATGCCCCTCTGAAATTTATTAAAACCAGGATACCCTGCTTATATTCTTTGATTTTGTTAACAACCTTACTGAACAAACCAATCATTTCCCTCTCATCAGAACATCCTTTGTAATTGACAACAAGAATAGTCTTGCCTTTATAAACGGATGTGCTTATTCCAGGCATAATCGATGTAGGTTTAATTCCTAATAATTTAATCAATTTTTATCACAAAAAAAACTTTTGATGAGATAATGACCCATACAGCCGGAAGAGAAGGTGATATTTTGTTATATTCGCGGCAAAAATAAACTCAAAAAATATCTATATGGCACGGAAGAATATTGTTGCTGGTAACTGGAAAATGAATATGGTTCTGCAGGAAGGTATAGCACTTGCAAAAGAAGTTGACTCAAGAACCACTAAAAAAGATGTGGTTATTGTGTTATGCACTCCTTTTATTCATCTTACCGAAGTAAAGAAGGTTATTACTGAAAATAATGTTTTTTTAGGCGCACAAAACTGTTCTGACAAGGAAAGCGGCGCTTATACAGGTGAAATATCAGCAGCAATGGTAAAGTCTACAGGTGCAACTTATGTAATCCTCGGACATTCAGAAAGAAGGGCTTATTATGGAGAAACCAATGAAATGCTTTCAGTGAAAGTGAAAATGGCTTTAAATAATAACCTGACCCCTATTTTTTGTGTTGGTGAAGTACTCCACGAACGGGAAGCTGGCAAACATCTGAATGTTGTACGTGAACAACTTGAAAAAGGTCTTTACAGTTTACCGGCCCAGGACTTTGGTAAAGTTGTGATTGCTTATGAACCAGTATGGGCTATCGGAACAGGTAAAACTGCAACTCCGGAGCAGGCACAGGAAATGCATAAGATTATCCGCGATAGTATCAGAAATAAATATGGAAATACGGTTGCCGAAGATTGTTCCATTTTATACGGCGGAAGTTGTAAGCCATCAAATGCTGCTGAATTGTTTGCAAATCCTGATGTTGATGGAGGCCTTATTGGTGGCGCATCGTTGAAAGCTGATGATTTTCTGGGCATTGTGAATGCGTTCTGAGGCACCGGGCGAAAGCTGAGAGTATGGGGCCACAGGGCTAGGGCATAAATCATGGGGCATGGATGGACCATGGAGTAGGTTGATTTATAAACATCTGAACGATCCGGACATCACAACAAAGTATTGATGACTCAATAAGCCCCGAACTTGAACTCTGAACATTCAATGACATTCACAGCAGTAGATATCATCCTTGAGCCGTTCAATACAGAGTATGCCGATATTCTCTATGCTTATCTCGACAGTTACAATTATGTAGGGGTCCATGATCAGGAAAACCTTATAAAAGCATATATTCCTTCACATAGTTTTTCTGAATCAGCACTTTCCGACATCCAGAACTTGATGCTTGCTGCAGGATGCAAAATGAAATGGTGGTCAGTGGAGGTACCTGACCAAAACTGGAACAGGATTTGGGAAGAGAATTTTGAACCTGTAATTATAGGCACCAATTGCGTTATCCGTGCATCATTTCATGGAAGTTTTGATCATATAACATATTGCATCACTGTGGAGCCCAAGATGGCGTTCGGCACCGGTCATCATGCTACCACCAGACTTATGATGGAGCAGATGTTACAGATGGATTTAAAAGGAAAATCTGTATTGGATATGGGAAGCGGGACAGGTATTTTATCTGTTCTTGCCTCTAAAATGGGCGCTTCTGAGGTTATTGCCTTTGATAATGACGAGACAGCATTTAAGAGTACAATTGAAAATGCTTCCCTGAATAACTGTAATAATATCAAAGCCTTCCATAGCGGTGAAGAAAATATTCCTGATATGAAGTTTGATATCATCCTGGCTAATATTAACAGGAATACACTCATGAAAATGATGCATTTATTCTCTCTCCGCACCTATTATAAGAGTCATATTCTACTAAGCGGTTTTTTGTGGATGATAGTATAGCAATAAGTGAATCTGCAGAAAAAGAAGATTTTCTGTTTTTAAAATCATCGGATTCTGATAAATGGAATATGATGATGTTTAAAAGGAAATGATTATTTTTATAGGAGGCCCTGTAATTTAAGGTCTGGTTTTTTAGTTATTACTCAATAAACCGGGTTTCATTTTGAATAAAATCCTTCATACAATATCAGACAGGAATTTATTATTCTCACTTCTCCTTTCTTTATGCTTTAGCGTTCAGGCGCAAAATAAAGGGTTCTCGGGGAAAACTGAAACCTATATTGATGAATTAAAAGAATTTATGACCAATCTTCCGGAACAGTACGAACCGGTGCTTGAAGAATTTAATGACGCCTGGACAGAAGACAGTCTTTTCAGCAGGGAGGAACAAGAGAACATTGCAGTACTGAGCCGGATGTTGGTTGGTAAAAAAGCAAGACCATATCCGCACATCTTCAGATTCCTTTCCTGCATGTTAGCTTTTGAACATTACAACATCTCTGAAGAAAATTATAAAAACTGGATTGAGGGCTTTAAGGAACTTCTCGACAGAAGGAAAACCAAGACATTTGAATTTGACAATTTACTTGAGGTGACAGACATCCTTTTAAGGAATAATTATTTGTATAGTTCACCTTCAACGACCTGGAAGGCACGGAGTAAGAATTTCAAAATAGTATTTGATGAAAAACTTACTGTATTGTTCGAAAAAACAGATCTGGTATGTATTTCGAAACGAGATAGCATTGAATTATTAGAAACCAGAGGTGTTTTGGACCCTGTTGAGAACGTATGGAATGGGTCCACCGGTCTTGTTACCTGGGAGCGAGGAGGGTATAATCGTAATGAAGTATTCGCATATCTTAAGGATTACCAGATTGATCTGCGACATGCAGAATATTCTGCAGAGCACGTGATTTTTACCAACAAGCTATACTTTGATGAACCGCTTGAAGGTATACTGGAAGATAAAATTAAGTACAATGTAACCATTGAGAACGCTACCTACCCCAAATTTGATTCCTATACGAAAAAATACATAATCAACGACTTATATGAAAATATAGATTTTGAAGGCGGTCTTTCCATGCAGGGGGCAAAGCTTGTTGGCACGGGCACTACTGAGGAAAATGCACAATTAAAGATTTATAGAAACGATACGCTTGTACTCAAGGCTTCATCGGTTTATTTTGGGTTCAGGATCGACAGGGTTTCAAGTCAGAGGACAGCTATAACCATTAAGCTGAAAAACGATTCCATATTTCATGCTGATTTATTTTTCACTTACAGGGTGGATAAAAGGGAGTTAACTCTGCTGAAATCTGATAATTTTTCATCCAGAGGGCCATATTATAATTCCTATCATAAAATTGACATGAATTTCGACCAGCTCACCTGGGACATGGATGAGGAAATAATGAGGTTTTCCGCACCACGGGGATCTGCCATTGGGGAGGCTTATTTCGAATCTGTCAATTATTTCAACCATGACAAATATATGGATATGATGATGATGGATCAGCAACATCCCCTTTACCTGCTAAAAAAGTTTGCTGAGATATACGGATACAATGATTTTCCTGTAAGCGCCTATGCCGATTACCAGAAAATGTCATTGCAACAGGTCCAGCACCAGATGATGAGAATGGCTTACGGTGGTTTTGTATTCTATGACATTAATACCGACAGGGTCAGCCTGAAACAGAGACTTTTTGACTACCTCGATGCAAGCGTGAACAGGATCGATTATGATGTGATTAGTTTTTTATCGAGGGTGGAAGCCCCTCTTGAAAATGCCATTTTCGACATCAGGACCAACGACCTTATTATCAATGGGATTTCTGAAATTCAGGTTAGCGATTCACAGAATGTTATAATATATCCGCGAAATAACAGACTTATTTTGAAAAACAACAGGAACTTCCAGTTCGACGGGGTTGTGGATGCAGGTCTGCTTACTTTCTATGGCGATAACTTTTTCTTCCATTACGATTCTTTTAAAGTCAATCTGCAAAGTGTTGATTCGTTACACCTCGACTTTATGACAGAACGCCTCGATAATTTCGGGCTCCCGATTATTGATGAGGTCACAAGCAGGCTGCAATATATCACCGGAGAAGTGCTTATTGATAAGCCTGATAATAAGTCGGGAAGACACTATTATCCTGAATATCCTGTTTTTAAAAGTAAAGAAAGTTCATACGTCTATTATAATAAATCCTCTATCCAGGATGGGGCTTACAGTGCCAGTGATTTTTATTTTGAAGTATATCCTTTCGAGATGGACAGTCTTGATAATTTCAACTACAAAGACTTAAATTTCAAGGGACATTTTGTAT
>Ga0123335_1005474_pt1 | contig 15479 bp, 10 predicted proteins | sample BiotimSIPDNA_2_FD_89707 | JGI IMG/M metagenome (GOLD analysis project Ga0123335, IMG submission 89707) | Anaerobic biogas reactor microbial communites from Washington, USA - Biogas_R2 time_0 SIP DNA | ecosystem: Engineered > Bioreactor > Anaerobic > Unclassified | place: Washington, USA... | reverse complement strand
GGTCCATTCGCCGGAAAAACATTTTTCCATGTATTTTTTCTTCTGTTCTTCGTTGCCGTAAACATTGATCAGGTTGGCAGCTCCGTGAGTCAGGCCGGGATACATAACGAAAGCATAGTTGGCAGCACAGAACAGCTCTGAAACCGCGTAACCAGCAGTGTGAGGCAATCCCTGGCCTCCCACATCGGGAGAATCCATTGGATTAATCCAGCCGGCTTCGCAATATTTTTTAAACGGCTCACGGAAACACTTGGGCACGGTTACTTTTCCGTCTTTTATATGACAGCCTTCTTCATCTCCTTCTTTTAAAGTCGGGAAAATTGAAGTGACCGCCATCTTTTCAGCTTCGCTTAGAATCATCAGAACATCATCCTTGGAATACCCTCCATAAGCTTCTGATGCAAAAATTTTCTCCATGCCGAATTGTTCGAAAAGAAGAAACTGCTGATCTTTCGTGTTTACCAATAAATTGCCCATAACTGACTCCCTTCTTAAAATAGTTTAATATGTTGAACGATAACAAACGTCCGTTTACTTCTGTTTTGTTCCCGGCTAAAGAAGTGCTGCAGCAATAGCTGGATGTACTGATAACGTGACTATAATTCCAATTTTGACTGAAAGTCAATCAAAATAATGAGAAATGACTTCTTCCACGATGATTTGCTAAAAAAAGCAGAACCCGGACGCCTGCCGTTTATTTATCCTTATGATATTCATAGTATTTTGCTGTTTTTACCAGCGCCCGGACCGCCCTGGGAAGCCCCTCGTAAACGGGAATGCCCGACGACATCAGAATATTTGTGAAAACGGGAATCCATCTTCTTGTTTCTTCTGAAGCCTCGTACTGACGCCATACCACCATCATTGGTTTCCCGCAAACACGCTTTTGCCCTTCGCCGGCGAGGTAAGAGGCGATCGTTTTAAGGTAGGCGCCTCCGGGCTCTTTTTTGAACAACCAGTCAAAGGGAACAGAAATGATAAAATTATCGATTTCACCGCTTCGGGCGACAAGTTCCATCACTTCCCCCATCAGCGTCAGGCGAACAAAGGCAACTGCGGCATCGATCGGGTTGCGGATCATCGCTCCGGCAGGCGGAATCAGTTTTCTTAATTCCCGCATCAGGCGCGCTGAAAGGGCCGGAAGCTCGAGGTTTGCCTGTGCACAGTTATCCGCAACCGATACGCCTATACCGCCGCCGAATCCGAGAACGGCTGTTTTCCTGCCACGCACTTTACCCAGGCGATGAAACGCCTGCGTGACATCCGCCATTTCCTCGAGAGATTCAACCGAAACGGCACCGCTCTGCCGGAAAAAAGCATTCCAGATCTTTTCCCCGCCGGCCAGGGAACCTGTGTGGGAAGCCACGGCCCTGGCCCCCGATTCCGTCAGGCCGCTCTTATAGATAATCACCGGCTTTTTGCGATTGATCCGGGTCACCAGATCCAGCAGGAGACGTCCATCCTTCACACCTTCCAGATACATTGTGATGATCCGGGTTTCCTCATCATGGGCCAGGTAATCCAGTAGATCCGTGCTATCCACGGTCAGGGCATTGCCGTAACTGATGGACTTGCTGAAATATATTTTATACTGATCGGTCAGATAATTTGAAAAATCCTGGGCATTCCCCCCGCTCTGGCTGATCAAAGAAACCGGCCCGTTTTCCGTTGAGGCGTTTTCCCATGTCAGCATCCGCATCCGGGGAATGTAAAAACCCATGCAGTTGGGGCCGATCACCCGCAGCCCCCCCTCCACAGCAATCGTTTCAATTTCCTGCTGGAGCCGGATCCCGTCCTCTTCCCCTGTTTCCTTGAAACCGGAGCTGAAAATGTGGATGTTCCGGTTGCCCGTGGCAACGCATTCCCGCAGGATATCCGGAACCCGGTGTCCGGGAACCGAGATAATGACCAGATCCACAGGCCCGGGCAAAGCAGACAAATTGGGATACGCTTTCACGCCGTCGATTTCCTGAAGCCTTGGATTGACGGGGTACAGCTTTCCCCGGTAACCAAAATTTTTCATGCAGCCGAACATTCCCGAAAACCCGCCTTCAGACGGGCTTGATGCGCCCACCACGGCAACGGATTTTGCATGGGTCATAACATCGAGAGCAGCGCGAATCCCGGCTGACCGTTTTTGAGACAAGCTCTTGCCTGGCTTTTCGACAGCTCTCGGAACCTTGCGTTCATCGAGCACCACCAGGGCATCCACTGCCACTACCTTCCCCTTCGGAGTAACCATCAATGGATTGATATCCACTTCCCTGATATCAGGACGTTCGATTCCCAGCTTCGCCAGACCCAGCAAAACATTGACCAGCTGATCGATGTTTGCCGGTGCCTCACCCCGGAAATCGCCCAGGAGCTTTCGGGACGAAATTTCTTTAATCATGCGCCGGGCCTCTGCCTCATTAATAGGAGCTATCCGGAATACCGTATCGGCCAGCACCTCCGTAAAAATGCCTCCGAGTCCGAACATGACCATCGGGCCAAACTGCGCGTCCCTGAACAGGCCGGCAACGAGCTCCCTCCTTCCATGAATGAATGGGGAAATCAGGCATCCCTCCCAATCATCGCCCGCCAATGCTTTGATGACGCGAAAAGCTTCACGGATTTCGCCTGCGGATTTCAGGTCTGTTTTTACCAGCCCGCGCTCTGTTTTATGAAGGAGATTTGCTCCGTGTCCCTTGGCAACAACCGGGAAACCGATTTTCTGCGCGTAGGCAACTGCTTCCTTTTCATTCACAGCCACCCTGTCTTCAACAACCGGAACACCATATCTGCTTAACAGCTTTCTGGATTCCGACTCGGTCATCGATAACCGCCCTTCTTTTCTCATTCGCATGATCAGCCTGTCTGTGCCCGTCATCTTCTCTTTTTTTCCTCCGCTCTTTTATACCGTCATGGCCTCCGCGATCGGCTTATTTAATAGATTACTATAACTACAACGAGCAAGAACCGTCAACCTGTAAAAGGAAATCTTTTGTAATAATATATTGACTCCCGGGTTTATTCTTCCTATAATTCACAACACTTATTTTGATTATCCTGCTGTAGTTCCTTTCAACCCTGCGGAGTGGGATTTTAAACCCGCGAAAAGGAGGAATTCATGTTTGATTTTTCTCTATCCCCCGCCCTGGCCTGGGCTTTAGTCGGTCTCGTTCTTCTGATTGCAGAACTTGCAACAGTCAGTTTTATCCTGTGTTTTATAGGGATGGGGGCCTTGATTGTTGCCGCAACAACGTGGATTGGACTTACACCTTCATTCAGCAGCCAATTAATCGTATTTTCGGCATCGTCTCTGGCATTGCTTTTCCTGCTGCGCAAAACGGCAAAGAAGCTTTTTGCAGGACATGCCGATGTGCCGCCCGATTATGCGGGGCAAAAGGTGGATGTTGTCAAACCGATCCCCGCCGGTGGTGAAGGAACCGTACGATACCGTGGCTCGGACTGGATCGCATTCAGCGATACCAACCGGACCATCCCCGAAGGGGCAACCGTGCAGATTGAAACAATCGAAGGCATTCGTGTTAAGGTCAAACCTGTCGAATAAAACATAAGGAGGAATCACCATGGAAGTTGTTCTGCTTGTGCTGGCCGCGCTGGCCGTGATTATCATCGCCAAGGGGGTTTGTATTGTTCCGCAACAAAGTGCCTACGTCATTGAACGGCTAGGGAAATTTGACCGGGTGCTCAACGCAGGCATCAGTTACATTATTCCATTCATCGACCGGAAGGCTTACGTGCATACGCTCAAAGAACAGGCCCTGGATATCCCCGAGCAGATTTGCATCACCCGTGACAACGTTCAGGTGGGCGTAGACGGCGTCATTTTCATTCAGGTGTTCGATCCGCAGATGGCTTCCTATGGAATCAGCAACTATGTGTTTGCCATTGTGCAGCTGGCGCAGACCACCATGAGAAGCGAGGTCGGCAAGATCGACCTGGATAAAACCTTCGAAGAACGAACCGCGATAAATGCTGCTATTGTCAGTGCCATCAATGACGCTTCCAGGACCTGGGGGGTTAAAATCCTGCGCTACGAAATCAAGAACATTCGGCCTCCGGAGAATGTTCTGAACGCCATGGAAAAACAGATGCAGGCCGAACGGGAAAAGCGCGCGGTCATTCTGGAATCGGAAGGCCAAAAGCAGTCGGCAGTCAACGTGGCCGAAGGCCAGAAGCAGAAAGTGGTGCTGGAATCGGAAGCCGCACAGCAGAAGCAGATCAATGAAGCCAACGGACAGGCGGAAGCGATCCGTGCCATCGCCAATGCAACGGCAGACGGACTGAAAGCGGTCGCGGGAGCGGTTCAGACCCAGGGCGGAATGGAAGCGATACAGCTTCGGGTGGCGGAGAAACTGGTCGAGCAGTTCGGCCACCTGGCCAAACAGGGAAATACCATGATCCTTCCCGCCAACTTCGGAGACATCTCCTCGCTGATCGCCACGGCCATGACTGTGGTAAAACAGACAAAATAAATTCCTTCAGGCGGGCGGAATGCTTCCGCCCGCTTTTTTAATGCAGGGAAATCTCTTCACGCTGCTTCGCACCCCGGTCAAAAGTATTTATTTTTCCCGCCGTTTGTGATTAGATAAAATGTCTGCGTAGAGATCATTAACGCGGCGGAGCAGTCAATGAACCTGGAAAGAAAGTCAAAAAAAGAACTGATCGATCTGGTAAATCATCTGCGCGCACCATTATCGATCAGCGATCCCCGGCAGATCAAAGGCCCATCGGAAAAAGACCTTTACAAAATCCTGGCATACAGTTCACAGGTGGGCTGCTATATTTTGCAGAACAGGCGGTTTCAGTTCGTCAATTCCCATTTTCTGGAGTATACGGGCTATCCGGAAGAAAAGATGTATAAAATGAATCCGTCTTCGCTCATTCTGCCGGAAGACCGGCGGAAAACGGCCAAAAACGCGATCATGATGCTCAAGCAAGAGCGCTTTTCCCCTTATGAATTTCGAATCGTCACAAAAGACGGCCAGATTAAATGGATCATGGAAACGGTCATGTCCATTACCTACAGGGGGAAACGGGCCATTCTCGGCAATTCCATGGATATCACCGAACGCAAAGAGGCGAGCCGCAGACTCGAGGAGCTCGAGGCCCTGGAATCCTCTATTCTTGACGCAATTCCCCAGGCGGTTGTCGGCCTGCACCAGCGGCGCATTAACTTCGCCAATCACGCGGTGAAAGTCATCTTCGGATGGCATCGCGAGGAGCTGATCGGCAAGAGCATCACCATGATCTACCGCAACGCAAAAGAGGCGGAAGTCATCGCCGATCTCTTTTATTCCAGGCTGGAAAACCAGCGGACATATGAAATGGAATTCCCCTGCCTTCGCAAGGACGGACAGGAAATCATCTGCCGGATCAAAGCATCCCGTATCGGGGAAAAGCTGCGTGAAAAACGCATTGTGGTCACGTATGAAGATATTACAACGGAAAAAAAGGTACAGGAAGACCTGGAACGGTCGCGCCAGGAACTGCGCAACCTCTCCATTCACCTTCAGTCGGTGCGCGAGGAAGAAAGAACCCTTGTTGCGCGAAAGATTCACGACGAACTGGGACAGGCACTGACCGCTTTGCAGATGGATCTGTCCTGGCTGTCAGGAAGACTCCCGGCAAACAGTCAGATCATCCGGGAAAAAACACAAAGTATGTCGGATCTTGTTGATGCCACCATTGAAAGCGTGCACAACATCACAACCGACCTCCGTCCCAGCCTGCTGGATGATCTGGGGCTTGGGGCGGCTATTGAATGGCAGGCTGCAGATTTTCAAAAACGATCCGGCATCCGCTGCCAGGCAAATATCAACTGCACAAACAACGTCATCGATAAGGCGCTCGCTACAGACGTCTTTCGTATTTTTCAGGAAGCGCTCACCAATATCGCGAGGCACGCCAAAGCCACGCTGTGCAAAGTCAACCTCACGGGCAACGAAAAGGAACTTTGCCTGGATATTACGGACAATGGAATCGGCATCACGCAATGGCAGGTGGACAATCCCCGCTCTTTCGGAATGATCGGTATGCGCGAGCGGGCCCATCTGTGGGGCGGCGCGGTTCACGTCCGCAACGTCAAGCCATCCGGAACAACCGTAAGAGTGCTGATTCCCCTCAAGGAAAGGAGACAAAAGAAATGATACGCATACTGGTTGCGGATGATCACGCCGTCGTGCGCCAGGGAGTAATACAGATTCTGGCAGAGGTTCGGGATATGCTGGTCAAGGATGAGGCGCAAAACAGTGCAGAGGCGCTGGACAAGGTTTTAAAATATGAATACGATGTTGTTCTGCTCGACATCTCCATGCCGGGAAGAAGCGGGCTGGAAGTTCTGGAAGATATCAAAGCTCAGCGCCCCAAGCTGGCCGTGCTGATCCTGAGCATGCATCCCGAAGAGCAATATGCCGTGAGGGCGCTTCGGGCAGGGGCTTCGGGATACCTCACCAAGGCCAGCGCTCCGCAGGAGCTGATCGGCGCCATCCGCAAGGTGGCACAGGGCGGGAAATATGTCACCGCATCACTGGCCGAAAAACTGGCTGACGAGCTGGATGTCGACATCAGGAAGCTCCCCCATGAACGTCTCTAACCGGGAAGACCAGGTCATGATGATGCTGGCCGGCGGGAAATCCGTTTCCGATATTGCGGAAGAACTTTGCCTCAGCGTTAAAACCATCAGCACCTATCGGACCCGCATCCTTTCCAAGATGGGGATGAAAAAGAACGCTGAACTGACCCTTTATGCCGTTCAGAACAAGCTCATCCACTAGATCCTGCATTCGTCTGTCAGACAAAATCCGGCATATCCTACAACACGAATCTGACACATAAATCAGACCACCGCTGATTTTATCCTTTTGTTGACTGTGTTAATCCTCCATCATGCTTCTTCAGGCCGTTAAATGAAACAGCGGCAAATAGGGACGACAACTACCAGGGGGGAGATATGGCAAAGCAGACATTTTCAGCGGTAAAACAGGAAAAACCAAGGGCAGCCGTCAAAGGGCAGGAATCTTCAAACCAGCATCAGAAAATTCTGAAAGACGAACTGGCGGAGGTGATCCATCAGGCGGTGCGGGACAATCGCAGCTACCTAATGGAACATGAAAGCAAAGAAATCCTGGAAGGAATCGGCATTGCGACCACCGGCTACCTGGTGGCCAGATCAGAAGATGAAGCCCTGGCCTTCTGTGATAAAATCGGGTTCCCCGTGGTATTGAAAATCGTTTCACCCGATGTTGTCCATAAAACGGATGCAGGCGGCGTCAAGCTGAATCTGATGAATGCCGCGGATGTGCGCAAGGCATATCGTGACATCCTGGAGACCTTCAAATACCAGCACATCGAAGGCGTTGCCGTACAGAGAATGGCCCCCTCCGGCATTGAAGCCATCATTGGTGTGGCGCGAGATCCCGGCTTCGGTCCGGTCATCATGTTCGGCCTGGGCGGCGTGTTTGTTGAAGTCCTGCGCGATGTTTCTTTCCGCATTCTCCCGATCACCGAAAAAGACGCCACGGAAATGATCGAAGACATCCGCAGTTCAGATATCTTAAAAGGGTACAGGGGCAAGGCCGTCGATCTTGATTCACTCAAACAGCTGCTTCTGAAAATCTCCCGGCTGGTTGTGGAAAATCCCGAAATCAGCGAACTGGATCTCAATCCTTTAATTCTCTATCCGGACGGTTATGTGACGGTGGACGCCCGAATGTTTGTCAGCGAACCGACACAGCAGGACAACGTCACCGCCGGCGGCATGGAAAACCTTCACGATTTCTTCTATCCGCAGAGCATCGCGGTGATCGGTGCTTCCGATGTCCAGGGAAAACTGGGCTATAATGTTTTCAGTAATCTGATCCATCATCATTTTGCAGGAAAACTTTATCCGATTAATCCGGGCAAGGAATCCATCATGGGCGTCCCCGCCTACAAGACCATCCTGGATGTGCAGGAGCCGGTGGACCTGGCCATCATCATTGTCCCGGCAAAACGGGTGGAGGCAGCCATTGCCGACTGCTGCAAAAAAGGGGTAAAGTTTGTCGTGGTGGAAGCGGCAGGGTTTGCAGAAAGCGGTGAGGAAGGGAAAGAATCTCAGGCAAGAATCGAAAGAATCATCCGCGAACACGGTTGCCGTGTTCTGGGTCCCAACTGCTCCGGCGTCATCAACACCCATCACAACATGGTGCAATCCATCGGCCTGCTGTCCGATCTGCGCAAAGGCAATGTCGGTATGGTGGCCCAGGCCGGTGTATACGCCGCCGGCATTCTAACAGGTTTAAGCCATGTGCTGGACTTTGGCATTGTGGCAACCATCGGCAACAAAATGGACATCAATGAAACCGACATCCTGGAACACCTGAGCAATGACGAACACATCTCTGTCATTGTCATGTACATGGAGGACATACGAAGCGGCAAACGCTTTGTCAATGTGGCATCGCGGGCGGCGGTCCGCAAGCCCGTCATCGTATTGAAATCGGGAAGAACGGAAGCCGGGAAAAAAGCGGTATCCTCACACACCGCATCTCTCGCGGGCAATGACGAAGTCAACAACGCCGCTTTCAAACAAAGCGGCCTGATCCGGGCCCGGGACAATGAACATCTTTTCGCGTTGACACGCGCATTTTCCAAACAGCCCATCCCGAAGGACAAAGGCGTAATGGTCATTACCTATACCGGTTCGCTGGGGGTTGCGGCCACCGACATGCTCTATCTCTCGAATATGCGCCTGGCAACCCTGGAACCCTATTTTCAGAAGCGGATCAAAAGCGTTCTGCCCGACTATGCCAGCATCTCGAATCCCATTGACTGTTCTTTCACCATGTCACCCGAACAGGTAAAAAGCCTGATTGAAATCGGCGTGGAATGCGGTGACGTAAATAGTTTCATTGTGGTGATCCAGGGAGAAATTCTGGGCTCTTTCGTGGAAGCCATGAAATCCATTAACTATAAGGGAAAACCGGTTGTCTGTGTCGTGGCCTGCAAGGAATTCATGATCCATGATGTGGTGAAAATGGAGCAGGCCGGATTTCCAGTTTATTCAACTGCGGAAATGGCGGCAGAGGTGCTGGGACAGATGTATCATTATGGGGTCAGACGGCGCAATGCGATTGCCGATTCCATCGCCCGTAACCTGACCAGAGATGCACTCTCTGTGGACGATAACCCCGTACAACTTCGCCTGATCAATCAGAAAGATATTAATCTGTGGACGGATTTCGTGAACAGCTGCTCCGAAAAATCCCTGTGGCTGAGGTTTTTATCCCCTTTTTCCGCCACCCCGGAACGCGCACAGCGTTTCTGCAACATCGATCCCGACGAGGAAGTCGCCGTGGTCGCGGAAATGAAAACAAATGATCAGCACAAATTCCTCGGTATCGCACGTCTGATTAAAAACAAACGATGCGAAGGCGAAGCGGAATATGCAATCATCATCTCCGATCCCTGGCAGAACAAATCCCTGGGAATCACCCTGTCCAAACAGTGCATCGAACTGGCCAAAAAGGAAGGCTACCGAACCATTCGTGCAGAAACGCTCCAGGAAAACTATGCCATGATCCGGATTTTCAGGCGGTGCGATTTCAACCTTGACACCAAAGATGAGAATATGGTCTCGATGTCTTTGAATTTGTCGTAGCAAGAGGCTATCAGGCTGTAGACTTTTAGGCTGTTAGGACATGGATATGCTGCCTGCTGAAAATCATATTTATCCCGTGCAATACGAGAGCCGGCTGACGCTCAAAAACGGGAAAGAGGTTCTGATCAGGCCCGTCACATATACAGACGAAAGCCTCATTGTCGACCTGTCCCGCAGGCTTTCTGCCGAATCCCTTTATCTGCGTTTTTTGAGGCCCGTCAGTGCCCTTTCCAAAGATTTTCTTTTTCAACTCACGCATCTCGATTACGATAAAAATTTTGCCCTGGCCGCCGTGATCCGCGAAAACGGGAAAGATGCGATTATCGGCGTTGCCCGCTACGGCTATGATCCTGATAACAGGATTACCGATTTTGCTGTTTCGGTCCGCGACGACTGGCAGCGCTGCGGCCTCGGTAAATCCTTGCTGTTAAAAATCTTCGCCATCGGCAGGGAACACGGCATCACCCGGTTCGTATCCATCATCGATTCGACAAACCATATGATGAAGAATGCTCTCAGGAACCTCGGATACGAGGTGAAGTATTCTTATGAGAATGGTTCTACCCAGGTCGAAGTTCTCGTTTAAATTTCAAAAAAGGAAAATGCCGTTTCCCGGTTTCCCGGGAAACGGCATTTGGAGGAGGGACTTCACAATGACAGAGACAGTTGCTACCGTCCCCGCATTGAAGGAGTGCTAACCCAGTTTCTTCCGATTGTTAACCAAATCGTCAACAACCGCCGGATCCGCCAGTGTGGAGGTGTCACCAAAGTCACCAAACGTCTTAGCCGCTACGTTTCTCAAAACACGGCGCATGATTTTGCCGGATCTGGTTTTGGGAAGACCGTCTGCCCATTGAATCTGGTCCGGTGATGCGATCGGGCCGACAACCTTGCGGACGTGTGCGACCAAGGCTTTCTTCAAGTCATCTGTCTTCTCCACGTTGTTGTTCAGGGTGACGTAAGCGAAGATGCCCTGGCCTTTGATGTCATGCGGGAATCCGACCACTGCCGCTTCCGCGACATCCGGATGAGACGTCAAAGCTGCTTCCACTTCTGCGGTGCCCAGTCTGTGACCGGACACGTTGATCACGTCATCAACACGGCCGGTAATCTTGTAGTCGCCGTCGGCGTCGCGTTCCGCGCCGTCGCCGGAGAAATAATGACCGGGGAACTGAGAGAAGTAATTCTCGACGAACCGGCCGTCCTTGTCATCCCACAACCCGCGGGCCATGCCGGGCCATGAATTTTTAATACACAGCGCGCCTTTGCCTACGCCCTTGATTTCTTTTCCTTCTTCATCCATCAGTACGGGTACGATACCGAAGAAGGGAACCATCGCCTTGGCGGGTTTGATATCAATCGCGCCGGGCAGAGGCAGGATCATGTGTCCGCCTGTTTCGGTCTGCCACCAGGTATCGGAAATCGTGCAGCGGCTGCCGCCGATCTTATTGTAGTACCACCACCAGGCTTCGGGATTGAGCGGTTCACCGACCGAACCCAGAACGCGCAGGGAGGAAATATCATGTGCATCGACCCATTTGTCGCCTTCCTTCGCGATGGAGCGGATTGCGGTGGGGGCGGTATAGAAGTTATTGACGTTGTATTTCTCAACAACGGCCCAGAATCTGCCGAAGTCCGGGTAGTTGGGAACACCCTCGAAAAGAATGCTGGAGTGGCCGTTGCAAAGCGGGCCGTAAACAATGTAGCTGTGACCGGTGACCCAACCGATATCGGCGGTGCACCAGTAGGTGTCTTCTTCGCGGACGTCAAAAGCAAGCTGCTGGGTCATGGAGGCATAAAGCAAATAACCGGCCTGAGTATGCACAACACCCTTGGGCTGCCCGGTTGAACCGGAGGTATAAAGGATGAACAGAGGGTCTTCCGCGTCCATTTCTTCTGGTTTGCAGTAACGGTCCGCTTTGGCCATGAGTTCTTCGTACCAGACGTCACGGCCTTCCTTCATGGCAACTTCCGTTCCGGTGCGTTTCACGACAACCATCGTTTTGACGCCGGGGCACTGATCCACAGCCTTGTCGCATGTGGCTTTCTGGGGAACTGCCTTGGCGCCGCGGTAGGTGCCGTCACAGGTAATCACCACTGCAGAACCGCTGTTGTTGATACGGTCTCTTAACGCTTCCGCTGAAAATCCGCCGAAAACAATGGCATGAACCGCGCCGATGCGGGCGCAGGCCAGCATCACAATGGACAGTTCCGCGATCATGGGCAGAAAGATGGTAACGCGGTCGCCCTTTTTAACGCCGAGGCTTTTCAGGACATTGGCAAACTTGTTGATCTCCCGATACATGTCGTAATAGGTGTAAACTTTCCAATCATTGGGATCGTTGCCTTCAAAAATGATGGCGGCCTTGTTTTTCTTGGTTTCCAGATGACGGTCAATACAGTTATAGCATACATTGAGTTTGCCGCCTTCAAACCACTTGGAATGAACGTCTTTCGCGTCAAACGACCAGTCCGACACTTTCTTTTTATCAAAGGGTTTAAACCAGGTGAGCCTTTCCATGGCCATTTTTGCCCAGAAAGCCTCAGGATTATCAATGGACTCTTTGTAGAGTTTGTCATACTCTGCCCTGCTCTTGATGTAGGATTTCTCCCTCACTCTCTCAGGGACAGGAAATACCTTGTCATAAAAATCTTGTTCATTAGCTTCAGCCATTGTTTTTCTCCTTAAAGTTATTTTTTATGCCCTTCATTATCCGCCAAAAAGGCATGATTTCTGCTGTTTTCAAAAGCTTACCCTGTATCTTTTTCCTCTTCGCCATTAGGGTTCATGGAATTTAAAATCTTTTCAGGAGGGGTACGCCCCGCGGATTCGGCTTCGTTCCTGTCAGTCAGACACGCGTATCTGATTTTCCGGCCATAACGTTGGGGCGTATTACATATGGCGGATGCAATACATGTACCCCTTGAAAAGCGTGTATTTAATACTACATGGTTTGGATTTAGGGTATCGGCGTCCGTCCGATTTCGACGTAGGACAAACTCCTACAAAAGGGGAGCTTTTGACGATTATTTTTCAGGTTTCTGATCCCAGCAAAAACTGGCAGAAACCGCGGAAGAATTTCATTTGCGGCATTCTGCAACCAGAAAAACATCCAGAAGGGCAGAAGAATTCAACCCTGCAGTTCGAGAAACTTCCTTCGAAACGCCAGAGGGTCCCGGATATAGGCAAAAGGTTCGCGTGTGCTGCCGGTCCCCATGACGACGATCGTTCCGTAACCCAGGAGGCGCCCCAAAATACTTTGGATGACATTAATGGATTCAATTTTGGAATGATTCATTTCGAATGTGTTGCGGGAAATAAATCCGGTCTTGATCATAATGCGCTTGTTGGTGATGGCAAACTCGCTCGTCCAGTAAGCGATGAGCGGAGCGATAAATAATGTCAGGATCCCCTTCAAAGACACAAAGGTAATCCAGTGCAATTTCGTTTCGTAGACAACATGTTCACCAGTGATCAGATTGCTGTTGACATAACTGCCCATTTTTAATTTACTCCCCGATGTCCCGACTTTTCCTTTTGCTGGTCACAAATTTTACTTTTTTCATTATCTGAAGTATCAGCCTTAAAAAGCCATTTGTTTTCTTGATAAACCATCAAAATGATTATTGCAATGACTATTTGTAATTCTCTGTTGTGATATTCTGCATTTGATCTATAATGAAAATCAAATCAATAAAAGGTAAGAAAGTGCATGGCAAAACTGACACTGGATGAGTGGATCGCACGTTTAAAGAAAAATAAAAGTTTCAAGGCCAACGCAGCGGCAATTGTGGAAATTCCTGCCAGACCGGGTGACTGGGAAGACTATCCGCCATGGGTAAATTCCCGGCTTCTTTCGGTTTTGCGGGCGCGGGGCATGGAGAAACTCTATAAGCATCAGGCCCAGGCCGTGCGCTTTATCAGGAACGGCCAGGATGTCGTTTTGGTGACCCCCACGGCCAGCGGCAAAACGCTGTGCTACAATCTGCCGGTCCTGCAAAGCATTCTCGATGAGCCGGAAACACGGGCCCTTTATCTTTTTCCCACCAAGGCGCTGGCCCAGGACCAGATGCATGAAGCCCACAGCCTGATCACCGAATTGCAGGCTGACATCAAAACCTTCACCTACGACGGCGATACCCCCGATGATGCACGCCAGGCGATTCGCAGGCAGGGGCATATCGTCGTCACCAATCCGGACATGCTGCATGCGGGCATTCTGCCCCATCACACCAAGTGGCAGAAGCTCTTTGTAAACCTTAAATACGTTGTGATTGACGAATTGCATACATACCGGGGCATATTCGGATCGCATTTTGCCAACGTGATCCGCAGGCTAATCCGGATTTGCCGCTTCTACGGCGCCAACCCCGTCTTTATCTGCTGTTCGGCCACCGTTGCCAATCCACGCCAGCACGCGGAGAAGATTCTGGAGCGTCCCGTGGCGCTCATCGACAAAAGCGGTGCGCCTACGGCGGCTAAAACCTTTGTGCTGTATAATCCGCCGATCGTCAACCGTGAACTGGGCATCCGGCAGAGCGCGATGACACCGGCACGCAAGATCGCCTCTGAATTAATCGACAATCACATTCAGACAATAGTTTTTGCAACCAGCCGCCTGAATGTCGAAGTGCTGACCAAATATTTGAAAGACAAGTTTGTAAAATCCAAACCCCTTGACGACCATTTTGTCACCGGATACCGCGGCGGTTATCTGCCGAACCTCCGGCGGGAAATCGAAAACGGCCTGCGCACACGTGAAGTAATGGGTGTCATCAGCACCAACGCGCTGGAACTGGGCATTGACATCGGCAATCTGGAAGCCTGCATCATGGCGGGCTATCCGGGATCGATTGCCAGCACCTGGCAGCAGGCCGGACGCGCGGGCAGGCGCACAGGCAGATCGCTTGCCATCCTGATCGCACGCAGCAATCCGCTGGACCAGTTTATCATGGAAAATCCGGATTACTTTTTCGCGCTCTCGCCTGAGCATTGCCGCATCAATCCGGACAATCTGCTCATCCTGCTGCATCACATCAAAAGTGCGGCTTTTGAGCTGCCCTTTGAAAAGGGAGAAAAATTCGGCGGGGAAAACCTGGAAGAGTTTCTGGAGTACCTGGAAGAAAAGGGCGTACTGCACTGTACTAACGACCGTTGGCACTGGGCAGCGGAGAGCTACCCGGCTGACGAGGTCAGCCTCCGGGCGATCAACCCCGAGAATGTCGTGGTGGTCGATACCACCGATGCGGGCAATCATCGTGTGATTGCCGAAGTGGACTGGGACAGCGCCTTCACAGCCGTGCACGATGAAGCCATTTACATGCTGGCCTCGGAGCAGTACCATGTGGACAAACTTGATCTGGAGCGCAAGAAGGCTTACGTCAGGAAAGTGGATACCGACTATTACACCGATGCCATGACGTACACCAACGTCAGAGTGATTGACTCTTTCGACAATCACACGGAGGGTGGAGCCATTGTCGAGCACGGTGAAGTGCAGGTCGTGCGCAAGGTGGTAGGGTACAAGAAGATTAAATTCTACACGTCGGAAAATCTTGGCTACGGGGATGTAAATCTCCCGGAAAAAGACATGCACACGACAAGCTACTGGTTTACGATCCCGCGCGACAGGCTCAGAAAACTCGATTTTACGCCTGCGGAACTCATTGATGGACTGTCCGCGCTGGCCTATACACTGCAGCATCTGTCCGCACTGTATCTGATGGCAGACACACACGACATCGACCGGTCGCTGGGGGATAAAAGCGGGGAATGGTTTGTAAGCCAGGGGAAAACCGGACGCATCATCACATCTTTTGACGCGGGGCGGCC
>Ga0123335_1005473_pt1 | contig 15479 bp, 18 predicted proteins | sample BiotimSIPDNA_2_FD_89707 | JGI IMG/M metagenome (GOLD analysis project Ga0123335, IMG submission 89707) | Anaerobic biogas reactor microbial communites from Washington, USA - Biogas_R2 time_0 SIP DNA | ecosystem: Engineered > Bioreactor > Anaerobic > Unclassified | place: Washington, USA... | reverse complement strand
TGTAAGATAACTACCATATTATTAATCAATAAATTCGTCGACAACACGTTCAAATATCCCATTAAATACCTGGATGTTGCAATGTTCATCATTACTATTATAAGTGACATTAACAATATTCTCATCTTCTGAAAGCACTGCTGTTTCTTTTACGCAGATGCGGCCATTCTTCTTTGCGATCCCTTCGATAGTGTGGTTGTCCACAAGGCGGTAAGCTACTGTATCGGCAAACATAGTGCCAGTGACCGGACTGTCGCTTCCATCAAGTCTGCCATTGACTGAAATGAAAAGATGCTCACCCCTGTCATTTACCAGTTCTTCGCTTATTGAGATATCAATGCCGTCGGTATTGATTGTGAGAATCTGGTTTTTTGTGTTCGGTAGAAAGCCAGACTTATCAGGATTCAGCTTCCATATGCCAGAAAATCCATGTTTTTCCATAACGATTTACTCCATGATACTAATTATCCAAATTTATAGACCTATAGAGTTTATAATGATCAGGTGTGCCCTGGGCCACGGCGTTAATTTTTAACTTTTCTATTATGTTTATAATTGCATGTTCCAGTTGCTGCATGTTCATAATCTGAACCTGTTCTTCTACCTCATTAACATTAGGGTAATGGACATAACCTTTTGAACCAGCATCAGGATGTTTCGGATCATAAACCTTTTTGAATTCTGTATTTACATCAACCATTTTTACTATCTCAAAATCTTTATTTATTAGAACCCCCTTTCTCCTGTAGGGACTCCCGTCTGAAGTTATAGTAGTCTTTATATTTGCCATATTCATTACGCAGACATTAATTGTAACCCTGATCGTTTTCAGCATCTTCGCCATCTTCGGAGGCGATTTGCAACTCTACAGGTGTCACAACCAAAGCAAAGCCATCAGTTTTTTTAATACTCTGACAACCTGATACTGCCAGAAAAATAGTAAACACAAAAATTAATTTTGATTCCATAGTTCATCTCCTATTTAGTTTATCGATTCGGGGGCATCAGTTTAGTCTTGGTTCTGACTGCCTCGACCACTCTGCGGATCGAATCAATGACCGCGTCAGGTTTCTCGAATGCAATCGCATGCCCACTATCCGGTACTATATAGTGGTAGCTGTTGGTGGACTGGCGAGCTATAGCCGCATGTTCTTCATGAAAGATATTTAAATAAATTAACTGATCTTCAGCCGGAGCCTCGGGATTGGGAGATCTCGATGCTGAGAGAACTGCAATCGGAATATCGGGCGGGAGCCTGCATCCTTTCATTTGAGATGTACTGATATTTAAATTGAGCCATTCAGCGCATGATGTCTGAAAATTGGATGTTTTACAACTCTGCGCGAGGTATAAATCCTTTATCTCTGCAGGCAAATCCCCAAGTAATCCAGGCATTATTAGATGACCCACCCCGAAAGGAGCAAGAAAATATCCAACCTCTGCCAGTTCAATGAGATTTTTATTTGCGCGTCTTATTGATTCCGGAATATTATCATTCTGTAACAGATCAATAACTGAATCCACCAGGACCAAACCAGCAACCTGTTCAGGGTATTCATCTGTAAATAACCGCACATTATATCCGCCAAATGAGGCTCCCACAAGAACATAGGGGCCAGGAATTTCGGCTTGTTTTAACAAAGCATGTAGCTCCTTTACGATCTGTCTGCTTGTACGCTCCTTCGGGCCTCTGTCGCTCCACCAGAGACCGGCCCGATCATATGAGATGACATGGGTGAATTTTGCCACTTCAGGTTGAATATTGGCCCAATCAAAACCGCCTCCAGCCAAACCGCTATCCAGCACCACAACAGGTGAACCTGAGCCTCTGCTCTGATAATGCAGGCGGTATCCACCGATATCCACAAGCTGTCCGGGCGGTGGATATAGACTTTCAGTGCGGGAGTCGGTATAAGCCTGAAAAATATAACCACCAAGAAGAATCAGAAATATAAAAATCACACTACCTATTCCAAGGCGTTTTAACCATACTAAAATACGCCCTTTTGGGTTCTTAATATCATTCACACTACTTGTTGCCATAATTAATGCCTCCTTTTATCCTATCGTCAATCGGGCAAAATAGTCGCCACCCTTTTCCTGTTTGACAATTTCGGTACCCCATCCCGCGCTTGAAGCATTCTCATAAAGAAATTTTCACCTACCTCTGTCAGGCTCAATGATATGTCCGCTTAACCTTTCACCTTTTCCCGCAGCCCAGATCGCATAGACTTCAATCTTCATGTTATGAAACTCTCCGGTTCCATGGCCGGTGTATCGATAGGCTACGCTGGTCTGACCATTGTATTCACCTTCATATGCGCCTTCCCAGCCGCCCCGGTCAGGTACAGTCCAAAAAAAGGTTCCCCATATTTTCCCTGTGTATGAGGTGGAATCAAGATCCATATTCATGATGACAGATACGTTGCCACTTGTTCGTAGATCTGTTGAATTTAGGGTTCCTGTGAGTTCTCGATTGCGTACTATTGTTTTGGAACCAGGTTCGCACCAGGGAGGCATGAGTTTTTCCGAAGCAGGTGCACCGCCCTGACAACTGATCTCCCCGCGCTGGGGAATGGCATTATATATTGCTTCGCCTGTAAAACCTGTGATTATCATACCTTCTTCGGGTGAAAGGTCTGATCCTTTAATTTCATTGGTAGTGGTATTACACCCTGTAATCCCCATGCAAATGATTAAAATGCAAAAACGAAGTAAGTAAATACCTTTTTGATAAATGATATTATTCCCAAACATGTCATGTGCCTCCAAATTTAAAGGTATGCTAAGAGATTATTCCTTTATCCGAAATAGACTAATTCCAAACCAGATTGTGCTTATGATAAAAGGCAAAAGAGAGAATAAACCAACCATATCAAACCCAAACTGGCTGAGGATGAACCAGGGTATCCACAAGATTCCCACTATAACAGACAGCCAGCCGAGAATCGGTGAAAACGCTTTAGTCTTCAGCACCGCGCATCCTATCAAAAGATACATCCACCCCCATGAATGATCACCAAAAGAGCTCATCCCGGAAACTGCTGCATCAATCGCCCGATAAGCAGTTACATCCTTTACCGGAACGATCATACTAATGGCCTCTATGTATATCATTGAGCCGGCAATATAAAAGGCAGTTCCCACAAATGCGGTGCTAAGCATAATTCGCGAAAGATGAGGAGCATTCTCTTTCAAACGTTCATAAAGCGCATAAAAAAAGATAATGCCTGAAACATTGGCGAAGATGTATACAAGATTGAGCACATAAAAATTTACTGGCGCAGCCGCCACTGCATTTATCACCTTCGCCGGTTCGTCTAACTCACCAAAGCGCGCCTGAATAAATATATAAAGCACGCGATACAGTATGTACAGGCATGTTCCGGCAATTGCGGCGATCCCACCCAGTTTTTGAAGTTTCATAAATCCTCCTGATATAGTATTCACATTTCTTTTTCTTCACTGATACTTTTGCTGAATGCTTCTTTGAGGGCTACCACAGATTCCTCTATTGCCCGGTTTGCCTTACGAATGAACGGAACGCTGATAAAACCATGAACCACTCCGGAATATCTTATAAGACGCACTGGACCGCATTTTTAAGCTTTTCCGCATAGGCTTCTCCTTCATCACGAACAGGGTCAAACTCGGCGGTTATAACCAAGGAAGGAGGAAGTCCACGGTGATCGGGAGCAAGGAGCGGTGATGCATATGGATGTTTTCTATCTGGTTCATTTGGAATATATTGCCTCCTGAAAAATTTCAGCCATTCGAATGTAAGGTAATATCCTTTATCGTACAAGGTGTGGGAAGGAAAGTCGGAATCGCTCTGATCCGTGGATGGGAAAAAAAGGACCTGATAAATTATAGAAGGTCCTTTCCTGTCTCTTGCCATCAAAGTAGTCACTGCTGCAAGACATCCGCCTGCACTTCCACCCATGACTGCGATACGACTGCTGTTTCCGGAGATCAGTTCAGCATTCTGTGCCGTCCAGGCAAAAGCGGCATAGGCATCCTCTGCAGCAGCAGGAAAGGTATATTCCGGAGCCAGACGATAATCCACAGAAACAACTACTGCACCGGAAAGTTTTGACAGCTTCCGGCAGAAACTATCTGAACCATCCAGATCCCCCATGGTGAACCCTCCGCCATGATACCAGATAAGGATCGGGAGGCTGCGAGAGTCAATGGGCTGATAAATTCGGATCGGAATATTTCCTAATGTACCGGGGATTTCCCGATCCTCTACGTTAAATATATCAATAGGCTTGTTTCGTGAGAGACTTCCGGGTTTTCGTAAAAGCTTTACAGCCTCAGTCGGTGAAAGTGTGTTTGGATCGGGAAGCTCAGGCATCAGCCTTAAAGCAACAGCAACCTCTGGGTCCAGCCTGCCATGTTCTGTGAAGGTCCAGTTGTATACAATGATGGCGAGAATCAGAATTAAGGCGAAAATTGAACAAGCAATAACAATAAAAACGCGTTTTAATATTTTCTTCTTACCCAGTGTGGTTTCTTGAACTGTCATAAATAGCTCCTGTCGTGCTGTTGATATACTCAGTTTTAAATCACCTTATAAACGCATTCCCAGAACAACTACATATCCGGTCAGTTTATTTTGATTGAAATGATTGATTCGGATATCACTAAAACCGGCTTCCTTCATAAGTTCTGATACATCTTTTGGTGAGAACAACTGAAAAATCTCTTTTGGTAAAGATGCCCTTTTCATTTTTACCCCGAAACGAAGAGAAACAGCGACCAGGCCACCATGTTTGAGAACTCTCCTGATTTCAGAAAATCCTTTAAGAACATCCGGCCAGAAATATATTGCATTGACTGTAAACACACGATCAAAAGTTTCATCAGCAAATTGGAGATTTAAAACATCCCCAAATCGAACATCTATTTTTCCCATCTCTATTTGTTTCCAGAAATTTCGTTTGACCAATTTTACCATCTCAATGGAGTAATCAATACCTGTTACCTTGCCACTTTTTAAGAAATTCATCGTTTGTCTTAACCCTGAACCACCGCCAAATCCGACCTCCAAAACATGGTGATGATCATTCAACTGAAGATGTTTGATAGTTGAAGTTATTATTTCACGATTACCAAAATTCATCAAACGACTGAGCAGAACAGAACCAAACAATCCGGTTGGTTTTCGCAACTGAGAAGCAATAAAATGTCTTATCGTCATAATGTGCCTGTCTGCGTTAACAAATTTTATCATCGTTTAAGAAATTCAATTAACAGTGGTGTTATTTTCTCAGGTGACAGATCATGGTTTCCGCCTTCGATTGCATGGAATTCAATAGAGGAAATAGCAGCCTGTACTAGAATATGCTGATCAAATGATACCATTTGATCTTCTGTTCCCCAGATAAGGATTCCCTTTTTACCGCTTCTGCCAACCCGTTCATAATCCGGTTTCAATTGGTTGAAAGACATGTCCCTTAATGTGGCCAGAAATGATTGTTTGAAACCCTTGTACTTCATCTGCTCCTGAAGTTTTTGCAGAAACTCCTGTTTCTTTCCAGGTTCATGTATCCATCCGGCTACTGCTGAAGGTATTGTCCGATCTCCGACCGCCTTCATAGCCCATTCACCCACAAACGGCCAGCGAACGATCCTTATATTCAAGGGGGTAGGAGACCTGAATCCTGCTGGCGCCAGGAGAGCAAATCTCCGAACTCTTTCGGGATAACGATCGGCGAACCGGATTGTTAAGGCTCCGCCCATTGACCTGCCTACCAAATCAACCGGCGTTTTTATATTTTGTGAATTTAGCAGTTCAAGTAATTGCCGGTCATAGAGGTCAGATCTATAATCAGGCCGGTCTGATAAACCGCGTCCGAAGTGATCATAACGCAGAACATGAAATCCTGCATCTGCCAGGGCTTTGAATTCATAATCCCATATAAACATAGGAGTTAAAGCACCGCATACCAGTACAACCGGTTGGCCATTTTCCGGTCCGGCCCATTCGTAGTGTGTATACCCATCCGAAAGCCTTACAAACGATTTATCAGGCATTGACGCCCGTGCAACATCATCCAGGGCAAGGGTTTCCATATCGCCCACCACAAAAGGATAAACTGCGGCGATAACCAGCAGAGTAAATAAGCCTGTAAAAATCCATTTTACATATTTACGCATTGCATTTCTCCTCATTTTGGACATCCCAAGAGATAAAAAGCATATATCTGTATTTTCTAAAATTCAGAAAAGTCATATTACTGCATTCACGTACAAAGCTGTTTCACCCTAATATCAGAGACATCCATATACTATTCTGCTGCTGTCGCAATCGCAGTTGCTGCCGGTTCCTGCTGCTTTTGCCTAATCATCGCAATTCCGATCCAGAAAATGCACACGCCGAATAGCAAATGATCTAGAGCTTTTAGAATTTGTTCTGATTGTGGAGGAGGTTTTATAAAATGTCCTGATATCCACCAGAGACCGGATACAATGAACATCCATCCAAGCACCCTGGAAAATTCACGAGATCTCAGAATCGCACACCCTATGAACAGATCTGCCCATGCAATTGCAACTATTGCCGAAGAGTGGAACCCGGAAACTATTCGCTCGAAGACAGGGATGTACTCATTTGACAATCCGATAGCTCCAATTAAGATTATCCTGCAGGTAATCTGAAGAACTGCCCCGGCAGATCCCGCAATCAGCATTATGAGCATGAGGGCAGGCATACGGGTCTTCCATCGTTCATGAAGAACGAGAAAAGTGATCAGAAGAAAAATTGACCAGACGATCATCAAAATAAAAAGGAGATATTGTTTCATCGGATTGTTCATCAAGTCATTCTCAATAAAGTAAAGCCAGTTCATTCCTGTGCCGCACATTACACTGAGAATGGCGGCATATCCTCCCAATTTTTGAAGTTTCATAAATCCTCCTGTATTAAAAAATGATATATTAACCAGCAGATAAGTCTCTTAACAGTTACATGCCAAAAGATCATTTAATGAAAAACCAAAGTCAGGATCAGAAAAATAAACCCAATGCCATCTCAGTCTCTCTCAAAGCGATGCAGGTTATAGATATTGAATTGTGTAAAGTTGTGAGTGGAATTTCCGCTTGAATGGTAAATTTATATGCCGCACAATATTTTATGTCAATTGGAATTCATGCATCAGTCCATAGCCCTGGTATTCAGGCCAAGGCGCTTCATGTTAAGCAGTTCAGTAGAAGGATTGGGTTTTATCCCCCACCTAAAAATGGTCAGGAGTAAATCCTGACTCTACGAAAACCACAGAACTTGGTTTAACAAGGATATTTGTCGTTATATTTATCCCTCTGTGTACTTAAGTAGCCCATGTCAAGCTGCACATTCCTCAAAGAATGATTTGTCCAGCAATTGTTAAGGCATGATCCGGCCATTCTACATTTATGCTGCGCCAAGTTCACTGGTTGTCGATATTTGGTTTTTTCCTCAGCATCTCGATTCCCATCCAGATGATGGCTACATAAGCAATATAAAATGGATATACCAGTCCTAACTGGGGAATTATAAATTTGAGTATCGCCAGAATACTGGCTGCAATACTCAGCCAGCCAAGAATAGGCTTAAACGCTCTTGATTTCAGGATTGCCCATCCGGCGAAAAGCGTAGCCCACATAGCTGCATGACCGGCTGCGTTGTAGAAGCCATTGAATATGGCATCGAGAGCTCTGTAAGCCGAAACATCCCGGGTAGGTACAATCAATTGCATGCCTGTAATCCAGATCACTACCTCCATAAACCCCATAGCAGTGGCTGCTGAAATGGCTATCAGCATTATGCGCGTGAGATAAGGTGCTGTGGCGTGCATGCGCTCATGAAGAGCCAGGAAAAATGCCATTAATAAAATATATAAGACCTCGATGAATAACAGGGGAATATGTGGATAAACCGGGGCTACCGAATATGCCTCCATCGCCTTAACAGGATCGCTCGGAAGACCAAAGCGGTTGTATAATAAAACAGCAATAAACCATACAAATATAGAAACAATTATCGCAATCCCACCAAGTTTTTGAAGTTTCATAACGCCTCCTTTTTAAAGGTGTGGTTAATATGTATTTCGTATAGTAGCATCACAGAATACATTGTTTTTTGTTTTTCATTGGATGTTCAAAGTTGGACGTTCGATGTTGAATGTTCATATTTTTCTTAATCAACCGCATTGTTCACCATCCTATTGTAGAATCCCATTACTTTTTGTCTTCAGGATCACTTCAGGATATTCCGATGAAGGCCCATCGAGTAGCGGTGAATCAATCCCTTTAAGATGCATGTTAAAAAACGCAAGGACATAGGCATTCATGATCTTCAGCATTTTATTATGCCTTAAAGACCAGATAATCACAGCCATAGCCAAAATCAGAAAGAAGATTTCCAAAACCCGCATAGGTATCCCCCCTTCGGCATTATATGTAAAAAGGTAAAGCAGTGATAAGTTGAAAAGAGATTTGACCCGGAAGGGGAAAATATATGAAGTTCGTTTCTATATGTCAAAGTAAAATCATTCATGATTATTAGTTATATCCTTGCGAAAACAATTACAAAAATAATAATGGCAATGAAAATAACAAAAATTCGGGTATGTGACATAAGTTAGGGCCTCCTTATTCCCCTTCAATATAAAGGTTTGATTCAACATTAAAATCAGCTTTATATTTACACTTGATTTACCTGAACATAATGCGATAATTGCCATGCCTTTGCATGATGTTTTAATGATGATTCGATGAAGCTTTACTGATAACAAGAAAAATCCGGATATTTACAGGGAAGCAATCAGCCTTACTGTAGGAACTTTATGGGCGAACAATACCTCATTGGTGATCTGACAGTCGATACCGGGAACAATACTGTGAACCGCAGGAATGAAACTATTACCCTCTCACCTCGCTCATTCCAACTTCTGGTAGCACTGGCAAGGCGTGCTCCGAATGTGGTAAGTCGCCAGGAACTTCTTGAGACTGTCTGGCCTGGTGAATATGTGAATGATGAGACACTGTCGCAGCGGGTGCGGGTTTTAAGAAAATCCCTAGGAGACCTGGATGAGACCCCAAAGTATATTTCGTCAGTCCGGGGATGGGGTTACCGACTGGTTGCGCCTGTCGAACGGGTGGAAATCCCAAAAGAAAAAATCCGCTCCATTGCAGTCCTTCCTTTGACCAACATCACAGGTGATCCGCAACTGGAATATTTTGCAGATGGAATGACAGAGGCGTTGATTTCATCCCTTGCGAAGATTCAGATGCTTAAAGTGATTTCCCGAACATCGGTGATGAATTACAAACAGACCAATAAGAAGGTACCCCAGATTGCCCGTGAACTTGGAGTTGAGGCAATTATAGAGGGTACCGTGCTAATCACAAAGGAGCGGGTGCGCGTCAGTGCTCAGTTGGTTCATGGGTCGACCGATGACCATTTCTGGGCTGAAACCTATGATCGCGATCTTGGAGATGTACTTGCCATGCATTCCGAGATTGCCCAGGCTATTGCCCGGGAGGTCCGGGCTGTTGTTACTCCGGAGGAAACTGAGACGCTTGAAAGGAAGCATCGCGTAAATCCCGGTGCTCTCGAAGCCTATCTTAAGGGTCAGTATTTTCTTGCTAAATACACACCGGAGGATGTACGCCGCGGGATCAGTTTTCTGGAACAGGCTGTCGCCGGAGACCCCCTGTTTGCTGAAGCACACGCATCACTTGCCAGCGCTTACCTGACCGGCGGTTTGCCGACCGGAAACAACTTAAGCGTTATGAAACAGCGGCAATTGCTTACTATGGCGGGAAGGTCTGCTGAACAGGCTTTGAATATGGACCAGCGGCTCGCCCAGGCACATGGGGTTAAAGCAATGGTATGTCTTTTCCATGACTGGGACTGGGACCGAGCAGAGCAGGCATTGGACAGTGCACGGAATTTCGAACCTAATGATGCCCTGGCTCATATTTATCGAGCGGGCCTGGCAGCAACAAAACAGGAATCCGAAAAAACACTGGAAGAACTGCGGAGCGTCATCAGCCTTGATCCTGTTAACCTGATATTCCTCAGCGTAGCGGAGGAAATCTGCTGGTGGATCAGGGATTACCAGCAGGCAATGGCATACGCGTTCCAGGCACTTGATCTTGATCCGGGCTACCAGCGGGCTCATTTCGTTCTTGCCCGTGTTTATGAGGCGCAGTGCCGGATCGAGGAAATGATCACAGAGTATGAGAAGGCAGGGTTTTTTACTGATAGCGGAGCAGCAGAGGCGCGCCGTGCACTTAAGGAAGGTGGAAACCCCGGCTATTACCGCTGGGCTCTTGATGTGCAGTTAGGAGCTATGGGGGACAGCCCGGTTGATGGGATAAAGCGACCGCTTTGTGAAGATAAACGGGCGATCTTTCAGGCCAGAAACTATGCAAGGTCCGGTGATGCAGATAATGCGATCAAATGCCTTGAACAATCCTATAAAGAACGCGACGGACTTATGGTTCTGCTGAAGGCCTGGGAGTGGTTTGATCCTATCAGATCGGATGCCCGCTTCCAGGACCTTGTATGGCGGGTTGGCATTCCCTAACCCCGGTCTAATTAACCTTCACCCTCCAGCCAAAGGGATCATCCTTTTTACCATACTGTATAGCGACTATCTCATCATAGAGTCTTTGAGACAACTGACCCATTTTGCCACCTGCAACAATATGGTCTTCGCCCCTGTATGTGATCTGACCAACAGGCGAAATAACAGCGGCTGTTCCTGTGCCGAATGCCTCTGTAAGCCTTCCATTTCTGGCGGCAGCAATTACATCGTCTATGGAGATGGCCTTTTCAGCAACCTTCATGCCCCAGCGTTTAACAAGCTGGATGGATGAGTCCCTTGTGATGCCATGAAGCACGCTCCCGGCAAGGGGCGCGGTTATGACCTCGTTATCAATAACAAAGAACATGTTCATTGTGCCCACCTCTTCAATGTACTTCCTGTGTGATGCATCGAGCCACAGAACCTGTGTAAACCCCTTTGCTTTTGCCTCTTCAGCGGCAAGAAGGCTTGCGGCATAGTTTCCGGCTGTTTTTGCTTCGCCTATTCCACCGACAGAGGCCCTTACATATTTGTCCTCTACATATATCTTTATGGGGCTTAACCCTTCCTTGTAATAAGCCCCGACAGGGCAAACTATTATAAAGGCTATGTATTCCTTTGCGGGTCTTACGCCAAGGTGCGGTTCTGATGCAAACATTGCAGGCCGTATGTAAAGGGATGTGCCCTGATTTTTAGGTATCCAATCCTGTTCAAGGAGTATGAGCTTTTTAATGGCATCCATGAATAGGGAGCGGTCCAGCTCAGGCATGCAAATCCGTATAGCCGAACTGTTGAATCTCTTTATGTTCTCCTCCGGCCTGAAGAGATAGATGCTGCCGTCATCCGCCTTGTATGCCTTTAGCCCCTCAAATATCTCCTGACCATAATGTATTGCCATGGCAGCAGGATCAACGCTGAAATTTCCATATGGTACAATGCGGGGGTTGTACCAGCCTTTGCCTGTTTTATAATCTACAACAAACATATGGTCTGTAAAGATATCGCCAAAAGCCAGGTTTGATTGATCCTCCGGTTTCTTTTTTAGTTTATCCGGTGCCACTTTTTGTGTCGTGATTTCCATTTTAAAAACTCTCCTTATACCAGCCTTATACCAAAGGGGGATTGCCTGTAAATACTAATATCCCTGATACTGAAGGATAATTAGCACATGGAATATAGAAAGGCAATATGGATGTTTTATTCGACCAGCACGGAAAAATGTTAATTTTCATATTTTTAATAGCCTTGAGCAATGATGATGTATCAGAAAGGCGCAAGGCACAGGGTGCAAGGCGCAAGGTGCATCCGCCGTCGCCTTTCGGCTATGGCGGGACAAGAGGCGCAGGGGATAGAATCTTGATCTTACTCTTGAAAATTGATATTAAGAGAGCAAGAGCAAGAGAAAAAGTATGAGGGTTGGTACTTATGAAACACCCTTTATTGCCTTCTGTTTCATCTCATTAAAGAGGGCCTTCCATTCGGTTATCTTTGGTGACAGTGTAAAACCTCTATATCTCCCCCATGTCCTGTTTGCCCTCGCTGTCTGGGCCATAAAATCCATATCCTCTGGGTTGATAATTTTTCCTTTTTCAACAAGCTTAACAAATAATGGTATACCATCTATCTCTTCAGTTTTATCCGCAATAACAAGCTGATCCCCCTGCTCATATACCCTAACTCTGCCGGGGATTGACTCCTTACCGGGTGAATTGCTGAATTTCATATTGGGGTTTTCTCCTGTCATGGATCTCTTAAATGCGGCAGATAGGGTATCACGGTGGAACTGCCTGTAATAATAACCCCCTGCACCCGGGAAGAGTATGGTATCCGGTTCAGCTCCGGTCTCCTGTTTGAACAGGGTATATACCTCTTTTACCTTTTCGGGGGTCACCTCATCCTCAAATACTATGATCCTGTTTTCTATGCCCTCTTTAAGCATCCTTTTGTAATATCTTGCACACTGCCCTGCAATATCTCCTGAATCAACGCGTATGCCTATCCTGCTATTTTCTGGAAATCTTTTCATGATGGTAATGGCATTTTCCATGCCTACAGTCTCTGCATCCACAAGGTCAGATAAAAGCGATGCGCTGCCTGCGTCCATTACAAATCTCTCCATTGCCTCCAGTTCCGCTGTTTCAAGCGGCTTTGAGAATGACTGGAAGGCGCTTAAAAACTCATGACCAATTGTGCCTATTGATCTGAAGAGCTCAGGGAGCATAAACTCTGCTGCATCACATGATGTAAATACAGGATTTCCGCCATTACCTATAAATATTGAAAGGAGTTTTGCAATGGCCATTCTTTCATCAGGGTCAGCCCTGTAACCGAACTCAGCATGCCTTTTGCCTGCCGCCTCATACATGAGCCTGCCCTTTGTGGCATGGATTATTGAGCCATAATATCTACACATCTGGGGCTCTATGAATGAGACTATCCCGCCAGGGCCTTCAAAACTCATGCATGGGACACCGGCCAGAAAGGTCTGGCCTCCGGGAAAACCCCAGATATCTATAGGTAAAAATACCTCTTCGCCAATAACGCTATTCATCAACGCCTCAAACAGTCCATTGGGAAATGCCTTAACGCATGAATATTTTGAATACCATTCCATTGCAATTTCAATGTCTCTTTTCTTTAATGGTTTTAAAAACCATTGTCTTAAGAGCCATTCATGGCCTGCCATGATCAGGCGGCCTTCTGCGCCTGGTTCGGGTAGACCCTTTCTCATGGTAAGGTGGTAGGCCGCATCACAGGCGCTCAACCGCTCATCTACTGACCACATGGTGCGTTTATAGGTGTCTGATGAAAGAAAGCCTCTCCCTATAAACCATGATGAAAGGAATTCCGCTATAATCTCTTTCCGTTTTTCTTCCATATCCCCCATTGTATCTTCCTGTTTTCAAGGCTAACTGCCCAGAATCCTGATAAATTTATTGTATTTGCAGATTCACTGGCATAATATCAGTAAATAATAGTTTACAAAATAATTTTTTCAGGTCGTTTAATCAACCTGTCACAGGAGAGGTACTTGTGAAAAAAATCATGTTATTCGCTGCATTTATACCCCTGATCTTAGTTTTGCAGATCTTTACCGGGTGTGGCGCTGTAAATAGAAATATCTCACATCAATCCGGGATGAGCTGCGATGAGGTGGCCGATGATGCGCTCAAGAACCAGAATTATGAAAAGAGCATTATCCTTCATGAATTTTTTATCAAGGAAAACCCTGAAAACGGTCTTGCCATGTATCACCTTGGATACAGCCACGGCCAGCTTAACGATCATGAAAATGAGATGAAATATTATGAAGAGGCGATCAGGCTGGGTTATTATGGGTCTGGCATTTTCTTTAACCTGGGGATGGCCTACGGCGAGATGCAAAGATATGATGATGCTGTCAGGGTATTTAAAAAGGCCATAAAGGTGGAGCCAGAAAGGGCAGATAACCATTTTGGCATGGCACTGACATATGAGAAAATGGGTAACCTTGCCGGGGCAGAAAAGGCATTATTAAAGGCGGCAAAACTCTCTCCCAACGATATTGATGTTAACTATTTTCTTGGAAAGTTTTACCTTGCAACCGGTAAAAAGGAAGAGGCATTCAATCAGCTTGAAAAACTCATAAAGATCGCACCTGATGATGAAATGACCCTTGAACTGCAAGGGGCGCTTGAGGCAGTAAGTGTTGATAATACCGGTAATTGATCTCCTTAATGGCGAGGTTGTGCATGCAGTAAGGGGAGAGCGTGATAATTACATGCCTGTGAAAAGTACCCTTGCTTGTGGAAGCGACCCGCTGGAAATAGCAAATGCCTTAACCAAGGTCACCGGCAGTGATCAGGTTTACATTGCTGACCTTGACTCTATCCTTAACAGGGGGTGTAACAGGGGGCTCTTTCCCCATCTTAAGTCACAGGGCATATCCCTTATGGTTGATGCAGGAGTTTCAGATGCAGGCTCGGCTTTAACTATAAAAAGGGCAGGCGCAGACAAGATAATAATTGGAACTGAGACCATATCTGATATTGATCAAATATCCGAAATTACAAAGCAAATTAACCCTGATTGTCTTGTCCTGAGCATAGACATCAAAAAAGGTGTGGTACTTTCAAAGGCAGATGAACTCAAGGGGGTTGACCCTGTAGAGGCAATAAAGAGGTTATCAGGAAAGGGCATTAAGAGTTTTATCATCCTGACCCTTGACCTTGTAGGTTCGGGTGAAGGGCCCGATACAGGGCTTATAAGCCGGGCGCGAAGGGTGTTTCCTTATCACACACTTATTTCCGGGGGAGGTGTAAAATCGCCTGTGCATCTGGCCCGGCTTAACGCAGCAGGAGCAGACGGGGTTCTTGTCGCAACTGCCCTGCACAAGGGGTGGATCAACAGAAATAATATCCCAAACAATAGTATTTAATAAAAAAATCCTTGACACAGACCCCCTTCAGGTTATCTACTCCCGGTACTTTACTATGATATAAAGATGTTTAATCTGTATTACATCATTATCATTAGCATTCATGAGATGATAAAAAATACAAGGCCTGTGCACGGGTTAAAAAGGAGGCAAAAATCATGTATTCAAAGACGGTTATGGATCATTTTAAAAAACCGAGGAATGTCGGGACAATAGAAAACGCTGATGCAATCGGTGAGGTCGGCAACCCCCTTTGCGGCGATATGATGACCATATATCTCAAGATAGAGAATGAGAGGATAGCTGATATCAAATTCCAGACCTTTGGCTGCGGCGCGGCAATAGCTGTTTCAAGCATGCTTACTGAGATGGCAAAAGGCAAGACAATAGAAGAGGCAAAAAAGATCACAAACAAGGATGTTGCAGAGGCGCTTGAAGGGCTTCCTAAAAACAAGCTCCACTGTTCAAACCTTGGGGCAGATGCC
>Ga0123335_1005468_pt1 | contig 15484 bp, 18 predicted proteins | sample BiotimSIPDNA_2_FD_89707 | JGI IMG/M metagenome (GOLD analysis project Ga0123335, IMG submission 89707) | Anaerobic biogas reactor microbial communites from Washington, USA - Biogas_R2 time_0 SIP DNA | ecosystem: Engineered > Bioreactor > Anaerobic > Unclassified | place: Washington, USA... | reverse complement strand
TTGAATTATGAATTAATGTGGAAATGCTTCGCATTTCTTAGCAATATAGCAAGCGACAATTGTAATTGCACCCGGAGGGTGCACACCTTAATTAAAAATTAAGAATTCACAATTCACAATTATTGCGCATCTTGAGTCAACTGCGCAAGTTGAGTCATTAATAAACCCACCAGCTTTATTGCAACTAGTACATCAACCTCGCTATGGTTTTTCCGCTTGTCGGTCAAATATATTCAGATATTCGCCGTAGCCTTCACGCTCCATCTCTTCCCGGGGAATAAAGCGCAACGCGGCAGAATTTATGCAATAACGCAAACCGGTAGGCTCAGGGCCGTCCGTGAAAACATGGCCCAGATGCGAATCGGCCTGCCGACTACGCACTTCAATGCGGTACATGCCGTGGCTTTGATCCCGCTTTACTTCCAGGCTCCCGCCCTGCAGAGGCTGGGTGAAACTAGGCCAGCCACAGCCGGATTCAAACTTGTCCAGCGAGCTGAACAGCGGTTCACCGGAAACTACATCAACGTATATACCATCCCGCACGTTGTCCCAGTATTCATTGCGGAAAGGCGGCTCGGTAGCATTGTTCTGGGTAACATCATACTGCAGCTTGGTGAGCCGTTTTGCCAATTCCTCCTGATTCTTATGCGGAGATCTTTCCGAGAGTCCGGAAAAAGACACCGCCTCACCGAATTCATACCAGGTGTTGTCGATGAAGGCCTGGCGTCCCGAGCCGCTGCGGTAAATACGATACTGGGCTTCGTTCTTGCTGTGGTAGTCCTGGTGATAGTCTTCAGCTGGATAGAAGGGGCTGGCCGGAATTATATCGGTCATGATCCGGCTGGAAAACAATCCACTATGTTCGAGTACATTACGGGATAGTTCCGCCGCCTGCCGCTGTTCGTCACTATGATAAAATATCGCGGTCCGGTAGGAAGACCCGCGGTCGGCAAACTGCCCCCCGGCATCGGTAGGATCTATCTGCCGCCAAAAGGTATCCAGCAGCTTTTCATAGGAGACCTGGTTCGGATCAAAACTGATCTGTACCGCCTCATAATGCCCGGTACGGCCGGAACAAACCTCGCGATAAGTAGGATTGGGCCGATGGCCCCCGGTATATCCGGATACCACTTTCATTACACCGTCCAGCGCTTCGAAGGGGGCAACCATGCACCAGAAGCACCCGCCGGCAAAGGTAGCCAGTTCGTTTTGGTTTTGCTTCTCCATTATCTTAAACCTCCGATCTCGGTCAGGGAGAAAATCCCCTGCTACTTCTATTATGCCCCGGTGATGCTTGAAATCCACGATATTCTGTTATAATAAGGTATCTCATATTGGAAAGGAGAAATCAAGTGAGTCAAAACCCGATAGTTTCAATAACCTTGGATAATGATGCCGTGGTCAGGATCGAGTTGGATCCGCAGGCGGCTCCGCAGACCGTAGATAACTTCGTTAAGCTGGTGGAACAGGGCTTTTATGATGGGCTGATCTTTCATCGGGTCATCCCCGGTTTCATGGTTCAGGGCGGCTGCCCCCAGGGAAGCGGTGTCGGCGGCCCCGGCCACAATATCAAGGGTGAGTTCGCATCAAATGGTTTTAACAACCCCTTAAAGCATGATCGCGGGGTCATCTCCATGGCCCGCACTGCCAACCCCAACTCTGCGGGCTCCCAGTTTTTCATTATGGTAGCTGCCGCTCCGCATCTGGACGGCGATTACGCGGCCTTCGGCAAAGTGACTGAAGGGATGGAAGAAGTGGACCGCATCGTTTCGCAGCCCCGTGATTACATGGATAAACCCGAGGTCCCACAAACCATGAAAAAGGTGACGGTCGAAATGCCGGCAGAATAGCAAAGAGGAAAAACTATGGGCGGTCCCGGTTGACCGCCCATTTTGGTTTCTGAACAACTTGCTTAATTGGGCAAAAAATCCGGATTGAACCCCTCAGGGTTACGGGGATGTACATCACGGTAAAATTCCTGGGCCGGAGTCATATCTGCGATATAATCTCCGGTGGGATATATGGTATCGCCTATACGAGCAATCTTCTTTTTATAATCTAATGAAGTCAAGACCATCGGTACTCGTGCTTGCAGCGCCGCGAAGTAGAATCCGGTCTTCCATGTGGCAGCCGCCTTACGCGTCCCTTCCGGACAGAAAATAATTCGCATATCCCGCTCGGTGGCCAGAAGATCAGCCACATAATCTACGAAGTTCTGTGACCTCGACCGCTCCACCGGCACTCCTCCCAGGCCTCTCAAAATAGGGCCGAACGGGAAAAAGAACCAGTCGGACTTGATAAGTATCTTCACGGGGATGCCCCGGACAATAAAGGTGGTCACCCCCAATAGCCAATCGATATTACTGGTATGCGGGGCATAGACTATTATGCAATTCCCTACCTCGGGGGGAATATCGCCAGTATTGACCCAGCCCGCCCCAGAAAAGCATGTGCTGACAAATCTCCTGATCACCTGAGATGCATTGTCCCTCACACTTACCGGATAGTTTTCTTCCAACCAGGATCTGGCCAATTCGATCATAATGACACCTCCCTGACAGGTATAATATACACCATTTTTTCTAAACAGGCACTATATCCTGTCCAACAGCTTATTCCAACCCGATCACCGCTGCCATCCGACCGGTGATGCCCCCTTCCTTCCGGTAAGAGAAAAACAGATCGCTGCGGCAGGAGGTACACAAATCGCAGCTTATCAGATTCTTCTCTCTGATTCCGGACTGGAAGAGAGATTGGCGGATGGTTTCCGGCAGATTCCAGCGATAAGCGTCCCCGTTGCTATATATTATATTAGTAGAAGGGGAAAATTCCTGACGAACTCTGTCGGCCAGGTCGGAACCTATCTCGAAACAGCACTGCTGGATGCCCGGCCCGATCAAGACCTGGATATCTTCTGGCCGACTGTTGAAATGCTGTTGCATCTCTTGCACTGTTCGGACAGCGATATTGCCCATTACTCCCTTCCAACCACTGTGGGCCAATCCGACCGCCCTTTTTACCGGGTCGAAGAAAAATACCGGGAAGCAGTCGGCGTAAAATGTGGCCAGCAGGAGACCCGGCGTGTCACAGATCATGGCATCATAACCCGGGAGGGCAGTAGCATATATCTCACTTCCGCTGCCAGACATATTCTCATCAACCAGGATCACCTCACTACCATGCACCTGCTGGCAGCACACCATATCGTTTAGCGATGATGCAAAAGCCGCGACTACATCCTTCCGGTTGGCCACCACCCGGTCATATTCGTCACCCACATGCAGGCCCAGGTTCAACTGGTGATAAGGGGACCGGCTACCGCCTCCCGACCGTGATGTGAAACCGATCTTTACTCCCTGCCGGCTCCAGCCAGGTACGGTTATATAATAGATATCCCCGTTCTTTGCCCATTCCCAAGCCATAACGGAACTGTCTGTGTTTTTCATCGATTTGACTCCTATGATCAATAGCTTTCAAAAATATCATTTTCTCTCCGTCTTCAGGTAGGTAAACCCTATCAGCCAGAGATTCTTCCTTTATATACTCCCGCAGTTCCTGCCGGGACAGCCCGCAATGGCTCCAGGCCTCCCTGACAGATGGCCCGGCTTACGGCAGGTAGTCGCTCCTGATCGGCGAGAATACCTCTACTGCTACCGAGTTCTCCAGGGCTTTGGCTTTATGTTCTACTCCTCCGGGTATAGCCCAACTGCTGCCCGGTTTTACCTCATAGTCCTCGCCGCCGATAGTCATGCGGAGGTGACCCGATACCAGGTACCCGGTCTGCTCCTGGGGATGGTCATGTGCGGGGAGATCCGCCCCCTTTGCCAGTATGAATTCGGTCATTAAAGTGTTTTCTGCATAAACCAGGGTTTTGCGTTTGATACCCGGGCAAACATCTATATACCCGCCGGGATCGCAAGTGTTAAACATCCATCTCCACTCCCTTTTCCTATCGCTTGCGCGCCTTTATCACAAAACTGCTGATCATGCTTTCCCTGAGGCCTACCGGGTGATATCCTTTCCGGTCATAACCATCGGTAACCACGATATCTTGAAAACCGCTTTGACTCAACAGCTCCAGCATCTCCTGCTTATCCCAGAAACGACGGAAGGTCACAATCTCTTCCCGCCTGTCCACGCTCTCGGAACTCTCCGACATAGGCGTCATAATAGCTGGCAAAGTTCTGGTATACTTTTTGTGCAGCAGTTATCTCCTCTGACACATAGATCACCTCGGTTCAATGAGATTTCTTAATGCACCCTCGGGCTCGCTACTACCGCCTTAACACACGGCCGGCCCAGGGGGTATAAATGCCGATAGCCCCCTCCGGGCAGAGTTCCTGGCAGCAGTAACAGCGGATGCAGCGGTTATAATCATAGACCGGTGCCTTCTCTCCGGCGGCCCCCTGCCAATCCACCGCACTTGGCCGCAAGGGACATGAATTTATACAAAGACCGCAGTTGATGCAGGTTTCCGCCTGAATCTGCGGCCGCGGATTTATTGCATTGTTCAACCACTGGCTGCGCAGGGGCAAGGACCGCGCACTCCCAAGCCGTATCCCTCCAGCCAGGAGCAGTGATTTAATATTATCACCAAGTAACTCAATCTTCTCTTCCTGAAAAACGCCCAGCCCGGCTTCGGCTCCATATTTGACCGTTGGCACCTTTTCCGGTGATACCCCTGCCAGCCGGCAGATGGTGGCATCCAGGGCGACCGGATCAGTGGACATGATGAGTATCCCTCCCCGCCGCGGGGTGCCTCCGCGGGGTCCATTGCCCTCCATCAAAACGATCCCGTCCATGATATAGAGACGGGGCCGGAGATAAAGATTGAGGTCCACCAGCATCCGGGCGAAGTCTTCTACCCGGGGAAGCTTGGCATGAAAAGCCCCCTTATTGAAGCCGACCACACAGCCGAACTGGTTCTTTACCGCCCCGGTCAAATGGGTCAATCCGTGCGTCTTAAGTTTGGGCAGACTGATGATAGCATCACATGACACCGCCCGAGCGATGGTATAGCTTCTTTCGGCGAAATAACCCTTATAATTGATGTTTTCACCGGTTTTAAAATCAGCCAGGGACAACCCCAACTCTTCCGCGGCCGACAGCAATCCAGCTTTGGCAGCCGCTTTTTCCGGACTACTCACCGCCGGCGAATCGCCAAAGGCCGGTTTTATTCCATACTGGATCAGCCCCTCCGCTACCGCCTTGAATACGGCGGGATGGGTGGTAACCGCCCGTTCCGGAGGTTCCGGCGCCAGCAGATTGGGTTTGATCAGGACCCGCTCGCCGGGCTGCACCAGTGTGGACCAACCGCCCAGCAGGCTGATGCCCTGATCGATCTTCTCCTTGACCCGGGAGTATTCATAATCACTGCAGGATAATAAAACGACCTGGGCTTTGTCCTTTGTCGCTTGGCTCAATCATTGTCACCTCATATTTGCTGAAATATATAAGCAGTATACTTCATTATCACAGAAATATAATCAAGGTGACCATACTGAATTTAAGCGACATAAAACAAGGACCCATTTCCGATGAAACAGGTCCTTCAAATAACCTTCACCCTTTGTTATTTGGGCTCCCAATAGCACTTTTTAGGTGAGCTTATTTTCTCGTCTTTCTTGAGCTGAGTCATAGCTTTGTCTACCTCTTTTTTGTCCAACCCGGCAAGTTCGGCGATCTCTCCCGCTTTTAACGGTTTGCCGGCCTTTTTCATGGCGTCCAATACAGTCTTGCTAGCATCCATGATATCCACTCCTTTCAGCACATGTAGTTGAAATACTGATTACTAAAAATATATCAGAAAAAGGCACAATCCTAGTATAAATTCACTCCTATTTCGATATTTTCATCCTTCGCAAATGGATTATAATGGAAACAAGAACAAGGTGTAACTGGGAGGATTATAATTATGAAAAAAACTCAGGTCTATCTTCTCCTGACTGTCCTGTTAATTACCATGGCCGGATGTTTGCCCACAGGCAAGGCTGCCGACAATATCAAACCTTCTCCGAAAAGCCCGGCAGTATCGGCTCCGGCCAATAAAGCACCTGATCTCAGACCTTACCTGGCCACGGCTGATTCCATCAATTTGGCCGGAGTTATCAATATAGGCTATGACAAGTTCGACATCCATATGGACCTGAAACCAGTAGCCGGCAAGGTTCCCGGTCTGGATAAGCCCGAATATTTGAGCAGCCTGCTGATCACTACCGGTCAGGAAGAAAAACGCTATACCGGTCAGTATTATTATGACCGGGCCAAAACCCCTCTGCAGGTAGAAGCCCTGCTCTACCAGAGCGGGTACCTGGCGATAGTGGAATATGATAGTGACGGAATTTTTAACGGCAGTTTCGGAGGATTGGTCAACGGCGCTGGCTGCATTGGAGTATGGCGGGACAAGGATGGCGGATCGTACTATCCCTTCCAGCTATGGCTGGCGAATGCTCCCTCTGCGAAAAACCGCCTGACCGGTTTAAACCCGGAACGGATGGGCGAGTACCACTGGAAATATCGCAATGAAGAGTCTTATGGTGCCTGGCTGAACATCCCCGTTGCGAATGATGACTGCTTCGTTTTCCGTATCGAAGGCTATTGGCGCGATCACAACGGTATGATTGATGGCGTGGCCTTTTATAGCGATGACAGCCACAGCCAAGCCGTTTTCATCAATCCGGACGACGGCCTCAAAATGGATTTCCTGTTCAAGGACGGGCGGGTCCAGGTCACCAGTAATGACCTGATCTCAAACTATGCCGGTGTGAACGTCTCACTTACCGGAAACTTTCAAAAACAAGAACAAAAGATTAACTAATTTTCATTGGTCGGGGGGGTGAACTGCACTTGCCGCCATTCTTCAAGTGACAGCGGACTGCCGCCGGTCAGGTTTTCCACCAGTACTGCCGAGAGGTCTTTTTCTACATAGAAACTGTTCCAGCGGCTGGTGTGGGTACCCATGTCACTGCCCACATAGATATAATAATAATCGCGGGTCAGCATATCTGTTGATTGGGGGTCGGGGTGCGCATCAACCCGCATGATCAAACCATATCGGGTATGGCTGCTGTTATTATAGTCTTCTATATTCTCCCGGAACTCTTTGACTTCCGGCACCGTCTGCTCCAGATACATCAAAACCCGTTCTTCCTGGTCAAGTCGCTCCTGGTTGGAAACCCCATCCTTCAATTTACTGCCCTCAGCATCAGACTTCGCGGTATCCTGAGGACCTGATGAGGAAATCTGTCCATTATCACGGCTCGACTTATTCGCGCCGCAGGCACTCACCCCCAGTACCAGGGTCAATAACAGCAGACTCACAGCGATAGTTTTCATCCTAGATAATACAGTCATCAGGCCAGCCTCCCGATACTCTATAGACGAGGAATCACCTTAGCTGCCAGGTTTTTTGCCAGCTCAAGGTTCTCAGGATTCTCCGTATTGCCAGTACTGATATTGATATAATAATTACCTTTTAGGATATGCAGCCCATTGGTCCCCCAGAATGCTTCATCGCCAATCCCGGTTAGCAATTGATTATCTTTAAACATCTTTTTAGTTTCCTGATATAACTTGGTCACATTATAGCCGGAAGACTGGAGACTCTCGCTCATTCCTTCATTCTGCACCACGGATACTTGAATAAAGCGAAAAGCAGTATCTGCTTCCGCCGAGAAGAATAGCAACTGTTGCCCCATCGGTTCTTTTATCTGATAATCCGGCTCTTTGACCGGTTCGCCCAAGAGTGCCTCTGCTTCCGCCTTGGTCAATAATGTCCGTACGTCGGTTACCTCGCCGGAGGCTGTCTGCTTTACAGTGCCATCCCCCTGCACATCGGTCGTTTTCCCATCCTTTCCACAGCCTGCGATAATAAAAATGACCATAACCAGTATGACTACCGCCCATCGTTTTGACATCATGTCAGATCTCCTCTCCAAAGTGTTATTTATTAGAGTTTAGCAAAAAACCTTAATAGAGCAAGGCCTGGCCATGGCTCAAATTGCCATCCGGGCCGGTATGGCGGAAGCCGACGTTAGCACCCGGACATAAGAGTGGCATAGATCACACTGGATATACACTGTGGATATAAGCCATACCTACTCCCAGCGCCAGCAGCAGTCCAAAGTAGAGGACCGCGAACTGCATGCGTAGATTAGCCGGGGTGTCATAATACGAGCTATCTCTGGTCTTCCACTGTTGATAAGCCTGATATGCCCCGAAAATTAGCAGCAAAATGATAATAGGGTTGAAAAAATAGAAGGCGCTAACTGCCAGTATCGGGAGACCCACCAACCATAGCTTAGGCGAAATAGCCGATACGATTCGCCCACCGTCGAGGGGGCTTACCGGAATCAGGTTAAAGATATTGATCAAAAACCCCGAATAGGCCAGGGCCATCCATAAGCCATTGTTAAAGTTTAATCCTATTACCAGACATAAAAGAGCGGCCAGACTGCCCCAAACCGGTCCGCCTAGGGCAACTTTAGCCTCAGTAACCGCATCGCGGGGTTGTTTTTTCATGGCAATAAAGGCCCCGATAAAGGGTATAAAAATTGGTGCGGAGACATTAAGCTCGACCTGCCTGGCTACTATGAAATGGCCCATTTCATGAACGAAGATCAGTAAAACGAAACCGACTGCATATTTCCACCCGAATATAGAGCCATATATCCCGATAGTTACCAGCATGGACAGAGCGGTGCCCATGAATTTACCCGCCTTGAGGAACACCAGCAAGAACTTCAATTTACTGAAGGCCAGGACGATGAGCGCCAGGAAAGCGGCCAGCCCGGTTTTAGATCGGGCTTTCTCTCCTGGATGTTCTTGCCCTTCGTACTGACCTTCCTCCAGTTGATCGTTTTGCTCCAATTGGTGCTCCACTATAGTTTCCTTTTCCATTTTCCCGGTCAACTCCCTCGGGTTATTGGCTGAATGCTAACCCATTTTCATTCGGTTCCTAATAATATAGTTTATCCTGAATCAAGAGTAAACCTTTCCCAAACAGTCTGAGAAAGTATAAAACCCGGAATATTTCATCCGGGCCATTATACTGCTGGGCGTTGCCCTAATCTCCATATGGCTTTACGAAAAACTATTGGGGATTACTATAATTTTGGTTTCAGGTTGTTTAGTTCGGTCTGGGCCGCTGGCGAAATCAGATCGGAGATATCGAACAGGACAAAACCGGAACACTTGCCCGTACTGCGCATCTGCTGCACCTGGGTCAGCATGTTGTCGCTGCGATTCATCCAGCCGGGATCGCTCTTGGACTCCGTAGCCACCCGGTACAGGGCTAGCCCGGTATAGAGCTTTACCTTGGAACTCTTCTTCAGAGCCACCCAGTCATTCAGGCAGTTGTTGTACTGGAATTTGCTGTTGGTATACTGGTTCGTCCAATAGATTTGCGGACAGACATAATCGACATAGCCTTCCTGAGAAAGCCAGGTCTGCACATCGGCGCCGGCGGCATTGCAGTTGGCGATATTGCCCGCCGGACTGATGCCAAAGGTAAGGTTGGGGTCGACCCCTTTGACAGCAGTATAGACCTGGCGTATCAGTTTATTGACCTCATTCACTTTATAAGCCGTGTCGTAAGCTTCCTTGACGCCGGTTACGTAAAAATAATCATCGAAATGGATCCCATCGACATCATATTTGTGTAGTATCTCCAGTATTCCGTCTGTTATCAGCTTTCTGACTTCCGGGGAATCGGGATTATATATCAGGCAGTTCTGACCATTCATTTGGTATTTCAGCACCTTGGTGGAATCGTTCAGCCACTTTACTGCCGGGTTGTTCGGGGCCAGTGTATTGGTCAGTTCCGTAGTAGTGGATATCCGATATGGGTTAATCCAGGCTTCCACCCGCAGACCCCGCTTACGGCAGCCATCTATCACGTACTGCAGCGGGTCGACCGCCGGAGCCTGCCCCTGTACACCGGTCAGACTGTGTGACCAGGGAAATAGATCAGACTGGTAGAAGGCATCACTGAAGGCCCGGGCATGTACAAATACGGTATTGAGTTTCATGGCTGCTGTAGCGTCCAGAAAAGCGTCTATCCGCTTTGTATCAAAACCGGTCATGTCATTGAAAGACAGCCACACCCCGCGCATCTCGGTTGGCGATGCCGATGGTGTCACCGGGGTAACTGGAACAATCGGTGCTATCGGAGTAACCGGCGTGATGGGCTCCTCGGCTGTTCCACCAGTGCTTATCACTACCTGCCGGCTGGCCCCTGCCCAGTCCACCCGGGCACCCAATGATTCACTGACAAAGCGCAGAGGCAGCATGGTGCTGTTCTTAAATATGACCGGGGCAGCATCGAGTTGCACCTGCTGAATGTCACTCAGCTGATATTCACCATTTACCTTGGCGGCTGCAGCGGTGGTCCCGGTACGGCTGCCGATCCTGACCGACACATATTTGCCATCCTTAAAGGCCATGGCGGTGCGGCTAGTTCCATCCCAGCTCACCTCGGCTCCCAGATCCTCAAAAATCGCCCGCATGGGCACCAAAACCCGGTCATTTACTATCTGTGGTGCTGGCTCGTAGTTTTTATGTACCCCGTCAACGATTACCGTTATATTGGTGGCGGCCGCCACTGGCCTTATAACCCCAAATAAACCAGCGAGCATTATGAGGACTAATGCCCCTATATATCTCGCCTTCAGCCATTTTAGCTCTATTACATTTGACATATACTGAATCCTCCCCAGAATGCGTCATTGATAATAATACGCAGATGCGAGTGTTATTCCGTCACATGGACCGGATAATGTGTGCCTTCAAAATTTTTCAGGATGATCTCGTCCTTAGCGTTTTTCACGAAATAATCCGGTGCCAGCGGTATCTTGCCGCCCCCTCCCGGAGCATCGATGACATAGGTAGGGATAGCAAAACCGGTAGTGAAGCCAATCAGCTGCTCCAGCAATTCGATTCCCCGGCTGAGCGGAGTGCGAAAGTGACGCAGACCTGGTAAATAGTCGCAATGATATAGGTAATATGGCCGAACCCGGTTTTTCACCAGCAGCTGGATCAATTCCCTCATGGTATCTACATTATCGTTTATACCTTTCAACAGCACACTCTGATTGCCCAGCGGAAACCCAGCGTCAGCCAAACGGGCCAGGGCGCGTTCCGATTCCGGAGAAAACTCGCGGGGGTGATTGAAATGGGTATTCACCCAGACCGGATGGTATTTCTTCAGTCGGTCCAATAACTCATCACTTATTCGCTGCGGCATGGTGACCGGGGTGCGGGTACCGATGCGGATCAGCTCGACATGAGGGATTTCCCGCAGTTCGCGGACAATGTCTTCGATGATATCGTCATTCAGCATCAAGGGGTCCCCTCCGGAGATTAAGACATCCCGTATAGCTTCATTTTCTCTTATGTAGGCTATGCCGGCGCGAATATCGGCCAGCGAAACATTCTCGCGTTTGCCCCCTACTTTTCTTTTGCGAAAGCAATGCCGGCAGTAGGTGGCACACTCCAAGGAACCGGTGATCAGCAGCCGGTCCGGGTAGCGATGTATTATAGCGGGCAGCGGAGAATAACTATCCTCTTGTGAGGGGTCTTCTATGTCATCGGTAGTAACGTTCAGTTCAGCGGGGTCGGGGATAGCCATTCTGCGAATTGGACAGTTGGCATCCTTAGCATCGATTAAGGATAGATAATAGGGCGTAACTGCCATGGGATATGTCTCAGCTGCCTGAGCTGCGCCTGCCAGTGCTCCTTCAGGTAATCCCAACAGCCGTGCCGCTTCCTCCGGGCGAGTTATCCGGTGGGCCAGCTGCCAGTGCCAATCCGCCCAATCCGGGCTTAACTTCCAATCAGCTAGGTCTTTTTGACCTGAAACCGCTCCATTTCCTTTATCAGCCATGCTTGATCTCTCCTTCGCAAAGAATTGGCAAGCCCTGTCAATGTGACCAGAGCTTTCACATCACAATACTTCTTATATTTCGATTTATTACGCGAAAATCCTCTAGCCAGAATTGCGTTAAGTTGGATTCGGACTCGGACAGCGGCAAAGCTATTCTGAAGGTCGCTCATTACACCTCAAGACTACCTCCCCGCTAAGCGGGAAAATCTTCTCAATAATTTTATATTTATTCTGTACGTTTTGGAGAACTCCCAAATGTAAAAAACCGGAGTGTACCATTCAAAAAACGCCCCAACCTATTGACAATTCAATATGTTATTTGTAACATATGTTTAAGATATCATTAGGGGGCATGAAAACATGACTATAAAGTATGCGATATTAGGGCTGCTTAGTTGGAAACCCTTGGCAGGCTATGATTTGAAAAAGATCTTTTCCGAACAAACCATCTTCTATTGGTCGGGCAACAATAATCAGATATATAAAACCCTGGTCCAGCTCTTAGAGGAAGGTCTGGTCACTAACCAGGTACAGGAACAGGAACATCTGCCGGCTAAAAAGGTTTATTCCATTACTGACGAGGGCCTGAGCCAACTGCGTGGATGGTTGTTGTCAGAAAGCGAGTACCCTGAAACTCGTAATCCATTTCTCATAAAGTTGACCTGGGCTGATCACTTGGACTCGTCCGAACTCGATACCATGCTGGCCCAATATGAAAAAACCATTGAACTGCAGCTAGTGATGGAAAAGGAAAAAGTCCGGCGCGGGTCATCCCTGCCTGGTCGTACGCCTCGTGAATTATATATACGGGATATGATCAACGAGAATATCATTATGTCGTGCGAAAATGAATTGGAGTGGGTCCGTCAGATACGCCGGGGGGTAAAACAACAGGGAAGTCATTTCGAGGGAGGTATCAGCATGAAATGCAAGGCCGTTGAAAGTAATGGTGTCAAATATGTGGAAGGACCATATAATACACTCCTGATAAAGCGCGAGAGCGATGCCATCAGCCTGGTTTCGTTTTGCGGGGAGCAGGACACCAACCGTCTGCTGCTATGGGCCGCGAATCTGCATGATGATTTCTTCGATCTGAAAACCGGTCTGGCTGGAGCCGTTTTACAAAAGTTTGTGAACTACGGTATTAAAGTGGCGGCAGTCATCCCACCCGAACTAGTCAGTCAGGGTAGATTCCGGGAAATGGCCCTGGAGACCAACCGCGGACAGCATTTTCGTATATTTACGGAGGCTGGTGATGCAGAGGCTTGGCTTATTGAGGCTTGAGGGTATCATTTTAGCCGCTCACATTCTATGGAGGTGTAATATATGAAAGAAGCCCCTGTTTTTAAGAGCGAATCCGGCTGGCAAGCCATCATGGCTGGTTATGATGAGATCCTGGGACGATGGCCCATCCCATATGAAAGCATAATGGTACCAACCCGACACGGCCTGACTCACATCATTGCCTGCGGAAAAAAGGATTCACCCCCCTTGCTCTTGCTCCATGGGAGCAGTTCTAATGCTACCATGTGGATCAGAGATGTGAAGATTTATGCTGAAAAATACCGGGTCTATGCCGTCGACTTGCCTGGAGAACCGGGAAAAAGCGAGCCGGTAAGAAGCTCTTTGCATGATTGGAATTCTTGCAAGGTTCGGAGGTATTCAGCACCTAGTACCGGTAAATGTCAAGAACAGCGGGTAAATGTTCATCATTGATTTCCAAGAAGTAATATTCATAACTCATATCAGCTTTCGGATGGTCTAAAAATCAAGAAAAGACTTTATCGCCAGTAAGAATCCGGCAGGATCGATCTGAAAACCGCTGGAAACGCTAAAACCGGGTTTCCCATTGAGCCCGGACTCCTCCTGCAGCGTATAGCGCAAAACCATCTGACCATTGGATAACTTTTCGATGTTCATCTCCATCATCCCGGGGCTGATACTGCCCAGGACTGCCCTGCGAGGTCCGCTTTTTTGCAGCTCAATGAAAGACACGATAAAATCTCGCCAGTAACTGCCTTCAACTGAGCAGTCCACCTCTTTTTGAATCCCCATATCCTCAACTACAGCGGTCATATCAATATCGCCCGATGGGTATTCTTCCCGTATCCGCAGACGGAAGACTGAACGCCGGTCTTGGGAATAGACCGATAGGGACCATATGGGATCCCACAGGCTCATTCTTTTAATATCGTATATGCGGTTCCATGGACAATTAGGGTCTTCACATGGCTCGTCCGGGTCATATTCGCTGTGTTCAAACTCCAGGTGATAGCATAGCCAATGCATCCGGTCATAGAATTCGTATTTGTCCCGCGATACCCGCACCGGATTCCCGCATCTTATGCAGATCTTAGGTTCTTGCATGCTCTGTCCCTCTCATATTACTTATAAGCCTATCCAAACACTCTCCTGATCTTCTTAAAATTGTACCAGTAAAAGCTCGGCGAGGAAATCTATCATAACATAAGCCGGCTTCCCCAACCAGGTGCTCGCAGCCCGCAGAACCGACCCAGGTTCTGATACCCTGGCCGGTCACATAGTCTTTAAAATAGCGTTTACCATGGAGGACTGTCCCTTGAGGAAACTTTTGGATGCGCGTCTGCTTCTGGTGCTTATCGTAAGCTTCACTTTCATTAGTGCTGAAGTAAATCGTTTCTATCCAATCAGCTTGCCGGACCGGCTCAAGCAGGGCAAGCCGGCCAATATCCTTCTCATCGGTGTCGATGCTCGCCCCGGTGAGGCCCAGACCCGCAGTGACGTCCTGATCTTGCTCAGCCTGAATCGCGCGGTCAATAAAGCCGCCCTGGTTTCTATTCCCCGGGATACCCGCGTGGTATTTGAAGGCCGTAACCGGAAGATCAATATGATAAATCAACTGGAGGGTCCCGAAGCCACCTGCCGTGAGGTGGGCAGGCTGCTCGACATCCCGGTAAATCACTATATCATCACCAATTTTTCCGGATTTGAGGATATCGTCGACTCCCTGGGCGGTGTTTATATGAATGTAGATATCCGCCTGCATAGTTACCGGGCAGGTGTATACCTGGAAAAAGGCCCCCAGTGGCTTAGCGGGAAGGAAGCCCTGGCCTATGTGCGCTTTCGGGCTAACCCGGATATGGATATCGGCAGGACCCGGCGCCAGCAGGAACTGCTGCAGGCCCTGGCCCGACAGCTGACTCAAAAGGAAAATATCGTACACCTGCCCGGTCTGATATCGCGCTGCAGCAAGTATGTTACTACTAACATAAGTATGAAGGAAATGCTCTATCTGCCCAATACTGCAGTATGTTTCAAGGAGAATAACATCATTACTCAGACCCTGCCCGGCTATCATTATTTTGCTTCGGGAACCGGGGCCAGCTTCTGGGAGGCCGACCCTGAAATCGCTGCCAGCCTGTTGGACTCGCTTTTTGAGGGACACCGCTATGAGGTGATCCAACCAGCACCACCCTGGGTCAGGTCGTGGTAGGAAGTATTATTTTTAACTCAACTCTCGCAGTTGACAGATGATGTGCAACAGAGCTGGGTCAGGAATACGATTTATTGCCACAGATTAACACAGATTCACACAGATGAGATTTGAAGGCCCCCGTCCTGTCA
>Ga0123335_1005462_pt1 | contig 15500 bp, 13 predicted proteins | sample BiotimSIPDNA_2_FD_89707 | JGI IMG/M metagenome (GOLD analysis project Ga0123335, IMG submission 89707) | Anaerobic biogas reactor microbial communites from Washington, USA - Biogas_R2 time_0 SIP DNA | ecosystem: Engineered > Bioreactor > Anaerobic > Unclassified | place: Washington, USA... | reverse complement strand
AGATGACGATGCCCTGGAACAGGTTTACGAGGGGAATTGCCTAATTCATATAGCAATGCGCAAAAAAGAGATCCCCCATGAATTCAGAATACGTGATGGCGCTCATACATGGTCATACTGGCGTAGCGCCCTTCCGTCAGTTCTGGGTTTCGTATCCAATAGTTTTCATAATTAAAAATATGTCTGAACATAAACTGGAATTAGCACTTCAATTGACCCGATTCTGTAAATCCAAACAAATATGAAAAAATATCAAGCCATAATACTGATTTGTCTGATTAGCATACCTTTCTCTTTATCAGGTCAGCCCCCTGTAGGCAAAAAGGGAAAGTCAGATTGCATTATAAGCCTGGAAGGAATGGATCGCCATTTTATTGTATACCAGCCTGATTCAATCATAAACGATCCTATGCCGGTAGTTTTTATGTTTCATGGAACCAGTGGAAACGGTGAAAAGTTCTATAACATATCTGGCTGGAAGGAAATGGCCGATAAAGCCGGACTGATTTCGGTCTTTCCATCAGCGCTGAGGTATTGCATTGAAGAAAACTCAACTCAGAAGCATACAACAAAATGGAACGACGGCAAGCTAGAAAAATATGCCTGCCAGGGGCAGAAGTTAAGAGATGATGTACTCTTTTTCAGGGAAATGGTAAATTACCTGAATATGCATTACCCTGTGGATGCGAAAAGGATTTATGCATCCGGTTTTTCAAATGGGGCTAATTTTGTTAGCCGGCTCACACTTGAAGCACCTGATATACTAGCAGCTACCGCCATGATGGCTGGATTTCTGCAGGATACCAGCTATAAGGCTTCCAGCTTAATCTCATCCTATCTGGCTATCGGAGACCTGAATGTGATGGAAAGTGCGGGGATAAGACCCTCATGGGATGAAAATGGCATTAACATGCCTAAACTGCAGGAAAGGGTGATGATAATAGCAGATAAACTACAGCTTGACAGAACTTACAATTTTCAGAATGGTGATTCCATTATAACCTGGCAGTTTGACAAGAATAAAGGATCGGCCAGCAATATGTTCCGCTTCTCTCTTATTAAGGACCTTGACCATAAATATCCCAATGGCAGAAATTATCCATTGGTTATTGCGGAACTTTTCTGGGAGTATTTCATGCAATTTCAAAAGGAAGAGATCCGATGAAATATTTCAAAAGCATTAATCTGGCTGTCCTGGCAACCTTGTCAGCAAATGCAAACAATATACAGGCACAGACTACTCAGCCAAATTTCATTATAATCTTTGCTGATGACCTCGGGTATGGAGATCTGAGTTGTTACGGGCATCCGACAATTATGACTCCCAATCTTGATAAAATGGCTGAAGAAGGTATGCGCTTTACCCAGTTTTATGTTGGGGCAGCTGTCAGTTCTCCAAGCAGGGCTGCATTGCTTACCGGAAGACTGGGTATAAGAACCGGAGTATATGGCACAAAAGATCCAAAAGGCAATAAAGGAGTTGTCTTTCTTCAGAATTCATTGAGTGGATTGCCGCTGAGTGAAATCACCATTGCTGAAGTTCTTAAGGGCAGCGGTTATGAAACTGCAATAATCGGGAAGTGGCATCTGGGTCATATGCCTCATTTGCTTCCTCTGAATCAAGGTTTTAATTACTGGTATGGCATTGATCATCATCAAAATGTCCAGGCTAACTCCAGATCCGACACTGGAGAGGTCAAGGCATCGAGCAGTAATCCACAGACTGGAAGGAGACCCTGGTGCTCACTTTACAGAAATAATACCGTGATTGATGAGAGTCCTGATATGTTGTTTTTAACCAGGCAATATACGGAAGAAGCCATCAGTTATATTAAAAGAAATAAAGACAGACCTTTCTTTTTATACTATGCAAATAATAATCCTCACACACCATTATTTGCAACTTCTGATTTCAGAGGCAAAAGCAAAAGGGGATTATACGGTGATGTTGTGGAGGAGTTGGACTGGAGTGTTGGCCGGATTTTTAAAACAATTAAAGAGCTCCGCATTGATTCAAATACTTTTGTCCTGTTTACAAGTGATAATGGTCCCTGGCTAACTCAATCACAGAGAGGCGGATCGGCAGGAATTCTATATGAAGGCAAGAATTCCGCTTATGAAGGAGGGATGAGAGTTCCGGCCATTGCATGGTGGCCGGGAATGATACCGGCAAATACTGTATCCACAGCTCTTGTAACTACAATGGATCTTTTGCCCACCTTAGCCAGGCTGTCTGGCTCTACCCTCCCTGATGACAGGGAATATGACGGAACAGACATTTCAGATATCATATTACATAATAAGGACAATGTGCGAGATATTGTCTATTACTATATCAACAAGAACCTTTACGCAATCAGAAAAGGTCCATGGAAGGCTCATTTCATAACACATGCTTCATATTCACCAGAAGATCCGGTGACTCATGACATTCCTTTGCTATTCAATATTGATGAAGACCCATCTGAAAAGTATAATATTGCCGCACGGCATCCTGAAATAGTTGAAGATTTAAGAAAGGAATATTTAAGGCAAACGTTAATAAAACCAGCAGTTTCTGAAATAGATAAAGAAATGCTCTGATACCTTTAATTAATGTTGATTAGTTGTAATAAAAAAGGGTCTATAAGTATGCGCAAATTACTTTTTATCACATGTTTAATGGGAATGCAGATTTTTGCTTTCTCACAACCACAATTTGGTTATGCCTCATTGAATATCCTGAAGGATTCAGTACCAAAAGTGTATGACAGAATGATTTTCGGACAATTCATAGAACATTTTCACAGACAGATCTATGGTGGAATTTTTGAGCCTGGATCGAAGTTGTCAGATGAACAGGGGTTCAGGATGGATGTCATTGAAGCCTTACTCGAGTTGAAGGTACCGGTAGTTAGATGGCCGGGTGGCTGTTTTGTCTCTTCTTATCACTGGTTAGACGGTGTTGGTCCGATCCGTACCCCTGTCTACGATAAGGCTTGGCATGTGGAAGACCCCAATACATTTGGTACGGATGAGTTTATTGCATGGTGCAGAAAGATAGGAGCTGAACCGTTCATCTGTACAAATGCCGGAACCGGAACACCTGAAGAAATGAGCGATTGGGTTGAATACTGCAATTTGAGGGATATGGGTAAATATGCCAGAATGAGGATAAACAACGGACATACTGAACCATATAATGTTAAATATTGGAGCATTGGGAATGAAAACTATGGTTCCTGGGAACTGGGTGCAAAAACAGTCGATGAATGGGGGTATTTCGTCAGGGAATCAGCAAAACTTATGTATAATGTTGACATTTCGGTTAAACTATTTGCGGCTGCATTGCCAGATACAAGCTGGACCATTCCACTATTGCAAAGGGCAGGCCAGTACCTTGATTATATTTCGATACATGGGTACTGGGATCGCCTTCAGCATGTTAACAATCCTTCTGATTATCTGACCTGTATGAGATTCTCAGTCATGCCTGAGTCAAGGATACAGAATACTATTGCGATATTGAAACAAACCGGGTATGACAAGAAGATAAAAATTGCATTTGATGAATGGAATCTCAGAAGCTGGCATCATCCCGGACATGGTAGCCGCTTTGAAGAACAGGATATAAAAGCACGCGACCTGAATGACGATAATTCCACTTACACCATGGCCGATGCTTTATTCTCAGCAAGTTTTCTGAATTCCTGTCTCCGTAACTCCGATTACGTGTCAATGGCATGCATGGCACCTGTTGTGAATACAAGGGGGCCATTATTTGTTTATCCCGGGGGCATTGTTAAGCGTACTACCTTTCATGTCATGAGCATGTATTCAAATCTGTTGCAACCAAATATCCTTCCAGTACAAATAAATTCAGATATCCTTTCGGTGCCTTCTGCCAACAGGCAAATTGCAATTCCGGCGGTTGATGCTATTGTCACTTGCAGTGATGATAAAAAGACCCTGTCTATTGCGGCTTTGAATAAAAATCCGGAAAGACCTGTGGAGATTAACCTCGGACTTGGTAATGTGTCAGGGAAAATAGAAGCTGTGATACTTTCAGGGGATTCTACTGAAGCTTATAACGATATTGACAATCCGAACAGGGTTATTCCGGAAAGAAAACAAATAACTATGAAAAATAGTCATGTTATGTTACCTGCACACTCCCTGACTATTTTTCAAATTAATCTCTAATTCACAATGGACAGGAGAAGGGCATTGCACAGGTTAGGAATTATCTCTGCCGCTTCCATGATTCAGGGAATCGGCAGTGTGAAATCAATAAATAGTCCTCGCCCTTCCAGTAATACCCGGCGCCGTTCAGCGAAAGCTACGCCAAATATTATCCTGATATTATGTGATCAGGTAAGAGCTGATGTGTGTAAAAGGTAAGAATTCGATAGTGTTATGGTCCAGCAGGGCTTTGGTGGATTAGATTATACAAGTATTGATCAGCTGGATCCTTATATTGAGGGATGCCTGAAAAAAGGATCGGTGCAGTTTGATGAATTAAATAGCTGAACACAAAGTGGCATTTTACGGATGCTCAGGAAAAACAATTATAAATTGGTGTATGATATGCAGGGCAGAGGAGAACTCTATGACTTGAGTGCTGACCCTGCTGAAGTGGATAACCTGTTCGAAAAACAAAAATACAGAAATATTCTGATGGAACTATTGCAGGACCTGCTTGCCTGGGAACTTAAGACTCAAGATCCATTGCCCTTGCCACGAAGGAGATATATCAACAGGAGTGATCCAAGAAATTATTGGTCTCCTTATCGTTTCGATATGTAGCAATTGAAGAACATCTGAAAAAAATAATGAGATGAATAAAAACTATTTTAGTTTGATAGGAATAAGTGTTCTTAGCCCCCTTAGTTTTCAGATTGCTGCTCAACCAGCACAACAACATAACCGGCCAAATATTATTTTAATAATGTCTGACGACATGGGTTATTCTGATCTTGGTTGTTATGGAAGTGAAATAAATACCCCAAATCTTGATGCTCTGGCGAAGAACGGACTTCGTTTTACACAGTTTTATAATCAGGGAAGATCTTGTCCGACGAGGGCTTCATTAATGACAGGCCTCTATCCACACCAGACAGGTATAGGCTGGATGACTGCCGTCAGTCATGATGAAGATGGTTATAAAGGTGAGCTAAATGACAATTGCGTAACAATCGCACAGGTCTTAAAAAATACAGGGTACAGCACTTATATGTCAGGAAAGTGGCATCTGCAATACGACAAACATACCCTTCCGAACAGCCCAAACCATAACTGGCCGCTGCAAAGGGGATTTGACAGATTCTATGGCATGCTGGTCGGTGCGGGCAACTATTACGACCCAACAACCCTTTGTCGGAACAATACTTTGATCACCCCATACACTGATTCTGAATATAAGCCTGATAATTATTACTTTACGGATGCGATAACTGATAATGCCCTGACTTATCTCCGGGAAGACAAAGGAGATAAACCATTCTTTTTGTATGTAGCCTATACTGCAGCGCATTGGCCAATGCATGCTCCTGAAGATGCAATAGCCAATTACCAGGGGAAATATGATAAGGGTTGGGATTATATCCGTAAGCTTAGGTTGGAAAAGATGAAGGAACTGGGAGTTATTGATGCAAATGTTGCCATGTCTCCTCCTGGTGAAGGCTCATGGGAAGACGAACCTGACAAATTGCCGATGGCAAGAAGAATGGAAACCTATGCCGCGATGATTGAGATAATGGACCAGGGAATAGGTAGACTTATTAATGAACTCAAAAAGAAGGGTATACTAGAGAAGACAATAATTTTGTTTTTACAGGATAATGGTGCTTGTGCCGAGGGCATTGGTTTTGGAGGTCCCGAAGGTCAGAGCAGGCCTGTTGCCAATGACACAACAGGCCTGAAACCAATTGCCAGTGACGGTCTCCAGACACAGGTTATTCCTCCTGTTACAAGGGAAGGACAAATTGTTATGGCCGGGAAAGAGGTTTTAGCAGGTCCTGCTGATACTTACCTGGCTTATCTTAAACCCTGGGCAATGGTATCCAATACACCATTTAAAAAATTTAAGAAGTATGTACATGAAGGAGGAATTGCTACCCCTTTAATAATTCACTGGCCATCAGTGATTAAAAGTACAGGAGAATTAAGAGATCAGGTTGGGAATGTAATAGATATTATGCCAACTCTCCTGGAACTGGCAGGGGCTGAATACCCCCAATCATTCAATGGACATAAAATTACATCTTTAGCTGGGATAAGTTTGGTCCCAGCTTTTAAGAACCAGCCGTTGAGCCGTAAGTTTTTATTCTGGGAACACGAAATGAACCGAGCTGTTCGAATGGGAAACTGGAAATTGGTTTCTACCGGAAAACTTATGGACGGAGGGTATGGGTTATGGAAAAGTTACCAGAATGGTAAATGGGAGTTATACGATCTGGCCTCTGACCGTAGTGAACTGAAAGACCTGTCAGGTCAATATCCTGATATTGCTTCTATGATGTCTGCTTATTGGGAAGAATGGGCAAAAGCGGCCAAGGTCATGCCTGCTCCATGGAAAGAGATCAAACAACCGGTCCGGAGTGTCTATGTTGATCTTAATCAATAATAACCAAATAAAGTATCAATTAAGAACATTCAATTCTTCCCCTATTTGTTAAGGGCTTTGGCTATGAACCTCTAGATGTGATATACTCTACATTAATCCCTTTTCATGTTTCTCGGCTGGTGGCTAAGCGCATTTAATTCTGTATCCTCGCCTTTATCCCCGCAAGAATTCATCCATTCCAGCAAAACATTATCCATCTTTTCTATGATATCCTTGCTGCCAGGTTCGTGAGCGATATTATGCATACAATATCTATCCATATCAAGATCGTAAAGTTCAATGCCGGGCCGATGCTGGTATCTGTTGGTCAGCCACCGGGCGAGAGTATCTGTATCGGCCTTCTCCTGCCATTTTTTAAAGAGCTGACTTTGCGTTTCCAAATTCTTAAACGTAGCTTCAGGTGTTAAATTGACGATGTACCGATACTTCTTATCAGCTACTGATCTGATACCATAATATTCACTGCCAGAAATAATACCGCGGGTCGTTTGTAATGAAAAGGTGTATTGCTTATGCTCCTTCGCCTTTCCCAATAGCAATGGTAAAATGCTGATTCCATCCATTGGTATGTAAGGTTTGACTCCCGCAATATCTAGAATTGTAGGTACTACATCAACATACTCAACAATAGCATCTGAGGTAGATCCCGGTTTGATCACCCCTGGCCAGCGAACAAGAAATGCTGAGTGAACCCCTGCATCATAACAGGTATATTTGGCAAACGGAAGGCTGTTACCCTGCTCACTTAAGTATATAACTACAGAATTTTCGATTAGTTTGTATTCATCGAGCTTCATGAGTAACCTTCCAAATTCCATATCCATGTAGTTAATTTCAGCCAGGTACTGGCAAAATGCTTTCCTGGTTTCAGGAATATCTACATAGTATGGAGGAAGCTTAATCTTTACAGGATCGAAAATAGAAGGATCTCCTTTATTCCATGGTGTGTGAGGCTGGTTTGACATCACAAAAAGGCAAAAGGGTTCATTCTTCCGTTTGCAGGCAACGATGAAAGAATCTACAGCTGAAAAATTTATATCATTGTTTTCTGTCAGACGAGCCTCGAAATCCCATGGAAAAACGGATTTGGGCTGAACATGGGATTTGCCAATTAAAGCTACCTGATAACCTATGGGTTTAAGATGCTGGACAATACTGAGAGTTCCCTCTTCAGCCATTGTATGGTTTGGATATGCACCGGTTTTTACTGGCCATAATCCGGTTAACAGATTGTGACGAGTAGGGGAACTCATCGAAGCCGCCTGATAACCATTAGTAAAAAGAATGCCTTCCGTAGCAAATTTATCGATATTTGGTGTTTTGGAGTTTTGACTGCCGTAACAACCAATATCGAAATATGAGCAATCGTCAGCCATAAATACAACAAAGTTTGGCTTGACCTGCTTTGTTTCAGCAGCTACAGCATTGATTAGCTGAAGACCCGCCATTGATGTGGCTGAAATTATTTGTAAGTGTTTCATCATTTTACTAGTTACAGATGATAATCGTTTGTTTTAGGGCAGGACTTACCTTAAGTTCGAAAAAAATCTCATGATAAATCATATTCAGAGCTGCAATTAAAAGTCATTCCCCGTTTCATTTTTAACAATCTTTAAGCTTACATTAATCCCTGACACTTGTATATCAATTACTTTTGAATAAATGTGCAGCTCAAAGTAATTTCACAGGATTAAAATAAAGAAAAATGAAAAAGATTGTATTAAATGTAGTCAGATGTTTGTCTTTATCAGTGGTGCTGATTTTCATTTCACCAACAATGCTGGATGCCCAGGCTGGTAAGGTTGACTTCACCGGAGACTGGGTTTTCAATGCCGCGAAAAGTGTACTTCCGCAGGGTGGTGCCGGAGTACAGAGATTGGGTGGCAACAATTTCACCATTATACAGGAAATTAATCTTTTAACTCAAACCCGAATACTACAGAATGGCACGTCCAGAGTCACCAAATATTATCTTGACGGGAAGGAAAGCGTAAGCACAACAGGTGAAGGTGAAATCAAGTCAACTGCAAAATGGTCTGCTGATGGCAAAACTCTTACAATCGTTACGAGGACAACCATAAATAACAATGAACGGATTTCAACTGCTGTGTGGAACCTGATTGATGAAAAAACCCTTTCAATTGTAATTACGAGACGTAATCAATCCGGAGAAGTTAAAGCCACAATGGTTTATGACAAGAAATAGACGTTGAAAATACAATGAATAAGAAGGCTCAATGTGGGCCTTTTTTAATTCTTAGTCAGGGCTAATTCAAGCCGTAAATTTTGGATAAAATTGTAACCCTTTGATCTAAATCCATGATTTTGAATCAAGTGCAACACTTAAGCTATTTCTTCTCAGTAAGTTCAGGCAACACATAACTATATACCTGATAACGCAATTCACTCCAGGCACTCTCCCTGGGATAGGGTAAGCCCGGATAGAGCTCCTGATGATCCTGGATGAACTTAATCCTTATTCTTATAGCCCCCTTGTTTTGCGTTAATGTGGCCGGAATTAAAAACTCATCATCGCGGAATCGCCTGTTTGAGATCTGGATGTTTAGTTCGCGTAAATCCAATTCACCTTTGGGGTTTGAATATATGTATATATTACTGCCAGCAAGATACCATATTCCTGCATAATGCCAATTATCACTTTCATTTGTCGCTGAATCAGTATCACATATATAAACCTCAGCAGTCTGGTTTTGATGACTATAATCCAACGTCCGCCGCAGGAGGACTCCCTGGTTTTCAGGATGGAGTTTTACAGTAAACTCAGAAGTGCCTCTCGTAAAACGACCATCCTCCATATGTGCAGGATATACTTCTTTCCCAATCAGGTTCCTATACCCTGGGATTTCTGATACTACGGGCCATCTGCGCTTAAGGGAGACGCTATCCGGAAAGACATCGATACCTAACTCATAACGAGAGGTAATGTATTCAACGACTGACCCTTCAGGTGCAATATATTTATGATCTTCCTCACTTATCAGATTACCAACATCCAGTTCATCTGTTTTTAATAATGTTGGGAAAGGCATTCCATACCAGTATGTAACTGCTTCATAATGTTCAGTGGAAAGATTATCACCTCCGTGTTCAAATGTAATTAATGCACGTCTTCCGAAAGGCATCCTGTCTGCAAGGAGAAACCGGTAAGCAGACTCAATAAGGTCCATAGTATCCTTTGCCTGACTTTTGTCCCGGCCTACGCCGCATGGATGTCCGACAAACGGCAGGGTCATGTTCTCACCGCCCCAGTAGTCTCCTCCTCCACCCCATTCTTCAGTACCAGTACCATAGGCCTGTGGCGAATTACTATCATCAAAAAAGAATCGCGGATCAGCCTCTAATGTATTAAGCACACCATCATGGGAAAAGATGAAACTATTGCCGACAAAACTGCCTGACCAATATTCATGTCCTTCCATGCCCTCTGTATCGAGATATATCATATCTTCCCCGGGTTCGGGCTTTGGAATATCTTTGTAAGTGGCATGAAAATAGCAAAAATGATTCTCCGGTTTTGTCATCGGTTCATAGCGAATCTCATAATTAATTTCAGTATTATCCGGATTAATACCTGTTAATTCAAATTTTGCTGTCCTGAAAAACGGCATCGGGAAATAACATCCCAATTCTATTTTCCTCCTTGGGAAATCATATCTGATGTTTACAGGGAATGCTTTTACTAAATATTCTTTCTCATCACGGTTATAAAATGTTCCAGCTCCGAAAAACAGGCATATAGGAGCATCAATTGAAGGATATTCAGAGTCATCCCAGGTAACCCGGAGACGTAAACGTTCCAGGGACAGCGCCTTCTCCATCGGGATTATCAGCTTGAATGCCCTGACAGAAGAAGGTGATGATCTGATGGTTGCAAGGGTTATGCTTTCTTTGTCCAGCCTTACCTTCCCGGATTTCTTTTTTATATCCTGCGGTGCAATATCGGTTCCTGAGCGGTTTATAAGATCCAGAACCTTTTTGTCCGGCACCTGATTTATGTCCCAGGTATTTATGGGTTTGGAAAGATTATTCCCATCAGCATAAAGATGATATATATAATAGCCGGTACCATAACGGGTTCGGGAATAAGCAATCCGGAAAGATTCCTTGAAAGAAATCGGTGTCCATATCAGGTCCGCACCTTTTGTTGTAGCCCATGTATAGTTCAGTGGTTCAGGAAATGGACCAGACGGGATAAATTCGCTTTTTTTGATAGTTGATTTGGCGTTTACCGGGTCTTTGGTACCCGTCTCCTGCACAATATATTCAGTTCCATCTGAAATAAAACGCCAGGGACTTCCATGCCAATGGTTTGCACGAAAGAAATACAACATTCCTGTCCCTTTAATATCCAGGGTAACATTATAAGTTTCATCGTTGACAAAGAGGAAATGGCTTGCATCTGCTCCCTCATTTGCCCCTCTTCGGTCATACGTGCTTCTCATATATGCACGTGCACCTATAAATTGTTGAGGCCATCTGTTCCACATGAGATATGCATCTGACCCAACAGGTAACAGAGGCCTATCCTCTGAAGTTACTATATCCGGCGATTGTGCACTCAACCCAAAAGCTAAAATCATAAAAGCAAATGGCAATAATATTCTCAGGATCATACTCATTAATTTTTGATTAGTTACCTTTTATTTTGACCTATTCCCAAGATAAAAAAAAATGTTGATTACTATCTCAGATTCTAGGCCTGCCAGGTATTTTTTATATAACCTGCAGCTCGGTTTTCCGGTTTACCCCAGGGTAACTTCTGCCTATTGTGGTAAAGGGTTTTATATTATTTCCATATCTTTAAACCTTTCTCAAATTAACCGGATGAGATGGCAAAAAAAGACTATATAACATTTAATGATGCATTGAAGAGCAGGGCTCCATCCGCGTTCTCGTCAATGATCAAACCTATGGGATCAGCCTGCAACCTGAACTGCGCTTATTGTTATTATCTCGATAAAGCTCACACAATTTATGAGGATAACCAGCCGGTGATGAGTTATGAGATTCTTGAGAAATACATCATTCAGTATATCTCCGGCAATGAAGTACCCGAGGTAACCTTCGTCTGGCATGGAGGAGAGCCTCTTCTGGCAGGTATCGATTTCTACAGAAAAGCCGTTGAGTTACAAAAAAGATATGCATCAGGAAAGACAATCATAAACTCTTTGCAGACGAACGGTATAATGATGAATGCCGATTGGGCAAGATTCTTTCATGAAAACAGATTCCTTATTGGTGTTTCAATTGATGGACCTAAGGATATACACGATGCATACAGGGTGAATAAGGCGGGCAGACCATCTTATGAAAAGGTAATGGGAGCGATCAGCCTTATGAAACAATATGGCGTCGAATATAATACGCTGAGTGTGGTAACCAACTTAAGCGAAGGGAGAGGTGCGGAGGTTTACAGATTCCTCAAATCAATTGGCAGCAGGTTTATGCAATTTCTTCCCGTTGTTGAACATGTGTACAAAAGTGAACGATATGAAAGACCGGTAATGGCAGTTCCCGGGGCAGAGGGATCGACATTGGCTCCTTGGAGCGTTTCAGCACTGGGTTATGGTAAGTTCATGACAGATATTTTCGACGAATGGGTTGTAGGTGATGTGGGAACTTACTTCGTTCAGGCTTTTGACATGACACTTGCACAGTGGGTTGGGGCCAAGCCCGGATTATGTGTTTATTCGGAAACCTGTGGTGACGCTCTGATAGTTGAACATAACGGGGATGTCTATTCCTGTGATCATTTTGTGTATCCTGAATTTAAATTGGGTAATATTCTCGAGACAGATCTTTTAAACCTTTATCGCAGTCCAAAACAGTTCCAATTTGGTGTGAATAAAAGAAATACATTGCCACGCTACTGCCAGCGATGCAAGTACTACTTTGCATGCAGGGGTGAATGTCCTAAACACCGGTTTTTGAAGACTGAAACAGGTGAATATGGCCTTAACGCATTATGTGAAGGGTTTAAACATTACTACAGGCATGTTGAACCATACATGGTATATATGAGTTCATTGCTCTCTCAGAAAAAATCACCTGCCCTGGTTATACCATGGGCGAAGGCCAGAATGCACTAAAGTTTAACAGCTTTGCCAGATATTACAAATTTTTCAATGTCTATTGAGCCCATAACCATTTTTACAAATGGTTTCCCATTCTTAAGTCCAGCAGTACCAAAACCTGAATGACAGGAGAAAAAGCTCCTGAAATCATTACCGATTCTGGAATCTATATAAAGTGTTTTGTCAATTGCATCATAAAAAATTCCTGTCAGGCCTTGTAACATGCCATAGCTTGACATTGCCCTGGCATACCAGTGTCCGCATTCATATTCATTGAAAGGATTCCGGACTCTTCCATCGTACCTGGCCCGGCATAATCTTACTATCTCAAGGCCTTCCTCCACATATCCCTCCATCATGAGATGAGATGCAACCTGGTATTCAATACCTGTCCAAACTTCGTTGCTGTATATGAAGGGAAGTGTTACAGCACCACCCCTGGGCCAGGAACAAAGAAGTAACCCTCCTTCATCACCAAGTGCATATGATGGCCTTTGTGGGTTTGAATGATCAGTGAGGTCTGTTTTCAGGTTATACTTGTAGACGGACAACAAATGGCTCCGAACCTTTTCTTTATCCACGAATTCACCCAGGCCACACATTCGGGCAATCCAGAGACCAAGTACACCATCAGAAAGACATCCGGTCCCATACTGATATTTTGGTCCCTCCTGGTTCAGGTTCTTTATTACTTCAGAATAACCTTCTCCGTTCTGACGAACATTTAAAGGATTAAAGACCGCATTAAGTCCATCTGTCTTCACATTCTGGTAAAAATACTCACCATTGAACAGGTCTGATTCCATACTCTTTTTCCCTTTGGCAAAGAGTACTGAAAAATAGGTGGTGTCCTCTCCCATGGCTTTGCCCATCTCTGTCATTGCCTTTAGCGCTCCAAGATAAAAGCTGGTCATCATTCCATTGGGTCCCCAGAACTGGATGTCATAGGTATTGTGCTGTGGTTCTTCAAGTGTTCCTGTCTCACGCGGATCCCAGGTTTTTATACAATAATCCATACTCGATTTTACCTGAGTCCACATTCCTCTCAACCAGTCAGTGTCTCCTGAAATGCGCCATTCCCTGTATACTTTCATAATACCACCTAATTGACCATCCGCTGCAGCAAAGCGCCCGGGCAGATAATCAGAAGGGTCATGGCTTACCGCTCTTATCGGAAGGCTTGAGCGAAACGTCTGCCTGCCATCTTTGCTTTGACTTTCATGGTATTCAGTCTGCCTGAAGGTTCTTTCGAGGCCTGGGAAAAGGTGAGGGATCGCCTGGGCATAATTCCACACGTGTGTGCAGGATCCCGGACAGCAGCCCTGATCATCAGAGCAGCCTTCAAAAGCCCATAATCGTCCGTCTGTCTGACGAAGTAAGGTGGGTGATTTCAGAATTGTAAGATTAGCGGCTACGGCTTCTATAACAACATCAGGAAGTGATGTATTATAGAAAGCTTCGGTGAACAGACTGGTTTTTTCACGCAGACTATTGTAGTTATTATTCCAATACCCAACCACTTCATTAAGTGTGCCGAATTTTGCCGTGTACCATGGTACATGAGTTGAGGCAGTGTCACAGCAGCCAAGGATTTCAGGTGAACTTGTGCCAAGCCTGAGATTAGTATTAGGGACATACCATGCCAGCTTTAAAGTAATCACTTTTGTCTCTCCCGGCTTCAGGATAAACGGTATGTAAAGGGAGGCGCCCGGGCTTACACCTTTCTGAGGAGGATTATTTATCATGTTCCCCTCTGCTATTGCTTTCCAAACCAAGGTTATATCATCATAATGGTCACCTCTGTACCAGGAGTGATCCACTACTACATTTTCATCATCAACGAAGATTGCAAAACTACCCTCATTTTCAGGCTTATCCGGGGCTCCTTCCTGATGCAGTATGAATCCATTTTCAAGTGGTACTATTGAATTATTAAAGCGCTGTGTTGCCATAAAATTCCTTGAGTGATATGAGAAAACTGCCTCAACAGGCATATCGGTTGGATTCGTGAATTTATATTCAAGAGCACCTGCCGGTAAACTTGAATTATCTGCATCTGTAGGGATAAACGGACTCCAGCCGCTCACTTCAGTCTGAAGGCTGATATCAGAGTCGCTCAATTTGACTGTCCCAAAGGGGAATCGTGCTATGAATGTTGCATTGCTGAATCTTGGCAGACCATAACTCCTTCCTTTACTTCCCCTGCCCGCCATCGGAATGCTAAAGTATTTCCACTTAGGGACAGGTCCTTCAAGAATTTTTGCCCCATTTACGGCACCTTTAACATGAATTGCCGCAAACATGCAAGGTTCATTGAATATATCCATCCTGTTTCTTACGGAAACATGGGAAATGGCTCCTGTTCCCTCAAGGCAGATCATTCCGGCTCCGATACCACCGATCGGGAATGCCACGTAATTCAAATTATCACCTGTATACCCGTCATCATAAAGGCTGAATGAAGGATCATTCTGACCTTTAACACTTAATACTGCAGTTGTTAATAATATCAGGATGAAGCTTAAAGACCATTTAAGGTAAGCATGCTTTTTCATAGTTTCTTAATTTAGACAGTTATACATTGACTTTGTTTTGGATTAATATGATCTGAGTGCATTGTCAGATCATACAGTTAATTGGTCATAAATACAAATCCCAGGACTGACGGAAGGGCACTTCGCCAGTATGACCATGTATGAGCGCCATCACGTATTCTGAATTCATGGGGGATCTCTTTTTTGCGCATTGCTATATGAATTAGGCAATTCCCCTCGTAAACCTGTTCCAGGGCATCGTCATCT